>Ga0163161_10000066_pt1 | contig 107442 bp, 107 predicted proteins | sample S45metaG_FD_129847 | JGI IMG/M metagenome (GOLD analysis project Ga0163161, IMG submission 129847) | Switchgrass rhizosphere microbial communities from Kellogg Biological Station, Michigan, USA - S4-5 metaG | ecosystem: Host-associated > Plants > Roots > Rhizosphere > Soil | place: USA... | reverse complement strand
TTCTCGCCCAACGAATTCAAGAACAACGTGCTGGCCCTGGCCGATCTGGCCAAGTTCTTCGAACTGCCGACCATCCTCACCACCAGTTTCGAACAAGGCCCGAACGGCCCGCTGGTGCCGGAACTGAAAGAGATGTTCCCGGACGCGCCGTACATCGCTCGTCCAGGTCAGATCAACGCCTGGGACAACGAAGACTTCGTCAAAGCGATCAAAGCCACCGGGCGCAAGCAGATCATCATTGCCGGTGTAGTAACGGATGTCTGCGTAGCGTTCCCGACCTTGTCGGCGCTGGCGGAAGGGTTTGATGTGTTTGTGGTGACTGATGCGTCCGGCACCTTCAACACCACCGTGCAACAAGCCGCGTGGAGCCGCATGACTCAAGCCGGTGCGCAGATGATGAACTGGTTCTCGGTGGCCTGTGAGCTGCACCGCGACTGGCGCAACGACATTGAAGGCTTGGGCAATCTGCTGTCGCAACGGATCCCGAACTATCGCAACCTGATGAACAGCTATTCAGCGCTGACGGCTCAACAGAAGTAAGCCGACGCGATTCAAACGAAAGCCTGCCCTGAAAAGCAGGCTTTTTGTGTTTTCTGCCGCTGCACCTATCAGAACGGCGTTTTTAGACGGTCGACGGCATCCCCTCCTTTTCGCCGACACGGCCTTTGAACGCCAGTGCGAAACACAGCAGAACCACCACCGAAAATCCTGCCGGGAACAGCCATATACTTCTCCAGTCGTGGCCGTTTTGCGCGGTGAAGTGGTCAGTGATCTGACCCGCCACCCAGAATCCGATCAGCATGCCCACACCGTAAGTGGCCAAGGTGATCAGGCCCTGAGCCGAGCTGCGGAAGCGCTCGGGCGCTTTGGCATCAGTGTAGATCTGCCCACAGACGAAGAAAAAGTCATAACACACGCCGTGCAGTGCAATACCGATCAGCAGCATGAACGCTTGGTCACCATTGTTACCGTAGGCGAACAACACATAGCGCAAGGCCCAGGCCAGCATCCCGACCAGTAAGGCAATCTTGATGCCGAAACGCTGGATGAACAGGGGTAGCAGAAGCATGAACAGCACTTCGGAGACCTGACCCAGAGCCATCTTCGCGGTGGGATTGGTGACACCGATTTCGGCCAGAAACGGATTGGCATTCTGGTAATAGAACGCCAGAGGAATGCAGATCAGGATGGATGCAAGAAAGAACACCAGATAGCTGCGATCCTTGAGCAGGCCCAATGCGTCCACACCCAGCATCTGCTTGATGCCTGGCGAATCGCCCGTCGACTTCAGCGGCGCCGTGTTCGGCAGGCTGAAACTGTAGAGGCCCAACACCAGCGAAGCCACGGCAGACATCAGGAACGTGTTGCGCAAACCGCCTGCAGCAATCGTCTGTTGAGCGTCCCAGGCAAAGCCGAAACTGATCACGATGCCAGCGACGATCCAGCCAATGGTGCCCCATACGCGGATGCGGGAAAACTCCCGGGCCGGGTCTTTGATCTGTCGGAAGGCTACCGCGTTTACCAGGGCCAGCGTTGGCATGTAGACCAGCATGTAGGCCAGTACGTAGGGATAAAACGCACTGAAATCAGGCGCGCGATAAAGCTGAAAGAGCAGCACCGCGCCCAGCAGGTGCAACACCGCCAGAATGCGTTCGGCATTGAAAAATCGATCTGCAACAAGTCCAACGACAAACGGCGCAATGATCGCGCCCCACGACTGCGTGGAAAAAGCCATACCCACCTGGCCGCCGCTTGCTGCCAGTGTCGTGGTGAGAAAGGTGCCGAGGGTGACAAACCAGCCACCCCAGATAAAAAACTGCAGAAACATCATGACGCTGAGTCGCGCATTCATTACGTTCATTTCAATCACCGTATTATTTTTATGTCGGTAACAGCGTGGTAATCAGCGTTCGCCAAGGCCCAGCAGACGCCGGTTGGATTGCTCGTCAGCGCTCACACTGGCGAAATCGTCGAATGCCTTGCGGGTTCGGGTGATCATGTGTCGCTCGATGAAGGTCGCCCCTTCGGCAGTGCCTTGTGCCGCGTCTTTCAGGCAGCATTCCCACTCCAGCACGGCCCAACCGTTGAAGTCGTATTGGGTCAGTTTGCTGAAGATCGCTTTGAAGTCGATCTGGCCATCGCCCAGTGAACGAAACCGACCCGGACGATCAACCCAACCCTGATAGCCGCCGTATACACCGGACCTAGCGCTGGCGTGGAACTCCGCGTCCTTGACGTGGAACATGCGGATGCGCGCGTGGTAGCGATCGATGAAGCCCAGGTAGTCCATTTGCTGCAGCAACAGATGGCTCGGGTCATACAGAATTGCCGCGCGCGGATGATGATTCACCGCTTCGAGGAATCGCTCGAAAGAGGCGCCATCGTGCAGGTCTTCGCCGGGGTGGATCTCGTAACAGAGGTCGACACCGGCCTCATCGAAGCACTCGAGGATCGGCAACCAGCGTTTCGCCAACTCGGCAAAGCCCTGTTCCACCAGACCGGCAGGACGTTGCGGCCACGGGTAGACGTACGGCCAGAGCAGGGCGCCGGAAAAGGTTGCGTGGGCGGTCAACCCCAAGCGCTGACTGGCGCGCGCCGCCAGTTTCAACTGGTTGATCGCCCACTCGGTGCGTGCTTGCGGCTGGCCACGTAGCGCAGCCGGGGCAAAGTCGTCAAAGAGAGCGTCGAACGCCGGATGGACCGCGACCAGTTGGCCTTGCAGGTGTGTCGACAGCTCGCTGATCACCATGCCAGCCTTGGCGCATATGGCGATGAGTTCGTCGCAGTAATCCTGACTCTCGGCGGCGCGTTCCAGGTCGATGAAGCGCGTGCCGAGGGTCGGCAATTGAATGGCTTTGTAGCCTTGAGACGCAGCCCATTGCGCGATGTTGGCCAAGGTATCGAAAGGCGCTTCGTCGGCGATGAATTGGGCGAGAAAGATGCCGGGGCCGCGCATCCCGATCGGGGGCTGTTGATCAACGCTCATTGGCGGGTGCTCCATTGGCAAGGTCGGGTATTTGAGTCCATTTGGCTTCTCCACGATGGTTGGCGATGGCAGTCTCGATAAAGGCCATACCGCGCAGCCCGGTGGCAATGCCTGGAACGCCGGGTGCGTCAGGGCCGCTCGCACCTTGGAAAATGGCCTGCGCGAGATCACCGTAGAGATTGGCCATGGCCTCGAGGTAGCCTTCCGGGTGTCCGGCGGGCAAGCGCATGCGCCGCGTGGCGTTTGCGCACAGCCAAGGTTGACCAAGGCCCGAGCGCAGCATGCGCATCGGTTCATTCAAGGGTCGATGGATCAGACTGGCCGGCTCTTCCTGACGCCATTCCAGCCCGCCCTTGTCGCCATACAGGCGAATCTTCAGCGGATTCTCTTCGCCCGCGCACACTTGGCTGGCGATCAATACACCGCTGGCGCCGTCGGCCATTTTGAACAGCATCGAGGCGTCGTCATCCAGTTGGCGACTGCTCAAATGTGAGCCGAGCATCGCGCTGATGAACTGGATGGATTGACCGGCGACAAACTCCGCGAGGGAAAACGCGTGCGTGCCGATGTCACCGATGCAGCCACCAATACCGGACTGTTCAGGATTGTCGCGCCAGCCCGCCTGTTTGTTGCCTTGGCCAGCCACATCGCTGCTGAGCCAGCCTTGCGGGTATTCGACGAGGACTTTGCGCAGGCGCCCGATTTCACCGTTGGCGACCATCTCGCGTGCCTGCCAGACCATCGCATACCCCAGGTAAGTGTGCGCCAGGGCGTAAATTCGCTGGCTGTTGTTGACCACGCGGGCCAAGTCCTGCACTTGCGCCAGATTGAGCGCTGCAGGCTTTTCACTGAACACATGGAAACCCGCACTCAGTGCTGCACTGGCGATAGGGGCGTGCAGGTGATTGGGCGTGACGATCACCAGCAGTTCCATGCGCTGATCGGCCGGCAGTGCGTGTTCGGCGGCCAGCATGTCTTGCCAAGCGTCATAGCAGCGTTGTGCGGGAAGGCCCAAGGCCTCGCCACTGCGTCGATTGTTGTTGGCGTCGCGGCTGAACGCACCGCAGACCAGTTCGAAGCGTCCATCGAGGCCGGCAGCTTGCCGGTGTGCTTGGGCGATGAAGGCGCCTTCACCGCCACCGACGAAGCCCATTCTTATTTTGCGACCTGCAGCAATCATGGCAATTGTCTCAGTGGATACATGCGGAACTTTGATGATGTAACCGGTTACATCGTCGGCGAAATCTAGGCCCGAAATCAGCGAGTGTCAAACCGTGTCTGACGAATGCCAACGTTTCGGCGTGTGACGCTGTGCGGTAAGCTCGACGGCCGATTTGATTGAAAGAGCGAGGCAGTCTTGTCCAATATCCGCGAAGTGGCACGGCTGGCGGGTGTCTCGGTGGCAACGGTGTCGAGAACATTGAAATCCCCCGAGCGGGTGCTGCCCGATACCCGCGAACGGGTCATGGCCGCCGTCCAGCAAACCGGCTATCGACCGAATTTGATGGCGGTACAGTTTCGCTCGCGCAGAACGGGAAACCTGGTGATTCTGGTCCCGATCATTGCCAACACCTTTTTCGCCAGAGTGATCAGCGGCGCACAAAAAGCCGCGCAGGCCGCCGGATACCGGTTGCTGTTGTGCGACACCCAGGGCCAGGAATCGCTTGAGCGACAGTTCGCCCATCTGGTGTACGCCCATCAAGCCGATGGCGTCATTCAGTTGCGTGCCTATGATCCATTCGATGAATCCGCCGCCGAGCCAGTGCTGACCCCGATCGTCAATGCCTGCGAAGTCATCCGGCACGGACGGCATCCAACGATCAGTCTGGATAACGTTGCGGCGGCCAAAGCCATGACCGAGTACCTGATCGCGATGGGGCATCAGCGCATCGGACTGATCAAAGGACCCAAAGGCAGCCCGCTCACGCGTGATCGTCTGGCGGGGTATGAAGCGGCCCTGCGCGATGCCGGTCTCGCGCTCGATCACACGCTTATCTGTCACGGCGATTTCACGCTCGACGCGGGCTATTCGGGTGCCGGCAAACTACTCGCGCTCGACAGCCGACCGAGCGCGCTGTTTTGTGAAAATGACGAAATGGCCATCGGCGCGCTCAAGCGAATCAAAGAGCAGGGGCTGCGTGTGCCGGAGGATATTTCTCTCGCCGGATTCGACGATATTCCAATGGCCGCGTACTGCGATCCACCGCTGACGACCATTGCCCAGCCCGCCGAAATGTTCGGCGAGAAAGCCGTGGAAATGCTGATTGCGCTGATCGAGAAACAGCCGTTGCCGCAACGGCATGTGGTATTGCCGTTCGCGTTGACGCGGCGTGACAGCACGGCGCGGGGACCTGCAGCTGATAAATGACCTCGTGACTGCTCCGCGCAGGTTTGTCAGTGGTGTCAGTTTTTCAGACTCACCTGCAGCCGGAAAATTGTCCCTTTTGAGTTGACGGTGAAACGCTTTTCAGCCGATTTATCCCGTCCCTGTGCGTCAGTAATCTGTACCCAACTTGAACGCAACAACAAATTCAAAAACTCAAAAGGGAAGCAGACCATGACCACTCCAACCTACAACCGCCTGAACAAAGACGACGCCATCGTGCTGCTGGTTGATCACCAGACCGGCCTGATTTCTCTGGTGCAGGACTTCTCGCCGAACGAGTTCAAAAACAACGTGCTGGCCCTGGCCGATCTGGCCAAGTTCTTCGAACTGCCAACCATCCTCACCACCAGTTTCGAACAAGGCCCGAACGGCCCGTTGGTGCCAAAGTTGAAAGAGATGTTCCCGGATGCGCCGTACATCGCTCGTCCTGGTCAGATCAACGCGTGGGACAACGAAGATTTTGTGACGGCGATCAAAGCTACCGGTCGCAAGCAAATCATCATTGCTGGTGTGGTCACGGATGTCTGCGTAGCGTTCCCGACCTTGTCGGCGCTGGCGGAAGGATTTGATGTGTTTGTGGTGACCGATGCGTCCGGCACCTTCAACACCACCGTGCAACAAGCCGCGTGGAGTCGCATGACTCAGGCTGGTGCGCAGATGATGAACTGGTTCTCGGTGGCGTGTGAGTTGCACAGCGACTGGCGCAACGACATTGAAGGCTTGGGTAATCTGCTGTCGCAGCGGATCCCGAACTACCGCAACCTGATGAACAGCTACTCGGCGCTGACGGCTCAGCAGAAGTAAGCCTGCGTGCTGCGGACGAAAAGCCTGCCCTGAAAAGCAGGCTTTTTGTTCATCGCGAAGTCAGACCCCGGAATTCAACAGCGACACCACGGGGAGCGCGGATCATTCAAGAGGCGTTGCTCGATACGCTTTATAAAGTCGCTGAACCTCGGGATCATCCAGGCTTTCATACGTAATCCCTTCCTTGTCCAGTCCATCCAGACCCTTTATTCCGCCAATCATTGCCGGCCATTCATCGCGACTGGAAATGTCGATGACGAAGGGGGCCAGATAACCATCCAGATGGCCTGTGAAAGGGTCTCGAATTTCGTCGGCGAGTGCTCGCAGGTAGTCGTCTTTGTTGGTTTTTGACCAGTCGATGGCGAACCGGGTCCGATAGCACAACTCCATGTAGATGAGCAGGATTGTGCGGCCATTGCCATCCAGAAACGGGTGGGCGGACGCCAACTGGCCCATTACTTCGCCGGGGCGCTGACGAAAACGTTTTTTGTTTGCTGCGAGTTCGAAGGCGTATTCCACGGACCTTTTGATCAGGTCAGGACGTTCGAATATCGTGTGATGCGGATCATCTTTCGACCCTTTGAATTCTGCGAGGTGGGGGACCAGTTCATTTCTGTCTTTTCCTGCCTACGGATAAAAACCGGAGAACAGGATTTCGTGGGTCTTGAGGATCGCTTTGTAGTCGATGGGTTTTTGCTTGGCGAGATAGGCAAGGGCATCTTCGATACTGGCTTCGAAGGAGAGATGCTCGGACTCTTTGACTTCAAGAGGGTCTTTCAGTTTGAGCGAGTTTTGAAGATAACCTTCAGTCTCGAAATCGCCGAAGGGGTCAAAATTCATGCGCTAAGCTGCCTCTTGCAACGCCTTTTCTCTTGGAGGTAGCGTCCTTGAAGGGCCATGATTTCTGCTTTGTTGAGAACACCTTTACGCTTGAGATTGACGAGCAATTGCTCAATGCCATCCAGCTCGACAGCATCACCTGCAAGGCGAGTAATGGTCGCGGCCATGCAGCTCATGCTGTCACGTTCAGCGGTAACCTTATGCTTTTGGGCGAGTTTGCGGACTTCGTTCGCAACGCCGCCAGTGGCTGGACTAGTCATTTGAAAACCCTCGTTTTCTCCCTCAGAGCATAGCATGGCGCTGGCTGTGTAAATTTTCCAGCAGCTTCCGGCTGTCAGCACGAACGTTGCGTTGTTCGGGTTGGCTGCGAAACGCCTTTCAACCGATTTACTACTTGTTCAGCGTTACACCTGCGCCCACTCATCACGAAACTGCAACAGAAAATCGACAAACGCCCTGACCCGTTGCGGCACATAGCGGCCGTGCGGGTAGAGCAAGGTGTAAGGTCGCGAGCGCCCGGCGTACGGCTTAAGTACCTCGACCAAGCTGCCGTCCGCCAGCTCCTTTTCGACAATGAACTTGTACGTCTGGAAGACCCCGGCACCATGTCTGGCCAGGGTGACACCGCCGAGCACGTCATCGGAGCAGGAGTAACCGCCGTCGGAAATCACTTCGCGATCGTGGCCATTTTCCTGGAACAGCCAGGAGATCCGCCGCCCGCTGCTCGGCAGTTCGAACTGAATACATTCGTGTTGCACCAGATCCTCAAGCGTCTTCGGTGTGCCAGCCTTTTTCAGATAGTCGGGGGAGGCGACCACCACCAGTTTTGCATCCTCCAGCAGCCGCGCAACCATGGTCGAATCCGGTTGCGCGCGGACGCGGATCGCCAGGTCGTAGCCTTCGCCGACGAAGTCGATATTGCGGTTGCCCAAGTGGATGTCGACGGTGACGTCAGGGTAGAGCGCGCGGAATTTTGGCAGCAGCGGCAGAATGCGGTGGTGCCCGTAAGTGGTGGGCAGGCTGATGCGCAACTGACCGGACGGTGACGACTGTGCGCCCATGACTTCTTGTTGCGCTTCGACCAGTTGCGTCAGCGCCTGGCTGCACTGGACGAAAAAGTTTCTGCCCGCTTCGGTCAAGCGAATGCTGCGGGTAGTTCGGGCAAACAAGCGTGAACCCAATCTTTTTTCGAGGCGAAGAATCGACCGGCTCACCGCGGCCGGCGTCACACCCGCAAGCTGGGCGGCGGCGGTGAAGCTGCCGGCTTCAGCGGCGAGGCAAAAGAGTTCGATGCTGCCTAACTGCAAGTCTTCAAAGTGGCGCTTCATGGAATAAGCCTGAGGATCAACTGACGGTTCATTCTCAGGTTTATCTCATGAAGCGGCACCGCCGGTACACACCGGCAGTGCCGTGGGGAGGTGTCAATGGCCAGCGCTTTGACCACCGTCGACATGGAGGATTTCGCCGGTCACGAACTTCGCACTGTCCAGGTAAAGGATCGCTTGCACGATGTCGTCGATCTCACCCATATGCCCAACCGGGTGCAGGCTACCGAGGGCGGCGTGAGTCTCTTCGCCGTGCATCGGTGTCTTGATGATGCCGGGCGACACCGCGTTGACCCGAATGCAGCGCTTGGCGTACTCGATGGCCAGGGATTTGGTCGCCGCGTTGATGCCACCTTTGGTCAGCGACGCGAGCACCGACGGTACGCCGTCAATCGCGTGGTCGACCAGGCTGGTGGTGACGCTGACGATGTGGCCGCTGGCGTTTTTCTCCATTTCGGCAATGGCCAATTGCGAGATGTGGAAGAAGCCGCTCATGTTGGTCGCTACCACTTGTGCGTAGTCTGCCTGGCTGTACTCGGTGAAGGGTTTGGCGACGAAAATCCCGGCGTTATTGACCAGCGTGTCGATGCGCCCGAAACGTGCAACGGCTTCGCCAATCACCCGCTCGGCGGTTTGCGGGTCGGCAATGTCACCGGCGACGGCGAGAATGTCCGGGTCAGTGGAGGGTTTGATCGAGCGCGAGGTCGCGACAACCTGATAGCCGCGTTCACGGAAACCCTTGACCAGACCTGCGCCAATGCCTTGCGAGGCGCCGGTAATCACTACAACTTTGTTGGACGTGTTCATGATGTTTCCTCATGCAATCTGGAGGGTGGAAAAACGGATTTCGGGTTTCAGGCGTAAGCCGCAACCTGCGCGGCCTGACGTAACGCCTGCTGGTAATAAGCGACGGACTGGGAACCGGGGATGACCTGTTTGTCATCCAGGACCATGGCCGGAACCGAATCGATGCCGCGCTGCTGGTAAAACCGTTCAAGTTCGCGCACGGCCTGGCTGAACTCAGCGTTGGCCAGAACCTCTTGCGCACGCTGGCTGTCGAGTCCGACTGCTTCTGCCAGTTTCACTAGCGTGGCGTGGTCATTCGGGTTCATGCCGTCGGTGAAGTAGGCCTTGAGCAAGGCCTGCTTCAACTCACGCTGACGTCCTTGTGTGGCGGCCCAGAACAGCAGTCGATGGGCATCGAAGGTGTTGTGGAAATGGCTGCGTTTTTCCAGGTCGAAGTGAAAACCGATCTGCTCGCCGCGTTCGATGATCATCGCGTTGCGATCCGCCACTTGCTCAGCGCTGCGCCCGTATTTGCGCATCATGTGCTCGATGGCGTGTTCACCTTCGGCGGGCATGTCGGGGTTCAGTTCGAACGGTTTGTAGGTCAGTTCCACATCGACTTCGCCCGCCAGATTCTTGATCGCTTGCTCCAGAGCGGTGGCGCCCAACGCGCACCAGGGGCAAACGACATCCGAGACAAAATCGATTTTCACTGCCCGGCTCATGACTGCGAGTCCGCCAACTGTTGGCGATATTCGGTGGTGGTGATACCGGCATAACCCCAGTTATCGGTGTCGACTTCTTCGATCACGATGTGGGTGAGTTTCGGGTCCTTGTGCAGCACCCGCTGCATCGTTTCGGTGATCTCCTTGATGACCTGGGCTTTCTGTTCCCGGGTCACGCCGTCACGGGTGATGCGTACGCTGATGAAAGGCATTTGGGGTATCTCCAGTCGCTGGCCCGTCGGAGTGATGGGCGGCTGTTGGAGAGGACTTTAAGAGGAGGGCGGGAGTTGATAAATGGGGTTTGAGGTACATCATTTGTGATGTGGTGTATCAAATTAGGGCGCGCGAGCAGTCATCCTGTGCACGCGCTGTCTCAGTGCGAAACGCTGGCGCTCAGGCCAGCAGCTCGGTAATCCAGCGTGTCTGTTGTTTGAGGTCTTGCAGCTTTTGTTCTGGCAGGCTTTGTTGCGCATGGGCGAGCTGGCTGAGCGTCTTCTGCTTATGGTGAAGTTTGTGCTGCCATTTGCGCAAAAACTCGGGGCTACGGGCCTGCATCTGCAAGGGGCCGAAGTAAAGTTCCTGGTCGGTATAGGTCGCCGGTTCAGCGCGTTCGGCCACGATGATTTCGTAGTCGAAGCGGTTTTCCCGCAGAAGCTCTTCGCTGAGGATGCGGTAGCCGTTTTCCATCAGCCACTGGCGCAGCGGTTGTTCGCCACCATTGGGCTGCAGGATCAGGCGTTCCTTGTCGTTCAAACGGGCCTTGCCGCTGTCGAGAATGTCGCGGATGGTCTCACCGCCCATGCCGCAGATCGTGATGGCGGTGATCCCGTCGGCAGGTTTAATCGCCGCCAGGCCATTGGCCAGGCGCACGCTGACGTGCTGTTGCAGATCATTCTCGCGCACGGTGCGTTCAGCTGCGTGGAACGGCGTCGCCGCAACCTCGCCAGCCACCGCCGCAGTGATCAAGCCTCGGCGCATCAGCGCCACCGGCAGATAGCCGTGATCCGAGCCGATATCGGCCAGCCGCGCCCCGGCCGGCACGTGGGCAGCCACGCGCTCAAGGCGCATGGACAATGTCTGTTCGTTCAACGGCAACCCCTTGATGGCAGGCAAAGGGGTGCGACTCTGGCGAGCAACGCCGGGCCTGTCAAATCCCGGCGACGGAATTCAATGGCCCATTGGCTGCGCTGAACGGCCAATGGGCGCTGAGGCTTAGCCGGCCAACGTTGCGTTGTCGATCACGAAACGATACTTCACGTCACCCTTGAGCATGCGCTCGTAGGCGTCGTTGATCTGGTCGGCGCGGATCAGTTCGATGTCGGAGACGATGCCGTGCTCGGCGCAGAAATCCAGCATTTCCTGGGTTTCAGGGATGCCGCCGATCATCGAGCCGGCAATCGTGCGGCGTTTCATGATCAGGTTGAACACGTTCGGCGACGGGTGCGAAGTGGCTGGCGCACCGACCAGCGTCAACGCACCATCACGCTTGAGCAGCACGAGGAATGCATCGAGATCGTGCGGCGCGGCGACGGTGTTGAGGATCAGGTCGAAACTCTTGGCGTGGGCGGCCATTTCTTCGGCATTGCGCGACACCACCACTTCATCGGCGCCCAGCGCTTTCGCCGCTTCGCGTTTGGATTCAGAGGTGGTGAACGCCACCACGTGGGCGCCCAAGGCGTGGGCCAGTTTGATGCCCATGTGGCCGAGGCCACCAATGCCAACTACACCGACTTTTTTGCCGGGACCGGCGTTCCAGTGGCGCAGCGGCGAGTAAGTGGTGATGCCGGCACACAGCAGCGGCGCGACGGCAGCCAGTTGCGCTTCGGGATGGCGAATACGCAGGACGTAGCGTTCATGCACGACGATGTTTTGCGAATAACCGCCCAGCGTCCAGCCCGGTGCGTCCGGGGTCGGGAAGTTGTAGGTGCCGATCATGCCGTCGCAATAGTTTTCCAGCCCGGTTTCGCAGTCATCGCAATGTTTGCAGCTGTCGACGATGCAACCGACGCCGACCAGATCACCGACCTTGTAGTCCGCGACATGCGCGCCGACGGCCGAAACGCGACCGACGATTTCGTGCCCCGGTACGCACGGGAATTGCGTGCCGGCCCATTCCGCGCGCACCTGGTGCAGGTCGGAATGGCAGATGCCACAGAACGCGATGTCGATCTGCACATCATGAGCGGCCGGCGCGCGGCGCGTGATCTGCATCGGCTCAAGGGGTTTGTCGCCCGCGTGGGCACCGTAGGCTTGTACAAGCATGGGAACATCCTCGATCCGTTTGTCGTAAGGCATTGTTTCTTTTCCAACGCTGCGGGCACTAGCGCATTCCTGTGCAATCCTTGCCTGATCCTGTGCGTTGTTGTGACATTGCGCGGACAGACGCTCGTGGCGTTTGCAGGTAATCTCCCGGTTCACTGACGACAACAAAATCAAAACAGGAGTCATTGATGCAACCAATCCGTCTCGGTCTGGTGGGCTACGGCAAGATTGCCCAGGATCAACACGTCCCGGCAATCCTCGCCAATCCCGCCTTCCACTTGGTCTCCGTCGCCACCCAAGGCAAGCCTTGCGCAGGCGTGGAAAACTTCCAATCCTTAAGTGAATTGCTGGAAAACGGCCCGCCGGTTGACGCGATTGCCTTTTGCACACCGCCGCAAGGACGCTTCGCCCTGGTGCAAGAGGCGCTGACTGCCGGCAAACATGTGCTGGTGGAAAAACCACCGTGCGCAACGTTGGGCGAAGCGCTGGCCTTGGTCGATCAGGCTGCCGGGCAGGGCGTCAGTGCTTTGTTTGCCTGGCATTCACGCTACGCACCCGGCATCGAAGCCGCCCGCGACTGGCTCGCCTTGCGCACCCTGCAAAGCGTGCAGATCGACTGGAAAGAAGACGTGCGCAAATGGCACCCCGGTCAGGCCTGGATCTGGCAACCCGGCGGCCTCGGCGTATTCGATCCGGGCATCAACGCCTTGTCGATCGTTACTCATCTGCTGGCGCTGCCGCTGTTTGTCGAGTCCGCTGAACTTCGCGTGCCAAGCAACTGCCAGTCGCCGATTGCCGCGTCGATCCAAATGTCTGACGCCCGCCGCCTCGATGTGCGTGCGGAGTTTGATTTTGACCATGGGCACGATGAGCTGTGGAGTATTGAGGTTCGCTGCGCCGAAGGTGTGTTGCGCCTGGATAACGGCGGCGCGTTGTTGAGCATTGACGGTGTGCGCCAGGCTGTGTCGGAGGAGGGTGAGTACGCGGCGGTTTATCGGCATTTTCAGCAGTTGATTGGCGACAAGGCCAGTGACCTGGATGTGCAGCCGTTGCGGTTGGTGGCGGACAGTTTTTTTGTCGGCAGTCGGGTGTTGGTTGAGGCGTTTTACGATTAGCCTTCGGCTGGCCCGGCACGGTTATTTTAATCGCCAAGCGAGAGCCTGCCCTGAACGGCAGGCTTTTTCGTTAGAGAACCGTTCGTCCAGTGCCCGGCACTTGCGCTGTGCCGTTGCCTCTCACGTTTAAGCGCGGATATCCCGCGTACAAGAACGGAGAAACAAGCATGGACATCGATGAAAATGCACCGGGCAACCGGTCACAGCAAGACGTGACACGCACGACGGACAATGAGACGGGGCATGATCCGAAACGCAACCCGGCCGAGGTTCCGTTGCCCGCCGATGAAGAGTCGCCGGTCGATGAAGACATGACGGATGTGGCGGCCAACAACTCGGTGTCGAGCGAGCATCCTGGGTCGCAATGACCGGATTGAATCAGTGTGGGGACAGACCATGAGCACGCCATTCAAGGTCGGCGACGCGGTTCACTGGAACAGCGAGGCCGGGGAGATTCGCGGCAAGGTTGTCAAGGTGCACACCCGGGATGTCGAGTTCATGGGCCGCCATCGGCCTGCTTCAAAGGACGAGCCGCAGTACGAAGTCAAAAGTGACAAGACCGGGCATCTGGCGATGCACCACGGCGCGGCGCTTCATCCCGCGAAGTGACCGGTCTAGTGCGACGAAACAAACTCGGAAGGCGTTGTCGGCGGCGGCAATGAGTACGTCGCCTTCATCCATTCAACCTCCGCTTGGGGTGTCCGGCCGAAAAACCGTTTGAACTCGCGACTGAATTGCGAGGCGCTTTCATAACCCACGTCAAACGCTGCTGCCGATGCGCTCATGGCTTGGCGCAGCATCAGCAGCCGCGCCTGATGCAGGCGTGTCGACTTCAGGTATTGCATCGGCGAGGTATCGGTCACGCTGCGAAAGTGCAGGTGAAAACTCGGTACGCTCATGCTCGCTTCGCGGGCCAATTGCTCGACGTCGAGGCGCTGCTGATAGCTGCTGTGAATCTTGCGGATCGCCCGGCTCACCTTGCCGAAATGCCCGCGACGATGCAGCGCCGCACGCATTGAACCACCTTGCTCGCCCGTGAGAATGCGGTAATAGATCTCACGTACCAGCGCCGGCCCGAGAATTTGCGCTTCACCGGCGACGCTCATCGCCTCGAGAAAACGCAAGGTCGTGGTGCGCAGCGCGTCGTCCATCGGCGAGGCATACATGCCCTTCGGCTCAGCATCGCTGACGCCATGCACCTCATCGACTTGCAACATCAACTCGCTGGCCAACTGAAAGTCCAGTTGCATGTAAATCGCGAGCATCGGCTCGGCTGCCGTGGCGTCGGTCTCCATGGTGAAGGGGATGGGCACGGACACCACCAGATAATGCTGCGCGTCATAGACGTAGGTGTCCTCACCCAGATAACCGCGCTTGCGACCCTGGCAGAGGATGACAATGCCGGGGTCGTACAACACCGGAGTGCGGGTCAGTGGGCGATTCGAGCGCAGGAAGCGTACATCATCGAGCACGCTGAGGTTGTAGCCCTCGACCGGTGCGAGGACTTCCATCAGTTGCACCATGCGCGCGGTGCTGCCATCGGCCGGCGTCATTGTTTTCTCTCTCAGTGATCGGTGGAGCAACTCAGCGCTTGCCATTGATCAATCTCGTCGAGCGCCTGTTGCAGGCGGTCACGCACCAGCCCCAACGCATCACTGCCGAGTAACAAATGGGCGGGAGGCTCGGGGCAATCGATGATCTGCAGCATCGCTTGCGCAGCCTTTTGCGGGTCGCCGAGTTGCTTGCCGCTTTTTGCTTCCCGGGCTTGGCGGATCGGGTCGAAACTGGCGTCGTAGTCGGCAATGCTGCGCGCGGTGCGTTGCATCGAACGGCCGGCCCAGTCAGTGCGAAACGAGCCAGGCGCCACCGCCGTGACGAAGACATTGAAGGGCCGCAGCTCTTTGCTCAGGGTATCGGAGATCCCTTCAAGCGCAAATTTGCTGCCGCAGTAATAGGCGATGCCGGGCATCGTGATGGTGCCGCCCATGGAGGTGATGTTGAGGATGTGGCCGGCGCGACGCTGGCGGAAGTAGGGCAGGAAGGCCTTGGTCATGGCGACCGCGCCGAACACATTGACGTCGAACTGACGGCGCATGTCCTCCAGCGGCGATTCTTCAAAAATACCTTCGTGACCGTAACCGGCGTTGTTGATCAGCACGTCGACGGGACCGTGAGTGGCTTCCACTTGCGCAACGACGCTGTCGATCCGCTCAAAATCAGTGACGTCCAGCAGCACCCCGTAAGCGTTGTCCGGGGACAGCGCCTGGAAGTTTTTCAGGTCGGATTCATTGCGCACAGTACCGATCACGCGGTGGCCGTTGGCAATGGCTTCCTTGGCCAGTGCATGGCCGAAACCGCTGCTGACGCCGGTGATGAACAGGGTTTTAGTGTGAGTCATGTCGAGCTCCCATTGGGTCAGGTCTGAGGCCATGGTAGCGATCAACAACAGGGGCACCTATGCCGGTTTATCTTCGAGCATTGCCTATTCCTATCAGGTTGAGTTTCTACGACGGCCACCACTTTACTGAAAACAGACAGCATCGGCCCGACTCGAAGGAAGTGCCTCAATACAAGGCCAGGAGTGACGAGGCCGGTCGCCAAAAACTGTAACGAGTGCTTGTTTCAGCCTGCTGGCGCGAATTGTCTCGCAACAGGCTTCGGCTTCACATTCCTTTGTGGCTGTTCGACAATGCGCACTCTGTTCCGGGGTAGTTCAGCGGTGGAACACTCGGCTCTTAACCGGGTGGGCGCTGGTTCGAATCCAGCCCCCGGACCCATTACATTGCAGGGTCACAAGGAAGTATGTCCAGGGACGACGGTGAGTTCGGCGAGCACGATGGCGTGAATGCAGGTTATGCGGTGTTCCAGCTCTCACGAGCATTGACCGCTACACAGCGCGACGCTGATCCGCAGGCACGCAACCGGGTCGAGCGCTGGCAGCGGGTGGTCGAACACCTGATGCAGGGCAGCGCACAGTACGGTTCACGTGTGCCGTTCGCCGATTTGCCGCCGTGGATCACGCTGGACGTGGCGACGGGTGGATTTGCCACCGGGCAACTTCTGGCCGGTGGCGCTTTGACTGCCTATGAGCGCCACTTGGCCGCGTCGATCCCCGGTATTCGCGCTGGTCATGAACGGTTCGATCTCAACATCTGGCATCTATCGGATGTGGGCGTCGCAACGCTGCAAGAGCGTTTGGCGAACGGAACCTATCAGATTGGCGTTCCGGAGGAAGCCGCACTGCTGACAGTGTCATGGCTTTTGCGGCATCAGAGAACTGACGAGGCGCGAACGCTGATCGAGCAAATCTCGCCTTTCTTTGATCGCCTGCGTTTTTTCCCGACTGCCGTTGACGAGCCGCCGATTTCCACGGCTGAGGTGCATGTTTTTGATAGCGCCAGTGTCAGGCAGCGGCTGAACCGTCAATTGGCTCAACCGCGTCTGGCCGTCCAAAAGCATGTAGTTGAAAATCGTCTGCCTCTCTACGACGCTGCGGTCTCACTGTTTCTTTTAACGTATCAGGATGGCTGGCCTTGCAGACACTATCCTGAAGCCTGGTTCGAATGCGCAACAGCACTTGGCGCGCAGATCGCTCGGACCTGTAGCGCTGAACGCCACAGCAATGGTCCCTTCAAGACCCGGGCGGCGGAACTGTTTGCGTTGCTCGGGCAGTGTTTGCGCGATCAAGCATCATTGACCGGCCGCCAGGTCGGTCGCATCCGGCGTATTGTTGATGACTTTGTGGCCAAACACGGGCATCCCGAGTCCGCCGCACATTCCCTTAAACGAGCAGAGCAGCGCCAAGATGTGGCGGCGTCCGGGTATCATTTGATCGCCCGGGCTGTCTCGGCACGTCTGGCAAATTACCCGGGTTCGGACGGCGTCAGTGACTTTTCGCCGTTGCTTGAACCGATCACCGATGAGGAGGCGAATCGTCACCGGCTGCCCCTTGGGGTGATAATTCCGCCTGCTGTTCGCCGACGCCTTGAGCGTTGCCGCAAGGGAACCATCGCCGAGTTGATTGACCATGGTTTGATCTCATCCGCCGATACCGTGGCGCAGGTTCTGCCTGCAATGACAGCGCAAATCTGTAACGCCGTATACCGCGACGGGACGCTGCAGTCGTTGGCGGGCGCGACGTATCGTGCTTTCCGTCGTCGGCGCTCGTTGCTACTGCTCAACCTGCAAAGTCAGGTCAAAATTGCCGAGCTACCATGGGTCGCGGCTTTAGAGGGTGAGCGTGAGGCGAGTGCTATCTCCGCCACGGGTGCCAGACAGGCGTTGGTCGAGGCCTCTGCAATGACCCTGTCGGCGTTTCCGCAGGCCATTCTTCCGAACAAGCTACTGCAGGAGTTTGTTTCACTGGCTGAAACGGCGAAGCTGGATCTTCCTTTCGTTGATGAGGTGGCGGCTGACATTTTTATGGGCGCGTTCTCCAACAAGTTCACGAGAGCGGCCAGACAATCGGCCAGATTTGTAGCCGGAACGCTTTACGCTCGTTATTACGACATTGATACGGATGGCCTGGCAGGCCTTCCCGATCAGCGCCGCTCTCGGCGCAGAAGCAGCAGCCGTGATGCGTTGGCGACGCTGTGCGCGCAGCGGGCAAACACCACCTTTGGTACATGGCGGCCAGCGGTTAACGGTACGATCCTCGAACAGCAGCAGATTCTGACGACGCAAAACCTCGCGCTCCTGTTCGGCGAATTGAACCTGAAAACACTGCTGCATCATCGTTTGAGCGCGCTGGCGCGGACGTGCTTCGAGTGGATTTGCAAGCGGCAACAAATGCACATCACGCATTACCATGCACGTCTGGTGATGTTGAAGAACACGGCATATGCCTGGCGTCAGATGGTGTTTTACTTGTCGATGCTGGATGGCGAGTTGTTGCGTGCTGCGCTCGATAGCCTTGAGTCGCATTTTGCAGCGCAATCCAGCGAATTCCGGGAACGGTTTCTGCCTGCCATGATTGGCTTGCGTGTTGCCGCTGCCGGGCATCGGCTGACCCTGAGTCGCCAGAAAGATGAGGGCGCGAGGGTTTTTCTGGGATGGACAACTGAGCGGCACTGGTTGATGCCTTTGTAACCTCTGCCGATCTGCCGGTGCGCGGTTACAAGCCTGCGCCGGAAAGCAGGCTTACGGAACATGGGCATCCTTTCAGAAGCGATCGAGCCTGTACCGCTCGCTGACTGGCAGTCTGAAGGCCTCTTTTTCCGCCCCGGGCAAAGCCATCCTCACCACCATCTCCGCCGTCACCGCCGCCTGCGTCAGCCCCAGATGCTGATGCCCAAAAGCAAGCAACACCTTGCCCCCACAGACCTGATCAATCACCGGCAACGAATCCGGCAACGATGGCCTAAAGCCCATCCACGGCGTCGCTGCTTCAGCACTCAGATCCTGGCGAAACAAGCCCTGACTCAACCGATGCAACTGCCATGCGCGTTCCATGCTCGGTGGCTTCTCCAGACCGGCGAACTCGACGGTGCCGGCCAGGCGCAAGCCTTCGGACATCGGCGTCATGATGAACTTGCGTTCCAGCGAGGTGACGGGGAAGGGCAGTCGATCATGTTCCTGCGGCAGCATCAGGTGATAACCGCGCTCGGTGTCCAGCGGTACTTTTTCGCCGGTGAGGGCGGCGGTGAGTTTCGCCGAATGTGCACCGCAGGCAATCAGCACGCGGCTTGCAGTCAGAGCGCCATTGCCGGTGATCAGCGCAACACCATGCTCTTGTACATGGCCGCCCTGAACCTGTTGCTGGACAAAATTCACACCACTGGCCTTGGCCGCTTCGACCAGTTCGCACACCACGCGATATGGATCGATGAAATGCCCGGTGCGCGGGAAGAACAAACCGCCCTGAATCTGATCGCTGAGTTGCGGCGCGGTTTCGCGTATGGCGCCTGCCTGCCAGTAATCGACCGGCACTTGCTGCTGGTGCAATCGGCTCTGCAATGCCTGGATCGCCTGACGCGATTCGGGCCGTTCGAACACCAGCAACGAGCCATCGATCTTCAGCAAGTCGGGCCGCTGGATGTCGGCGAGCAGGCGCTGCCAGGCCTCAAGACTGCTTTCATTGAGCGCGCGCAAGCCTGCTACGGTGTTCTGAAAAGGCGCCGGCCGCAGATTCAGCAGCAACCGGGTGAACCATGGCAGGGCGCGTGGCAGGTATTTCCAGTCCAGCCGCAACGGCCCCATCGGGTCCATCAGCATGGCTGGCAGGCGCTTGAGGATGGACGCGTCGGCAATCGGAAACACCTGCTCGGTCGCCAGATGCCCGGCGTTGCCGAATGAGGCGCCGTGGCCGGGTTGCTGCTGATCGATGACCACCACGCGCAAACCCTGGCGAGCCAGACGCAGCGCGCAGGCGACGCCAATGATGCCAGCGCCGACCACGGCGATGTCGTGGGAGACATTATTCACCATGGCGCTGCACTTCCCTGTGGCCATCGAGCAGCCGCCGTAATTGCAATGGATTGCCTTGTTTCAATGCGTCAGGCAACAAGCTGTCCGGGAAGTCCTGATAGCAGACCGGGCGCAGGAAACGCAGGATCGCCGCTGTACCAACGGACGTTGTACGCGAGTTGGATGTGGCCGGGAACGGCCCGCCGTGAACCATTGCGTCACACACCTCGACCCCGGTGGGCCAGCCGTTGACCAGCAAGCGACCGGCCTTGCGCTCCAGCGTCGGCAGCAATGCACGCGCCTGTTCCAGGTCTTGGTCATCCAGGTGCAACGTGGCGGTCAACTGGCCTTCCAGAAGCTCGGTGACCTGACGGATTTCAGCTTCACTTTCGCATTGCACGATCAGCGCCGCCGCACCGAACGCTTCGGCTTGCAGGCGGTGATCGGCGAGAAAGTCGGCGGTCTCGGTCACGAATACATGGGCCTGACACTGGTTTGGGCCGCTGCCGGGCTGGCCAACGCCGGCGATGCGCGTATCGGCACTTTCGGCAAGCGCATTCACGGCAGCCTCGTAGGCACTGAAGATGCCCGGTGTCAGCATCGTCTGAGCCGGACTGCGTTGAATGAGTTCGGTGGTGGCGCCAATGAACCGCTCCAGTGCCGGTCCTTTCAAGGCAATCACCAAGCCCGGATTGGTGCAGAACTGGCCAGCGCCCAATGTCAGCGAAGCCACAAACCCTTCAGCCAATGCCTGCGTGCGATTGTCCAGCGCCGCTGGAAACAACAGCACCGGATTGATCGAACTCATTTCCGCGTACACCGGAATCGGTTCTGGCCTGGCCTGCGCTGCTTGAATCAACGCCAGGCCGCCGCTGCGCGAACCAGTGAAACCCACCGCTTTGATCCGTGGATCTGTGACCAGCGCAATGCCCACTTCGCGGCCGGAGCCGTACAACAAGGAAAACACGCCGTCCGGCAAGCCACAGGCTTTTACCGCCCGGGCCACCGCGCGGCCGACCAGTTCGCTGGTGCCGGGATGCGCACTGTGCGCCTTGACGATCACCGGACAACCGGCGGCCAGTGCCGATGCGGTATCACCGCCCGCCACTGAGAACGCCAGCGGAAAGTTGCTTGCGCCAAACACCGCGACCGGTCCCAGCGCAATCTGCCGTTGACGCAGATCGGCGCGCGGCAGCGGTTGACGTTGCGGCAGCGCGCTATCGACACGCACATCCAGCCATTCACCGGCTCGCACCGTGCGGGCGAACATTCTTAATTGCTGGCAAGTACGCCCGCGTTCGCCCAGCAGTCGCGCGTGCGGCAGGCCGGTTTCCGCGTGGGCACGGTCGATCAGCTCATCGCCCAGGGCTTCGATTTCCCCGGCAATGCCTTCAAGGAATTCGGCGCGGACATTCAGGGTTGTCTCGCGATAAACATCGAATGCGGCCCAAGCCAACGCGCAGGCCTGTTCGACATGCCCGGCCGAGCCACCGGCATACGCTGGTTGCAGCGCTTCATCGGTGGCCGGATTGATCCCGCAAATGGCGCTGCGATTGCCGGCAATCGTGTGCTGCCCGATCAGCATGTGGCCCGTCAAAGTCATGGTGTCTTCCTGATAAAAGGGAAATGCCTGCCGCGTAGCAAAACGCATCGCGGCAGGTGAGGCTGAGGTGTCAGGCGAAGTTCTGTTCCGCCGACCAGTTCTCGTACCAGTGACGGAACAGCGAATACTGCTTCTCGGCATACTGCCGCTGCGAATCGCTCAACGCATCGGTTTCGTTGAAGTGCAGGGTGTATTCCTTGTCGCCGTTGAGCACCATCAGGTGTTTGTAATACAGCACCAGGTCGCAGCCTTCATCGAACGACGACAGTACCGCCAGCGCCGATTCCAGTTCCCGCGCCTGGCGCCGGGCCTTGGCATCACCCTTGGCCGCTTGCTTGCTCAGCGCTACCAGTTGCAGTACTTCGCGGGGCAGGGCGTTGCCGATGCCGGTAATGGCGCCGGTGGCGTTGCAGTTGACAAAACCGTGCACCACTTGCGTGTCGACGCCGACCATCAAGGTCACGTCATCGTCCTTGGATGTGATGTTTTCAGCGGCGTAACGCAGGTCGGCGCCACCGCCGAATTCTTTGAAACCGATCAGGTTCGGGTACTCGCGGCGCAGTTCGAAGAACAGGTCGGCGCGGGTGGCGAAGCCGTAGTAAGGGCTGTTGTAGATCACCGCCGGCAGATTCGGCGCGGCTTGCAGGATGGCGGCGAAATGGGCTTTTTGCGCCGTGACCGAAGCACCACGGGACAGCACACGCGGAATCACCATCAAACCCTGCGCGCCGACTTTCGCCGCGTGCGCCGCATGGGAGACCGCTTCACGGGAATTCACCGCGCCGGTGCCCACGATCGTCGGGATGCCCGCCGCGACCAGACGCGCCACGCCTTCCTGACGCTCGGCCTCGGTCAGCAGCGGCCAGTCGCCCATGGAACCGCAATAGACCACGGCGCTCATGCCGATATCGATCAGTTCGCGACCCTTGGCCACCAAGGCGTCGAAGTCCGGTTTGCGCTGGGCGGTGCACGGGGTCATCAGGGCCGGCATGCAACCGGTGAAGATGTTGTCGCTCATTGTTTTAACTCCTTGGCACATCGTTCAAATTGAGGTGAAAAGTCTGCGCGGTGGCTCAGATGCCCCACGCGAACGGGTCTGCTTCGTCGATCAGCAAGGTGCTGTCGGCGGTCATGTAAGCGCGGCCGGTGATGAACGGGCGCACTCGCTCGCCGTCCCATTCGAAGCGGCCTTCGAACTGGCTGCCGGTGATGCTCGCCTGCACCCAGGTCGCACCGGGTTGCAGCTTGTCGTCGGCCGCGAGGCAGGCGAGTTTGGCGCTGGTGCCGGTGCCGCACGGAGAGCGGTCGTAGGCTTTGCCAGGGCACATGACGAAGTTGCGGCTGTCGGCAACGGCGTCGTCTGCAAACAGTTCGATGTGATCGATGACGGCGCCGTCTTCGCCGTAAATGCCCTGATCTTCGAGGGCCTTGAGCATTGCCCAGGTGTACGCCGTGAGGTGTTCGACGTTGTCCATCGTCAATGTCTGGCCGTGCTCGGAGACGAGGAAAAACCAGTTGCCGCCATAGGCGATGTCGCCCAATACCTGACCGAATCCCGGCACGTCCACCGGCACCTGTTTGCGATGGCGGTAGGCGGGCACGTTGCCCAATGTCACCGAGCCGTCCTCATGCAACGTGGCGCTGACCGGGCCGACTGGCGTGTCGATTTTGTGGATGCCCGATTGGATTTTTCCCAAGTACTGCAACGAATTGATCAGGCCGATGGTGCCGTGGCCGCACATGCCCAGATAACCGGCGTTGTTGAAGAAAATCACCCCGCACGTGGCGTCCGGCGAGACCGGCTCGCAATACAGCGCGCCGACCAGCACATCGTTGCCACGAGGCTCCAGCAGGCAGGCGCGGCGCCATTGGTCATGCTGAGTGCGCAGCGCATCGCGTTTTTCCACCATGCTGTTGCCGGGCAGGTCGGGGAAGCCTGTCATCACCAGACGCGTGGGCTCACCGCCGGTGTGGGAATCAATGACGTGTACTCGTTTCATGAATAGATTCCTTTAGGTGATTTCAGTAGGCGCCGGCAGGGCGCGCAGCCACGGTCGAGTCGGGGGCGGCGATTTCGCTTTCCTCATCATCGTCTTCCAGACGCAGCAGATGCGCCGGCACACCGGTCGCGGCGCCCCAGTAATAAATGCCGGTGGCGCATGCGGCGACGACGATCGTGTCGAACGGATGAGCGAGGATGCCGAGGCCACCAAAGGTGCCGAGTTTCGACAGCACGATGGTCACCGCGTAGAAGGCGATCAGCCACGCTGAACTACGCACCTGGCGGGCCAGATTGAGGTGGGCGGTCGGCACGAAACGGCCGCACAAGAGATAGACGACGAACATCAGAATCTGCAGGCCAAGCAGCCACGACACGGTGTTCCAGCCCGACCAGTAGACAATCAGCGCGGCGATGATGAACGACACCGGCCCGAGCACGCCCATGCACTTGACCCGGAACGGCCGTGGCATGTCTGGCGCATTGCGGCGCAGCGCGGCCACGGACACGGGGGCCACGGCGTAGCTCAACACCAGCGCAGCGGAGACCACGTTGATCAGCGCCTCCCACGACGGAAACGGCAGGGTCCAGAACACCGACAGGGCGAAGGTCAGCCACAGCGCCGGACGTGGGATGCCGGATTTTTCGTCGATGTGGGTGAAGACCTTGAAGAAGGTGCCGGTCTGCGCCCAACCGTAGATCACGCGCGGTGTGGCGTTCATGTAGATGTTGCCGCAGCCGCTTGGCGAGATCACCGCATCGGCGACCACCAGATAAGCCAGCCAACCCACACCCAGTGCCAGTGCAATGTCGCGGTACGGCAGGGAAAACTCTTTGCTGATCCCGGCCCAGCCATTGGCGAGCATTTCGGTCGGGATGCTGCCAAGAAAGGCCATTTGCAGCAGCACATAAATCAACGTCGACAGCAGCACCGAGAGGATCAGCGCGATGGGAATAGTGCGCTGCGGATTCTTCACTTCACTGGCCACGGAGATGATTGGCGTCAGCCCCAGGTAAGCGAAAATCACGCCACCCGCCGACACCGCCATTTCGATACCGGACAAGCCGAACGGGGCGAAACCCTGCACGTGGAAGTTGGCCGGTTTGAAGAAGGTGAACAGCACACCGATCACCAGCAACGGCACGATGAATTTGAATACGCTGACCAGATTATTGGCCTTGGCGAAGGTCTTCACGCTGCGGTAGTTGAGCAGGAAGAAAATGCAGAGCAGACCAAACTGCACCATCCACCCGAGGATCGTCGGATCGCCGCTGCCAGCCTTGGTCAGCTCGGGAAACCATGCCGCCGCGTATTGGCGCGAAGCAACCACTTCGATCGCCACCAGACTGGAAAACGCAATCAGGGTGATAAAACCCATCAAGTAGCCGAGCAACGGCCCGTGGGAGTACACCGGGTAACGCACCACGCCACCGGCACGCGGCAGTGCAGCGCCGAGTTCACAGTAGACGATGCCCAGCAACAACACGGCGAAGCCGCCCAGCAGCCAGGAAAAAATCCCCGCCGGCCCGGCAATCGCGGACACATGACTGGCCGCGAACAACCAGCCGGAACCGAAGATCGCCCCCAGCCCGATAAATGTGAGGTCGATCAGTGAAAGCTGTTTTTTGAACTTGCCTTGGCCTGACATGGCATCGCCTTCTTGTGAGTTATTGGATAGGCAGTTGTGTCACTCGGACGGCCAGACTTTGAACTCATCAACGGTGGGGCGATTGATGTTTTGCCGCGGGTTCGATGACGAAATCAGCACAATGGCACCGATGAAACACGGCCCTCGACACGCCTTGAACGATGCTGCAATCTGCACGCGAACGCCGCATGGCGGGGACTTGGTCGATCCACGTTACGAGGGGAATCTCTGATGCAGCAGGCGTTTTCGATCCTGGCCCAAGGCATGAATGGCCAGCGTCCGCAGACACTGGAGGAACTCTTGGCCGGCGCCGCGCTGTTGTTGCCGATGCTTGATGTGATCCCCAATGCGGCGATTTTCATCAAGGATGTGCAGGCCCGTTACGTGCTCGCCAACCGCACGCTGGTGCAACGCTGTGGCTTGAAGGATTTGCGCCCGTTGCTCGGCAAAACCAGTGCGCAGGTGTTCCCGGCACAACTCGGACCGGGTTACACCGAGCAGGATCGCAAAGTGCTGGAGGAGGGTTTTGTGCTGGAGGATCAGCTGGAACTGCATCTGTACGGCAGTCGCGAACCGGGCTGGTGCCTGACGCACAAGCAGCCGCTGTACAACCGTGACGGGGTCATTATTGGTCTGGCGGGAATCTCGGTTGACCTGCAATCGGCCAGTGAAACGCACCCGGCATTCGAACGGCTGGCGGCGGTCGATGAGCATATTCGCGCGAATTTCAATCGCCGCGTCACCCTCGGTGAACTGACCCGCATCGCCGGTATCTCTGTGGCGCAACTGGAGCGTTATTGCAAACGGGTATTTCACCTGACACCACGGCAGATGATCCAGAAAGTGCGGCTCGAACACGCGCACCGGTTGTTGCATACCGACCTGCCAATTACCGACGTGGCGCTGCAATGCGGCTACACCGATCACAGCGCTTTCACCCGCCAGTTCAAGGCGTCTACCGGGTTTACTCCGCGCGAGTATCGGCAGGCCACCTCACCTTGATGAAATGGCTATTGAAGAGCACTGTAGGAGCTGCCGAAGGCTGCGATCTTTTGATTTTGTTTTATAAGATCAAGATCAAAAGATCGCAGCCTTCGGCAGCTCCTACAAGGGCGTCATGCCAGTACTGTCAGCCATGCCGAGAGCAGCAGCAACAACGCGAGTGTCGCGTTCATGCGCTTGAACGCCTTGGGCGATTCCATCAAGCGAGCACTGCCCACACCCAGCAACGCCCAGAACGTCATGCATGGCAATGACACCAGCAAAAACGCCAGCGACAACACCAACAATCGCAGCGTCTTGTCAACACCGCCGACAAATACGCTGACCACCGCCACGGCCATCATCCACACCTTGGGATTGACCAGTTGCAGCATGGCCGCGCCCAGCACGCTGAAACTTTCGGCCTGCGTCTCAGCCGGGTCCAGCGATGGCGGCGCGCTGCGAAAGATCTGCCACGCCAGCCAACTCAGCCAGAGCACACCGCCCCAGGCCATGGCTTGCTGCACGCGCGGGTAGCGCAGCAACGTTTCGCCGGCACCGAGGCCGACCACCAACACAATCATTGCCGCCGCCGCGCAGGCGCCAAAAATGATCGGCAACGTGGCGAGCAGGCCTTGGCGCGAACTGTGGCTCAACACCAGAATATTGGTCGGCCCCGGCGTAATCGAGGCAACGAAAGCGAATAGCAGGAAGGGCAATAATGACGCCATGGGCGGATTCCTTGGAAGTAAACACAGGAAGCCATGATCGCCAGTCGGTGTACGTCAGTCTGGAAGGTTTGAGCAGCGCTTGCGGTAGTCGGCGGGGGTGAGTTGGTAGGCCCGACGGAACCAGCGACCGAGATGACTCTGGTCGGCAAAACCGAGCACACTGGCCACCTGCGCCGGCGTTTCCCCCCGAGCCAGCAACTGACGCGCCTTGGCCAGACGCAGCTGGATCAGGTACGCGTGCGGCGCCAGGCCAAAGGCCGACTTGAAGGCGCGGCTAAGACGAAAACGGTCGACCCCGCAGACCCGCGCGAGATCATCGAGACCGATATCTTCATAGGTATGCGCGTGCAGATAATCGCGCGCCAATTGCGCCACCATCGGCAGGCAAGGATCGAAATCCTGGCGTTTGCGCCACGCGAGATGGCGCGTGAGCGAGCCGAGCAAGCCATCGATGGCGGTCTGGCGGACAATGCGCAGATCGCCGTCATGCAACGCATGAAAAGCGTGACTGATCGCTGTGGCCAGACGCGGGTCCTGACTCAGCGTATCGGCAAAACCGGGCTGGCTGTCGGACGGTGCATCTTCGAACAGCGCGTGCATTTCACGCTCAAGCCAATGCGGATCGAGGTAGAGCATCGAATAGGTAAAACCCTCCTCGGTAGGCGCTTGCCCATCGTGGATTTCCCCCGGCTCCAGCAAGAACACGTTGCCCGGCGTACTGCGATGGCGCATGCGGCGGCAATTGAACTGCTGCACACCTTGCTCGGTGACGCCGACGAGGAAACTGTCATGCCAGTGCGGATCGTAGGCATGGCCCTCAAAGTGAGCGCGAATCGATTCAATCCCGGTGTCGACATCCTGGGACAGCTCGATCCAGTTGCGTTTATCCACGGAGGCTCCAGAGTTCGCCATTGAAAGGTGCGGCCCCATAAAATACCGCGCAATGATCATCGACGTTTAGAAGATTTGTGCAGGTGAGGGGACTAGACTCTGCAGGTCACGACCCCTTTGCCGGCAGGTGGAATGCGATGATTAACCGATGCTCGCTCTGGGGCATGCTCACCCTGATCGGGCTTAGCCTGACGCTTGGCGCAGGCTGCTCCAGCCGAAAACACTATCCACCCTCGGGGGTTGGCGATGCCTGCTACGCCAAAGCCTTGCCGACGGTCGGCGAGGGCGGTCTGGCCTGGGGCTCCAGCCTGAACATGGCCCGGCAGAAATCGTTGAACAACTGCATCCGTTATGCCGGGCGCTCCGGGGGCACGCCGGATACCTGTCAGGTGGTGTTGGCCAAATGCCGATAGCTTTCTGTTGACATGGTTGCTTTTGGCAAATATATAGTTGCTTTAAGCAATTATCTGAGTGTTTGCCATGTCCAGCAGCCATCTCCTCGAGCAAGCCGATGTTGTGCGCGGCTTCAATCGTTTTTACACCCATCAGATCGGCGTATTGCAGGAGCATTTGCTGCAAAGCGACTACTCGCTGACTGAGCTGCGCATTTTGTATGAGCTGGCCTCGCGTGGCGACCTGACCAGCGCCGATCTACGCCAGATGCTTGGACTGGACGCCGGCTACATGAGTCGCATCATCAGTGGTTTCGAGAAGCGTGGCCTGATCCAGAAAGTCCCGTCGCCGACCGACGCCCGCGCCGCGCAATTGCGCCTTACCGAGCTGGGCCGTGAAATTCTGATCCCGTTGGAAAAGGCTTCCCGTGAACAGATCGTCACCATGCTCAAGCGATTACCTGAACCGCAGCAAAAACGTCTGATCGGCGCCATGACGCTGATCCAGACACTGCTGCAAGGCAACAAGGATTCGAACTACGTGTTACGCGATCCGCAGCCCGGTGACATGGGCACGGTGATGCAACAGCAAGCCGCGCTGTATAGCCGCGAATACGGCTGGAATTCAGAGTTCGAAACACTGGTGGCCGAGGTGGTCGCCAAGTACCTGCGTGATTACGACCCGACAAGCGAGCGCTGCTGGATTGCGGAAAAGGACGGCAAGGTTATTGGCTCTGTGTTTATCGTCCGCCAGGATGAAACGACCGCCAAACTGCGCATGCTCTACGTCGACGCTAGCGCGCGGGGCTTGGGTATTGGCAGTCGTCTGGTCGAGGAGTGCATGCGATTTGCCCGACAGATTGGCTACCAGAAAATGACCTTGTGGACGACCAGCAACCTGACGGCTGCGCGCAAGATTTATCAGCAGGCGGGGTTTGAACTGGTGGAGGAAGAAGCGGTTCACAGCTTTGGCAAGGATCTGGTGAGTCAGACGTGGGCGCGGGCGCTGTGATCTGATTTTCATCGGCGGGTGCAGTGAAAAGGCAGACGAAAAAAAACCACCTTAGCGGGGTGGTTTTTTTAACCTCGGTTTGCGGCTGAGGTTTGTTGCTTCACTAGCTGCTTTGACATGTGCTCATGGTATGAGTCTTTGCGTCCCCTCGCAACATTAATATTTTGTTTCAGGTGGCTGCTTACGTTATCCGATGTTGAAAGAGAAATGCTGACAGAAATAACGTTTTACAAAGCCGATGAATTACCTGGTCATGTACAGTTTGATTGAGGGTTATGATGCCGACGCTCATATGTCTATGCAGCGACGAGGTTTGGCTGGCAACTCAACGATTTCATTCCCTCTGACACGGTTTTGCACCCGTGCCGGAATGATACTTCGGAGGGCTTTCAACCGGCCGCCTCATTGGCTGCTTTGACATGCATGCTGAAGGTAAACATGATCCGGTAAGTTTACTGGAGGTTTGGCCCCCAGCCCTGGAGGCCAAAACGTATGAAGCTTTTGCTGCGTACGCTGAGCCTTGTATGGAGATTGTTTAAAGCCTTTCGCTTTTACGAGTTCCTGCGAGACCACTTTGACGACCTGAAGTAAGGGCCGTTGAGGTGGGAGAAGCCCGTTTCAGTTTCGACTGGAACGGGCTTTTTTTGTTTTTTTAAAACTGTCATAAGTAGGATTTTTCTGTGTCGGATTTTTTTGCGTGTAGGGCATTTCTTTGGCAAGTGTAGGCCTAGTTCAAACCACCCCGTAATCCGCAAAAAAACGTTCGATTATCGAGCACCCAAACCTTTGTCCAATTGCCCACCCTCATACTCCGGGCGTACTGTGAGTCGTGATGCCTGAAACCCCGTGATCCCAAAATAACGACAACAACGAGCAATGCCCCATGGACAGCCATCTGCTGAGCGATCGCAGCAGCGTGTTTCGTCACGCTGACCCTTATGCCGTCTCCGACTACGTCAACCAGCACGTCGGCCAGCACTTCATCGGCCTGTCCAGAACCACCCACCCACAAGCCTGCCTCAACCATCGCAAATTCGCCGACCTCGATCTGGCCCGCATCAGCTATGGCGGCAGCGTGCGCGTGACGTCCGTGGCACTGGAGACCGTTTACCACTTACAAGTTTTGCTGCGCGGCAATTGCCTGTGGCGCGGGCACAAACACGAGCAGCATCTGGTGCCGGGCGAGTTGCTGTTGATCAATCCGGATGATCCGGTCGATCTGACGTACTCGGATGATTGCGAAAAATTCATCCTCAAGGTGCCGGTCAGCGTGCTCGAATCGGTGTGCGACGAGCAGCGTTGGCAGCACCCCTCCAGCGGTATCCGTTTCCTGCGCAATCACTATCGGCTGGAGGAGCTGGAAGGCTTCACCAACCTGCTGGCGATGATCTGTCAGGAAGCCGAGGCCAGCGATCCGTTACTGCGGGTGCAGGAGCATTACGCGCAGATCATCGGCAGCAAACTGATCTCGCTGATGAACACCAACGTCACCCGCGAGTGCCTGAGTGCACCGAACGTCAGTTTCGAGCGCATCGTCGATTACATCGAGCGCAATCTGAAACAGGACCTGCCCGCCGAACATCTGGCCGCGCAGGCGAGCATGAGCCCGCGCTCGCTGTATGCTTTGTTCGAACGCCAACTCGGCGTCACGCCGATGCAATACATCCGTCAACGCAAGCTGGCACGCATTCACGCCTGCCTCAGCGACCCAAGCTGCCCGGTGCGCAATCTCACTGAACTGGCGCTGGATTATGGCTTTCTGCACCTGGGCCGCTTCTCCGAAAGCTATCGCCAGCAATTCGGCGAACTGCCGTCGCAGACCTTCAAGCGCCGCCACTGACACTCCGCACTAAACCCTCGCGAAACATGCTGAATCATCTGTCGCGCCATCCTGCACAAAACGGATAGCGATCTGCAGGATTCGGCTATTGCCCCGTGCATCGCCTCCCTAATCTGACCTGGCCTGAACAATAACAATGGAGGCCCCGGCCATGTCCCTGGGAATCGACTACCTCAATGCCATGCTTGAAGAAGACAAGGAGAAGGGCGCCTACCGCTGCAAGCGGGAGATGTTCACTGATCCGCGTCTGTTTGAACTGGAGATGGCGCACATCTTCGAAGGCAACTGGATTTACCTCGCCCACGAAAGCCAGATCCCCAACAACAACGATTTTCTCACCACCACCATGGGGCGCCAGCCGATCTTTATCGCGCGCAACAAGGACGGTGTACTCAATGCGTTCCTCAATGCCTGCAGCCATCGCGGCGCCATGTTGTGCCGGCACAAGTCCGGCAACCGCTCCAGCTACACCTGCCCGTTTCACGGCTGGACGTTCAACAACAGCGGCAAACTGCTCAAGGTCAAGGACCCGAGCGAAGCCGGTTACCCACAAGGCTTCAACTGCGAAGGCTCCCATGACCTGACCAAAGTTGCGCGTTTCGAGTCCTATCGCGGCTTTCTGTTCGGCAGCCTGAATGCCGATGTGAAATCTCTCACCGAACATCTGGGCGAATCGGCAAAAATCATCGATATGATCGTCGATCAGTCGCCTGAAGGCCTGGAAGTGCTGCGCGGTTCAAGTTCCTATATCTACGAAGGCAACTGGAAACTCACCGCTGAAAATGGCGCCGATGGCTACCACGTCAGCTCGGTGCACTGGAACTACGCCGCCACCCAGAACCAGCGTCAACAGCGCGAAGCGGGTGAAGCGATCAAAACCATGAGCGCCGGCAGTTGGGCGAAGAAGGGCGGCGGTTTCTACTCCTTCGACCACGGTCATCTGCTGCTCTGGACCCGCTGGGCCAACCCTGAAGACCGCCCGGCCTACGAGCGCCGCGATGAACTCGCCCGTGATTTCGGCCAGGCCCGCGCCGACTGGATGATCGAAAACTCGCGTAACCTGTGCCTGTACCCCAACGTGTACCTGATGGATCAGTTCAGCTCACAGATCCGCATTGCCCGGCCAATCTCGGTCGACAAGACTGAAATCACCATCTACTGCATCGCCCCCAAAGGCGAGAGCGCCGAGGCGCGCGCCAAACGTATTCGTCAGTACGAAGACTTCTTCAACGTCAGCGGCATGGCCACGCCGGATGACCTGGAAGAGTTCCGCTCGTGCCAGGCCGGTTATGGCGCGGGTCGCGGCTGGAATGACATGTCCCGTGGCGCCACCCACTGGGTCGAAGGCGCCGATGCCGCCGCCGAAGAAATCGACCTCAAACCACTGCTTTCCGGCATGCGTACCGAAGACGAAGGCCTGTTTGTGCTGCAACACAAGTACTGGCAGGAAACCATGCTCAAGGCCGCTGCCGCCGAGCCACAGTTGATCCCCGTGGAGGCCGTGTGATGAGCAACCTCTACGACTCCGTGCGCGATTTTCTCTTCCGCGAAGCGCGCTATCTCGATGACGGCCAGTGGGATCAATGGCTGGAACTGTACGCCGCCGATGCGACCTTCTGGATGCCGGCCTGGGACGACAACGACACCCTCACCGAGGACCCGCAAAGCGAAATCTCGCTGATCTGGTACGGCAACCGTGGCGGCCTCGAAGACCGCATTTTCCGGATCAAGACCGAGCGCTCCAGCGCGACCATTCCCGACACCCGCACCTCGCACAACCTGAGCAACATCGAAATCGTCGAGCACAGCGCAGACCAGTGCCAGGTGCGTTTCAACTGGCACACCCTGAGCTTTCGCTATCAGGTCACCGACAGCTACTTCGGCAGCAGTTTCTACACCCTCGATCTGCGTGGCGAACAGCCGCTGATCAAGGCCAAGAAAGTCGTGCTGAAAAACGATTACGTCCGTCAGGTCATCGACATTTATCACATCTAGTCGACACGGCGAGGTGCACCATGAATTTCCAGATTGCGCTTAATTTTGAAGACGGCGTCACTCGTTTCATCGAGGCGGGTGGCCATGAAACTGTCGCCGATGCGGCGTATCGCCAAGGCATCAACATTCCGCTGGACTGCCGCGACGGCGCCTGCGGCACCTGCAAATGTTTCGCCGAGGCCGGGCGTTACGACATGGGCGACAATTTTATCGAAGACGCCTTGAGCGCCGATGAACTCGCGCAAGGTTATGTGCTGACCTGCCAGATGCGCTCCGCCAGCGATTGCGTCGTCCGCGTGCCGGCCGGCTCGCAGGTGTGCAAGACCGAACAGGCGAACTTCCGGGCGTCGATCAGCGCTGTCCGGCAGTTGTCCGAGAGCACCATCGCGCTGTCGATCAAGGGCGAAGCGCTGAGCAAACTGGCGTTTCTGCCGGGGCAATACGTCAACTTGCAAGTGCCCGGCAGCGAGCAGACCCGCGCCTATTCCTTCAGCTCGTTGCAGAAAAACGGCGAGGTCAGTTTCCTGATCCGCAACGTGCCTGGCGGCTTGATGAGCAGCTTCCTCACCGGGTTGGCCAAGGCCGGCGACAGCATGAACCTGGCCGGGCCGTTGGGCAGTTTCTACCTGCGCGAGATCAAGCGGCCGCTGCTGTTGTTGGCGGGCGGCACCGGCCTGGCACCGTTCACCGCGATGCTGGAAAAGATCGCCGAGCAGGGCAGCGATCATCCCGTGCATTTGATCTACGGCGTGACCAACGATTTCGATCTGGTCGAACTCGATCGTCTCGAAGCCTTCGCCGCCCGCATCCCGAACTTCAGTTTCGGCGCCTGCGTGGCCAATCCGCAGAGTGCGCATCCGCTCAAGGGCTACGTCACCCAGCACATCGAGCCGCGCCATCTCAATGAAGGTGACGTCGATGTGTACCTGTGCGGCCCGCCGCCGATGGTTGAAGCGGTCAGCCAATACATTCGTGAACAGGGCATCACTCCCGCGAATTTCTACTACGAAAAATTCGCCGCAGCGGCTGCCTGACCCCTATTTTCGAGGTTGTCATGAACAACAGATTCTCCAACAAGGTCGCGCTGGTCACCGGCGCGGCTCAGGGTATCGGCCGCCGCGTCTGCGAACGCCTACTGAACGAAGGTGCGCAAGTCGTCGCCATTGATCGCTCTGAACTGGTTCACGAACTGCAAGGCGAGGGCGTTCTCGCGTTGACCGCCGACCTTGAGCAATACGCCGATTGTGCAAGGGTCATGGCCGAAGCGATCAACACCTTCGGCCGTCTCGACATCCTGATCAATAACGTCGGTGGCACGATCTGGGCCAAACCGTTCGAGCACTACGAAGTCGACCAGATTGAAGCCGAAGTGCGCCGCTCGCTGTTCCCGACGCTGTGGTGTTGCCACGCCGTGCTGCCGTACATGCTCAAGCAAGGTCGCGGTGCCATCGTCAACGTCTCGTCGATTGCTACCCGCAGCATCAATCGCGTGCCGTACGGCGCGGCCAAGGGCGGCATCAATGCCCTGACTGCGTGCCTGGCGTTCGAGAACGCCGAGCGCGGAATTCGTGTCAACGCCACCGCGCCGGGCGGCACCGAAGCTCCGCCGCGACGCATCCCGCGCAACACCAGCGAACAGTCGGCGCAGGAGCAGGCCTGGTACCAGGAAATCGTCGCGCAAACCCTCGACAGCAGCCTGATGAAACGCTACGGCAGCCTCGACGAACAGGTCGGCGCGATCCTCTTTCTCGCCTCTGACGACGCCTCGTACATCACCGGCGTGACCTTGCCGGTCGGTGGCGGCGACCTCGGTTGAGCACTATTCAAGGGACACAGACATGCAGCAAATTCTGATTGAAAGCCTGACGACGATTATCGTCGACCTGCCGACCATCCGCCCGCACAAACTGGCGATGCATACGATGCAAAAGCAGACTCTGGTGATCCTGCGCCTGCGTTGCAGCGACGGTATCGAAGGCATCGGTGAAGCCACCACCATCGGCGGCCTCGCCTACGGTTATGAAAGCCCGGAAAGCATCAAAGCCAATATCGACGCGCATTTGGCTCCGGCCTTGGTCGGTATGGAAGCCAATAACATCAACGCGGCGATGCAGTGTCTCGACAAGATCGCCAAGGGCAACACCTTCGCCAAGTCCGGCATCGAAAGTGCACTGCTCGATGCCCAAGGCAAGCGCCTCGGTCTGCCGGTCAGCGAACTGCTCGGCGGCCGCGTACGGGACAGCCTCGAAGTGGCCTGGACCCTGGCCAGCGGCGACACCGCCCGCGACATCGCCGAAGCCGAGCAGATGCTCGAAGCGCGTCGCCATCGCATCTTCAAATTGAAGATCGGTGCCAACCCGCTGGAGCAGGATCTCAAACACGTGGTGGCGATCAAAAAAGCCTTGGGCGAACGCGCCAGTGTGCGGGTCGACGTTAACCAGTATTGGGATGAATCCCAGGCGATTCGCGGCTGTCAGGTACTGGGTGACAACGGCATCGACCTGATTGAACAACCGATCTCGCGGGTCAACCGTTCCGGGCAGATTCGCCTGAATCAGCGCAGCCCGGCGCCGATCATGGCCGACGAATCGATCGAAAGCGTTGAGGATGCCTTCAGCCTCGCCGCTGACGGTGCCGCCAGTGTGTTCGCCCTGAAAATTGCCAAGAACGGTGGCCCGCGAGCCGTGCTCAGAACCGCGCAGATCGCCGAGGCCGCCGGCATCGCGCTGTACGGCGGCACCATGCTCGAAGGCTCCATCGGCACGCTGGCCTCGGCGCACGCCTTCCTCACGCTCAAGCAGCTGACCTGGGACACCGAACTGTTCGGCCCGTTGCTGCTGACCGAAGACATCGTCAGCGAAGCGCCGCAGTACCGCGATTTCCACCTGCATATCCCGCGAACTCCAGGCCTGGGCCTGACGCTGGATGAAGAGCGTCTGGCGCGCTTTCGCCGCCACTGAATCAGGAGAACCAGCATGTTGTTCCACGTAAAAATGACCGTGAAATTGCCCGCCGATATGGACCCGTCATTGGCCACCCGGCTCAAGGCGGACGAAAAGGAACTGGCGCAACGGTTGCAACGCGACGGCGTATGGCGACACCTGTGGCGCATCGCCGGGCATTACGCCAATTACAGCGTGTTTGATGTGCCGAGCGTCGAGGCCCTGCACGACACGCTGATGCGCTTGCCGTTGTTTCCCTACATGGACATCAAGGTCGATGGCCTCTGCCGGCATCCGTCGTCGATCCACACGGACGATCGCTGATCCAGGGTTTCGAATCCATCCCTGAACACTGTGGGAGCTGGCTTGCCAGCGATAGCAATACACCAGCCGCCATCAATGCTGGATGACACACCGCAATCGCTGGCAAGCCAGCTCCCACAGGGGAAGGTGGTCTGTTCTGAAGATTCGCGTAAACCACAAAACAACAAGATGAGGTAACCACTATGACCGTGAAAATTGCCCACACCGCCGAGCTGCAGAAATTCTTCAAGGAAGCCGCCGGTTTTGCCAACGACGACGGTAAATCCCGGCTGAAAACCATCGTCCTGCGCATCTTGCAGGACAGCGCCAAGATCATCGAAGACCTGGAAATCACTGATGGTGAGTTCTGGAAAGCGGTCGACTATCTCAACCGATTGGGGGCTCGTTCGGAGGCGGGATTACTGGTCGCAGGCCTTGGCATCGAGCATTTCCTCGACCTGTTGCAGGACGCCAAGGACGCACAGATTGGCTTGACCGGCGGCACACCGCGCACCATCGAAGGCCCGCTGTACGTGGCCGGCGCGCCGTTGTGTGAAGGCGAGTGCCGCATGGATGACGGCAGCGAAGAGGGCGTCGCCACCGTTATGCACCTCGAAGGCCGGGTGTTCGATCTGCACGGCCAGCCCTTGGCCGGTGCCACCGTTGACCTGTGGCACGCCAACACCAAGGGCACCTACTCGTTTTTCGACCCGAGCCAGTCCGAATACAACTTGCGCCGCCGCATCATTACCGACGCCGAAGGCCGTTACCGCGCTCGCAGTATCATGCCCTCCGGTTATGGCTGCGACCCACAAGGGCCGACCCAGGAGTGCCTGAACCAGCTCGGCCGCCATGGCCAGCGTCCGGCCCATGTGCATTTCTTTATCAGCGCACCGGGGCATCGGCACCTGACGACGCAAATCAATCTGTCGGGTGATCAATACCTGTGGGATGACTTCGCCTATGCGACCCGTGAAGGCTTGGTCGGGGAGGTGGTGTTCCGCGAGGACGCGGTGTCGGGGTGTTATGCCGAGCTGAAGTTCGACTTCCAGCTGCAACCGGCGCCGGATGCCAGTGCTGAACAACGCAGTCAGCGGCCGCGTGCGTTGCAGGAGGCTTGATACCGAGTCGTCTGTGCCCCTCACCCTAACCCTCTCCCGGAGGGAGAGGGGACTGACCGAGATGATCTTGAGCGCTACGCCGACCTGAACGTTTTTTACCGAATCCATCTCGGTTTTTCAGGTCGATGTATAACGCAAGACAACCCGGTCGGCTCCCTCTCCCACGGGGGAGGGCTGGAGTGAGGGGAAATCAGGCCTAAGGTAATGCGAAAAAGATATTGGCTCTGCATTTTTAAGATCGTTTAGTTTTGTCGCAACGACGAATCAAAACGCATCAAACCGATAGACCCCGATTGCCATGACGGCACACGCTGAATCGATCACAGGTTTTTCAGGTTTGATTCACACGGGAGTGAATCATGCCGCATACCCTCGATATCACCGCATTACCGACGCTGGACCTGTCGCTGTTCGAAGGCACGGCGCAACAGCGTTACGAATTTCTTGAAGACCTGCGCCACGCCGCTCGCGACGTCGGGTTCTTCTACCTGACCGGTCACGGCATCGACAGCGCTTTGCTCAAGCAGGTACAGGCCCACGCCCGCCAGTTTTTCGCTTTGCCCGACAGCGAGAAAAACGCCGTCGGCATGATCAATTCACCGCACTTTCGCGGTTACAACCGGGCCGCCTCGGAGATCACCCGTGGCCAGCCCGATCTGCGTGAACAGTTCGATCTGGGCGCCGAGCGCGAGGTGTTGCCATTAGACGCGGACAGCCCGTTCTGGGCGCGGCTGCAAGGCCCCAACCAATGGCCGGCGGCACTGCCGGAACTGAAACCTTTGCTGCTGGAATGGCAAGAGGCGATGACGCGGATGTCGTTGCGCCTGCTGCGTGCGTTCGCTCAGGCACTCTCGCTGCGCGCCGATGCGTTTGATCAGCTCTACGGCGACAAACCCAACGAACACATCAAATTGATGCGCTATCCCGGCCAGTCCAGCGAGTCGAGTCACCAGGGCGTCGGCGCGCACAAGGATTCCGGTTTCCTCAGCTTCCTCCTGCAAGACCAGCAGGCCGGTCTGCAGGTCGAGATCGAAGAGGGGCGCTGGATCGATGCGTTGCCGCGTGAGAACACCCTGGTGGTGAACATCGGCGAACTGCTCGAGCTGGCCAGCAACGGTTATCTGCGGGCCACGGTGCATCGGGTCGTGTCGCCGCCCGAGGGCACTGAGCGTCTGTCTGTTGCGTTCTTCCTCGGTGCGCAACTGGATGCCGTGGTGCCGCTGTATCCGCTGCCCACCGCACTGTTGCGCGAGGCACGCGGGCCAGCAAGTGATCCGCTCAACCCACTGTTTCGCGATGTCGGCTGGAACTACCTCAAAGGTCGTTTGCGCTCGCATCCCGACGTCGCGCAGCGCTTCTACGCCGATGCGCTACTGCCGCCACCGCCCGTTCGTAAAACCGCCTGACTCATCACTCGCTCAAGGACTCCGCACATGATCAAGAAAGCAGGTTTGACCCTGGCCGTGCTCGGCGCGCTGGTGACGTCGTTCGGTGCGCAGGCGCTGGAGCCGCTGCGCGTGGCTGCCGACCCGGTGCCTCACGCGCAGATTCTGGCGTACATCCAGAAAATCGATCCGCAACTCAATCTCAAAGTCATCGAGATCCCCAACGGTGTGAACTCCAACGAGCTGTTGGTACACGGCGATGTCGACGCCAATTACTTTCAGCATCTGCCGTACCTGAAATCCCAGGAAAAGGCCCTCGGCGAAAAGCTCGCGGTGGCCGCCACGGTGCACATCGAACCCTTGGGCATTTACTCTCACCGGCACAAAAGCTTCGCCGACGTGCCGGTAAAAGGCACGGTCGCCGTGCCCAACAACGTCACCAACCTGAGCCGCGCGCTGTACCTGTTGCAGGACAACGGCCTGATCAAACTCAAAGCCGGCTTCAACGACCCGGCGGCGGATCAGGCAACGCCCAAGGACATCGCCGAAAACCCGAAACAACTGAAGATTCTCGAGATCGAATCGCCACAGATTCCGCGCTCGCTGGACGACGTCGATCTGGCCGTAATCAACGGCAACTACGCGCTCGACGCCGGGCTGGTGCCGGCCAAGGATGCCTTGGGCCTGGAGAAAGCCGAGCACAATCCTTACGCCAACATTCTGGTAACCACGCCCAAGCTCGAACACGATCCGCGTATCGCGCAACTGGCCAAGGACCTGACGTCGCCCGAGGTCGCCAAATACATCAGCGACAACTTCGCCGGCTCGGTGATTCCCGTGGCGGGCGGCAAGCCATGATCACCGTCGAGCAGTTGAGCAAGACTTATCCTTCGGCCGCGCAACCGGCACTCGATCAGGTCTCGCTGAGCATTCCCGACGGTGCGGTCTACGGGATTCTCGGGCGTAGCGGGGCGGGCAAGTCGACGCTGCTGCGTTGCCTCAACCTGCTCGAACGTCCGGACAGCGGACGCATTTTGCTCGATGGCATCGATCTGACGACGCTGTCGGTCAGCGAACTGCGCCAGCAGCGCCAGCGCATCGGCATGATTTTCCAAGGCTTCAACCTGCTGCATTCGCGCACCGTTTTCGACAACATCGCGGTGCCGCTGGAGATTGCCAATGTCGGCAAGCCGTGGCGCCATGTGCGGGTGCGCGAACTGCTTGAGCTGGTCGGTTTGAGTGACAAGGCGCAGGCCTTTCCCTCGCAATTGTCCGGCGGCCAGAAACAGCGCGTCGGGATTGCCCGCGCTTTGGCCGCTGAGCCGGCGTACTTGCTCTCGGACGAGGCCACCAGTGCGCTCGACCCGGAAACCACCGAATCGATCCTGCAATTGCTGCGCGACATCAATCGGCAATTGGGCGTGACCATCGTGTTGATCACCCATGAGCTGGAGGTGGTCAAGTCGATCTGCGATCACGCCGCGTTCATGGCCAACGGGCGTCTGGTCGAAGCCGGGCCGGTGCCACGGCTGCTGGCCGATGCGCAATCACAGCTGGGCGCTTCGCTGCGGCCGACCTGTGGCTTGCCACTGGGCCACGCTGAGCCGGGCCTGAGTTTTCTCAAGCAATACGGCGTAAGGGCGGCGCACTCATGAACCGCACAGTCAATTGGGATGAAATCCTGCAACTGGTGTTCAACGCCACCGGTGAAACCCTGTATATGGTCCTGCTCGCAGGGCTGTTCACGCTACTGATCGGCTTGCCGCTGGGCGTGTTGCTGTTTATCAGTCGCCGCGACGGGCTGCTGCCGATGCCACGCTTGAATGCCGTGCTGGGTGGCGTGGTCAACCTCGGCCGTTCGCTGCCATTCGTGGTGATGCTGATTGCCCTGATCCCTCTGACGCGGCTGGTGGTCGGCACAACGCTGGGCAGCACCGCCGCCGTGGTGCCGATCACCATCGGCGCCTTTCCGTTCTTCGCGCGTATTGTCGAAAACGCTCTCGACGAAGTCGACAAGGGCCGCATCGAAGCCATCCTCGCCATGGGCGGTGACATCGGCCATGTGATCTTCAAAGTGCTGTTGCCCGAAGCGCTGCCGGCGTTGCTGGCCGGAATCACCCTGACGCTGGTGATGCTGATCGGCTTTTCCTCGATGGCCGGGGTAATCGGCGGCGGTGGACTCGGTGATCTGGCGATCCGTTACGGCTATCAGCGTTTCAACAATGAAGTGATGGTCGCCACGGTGGTGGTGTTGGTGATCCTCGTTCAGGGCGTGCAAAGCCTGGGCGATCGGTTGGTTCGTTCGCTGGCGCATCGCCGCTAAGGAATTGTATGAGTGTGCCGGTCGCTGTGGCCCGTGAGCCGCTGATTCGTGTACGAGAGTTGAGCAAAATATTTGGTGCGAGCCGGGCGCTGGACGCGGTCAGCCTGGACATCTATCCCGGCGAAGTGGTGGCGCTGCTCGGTGCGAATGGCGCGGGCAAGTCAACTCTGGTGAAGATCCTGGCCGGCAGCCAGACCGCCGACGCTGGCGAGATCTGGCTGGAGGGCGCGCCACGGCATTTCAGTTCGCCGCTGTCGGCGCGGCGCTTTGGCATTGTCGCGGTGCATCAGCAAATCAACGAGGGCATCGCACCGGGTTTGAGCGTCGCGGAAAACCTCCTGCTCGATGAACTGTGCAAGCCGGACGCGGACTTCTGGCTCAATCGCCAACGCCTGCTGGAGCGCGCTGCGAGCATCGCCGCCGGACTGGGTTTGACCTTGCCGCTGGAGCAGCCGATCGAGCATCTCGGTCAGGCCGAACGGCAACTGGTGGTGCTCGCTCGCGCGTTGGCGTTGCAGCCGCGTCTGCTGATTCTCGATGAACCGACGGCGGCGCTCTCCGATGCCGAAGCGCAACGCTTGTTTGGATTGATCGATACTTTGCGCAGTCGCGGCGTGGCGATTCTGTACATCTCCCATCGACTCTCCGACCTGCAACGGGTGGCGGATCGCGCCATCGTTCTGCGGGATGGCAAGTTCGCGGGCGAGTTCACCGCTCGGCAACTGCCCGAAGCGGTCAACGCCATGCTCGGACAGGCGCTGGCCGAGCATTTTTACCAGCCGCGCGTGGCCGGGCGCGAGGTGTTGCAGCTCAACGCCTTGCAAATCCTGCCGCGATCCGCCGCGTTCGATCTGACCCTGCGCGAGAACGAAGTCGTGGTGCTCACCGGCCTGTTGGGCGCCGGTAAAAGTGAAATCGCCGAGGTGTTGTTCGGCCTGCGTAAAGCGGCCTCGGGCAGGGTGCAACTGGATGGCGCTGACTGGCGTGCAGACTCACCGCGCCAGGCCATTCAAAGCGGGGTTTTCTTCGCCGCCGAAGATCGCGGCAGTCAGTCGCTGGTACCTGATTTCTCTTTGCGTCGCACCCTGACCTTGCCGTTTCTCGAGCGCTTCACCCGCGGCGGTTTCATCCGCAACCGCGCCGAAGCGGCAGCGGTCGAGGCACAAGTAGCGGCGCTGGGGATCAAGACCGCCGGTATCGATGTGCCGATGAGCGCACTGTCGGGCGGTAATCAACAGAAAGTCGTGCTCGGCCGCTGGCTCCTCGGCGAAGGGCGAGTGTTGATCCTCGATGAACCCTTTCAAGGCGTCGACGTGCGCGCCCGCCGCGACATCGGCCAACTGCTGCGCGATAGCGCCAAGGGCCGCGCGACGCTGGTGATTTGCGCCGACGTCGATGAAGCCCTGGAAATTGCCGACCGCATTCTGCTAGTGCGCGATCACGCCGTGGTCGCCGAGTACCCGCGCGCCGGCCTCAATCGCGCTGATCTGGTCGCTGCACTGGCCGGCAGCGACGTCACCGAACATTCCCCTCAAGCCACGCCAAGGAGCAGAGCGAGTGCCTGATTCAAGTTCACTGATATCGACCGAGCCGGCCCGCGCCGAACGTCTGCTGCACGGGTTGATCCGCTACGGCCTGCTGTGGCTGCTGGCGCTGATTGTGGTGTTTTTCAGCGTTGCCGAGCCGGCATTCCTGCGCGTCGGCAACCTGTTCAGCATCCTGCAATCGGTGTCGATTGTCGCGCTGCTGGCGCTGGGCGTGACGCTGACCATGGCCGTCGGCGGCCTCGATCTTTCGATTGGCGCGGTGGCGGCGATGAGCCTGATGATCGCCAGTTACGTGATGGTCGTGCTCGGCTGGGGTGCGGTGCCGGCGGTGTTGATCAGTCTGGCGGGTGGGGCGCTGGTCGGCCTGCTCAACGGCTGGCTGATCGTCAAACTGCGCGTGCCGGACATTCTCGCGACGCTGGGCAGCATGTTTCTGGTGATCGGCGTGCAATTGATTCCCACCGGTGGACGCTCGATTGCAGTCGGCATGACCTTGCCCAGTGGCGAGGAAACCGAAGGTACGTTCAGTGCCGCGTTTCTTGCGCTGGGGCGCGGGCGGTTGTGGGAGGTGGTGCCGATTCCGGTGTTGATCACGAGCGTGGTGGCGATCGCGGTGTGGTTATTTCTCGAACGCACGCGCATTGGTCGTTTGTTCTATGCCATTGGCGGCAACGAGCAAGCGGCGCGACTGGCCGGTGCGCCAGTGCAGCGCTTCAAGTTGTTGGCTTACGTGCTTTCGGCATTGCTGGCATCGCTCGGCGGCTTGTTGCTGGCGGCGCGTTTGGGTCGCGGTGACGTCAGCTCGGGCAATGGCCTGGTGCTGGATGCCCTCGGCGCGGCGCTGATCGGTTTTGCCGTACTTGGCGCGAAGAAGCCCAATGCCTTTGGCACCCTGGTCGGGGCGCTGCTGGTGGCGGCGCTGCTCAATGGTCTGACCATGCTTAACGCGCCTTACTACGCGCAGGATTTCGTCAAGGGACTGGTGTTGGTGCTGGCCCTGATGTTCACCTTCGGCCTCGCGCATCGAGCGCGTTGAGCCGCTTCATTCAAGGAAGTTGTATGCACGGTTCAATCAAACAATTTGCCCGTCATTGCCTCGCCGGCGCGTTGCTTTCGGCAATGGCGCTGAGCGCTCAGGCCAAAGCCTTGCCCGGTGCGCCGGCACCGTTCGACAAAGGTCAGGTGCAGATCGCGCTGGTGGGGTATTTGTTCTCCGGGGATTTCCCCGAGGCGTATTTGCGTGGCGTCGAAAAGCAGACCGAAGCGTTGGGTGCCAACCTGCGCGTATTCGATGCCCGGCAGCAGGCGGCGAGTCAGGGCGAAATGATCGATCAGGCGATCGATTTGGGTGTGGACGGCATTATCGTCCAGCTCGGCTTGGCCGAAACGCTCAAAGCGCCGATTGATCGGGCCATTGCCAAAGGCATTAAAGTCGTCGCTTTCGATGTCGATCTGAACACGCCGCAAGTTACTCAGGTCGAGCAGGATCACCATGCGCTGGCACGTCTGGCCCTCGATCAAGCCCTGAAGGACAACGGCACGAAGTTCAATGCTGGCTACGTGTACATCAGCGGTTTTACGCCAATGGAGCGCCGCGACGAAATCTGGAGTCAGGTGAAGAAGGCCAATCCGGGGATCGTCGAGAAGGCCCGCTTTGGCACGTTGAATCCGCCGATCGCCAACTCGGTGGCGGATCAGGCCAGCGCCGTACTTCGCGCCAACCCGGGCATCAGCGTGATTTTTGCGCCGTTCGATGAGTTCGCCAAAGGCGCGAAAATCGCCGTCGACGAGGCAGGGCTGACGAGCAAGGTGAAGATCTACAGCGCCGATATTTCCACTGCCGATATTCAAATCATGAAAGAGCCGGACAGCGCCTGGGCGGCGACGGCAGCGGTCAATCCGCAAGTGGCCGGGGCAATCAGTGTGCGCAGTCTGGCGATGTTGATTGCCGGGGAAAATCCGGGGCATCAGGTGCTGGTGCCGCCGACGCTGATTACCCGTCAGCAGTTGCTGGATCTGGATGTGAAAAACGTTCGAGATCTGGCGCAGAAACTCCCGGCCTTCGGTGATACCGCCAATGTCGCGCGGGCGCCGTGGATTCCAGTGGCTAACTAGATCTTCCTACTGACAACGATCCCGTGTAGGAGTGAGCCTGCTCGCGATAGCGGATTTGAATCCAACATTGTTGCCGGCTGATCCACCGCTATCGCGAGCAGGCGAAGGCCTACAGGAGATTGGGGGCACCCTTGAAATTGGAGCGACTATGCACAACAAAGCTGCACGCATACGCAAAAGCCGTTCACCGACGACGGATCCGGCGTACGGCAATCGACTACCCCCAGGCCAAGTGCTGACGGAGCGATTCCCAATTCTCCACGAAGGCGAAGTACCGGAATATGACCTTGCCAACTGGTCGCTGCGGGTGTTCGGCACGCTCGCACAACCGATCGAATTACGTTACGCCGACCTGCAGGCACTGCCGCAACGGCAACTTCGCTGCGACATCCATTGCGTGACACGCTGGTCGAAGTTCGACACCGAGTGGAGTGGGGTGCATCTGCAGGATTTGTTGCAGGCGTTCGATCTCCAGCCGACATCGGCGTTCGTCATGGCCCATGCCGATCACGATTACCAGACCAACTTGCGACTGGATGATCTGTTGCACTCCGACAGTCTGCTGGCCACCCATTACGCTGGCCAGCCGCTGACCGCGCAACATGGCTGGCCGCTACGGTTGGTGGTGGCGGGGCGGTATTTCTGGAAGAGCGCAAAGTGGCTGCGCGGGCTGGAATTTGTTGAACAGGAACAGCCGGGGTTCTGGGAGCAGAACGGCTTTCACCTGCACGCCGATCCGTTTGCCGAACAGCGATTCAGTGGTGATGAACTGGATATTGCAGAGGATGCCTGGCTGGAGAAAGCCTTCGACTAAGTAGCGTCTGATGCAGATCAAAACTGTAGGAGTGAGCCTGCTCGCGATAGCGGTGTGTCAGTTGACAACTTTCTTATTGATATACCGCTATCGCGAGCAGGCTCACTCCTACAGGGAACCGTATTTCAGTCTAAAAATTGTTTTTAGTTGGTTGAAGTGTTGGCTCAGCAACACTTCTGCTGAACTAAGAACAATCCTTTAGAGCGATCTAACCTAAGCGTTATTGGTTCTTTTACGAGTTGCGGCAGCTCGTCTAGCATCGGCTTTCAAGGGGAAACGTCTCACGCTGGGGAAACTGCAACTCACCGTAAACAAGCCTTCACTGCCTTCCAGAAATCCAAAACTACAGCAGACATTGCCGCGCATTGCTTGCCGAACTTTATTGTCGGTAACGGCCGGGTATTAACTGCGATTCAAGGAGCTGTTATATGCATCACCGTTCCCGTTCATTATTGGCGGCTGCTGTCGTGTGCGCCATCTGGCAACTTCCGGCCAACGCAGAAGAAACTTCCGCCAGCGCCGACAGCGAATCGCGACTCGGCACCGTGTTGGTCACCGGCACCCGGGGTACTTCGCGCACCGTGCTCGACTCTCCGGTGCCGGTCGACGTGCTCACCGCCGAAGACCTGAAATCCGCCGGCGCCGCTGATGGTGAACTGGGCGCGGCGTTGCAGACGTTATTGCCATCCTTCAGCCTGCCGCGCCAATCCAACTCCGGTGGCGCCGACCACGTGCGCGCGGCGCAACTGCGTGGCATGAGCCCGGATCAGGTGCTGGTACTGGTCAACGGCAAGCGTCGCCATACGTCAGCGGTGGTCAACGACTCGTCGAAGATCGGGCGCGGTACCGCACCCGTGGATTTCAACTCGATCCCGCTCAGCGCGATCAAACGCATCGAAGTGCTGCGCGACGGCGCCGGTGCGCAGTACGGCTCCGACGCGATTGCCGGGGTAATCAATATCATCCTGGATGACGCGCCGGAAGGCGGCGAGGTGTCTACCAGTTATGGCGCCTATCACACCCATCAGGACGCCATCGACAAGACCACCACCGACGGCCAGAACAGCGTGACCACGGCGAAGATCGGCACGCGCCTGGGCGAAGAGGGCGGGTTTATCCGCGGCGGCACCGAATACAAAGATCGCAATCCGACCAACCGCTCCGGTTTCGACGGTTTTGCCGACAGCCCCGGTCAGCGCAACTATGTGATGGGCGACGGCGTTGCGCGTGACGTCAACCTCTGGTTCAACAGTGAACTGCCGCTGGCCGGCGGCAAAGCCTACAGCTTCGGCACCTATAACCAGCGCCATACCACCGGCGCTGAGTTCTATCGTTATCCGTATGAACAGCCGCAGTTCTACCCCAACGGCTACTTGCCGCAATCGCTCGGTGACAACAAAGACGTCTCCGCCACCGCCGGGTTCAAAGGCCTGCTCGGTGACGAGTGGGACTTCGACAGCAGCGTTACCCACGGCCGCAACCGCTTCGATGGCTCGACCCGGCGCACGCTTAACGTCAGTCTCGGCGAAGACTCGCCGACGAAGTTCGACACCGGCGATTACGAGCTGCGCCAGACCACCACCAACCTCGACTTCAGCCGCGAACTGCGCCTCGGCGAGCGCTCCTTTGTATTGGCGGTGGGCGGTGAATACCGCTACGAAAATTACCTGACCTACGCCGGTGACGAGGCCTCGTATATCGGCTCCGGAGCGGACGGCGCCAATGGCCTGCGCCCAAGCGAAGAGTCGGATCTGGATCGCAACGTGTTCGGTACTTACGTCGAGTTGTCCGGCGATCTCACCGAGCGCTTCTTCGTCGACGCCGCCACCCGCTGGGAGCATTACGACGATGCCGGCAGCAAACTGACCGGCAAGCTCAGTGGTCGCTACAAACTCACCGAGCAATGGGCCCTGCGCGGTGCGGTGTCGAACAACTTCCGCGCGCCGTCGCTGGCCCAAAGCGGCTTCCAGAACACCACCAGCAACTTCGGCGATGGCGGCACGCTGACCGACATCCGCGTGCTCTCGGTCAACGACCCGATCGCCCGCGCACTCGGCGCCGAGAAGCTCGATCCGGAAACCTCGAAGAACTTCAGCCTCGGCCTGACCTTTCAGTTGAATGAACGCTTCGATGCATCCCTGGACGTGTTCCGCATCGACGTCAAAGACCGCATCACCCTGTCGCAACGCATTGGCAGCGATGCCCTGGAAAACTACATCAACGACAACTTCGGCGTTGCTGGCGTGCACGACGTCAACTTCTTCACCAACGCCGCCGACACCAGCACCCACGGCGCCGAACTGGTGCTCAACTACCATCAGCCGTTCTACGAAGGGCAATTGGGCCTGACCACCGCGTACACCTACAACCACACCAAAGTCACCAGCACCAAAGGCACGCCATCGCAACTGACGGCGTTGGGCATCGGCAACGACGCCCTCGTTGGCGTTGAAGAAACCAACACCCTGACTGATGCTGCGCCGAAGGATCGCTTCATCTTTTCCGCCAACTGGGCCAGTGAACACTGGGGCTTGCTCGGTCGCTTGACGCGCCAGGGCGAGACCACCCGGGTGTTCGATTTCGGCGACTCGCAGCCCGAGCAAACCTATGGCGCGGTGTGGCAACTGGACGCCGAAGTGGCTTACAAATTTACGCCGAAATTCAACATCGCGGTAGGCGGCAACAACCTCACCGACAACTACCCGGAACGTTCCGGTTCGGCGATCAACTACGGCGGCAACCTGCCGTACGACGTGCTCTCGCCAATCGGCACCAACGGCGCCTACTACTACGCCCGCGCTACCTATGGTTTCTGACGCGGGGCCGGGGCGGCATCTGCCGGTTTTTCAGGCGTTGCTGATCACGCTGGGCATGGTGATCACCACCGACATCCTGAAAACCGCGCCGACCGTGGCGCTCAATGTCGGACCGCAATATTTCTATCTGGTGTGGGTGCTGGGTGGCGTCGCATCAATGATCGGCGCGCTGTGTTTTGCCGAGATGGCCACAGCGTTTCCGCACCCGGGTGGTGACTATCATTTTCTGCGCACGGCGTATGGCGAGCGTATGGGATTCTTGTTCGCCTGGTCGCGGTTTTCGGTGATGCACACCGGGTGGATAGCGTTGTCGGCGTTCATGTTTGCCGATTACGTCGATGCGGTGGTGCCGTTGGGACAGTACGGTTCGGGGCTGTTTGCCGGGGCGGTGATTGCCGCGTTGGTGCTGCTTAATCTCACTGGCAAGCACGTTGGTTTTATTACCCAGACCTTGTTGGTGGGGCTGTTGGCGCTGGGCTTTTTGAGCATCGCCAGTGCCGGTGTTTTTTTGGCCTGGCAAGGCATCGAACCACCTGCGCCGAGTGTCCCGCCCATTGCGCAAGACACTGGCATGGCCGGCTTCTCGGCGGCGATGATTTTTGTCTTTCTGGCGTTCGGCGGCTGGAGCGACGCGGCGACGTTGTCGGCAGAAGTGCGTGATGGCCGGCGGGGGATTTTCATTGCCATGCTCGGTGCGCTGAGCGTGTTGATGGCGATCTATCTCGGGTTGAACTGGGCGTTTGTCGAGGGCCTGGGATTCGCAGGGTTGGCTGCCAGCAATGCTCCGGCCGTAGAGTTATTGAACCGCGCATTCGGTGCGCCGGGTGTCATGCTGATTTTGCTGATGGTCGGCATCGCCGCGATAGCGACCATCAACTCGACCTTGCTGGTCGGGGCGCGTACCACCTACGCTGCCGCGCGCGACGTGCCGCAACTGCGCAGTTTCGGTGCTTGGGACGATCGGCATGGTGTGCCGCGCAAAGCGTTGCTGGCGGAAGGTGCGGTGGCGTTGCTGCTGGTGCTGTTTGGCAGTTTTACCCAGAGCGGTTTCAACACCATGGTTGAGTACCTGACTCCGGTGTATTGGTTGTTTTTGAGTTTGAGCAGCGTGGCGCTGATTATTCTGCGGGGGCGTTTTCCCGAGGTGGCGAGGCCGGTCAAGGTGCCGTTGTATCCGCTGTTGCCGCTGCTGTTTTTCGGGTTGTGCCTGTACATGCTGTATTCCAGCGTGACGGTGGTGGGGGTTGGGGCGTTTTTTGGGATTGGAGTGTTGTTGGTGGGGGCTGTGATTCTGAACGGGTTGAGCCGACTGCCAACAGCCCCTCACCCCAGCCCTCTCCCGGAGGGAGAGGGGGCCGACCGAGGTGTCTTGGGTGATACATCGACCTGAAAGACCGAATCGATTATGGCTTGAAGCAAATACAGGTCGAGGTGGATTACGGATTCAGTGAGGCACGTTCAGGTCGGTGTACTTCTCCAATATCCCCGGATCGGTTCCCTCTCCCTCTGGGAGAGGGATAGGCGGGCGGCGTTCCGATGAGGGGCTTCTAGAAGGACACCTCCGCCGGCTGCGACAACCGCAGCACCGACAAGTCCCCCGTAATACGCTTGTAAGCCAGACGAATCGCTTCGATGTTGGCCACATTCTTCGCGCTGTTCTCATGCAAGATCACAATCACCTTGGTGCTCAAACGCTCAGGTTCTTTCGCGCCCTTATCCCGCCACTGCCCATAAGCATCGAACACACTGAAACCATCAGGAAACCGCGACGTGACTTCCTGATCAAGAAACTCACGCCAGCGCGCCGTGCTCACCGCACCTTCCTTGCCATCAATTGAACCCACCGAAAAGTACAACTCGGTGCGAATCCACTGCGCCTGTGCCGGCCGCGAGGCATCGCCTTGCAGGGTCGAGCTGGCGGGATCATGGGTGTGAACGGACGCAGGAGGAGGGCTGGCACAACCGGCGACGGCCAGGAACAAGGCCGCCAGTAAGAGACGTTGAGGCATGGAACATCCTTATTGATCGTTAGGTGAACCGCTCGAGTATAAGGTTGCGGTTTACCGGCCAATAAAGACCTAAAAAGCAGGCTGATAGGCGCTTCGGGAATAACCCGCTTACGTCGTCGCCGGCGGTTTCGCCAAGGCAATTTCCGCCGCCCCCAAACGCTTGAGAATCTCGAACAGCAAATCACTTTTGGTGACCCCGACAATCCTCGGGCTGCCCACATACCCGGTCACCGTCAAGGTAATCCCGTCCGGCGACAATTTGCTGAAGCGCACAAACGGCGCCGGTTTATCGAGGATGGTTTCGTTCTCCCGATAGGTGTTGAGCAACAGGTCCTTGACCTCTTCGGGATCGATGTCCAGCGGGAACACCAACTCCAGCGATGCCACGCCTTGCGCGCTGCCGCCCAGGGTCACGTTGCGCAGGTTCTGCGAGATCAATTGCGAGTTGGGCACGATAACGATCGAGCGGTCGCTGAGCTGGATTTCCGTGGCGCGCACGTTGATGCGGCGGATGTCGCCTTCCACACCACTGATGCTGATCAAGTCGCCGACTTTCACCGGTCGTTCAGTCAACAGAATCAGGCCCGAGACGAAGTTCTTGACGATCTCCTGCAGACCAAAGCCGATACCCACCGACAGCGCACTGACGATCCACGCCAGATTGGTCCACTGCACGCCCAGTGACGACAGCGTCAGCAGAATCACGAACGCGTAACCGATGTTGGAAAACAGCGTGCTCAGCGAGGCGCACATGCCCGGGTCCATGTCGGTCTTGGGCAGAAACTCGTTGTCGAGCCAGCGGCGCAGGGCGCGGATCAGCCAGATGCCGATCATCAGCGCCAGGACGGCATTGAGCAGGTGGCCGGGAACGATGTTCAGCTTGCGCAGCCCGGCGCCGCCGAGGATCGCCATGATGTTGCTCGCCAGTTGCCCGAGCGTGGTGCCGATGCCGCCGACAAACAGGGCGATGACCGCCAGCAACAGCAGCGCTGCCCGACTGAAACCCGACAGCAGAATCTCGATCTGATCAAGCCGTCGATCGCCAATGCCGAGCAGCTGTTTGAGCGCCTTGCCGCTCGCATGGCGGGGTGAAAACACATGCTCACAGACGTCCTTGACCAGTTGAATCAGCAGGTAGAAACCCGACAAGACAATGTACGCCCACACCAGCTCATAACTGATGAACCGCGCCAGTGATACGTAGCCGGTGAGCAGGGCAATCGCCGAGACAAACATCGAGATGCTCGCGATGGTGTAAATCACCCCGGCAAATGTGCTGTTGGCCGCCGAGGCATCATTGGCCGCGACCAGTGCCTTGCGCACTTTGCCGACGCGCAACAGCAGGACCGTCACGATCGCCAGCACGACGATCGAAATGACCCCGCGCCCGGCGATCACGATCTGGCTGCTCATGCCCGTGGCATTGCTGACCTGCACCAGCGTCACCAGCACCAGTAACGTGCAGGACAGAATGCGCGGGTAGGGTTTGAGCGCCAATGCCACTTGATCGGCAATCGCTGGCAGGCGCCACGAGGGATGCTCGGTCGACAGCAACGCACGGCTCAATCCGGTGAGCAGCACGCAGGCATAGACGACTTTTTCGAACTCTTCGGAGAAGGTTTCCAGCACCGGCGGCAAAGGTTGGTGGCGGGTGCAGGCATAGAACAGCAATTGCAAAGCAATCGCGGTGGTGGCGATGGTTGCCAGCGCCGAGGCGAACGCCAGCGCACTGCGACGCAGGCGACCCTCGGGCATGCGGTAAATGCACACCCAGGTCAGACCGCGTTCGGCCAGTCTGCGCCCGAACGTCCAGATGATCAGCGCCAACGCCATCAACACACTGGTGTAGAAACGTTCCCCTGGTGCCCACACGGTGGCCCAGGTGTCGCGCACCTGCGCGACGAAAAAGCGTAAACGCTGACGGTCGTCGTCACTCGGGCTCACCAGCGGCGACCAGAAACTCGGGCTCAGCACGCTGTCAGTGCCCAGCGTCAGCTCACTTTCAAGCAGTGTGCGACGGATGCCGGCGATCTGCGTAATCAGATCCGCCGCGCTCTGTTTCAGCGCCGCCAGGCTCTTCAATGTGCCGTCGACCTTGCTCTTCTGCTCGGCCAGCGACGCTCGTTGCGCGACGATGTCTGCTTGCTCAGCTGCCAGATCGGCATCCGGCGCCGCCCCCAGCACCCCCAACTGCACCGCCAGTTGCGCCTGCTGCGGCAACAACGCCGCCGATAACCGATCGACATCCAGAATAAACGCCTGCACCCGATCCTGCGGTCCTTCGAGCTGGTTGTAATTGTTCGCTGCGGAAATCTGTTGTTTGAGGCCATCGAGGCGTTGTTGCAAGGCCTGCAGATCGCTTTGCGAAATCACCGGCAATGGCGCAGACGCGGTGGTTACCGGCGCCGGCAAGTCGGCTGCCCATAGCGTCGGACTACCGCCAACCAGCAGCATGAATACGACAAAAAACAATGACTTCAATGTGTTGCGCATGGGTGCGGCGGCTCGAATTGATCACACAGTCTATGAGGTTAGGTGATCAAGCCGATCGGGGAGGAAAAGTTTCGGGCAGAGCAGGGCAGGTGCGCAGCGCGTCCAGACGAAAAAAGCCCGACGGGTGAGGTCGGGCCTTTCTTCGGTGACTGCGCTGAAGCGCTGCATTCAGACGGCGCGGCGTTCGAGCAAACGGTCTGAACCGCCTTCGGCTACTGCGTCGCTGAACAGCGGGTCGGTTTCGGTGGCGGCGGCTACCGCGTCGCTGAACAGTGGGTCAGTCTGGGTCGCGGCGGCCACTGCATCGCTGAACAGCGGATCAGTCTGGGTCGCGGCGGCTACTGCGTCGCTGAACAGTGGATCAGTCTGGGTGGCAGGTTCAGCGGCAAAAGCATTCAGGGCAAAGAGCGAGAAAGCGATGCTGAAAAGGGCTTGGCGTTTCATGAGTGTGTGCTCCGTGGGGTAGTGGTGAGGTCTGGAGCCGATCTTACGCCGCGAACCTGATAAGAGAACTTCATTGAATTAATGGCTGTTATTGATGCGGTTAATGATCAGCGTTGATGTCGCATTCCAGAGAGGAATGCGGGGCATAAAATTAATGAATTTTTCTTATGTGATTTCTCGGCGTAGTTTCTTCTGAAACAGAAAGGAGTCTCGTCGTGCACCCAACATCAGCAGAAAAATTCGACACCTCCCGCGCCAGCGAATATGCCCGACAAAGCCGCATCGCCCTGGCCGGCTACGACGCCTGTCACGATCTGGCGGCCTGCATGTTGGCCGCCAGTCTCGGTTCGCGCCCGGCCAACATACTGGTGGTCGGCGCGGGCGGTACGGCACAGGAAATCATGGCGATGGCGGCGCTGGAACCGCAGTGGCGTTTCATCGCGGTCGATCCTTCCGCGCCGATGCTTGAAGCCGCCGTGCAGCATTTGGAGGCCAACGACTTGCTGCATCGGACGCAGGTTCATCTCGGGCATGTCGAGGACTTGCTGGCCGATGCGCAATTCGACGCGGCGACGTTGATCGGCGTGCTCCATCATCTGAACGGTGATGAACCCAAGCACCAGATCCTGCAATCGATTCAGGCGCGTCTCAAACCGGGTGCGCCGCTGATTGTCGCGGGCAACCATTACGCCTATGCCAGTCAGCCGTTATTGCTGGAAGCGTGGGGGCAGCGCTGGCGCCAGCAGGGTGCGAGCGCGGAGGAGGTGAAGGCCAAGCTGGGCAAGATTTTGCAAGGCGCCGATCCGCCGCATTCCGAGGCGGCGGTTCAGGCGCTGTTGCATGACGCCGGATTTGGCGAAGCGACGCGGTTCTTCAGCAGTTTGTTCTGGGGCGCGTGGCTGACGTGTAAAACGGACGCCTCTAAAAGTAGCGACTCGGCACTTCCCCCAACACTTGCTTGAACACCGTCGCAAACGCACTGGAGCTGCTGTATCCCAAGTCCATCGCGACTTGTGTGACCGACTGACCTTTGCCCAGCATGACAATCGCTGCCAGCAGACAGGCTTGTTGCCGCCATTCGATATAGCTGACCCCGGTGTGCAGGCGAAAATGGCGGGTAAAGGTGCGTCGGCTCATGCCCGCACGTTGCGCCATTTCGTCGATTCCGATTTCCAGCGAAGGTTGCTCCAGAAACGCGCGACACACCGTCGCCAGCCGTGGCTCCGCCGGCAACGGCGCATTGAGCGAGAGCGCGGGCATGCTGGCGATTTCATGCAGCAGCAAGCCCATCAAATGGCCGTCATGGCCTTGGGTGGAATAGCGCGCGGGCACATCGATGGCTTTCATCAGCAGATGACGCAGCAACGGCGACACGTCCAGCACCTGGCATTGTTCCGATAGTCCGAGGCGCTGCGCCGCTTGCTGGCGGATATAGGTGTTGTGCAGTGTGACAGGCCCACGCATTTGCATGGCGTGGCGCAGTCGCGCGGGAACCCAGATGCCGCGCTGCGGCGGTACGACCCAGTTGCCGTCGTCGGTAAACACGGTGATGACGCCGCTGGCGGCATAGGCGAACTGGCCGCGCTGATGATCGTGCAGCGGGAACAGCGTCCCGTCCGCGTAATCAACGGCGGTGACGACGGCATCGCGTGGGGTGTTCTGGTAAGGATGGCGGCTCATTTCTCGCATGGCCCGATTCTAATGAAAGTTGGCCTGTGACTGAAAGCAGGCCAGGCCTATTGCCGGCATATTTCTCCGCGCCCGAGTACTTCCGCTCGGCACCGGGAAAGATTGACCATGCAAAAGAAACATCTGCTACTCGCCGTTCTGGTGACGGCGGTTTGGGGATTGAACTTCCCCGTGACCAAACTCGGCCTTGCCGCTATCGATCCGTTATTGCTGACCGCGCTGCGTTTCACGCTGGCCGCATTGCCCTGGGTGTTTTTCGTCGAGCGTCCACGCGTGGCGTTCCGCTGGCTGGCTGCTTACGGACTGATTTTCGGCGTGGCGATGTGGGCGTTGATCAACCTCGGTATCGCCTGGGGCGTGCCTCCCGGAACGGCATCGTTGCTGATCCAGTTCAGTGCATTTTTCACCTTGGGCTGGGGCGTGGTTTTTTTCGGCGAACGTCTGGGGCGGTTGCAATGCCTTGGCACGTTGTTGGCCGCCGCCGGCCTGATGGGCATCGTACTGAGTCGCCCCGGCGACGCATCGACGGCAGGTTTGGCACTGGTCATTGGCAGCGCCCTGGCGTGGAGCATTGGCAACGTCGTGATCAAGGTCTCGAAGGTGCGTGAGATTTTCGCGTTTGTGGTATGGGCGAGTTTGTTTCCCCCCATCCCGCTCATGCTGCTGACATGGCTGCTGCATGGCACCGCACCGTTCACTGCACTGGCGTCGCAGCTCAATGCGATGACGCTGTTTTCGCTCGCGTTTCAGGTCTATGCCGCGACGCACTTCAGTTACTGGGGATGGAACCTGCTGTTGCGCGAATACCCGATGTCGCGAGTGGCACCGTTGTCGCTGTTGATCCCCGTATTCGGAATCTTCAGCTCGATGGCGATCTTCGGTCAGTATCCCAGCCTCTTTGACTGGCTTTCGATCTCGCTGGTGTTACTGGCAATCCCTTTGGGATCAGGGCACGTGCACGCAATGTTGCTGCGCATTCGGGTTCGCCAGCCACTGTGCCCTGGATAACCCGTAGCACTTGCACAGGGCAGGTGCCCCGGAAAGGTTCAATTCGGCGTCATATAAGTGCCCGGCGCCGATTTTCAACAGCGCTTTTTGCGAACGAAGGTTGGCGGGGCCGATGTGGAAATAGACGGTGTCGTAGACCTTGAAGGCATGTTCCAGCATCAATCGCTTCAACTCACGATTGGCATCGCCACCCCATTTCTCCCGCACCAGAAAGGTGTAGCCGATGGCGATACTCTCAGGTTGATCAGGCGGGATGTAGTAGCTGGACATTCCGACGATCTGCGCAGTTTCGATATCAATGACGGCGAGTGCTTTGCGGGTGGCCAACCGCGCGGCGAAGTACGCTTCAAACACTTGCCGTTCGTAGCGATCGCTGGCGGGGTGGCCGGTCCAGATGAGCGGGTCACTGGCCGCCAGAAACAGTGTTTCAAAATCACTGGCGATCAACGCCCTGAGCTTCAGCGTGCTTCCATAAAGAGCGGGTTGGCAGTCGAAGTCGCCTGCAGGCATGGTTTGCGTTCCTGGCCGAATTGGGAAGTGCGGCCAGTTTAGGGCGGGAACAGGTGATGGAAAGATCCAATTCGATGGGTATTCAAGGAGCCAACGGTCTGCGGATTTCGCAGAGTAAGTGGGTGCATCCCCTGAAGTGGTGTCGGAGTTGGTTGTGGATCTGCTGTTTTGAAGGATGTGCGCGCATTTAGCGTTGGTCCGTGGGTCGATCGCGTTCATGGCTGAATGGATGATGTCGGCCAATGTCGGCCCTGCAATGATCCTGTAAACCTAGAGGGTTCGGAACGTCAGCCGGCAGCAGGGATGGCAGCCTGCTACGCTCAAGTGACCTTGCTAAGGGGTACTGCTTTTTCACGAGAAATTCGGACTTGGGTTGATGGCCAGGAGGCGTTCAGTGAAAGTTAAAAACCTCTTTATTATAAGTGTCGAAGCGGATGCACAAATAAAAGGCAGTGCTCGAGGGTTTCTGTACAAGTACATGCTCAACAACAATGCGGAGAATATATTCGTTTACGAATTCAACGCTGAGACAGCCATCGCCACGCTTCAAACTTCGGCTAAAAAAGAAGACGGAGGCGGCTGGGTATTGATATCGAGTCCTGCGCCAGAGAGCAACGATGAAGAAGCCGAGAGTGATGAGTACATCAACCCGTTCACCACGTTCGCAAAAGAAAATCTAACCGGCGTGAATGAAAACCAGGCAGCCTCCGCGAAGCAGTACAGGCTGTCTCACCAAAATGGCGCAATCATCGCGTGTCATGCGTCCTCTATGGCGTTGTGTAACATCGAGCCAGAATTGTTCGCCCAGAATCTTATTGTTTGTACAAAAAAACCAGGGAATGAGGTAAATGGGATTTTCCCCGTGTTTGACAAGATTGTTTTTAATGCATGCAATGCCGCAAAAATATTTGAGAAAGCAGCGGAAGTGAAGCAAAACACCAATTTCTGGACGAGCGATAAGAAAAAAATAGGCAATGGCAAAAGAGCGCAAGAGATAAACGTTGCGCGCTTTAAACAAAATGGCGTAGATGAAACCGGTGAGTTGACCTTAAGTGCCCATCTACAAGAAATCGAATTGCGCCAAAACTTTTTTAATCCTGTATTCAGGTTCCTCAATATTTACGGACGCTATTTCAATAAGAACATCATCGTTGCCGGCTATGATCAAGCGTTAACGGCAGCGGACCTGAGTAAACAGTTAGTCGATAACGGCAAGTTGACGGCGCTTGAAAAGCTCAAAGTAAGCGGGCGAAAAATGCTTTTGGAAAATGCGTCGACGAAACCGCTAGGCTGGGTAGGAGGTAACGGGGTCGCCCCCAAGCATAAGTTTTTTTACAAATTCACCGCCGCCGAGGGCAATGTCAACAACGCTACGATCGTCCCCGTTGAATGGTCTGAATGGACGGATCAAAAAACGGGCTGAGCCTGGAGTTAATGCCCGCTTCTTTGCGAGGATTGGCCATCAATCTCGGCAATCTGCCAATGGCAGGTGATCTGTTCCCCTGTAGACAAGCCCGATCAGGTACGCCACTGCTCGAACAGCGGCACCAGCGCAATGATGATCATGATGCCCCCAGAAGCACGACTTGTAATCGACGCTGTTCATGAAACGGGTGGTGCAGGATCGGCTGTTGCCGTTGTAGCTGCGCATCTTGGACCGGTTGTCGCACGTGCGAGATACAAAGACTTCGCCGCACGAGTGTGCTCCTTGATGCTGAGAACTGGTTTCAGCTTTCGCTGGTTTCGACCGGCTCTGTGGCTTCAGCTTCCAATCTCGCCCGATCAGCCTTGCTGATGTATTTAGGCTTTTTCGGCGCCAGTTTGGCGCTGGCCTTTTTGGCCTTTTCCTTGAACAACTGCTTGAGTTTCTTTTGGCGATTCATGTGTTCTACCCGGTCTGCAAGTTTGAATATCGGTTAGCGAAGGGCGTAAACGTACGCATCAATGGACGAGCCACAAGATATGCACGTTGCCCTCGAAAAGGGGCGAATCCTGACGTAAGCCTCGGGCCAAGGCAATGCCAATTCCTCACATGGCGATAAAGTCACGCACAGCCTTGATGGTCGGCGCGGGGGCTTCTTCCATCAACCAATGTCCTGCCGCCGGAATCACCACCTCGGTGACGTTGTCCGCAGCATTGCGCATGACGATCGCTTCGTTGTTGCCGAAGGACTTTTAACCGCCCACGGCCAGCACCGGCATGCTCAAGTGTTTCTGCAGGACCGGAGCGTTGTCGAGAGCGTCCTGACGAATGCTGCGGAACTGCGCGAACGCCGCGTGCATGGCGCCGGGACGGGCGTAGAGCTTGGCGTAATGCTGGCGGGTGCCTTCATCGACTTTGGCCGGGTTGCCGGCGAACTCGTTCCACGCACGTGCATGGTGGCACCTTCGACTTTGATGTCCTGAGTGTGGAAGGTCGGCGGGAAGGGACGACCTCGGCAAAAGCCTGGACACTCAGGGTCAAAAGGGCGAGGGCGGCCAGTAGCGGGCGGTTATGGCGAAGTCTCCAGGCGTGGGGGCGATGGAGAGAGCGTAGACGTATCGATCAGGGCCGGCGGAGTTTCATCCAGAAGCGAACGCCGCCTCGATAAACGCCCCCAGCGCCTGCTCTTCAAGAATCTCGATAGAGAAATGTCCGAAGCGTTTCGGCAGCCAGATGATGCGCGTTCCGGACGGCGATTGCAGGTTTTCGCGAGTCAGTGGTTGGCCGTTTTCGTCTTCCGGCTGAACACCGCTGGCGAGCAGTTCGTCGTAAGCCAACTCGATATCCGGGGTCGTGTAGCAATGGCGGTAAATCATGCCTTCGCCCACTGTATCCAACAGCTCCTTGAGATTCCCCGCCAGCGGCTGGACCAGCATAAAGCGTTCCTGACCGATCAATGCGACGGCATAGCGCACGTGCAGGCCCCCGCGATTCCAGATCTGCGTTGTTGATATCCGCGCTTGTAGTACCTGCGCGTAGTAGGCACAAGCTTGTTCAAGGTCTTTGACCAGTACGTCGATGTGGCTGAACTTCAAGTCCATGAAATAGCTCCTGTCAGGCCGTATTGATGGGCTTGGCTGTAATCGACGACCGGCCAGCTGGAATAAACTAAGCTGATGTGTAACGTCAAGATGACACAGGAGCATCCCCCCATGAAGGCGCGCCGCATGATCAAGTCACGTAAGTTGATTGCAACGATTTCTTCCTTGGCCCTGGTCTTCAGTTCGGCGATGGCATTGGCTGATCCCGGTAATGGAAAGGGCCAGGGCCAGGGCAATGGCAATGGCAAGGGTAATTCGCAGAATGTGCAGGGCCACGGCAACCAGAAAGGTAACAGCAACAAGGGCAACAACGCTGGCGGTGACTGGAATGATGGACCAAGCATCAATCGCGGCAATGTGCTCGGAATTGTCGGAGGCTATCGCGACTACTGGAGCCCGGGCCCCTCGCTGCCACCGGGCATTCAAAAGAATCTTGCACGCGGCAAGCCATTGCCGCCCGGTATCGCGAAAAAGCTCGATGGACGTCTGCTCGGTCATTTGCCGCATTACGATGGCTACGAATGGCAGCAGGCGGGCACCGATCTGATCCTCGTCGCGCTGGCAACCGGCCTGATTTATGAGGTGCTCAACGGGGCATTTGATTAAGCGTTATCGCGCCGCAGATGTCGCCGCTGGCCAAGGTTGAAGTGTGGCTGCATTGCTGCAAGGCACGCAGCAATGATCTGCAAATGGAGGGTCTTGTTCGTCCGCTCATCGGTTATCAGACTGGAATCAACTGACGTTGAAGCAGCTTCCAGATAAGGAGAGATGACGATGGTTTCTGTGATCCGGTTTGAGCAGTTTGGCAATCACGACGTACTGCAAATGCAGGCAACCGACAAGCAAGCGCCGGGCCAAGGTGAGGTTTGGCTTGAACAAGAAGCGGTAGGGGTCAACTTTCTTGATGTGACCCAACGCAAAGGCGCGGTCGCGGTTGCGTTGCCTTCCGGCTTGGGACTGGAAGGCGCGGGGCGGGTGGCCGCAGTGGGCACAGGTGTCAGTAACATCGTTGTGGGTGATCGCGTGGCTTACGCCACCGGGCCATTGGGGGCTTATGCCTCGGCGCGGCTTTTCCCGGCAGAGCGCCTGGTCAGAATTCCTGATGCCTTGTCTTGCGATGAGGCAGCGGCGGTGATGTTCAAGGGCATCACCGCGCAGTATTTATTGAAATCCACCTATCCCGTAGGGCCGGGCACCACCCTGTTGCTTTACGGGGTGGCGGGCGGTTTGGGGGCGATCATGGCGTCATGGGCAAGGCATCTGGGCGCGACGGTGATCGGTGTCGTTTCGAAGCAGGCCAGTGTCGAAAAGGCCCGGGCGTCGGGTTGTAACGAGGTGCTGGTGTTCGACGCCGAGACCCTGGCAGCGGACGTCGCACGACTCACCGATGGGCAGAAGGTCGATGTGGTGTATGACCCGATCGGGCGGGTGTCTTTTCAGGCGTCACTGGACAGCTTGCGCCCGCGTGGTTTGATGGTGTCGTTCGGCGCCTCATCCGGTGCGCCGGCAGCCGTGGAACTGGCGACACTCAACAGCAAGGGTTCGCTGTTTTTGACCCGCCCCTCACTGGCTGCGCACACTGCGACGGCTGCTGAGTATCAGGCGCGTGCGCAGGATGTTCTGGCCGCTGTCGCAGCCGGTATCATCCAGCCACATATCTGGGCGAGCTATCCATTGGCCGATGCCGCACTGGCGCATGCCGACCTGGAAACGGGCCGATCTTCTGGGGCGATCATTCTGAAACCATGAATCTTGATGTCTTGAGCAATCAACACGGCGATGAGATCGCTGCATTCCTGGCCGTCGCCTCGCAAGGTTCCTTTGTCGCGGCGGGTCGGCTGCTGCAACGCCATCCGACGATTATCTCCAAGCGCCTTGCCGCGATGGAGAAGCGTCTGGGCGTTCGCCTTGTCGAGCGCTCGACCCGTCAGGTCCGCATTACCGAGGCCGGCGCCCAATTGGAGCAGCGTCTGCGTTCGGCCGTCGAACTGATGAACGATGCGCAGCAGCAAGCGGCGCAGGGGGCCGGCGAACTTCGCGGCACGTTGCGCCTCGCGTTGCCGGCCGCCATGGGCCGACTCTGGCTGGGGCCGATGTTGCCGGAGTTTCTCAAAGCTCATCCGCAAGTTTCGATTATTGCCGACTACAGCGAGGGGTTGGTCGACATCATCGAGCAGGGGTTTGACGCCGCCATTCGTATCGGCGAGCTGGAGGATAATCGGCTGATCGCGACGAAGCTCAGCAACCACCGGCGGATTCTGTGCGCCTCGCCAGCCTATCTCCAGATGCATGGCGTGCCTGCAACACCTGAGGATTTGCTTCAACACAACTGTCTGCGCTTCAGCGGACTGGCGTCTTTTCCGCTGTGGCGCCTTCATCGTGGCCATGAGCTGCAAACCGTTAGCGTCAAAGGCAACCTGACGGCCAGCGACAGCGAGTCGCTGCTGGCCGCTGCACGGGCGGATGCCGGCATCTTGGGCGCGGGCGATTGGTTGATGAGTCGCGATATCGCCGCCGGAAAGCTGATTCATGTCCTGCCTGACTGGCAACTGGATAGCGCGGGAGGTGTGTATCTGGTCAGACCCTCGGCGCGGTTTCCGACGGCGGTGGTCGTCGCGTTCAGGCAATGGCTCGAAGCGATGTTCGCGCCCGCGCCACCGTGGGCTTTTTGATGGCTGGCAGTGGTCTGCAGATGGCGCGAGTGACAGCAGATTTGCCTGCAACACTGCGCGCCATCCACCTCGATCAAACGATTTTCAAAGCACTCAGCACGATCAGTGATTGCTCGGCAAAAGCCTGGGCCTGTTCGGTCAGTGCGGCGATGTTGGCTTCGGCGGTGGTCAGCGTTTTGCCGTCCTTGACCAGCACTTCGTTTTGTTCGGCAATGACGCTCCACGCCAGTTGTGCCCACTCTGCCGGGTGCTGTTTGCCTTGGCGGATTGCAATCAGGAACAGTTGCTGGAAGCGGCTGACCGTGACGCCACCCCCGGTGACCGGGCTGCTCAGCACTTGAATGTCGGCGTTGAACAGCGCGCGCTTGCACAGTTGCAGGTTGAACGCAGCGCAGCGTTCGTACACCCGCGCCTCGGCGGCTTCGCTCTGGCACGGGGCTACCGCGCCCATGCTGACCAGGATGGCGATGGCCTGTTCCAGATCGTCGTAGGCCATTGGCGACACCGCATCGAGCAGCTGCTGCATCGTTTTGGCTTCATACATCTGGTCCGCGAGGGCATTGAGGAGCGGGCGGTAAATTTCCGCTTGCAGCGTCGCTGCGCCAGCGGGGCCGGTGACGCTGGAGGCTACGTTTTCTGTCGGCTGCATCAGCACAAATCGCGTATTGAGCATGCGCGAGCGGCGCTCGGTCGCGCTGAGTCGGTTGGCACCGCGCACGTACAGGTCGCGACGGAAAGCCTGGTTGACGAAGTAGTCACGCGCCTGCTCGCGCATCACCGGGTGTTCGATACCGTCGAGAAAGGCCAAGCCTTCGGCGCTCAGGTTGAGTGCGTCAACCGAATCCATCGGCACCGCCGTCGTGACGTAATCGAGCTTGGCCGGGGCCAGTGCATCAACCATGTCGGCGAAATACATGCAGTTCCAGTCGCGATTGAAATATTCATGGGCGACGTACTGACGGTCCTGGCCTTTGATGGTTTGCAGCCTGGCCCCCAAGTGCGGCGCGGCAATGGCGTATTTGGGGTTGGCCGCCAGCAGCGCTTCGGAAAATTGCAACGCGGCATCGATGCGCTGATCCGCTCGCGTCGAGTGACTGGCAAAGCGGTCGTGCAGGCTGAACAATTGGCGCAACGGCGCAGCAGGCGACCAGCCCGGGAATGCGTTGTAGCTGACGTAGAGATGACCACCCGGTTTGAGGTGGCGTCGGGCGAATTCGACAATCAGCTTCTGGTTGTCACGGCTGACCCAGGTCCAGATGCCATGCAGGCTGATGCTGTCGAATTGCGGCAAATCATGGCGCGCCAGCAGTTGCTCGAAGCTGTCGTCGTACAGCCGCGCACCGTTATTGCCAAGCGCCGCGAGTTCAATCGCATGGGCCGCCTGACCGGGGTGGAAGTCCGTACCGACGAAGCCGGCCGGGTTGGCCGTGGCGTGAATATTGATTGACACACCCTGACCAAAACCGAGTTCGCAGTGATAACCGTCGGGGTTGTCCAGACCGGCAAAGCCGCGCAACAACAGGCAGTAACGCTGGAATACCGGATTGATTTCCCGGCTATAGCTGTAGGTGTAGCCTTCGTCCGTGAAATAACCTTCGTTCCAGGCGTTGCTCATGGGTGCAGCCTCTTGAATCGTCATTGAAAGTGGCTTTATACGTGATGGACTCGCGCCATTAAAACCTCTCGGTGTCCACCAGGATGTTGTCGGCAGGATCGAACCATTCGATAGGGTCCATGTGGATATTTCGCAGGGCCACGGTTTGCCGGTGAGATACGTACAGCGGCTCGGCCCAATAATTGATCAGCATCGAGCGTCGGCGCGCGCCCGAAAGATTCCGGCTGCCGGCATGCAGCAGGTCGACATCGAACACCAGAATGTCGCCCGCACGGCCCGTGAGCTGGACGGATCGCGTCTCATCATGGACGTCAGCGGGCGGTGCTCCGGACACGGCAGCGAATGGCGCCAGTCCTGACCCCGGGGCACGGGCCAGCGATCCGACGGCAGTACACCCGCATCAAACGCCTGGCGCAGGTCGTCCAGCAACTCGGCGGGTATGGCGCGACGGAGCAGGGCAAAACCCTGCTGATGAAGCTGTTCACGGTTATTCATGATCGGACGTGTTCGCTCCTCACAAACGCACGCCCATCTCCAGGGCGCGGGTCTCGAAGCCAAACTCGGCATACATGCGCACCGCGCGCTCGTTGAACGGCCAGACCGTCAGGCGCAAGTCTTGAGCATTTTGCTCGATAGCCCAGTCTTTCACCCGTTGAATCAGCGTGCGGCCAATGCCTTTGCCCCAAAACGGCTCGGCCACACAGACTGACCCGATGCGAACCACGTTCTGCGGCTGCATCAGCGGGCCGGAACTGGCGGACAGGGTGGCCGTAATGAACGCCACGGGGCGCTCAGCGGCGCTGGCGATATAGACGATCTGGCCAGGCTTTTCGAATACCCCGGCCCAGTGCGGCAAGTCGCGGGCAAAATCTTCGGTCGCGGCGGCGTAGATATCGGGGCGGGCGGCGTGGTGTACCGAGTTGAGCAATTGGCCCAGCTCGCTCATTGCCAGCGCATCGGCGGCAGTGGCTGTGCGGTAGGTGATGATTTCTTCCATGATAAAAATTGCTCCTTGGGTGTGTTTATAAGTTCGCATCCTGCGGTAAACGGCGAAATAAAGCATCCGGGATCCTGCTGCATTTCAACGAAGCAGGGTGCACCTGGGTCGCTTTTTCAGGCCAATCTGTGCATTGAATGTTTCGGCGTTAAACGAATAATCGAGTGCTCGAATCTTTTGGAGTTGGGCACTGTATGGAAGCGTTACGCATTCAATCTGGCGACATTTATCGTTCATGGACGGCAGCCTCGGAGCGTCGCCCATGAGCCTGCATACCCGCACCAAACGCCTGACTGTACCGCAATTGGTGGCCATGAAAGGCCAACAGAAAATCGTCTCGCTCACGGCCTATTCCAGCGCGATTGCCAAACTGATCGACCCCATCGTCGACTTCATTCTGGTCGGTGACTCCACGGCCATGGTCGGTTACGGCCGCCCCTCGACACTGAGCATGCAGCTCGAAGAAATCATCGGTCACACGCGTGCGGTGGTCGATAGCACGCGCCTGGCCTGTGTGGTGGCCGACATGCCGTTCGGCAGTTATCAGGAATCCCATGAACAGGCCTTTCGCAATTGCGCTCAGGTGTTGGCGCGCACCGGTTGTGATGCGGTGAAGCTGGAAGCCAACAAGGCCTTGGCGCCGACGGTCGAGTTTCTGGTGGCGCGCGGGATTCCGGTCATGGCCCATGTCGGGTTGATGCCGCAGTTCGTCAATGTCATGGGCGGTTTCAAGGCCCAGGGCCTGACAGCTGAAACCGCTGCGGTGATTGCCGAAGACGCCCGCGCCAATCTCGACGCGGGCGCCTTCAGCCTGTTGCTCGAAGGTGTGGCGGAGGGCGTGGCGCGGCAGATTACGCTGGAGTCGAAAATGCCCACCATCGGCATCGGCGCTTCACCGGCCTGCGACGGGCAGGTGCTGGTCACCGAAGATGTACTCGGCCTGGGCGGTGAACATCTGCCGCGCTTCGTCAAACGCTACGCCGATGTCGGTGCGGTGATCAGCGAGGCTTGTGCGCAGTTTGCTGACGATGTGCGCCACGGCCGGTTTCCTGAAGCGCGGCATTGCTATGGACTGTAGACGCGGTTTTCTTCAGTGATCGCCAGCGCCAGTCGTTGCACCGCGTGGGCGATGTTCTTGTCCCAATCAAGGCTGTAGCTCAGGCGCAGGTGCTGGTTCCAGGCGCCTTGCTGGCTGAAGATTTCGCCGGGGGCGATGACGATCCGCTCGGCCAGTAGGCGCTCGAACACCCGTTGCATGTTGATCGGCCGCACAGCCTTGAGCCAGAAACTCGCACCGCCTTGCGGGGCGAGCACCTGCCAGTGGCCGCTACCGTACTCTTCCAGCAAGGTCTGCAGCTGTTGCATGCGCTTGACCAACAGAGCGCGCAACATAGTCAGGTGCTGGTCAATACGCCTGGAGTTGTAGAGTCTGGCAATCGCTTTCTGCCGCATCGGCGAGAGGCGAAATCCGCGCTGCATAAACAGTCGATGAAACTGCGCGGCCTGCTGGCGACACAGCACGTAGCCGTACGGCGCTTCGCCGCCAATAATCTTGTCGAATGTCGAGAACACCAGCAGCTTGTCCGGATCGGCAAAGTCCCGATAACGCGTAGCTGACTTGGAGAAACTCAACTCGCCCCACGTGTCGTTTTCGAACAGCCAGATCGCCCGCTCGGCCAGCCAGCGACAGATCTGCTGTTTATCCTGCGCGGGCATCAACTGGCCTTGAGGAATATTCACCGTGGAGGAGAGCACCGCCAAGCGTATCGGTTCGCGCGTGAGTAACGCCTTCAATGCAGGCAGGTTGAAGCGGCCGTCATCGCCGAAGGGCATTTCGACAACGCGGATATTGGCCGCCTGCAACTGGCGCAGAATCGCCCACGAGCAGGGCGATTCCACCAGCGCCACAGTGCCACCGAGATTCAAGGCACTGAGCGACAACTCCAGCACACTGCGCAGGTCCGCGCCGATATACACCTGCTCGGCCTGCCAGTGGTTGTGAGTGGAACGGGTGTAGCGTTCAGCCAGGGCCGCGCGCAATTCCGGCTCGCCGAGGGGCTGATAGAGCGGCGCGTGCGAGCGCGGGTATTGGCGGGTCAGTTCGCGCTCCATCGTCAACAATGGGCCTTGCAGCGACAGCAGCATCGCCGGCGCATCGCTGCTCAGGGCCAGCATGCCGGGCTGACGGGCGCTGGCGAAGACGTGATCCAGAAGATTGCCAGAGTTGGCCGTCACAGGTGCCGACGATATTGACCGGGTGAAATAGCCGAACCTGGCTCTGGCGTGGATTCTGCCTTCGTCCTCGAGCAGTGCGTAGGCGTATTTGGTCGTCGATACTGAAACGCCGAGGCGCAATGCCAGTTGTCGCAGTGACGGCAATTTTTGCTCACCCATGCCACTGGCGGCCTCGATCAATCCGACGAGGTAGTGGTAGACCTCCTGATAGGCGAACGCGGTGTCCTTGGGGGGCGTCAATGCTGTTCTCCTTGATTGTCAGCTTAGGGAGCAAACGGAAGACTGCGCCAAGGCAGTCAACTGTCCGTCGGCGCCGCCGCCCAGTGCTTCATCTCTTCAGCAATGAAGTGATTGACCAGGTCGCTGTACATTTTCTCAATGGCATCTGCATTCAAACCTTCGTTTTCGGCCCAGTCGCGACGGGTTGCCAACATCGCCTGAAAACGCTCCTGTGCCCGCACTGAGGCCGCCGAGGTCTTGAACTTCGAGGCAGCGAGTACGTACTGAAAGCGCTTGCCCAGCAGTTTGATCACCGCTTGATCGAGTCGGTCGATTTCACTTCGAATATCTTGCATGTCCGCACAGTCGGCGGGTTGTAACGTGTTGATGACGTCCATGTGCGTCTGTGCCTCTCGAATTGTTGTTGATCGTGCGGCGGGTTTTCAGCGGGTAAGCGCAGCGTTTTTTGTCACTTTGCCGGAGTTCTGAAAAAAACGCTCTGGGCGGCACGGTGCAAGGGCCGCAGATGACTGGCGATCCAGCAGCTCTTCACTGGCGAGGCGCCCGACGATCGCCGCCAGCGTCACTCCGGGATGCATCGCGCAAACGTAAACTCCGCCGACACCGGGCAGGTAACCGACAACGGGGATGCCGTCAGCGGGCATGGGCCGGAACCCGACGGCGGCGGTTTGCGGCTCGATGGAAACCACTCCTTGAAGTTCATTTTGTATGCCTTCGGCGGTTCGCCAGGCAAGGTCTGTCGGCGAGTTGCCCGGCGCCTCGCCCAGATAATCTTCAGCGGCCAGCAACGTGCCGTCGGCACTTTGTCGAATTTCCATTTCGGGGCTGGAGATGATGCCTTTGACGAGGCCCGGTTGGGTCTTGTAGCGGATGAAAATGGCGGGGGAGGCGTCGATGGGCAGGGAGACGTTGAGCATCTGCGTTAACTGTTGGGTGCCGGTCCCCGCAGCAAGCACGACAAGGTCGGCATCGATCGCGCCCGTTGTGGTTTCAACGCCGGTGACATCGGCGTTGCAGGTTGTGAAACCGGTCACGCGGGTTTGCGTTAGCAATTGCGCGCCCAGCGCCCGGGCGCCGGCAATCAGGGCGTGGGTGGTTTGCACGGCGTCGAGTGCGCCTTCTTCCGCGCGATACAACGCGCAGGGTGGGGGATTTTTCAGGTTGGGCTCGCGGGCAAGCACCTCGGCCGACGATAACAATGTCGCCGACGCCGGATACTCTGCTGATTCGTTGTACGACAAAGCCCCGGTCCAGCGAATCTGCAAATCCGGCAGCTCGGTTTCGAGTCGTCGGTATGCTTCTATGGCCATACCGCGCAACTGCGCAATCGGATCAGCGCCGGCGTGCGAGGCATTGATCCAGGCGAAAGAGTTTGCCGTGACGCCGCTCGCGATCTCGTCAGCCTCGATCAGCGTGACGTGCGCTCCTTTGCCAGACAGGTGATACGCAAGGGAGGCGCCGACGATGCCCGCACCGACCACCACAATTCGCCCACGTGCTTTATGATCCATTTCAACACTCCCTGTTGTCGATCGGCTGATCCTGCAGCAGGGAGACGCGGCGAGCAACCAGAAAAAAGCCCGGCCAAAGCCGGGCTCGTCCGCTGGCAACGGCTTAAGCAGGCATATCTCCGGCGGGCATTTGGAATGTCAGTCCGTGACGGATGCTCAGTCGCTATGGATCAAGGGTCAGATTACGACGCCGAATGCTGACTGACGTGTTTTGGCCCCGCTAACGCCCAGGCAATCAACCCGAACAACGGCACAAACACGATCAGCACGATCCACACACCTTTATTGCTCGCTTTCCCCTCGCTCTTGCGCACCCGATTGATGGCCCAGAGTTCAATCAGCAGAAGAACTGCCGCCAGTACGATCCACACGGTTTCGATTTGCATTGGCTACCTCCTGATGGTCTGTTCGTTAGGTGGCGTGGGGGGCGGCGGGTTCATTTATTTTTCTTCAGTGCGTTGAGCTGCCGCGCCAGTTGCAAGGCCACGCGGCCGCTGTTGAAAGTCGGCAGCAGGTGGGTGAAAGGGATCTCGATGATCCGGTTTTCGCGCACCGCGCGCAGTTGCGACAACACCGGGTCGTGGGTCAACAGATAGCGTTTGCGACGGGCGGGTGACCATTCGGCGTCGGCCAGCAGAATCACGTCCGGGTCGCTGGCCAGCAGGGTTTCGCTGTTGACGGTGACTCGATAGAGGTTGATGTCGGCAAAGACATTGCGTGCCCCGGCAGCGGCCAATAACGGGGTGACAAACCCCCGCCGACCTTCGCTGTCGAGGCCTTTGACTTCGTTGTCGAGATAGAACACCGACAGCGATTTACCCGCACCGGCCAGGGCTCGGGCACTGGCGAGGTCGGCGTCCATGGCCTCACTCAATTGCCGCGCCTGTGGCTGTTTGTGCAGCAGCCTGCCCAAGGTCAGCAAGTCATTGCGCACATGCGCGAAGTAATCCAGCGAATGCCCGTTGCAGGCCGACTCCAAAAGATAAGAACCGACGCCATTGCGCGCAAGACCCGAGCGTGAAGTCACACCGTCGCCGAATGCCGTGGCGAACCCGCCAATCACCAGATCAGGTTTCTGTGCGTAAAGCACTTCGCTGGCCGGGTATTGCCGCGCGATCACCGGCACACCGAAATACGCGGCTGGCCGCTGACCGGCATCGGTGTCATCCAGATACGCCACGCCAACCAGCGCTGGCCCGGCACCCAGCGCCAGAACGAGATCCGCCGCATGCTGATTGAGCGCGACGACGCGCGAAGGCGCAGCGGCGTTCCAGTCCTCGCCGCAATTACTGAAGCTGTCGGCGAGTGCCGGCATTGAACAGAGCAGGGCGCCAAGCGCTAACAGGATCGATTTCATCCCTGCGCCTTGACCAGCAAATCCGCGACCACTTCACCGCCCACCAAATGCCCCTCGACCAGCCGCTGCACCTCTTCATGGCTGTGCACGCCATACCAGCAACGTTCCGGGTACACCGTCACAATCGGCCCCAGATTGCACGGAAACTGGCAGTGCGTGCGCGTCAGGAGGACGCCGCCCGGCGTCTCGATGCGATCGTGCGCCAGCAAATGCCGGCGCAGGGTTTTCCATAACTGCAAGGCGCCGCGCTGGGTGCAGCGCGGGCCGGTGCAGAGGAACACATGGCGCGCATGCTCGGGCACATGCGACCAGTCCGGGTGCGTATCGACGCCGTCGACGGTTTTGATTTCACTCATCAGAAGCGGTACGTGTAGCGTACTTCGGAGGTCAACGGCCGGCCGAGGTTGTCGACGTTGCTCGAACGGCTGGTGACGTAGTCGCGGTCGAAGAGGTTTTCCACCAGCAGACTCACCCGGTGTTGGTGGGCGTTGTCGAGGTAGCGATAAGCGTCGGCGTCGACCACCGAATAATTGCCGTATTCGACTTGCTTCGAGCTTTTGATATCGCGGATGTAACGGATCGCACCGCCAACGCCCCACAGGCGATTTTCCGATTCATAACCCACCCGCGAACGGGCGAAGAAGCTCGGGATGTCGTTGATGGTTACACCGGTGCGCGACTCGGTGAGGTTGCGGGTCATGTCCGCTTGCAAACTCCACTGATCGTTGAGCGCCAGTTTCGCGTCCGCCTCGAAACCGCGCATCTGGATCGTGCCTTCACCGTTGACCCACTGAATGTCATCGAGGGTGATCAGGTCGTCGATCTTGCGTTTGAACAGGGTCACGCTGGCGCTGACTTCGCGATCCAGCAGCAGGCCCTTGTAGTCGACACCCAGCTCCGTATTGCGGCTTTTTTCCGGTTTCAGGTTGCGGTTGCCGATCTCGTCGCCCGGCTCGTTGACGAACAGTTGCTCGGCGTTCGGCAGTTTGTAGGCGCTGCCGTATTGACCGCGCACCGACCAGTTGTCGTTGAGGTCATACAGCGAAGTGAGCATGCCGACCGTGGCGCTGTCGCCACCGCTCATGGCCTCGTGACGCACGCCGATGCTCGGATGCCAGTCGGGCAGGGCGTCGATCTGCGGGCGCAGTTGCGTGTAGAACGCATGGGCTTCGGCCTTGTCGTTGTCGATGATCAGCACGTCGTCCTGGCCCTTGAACCACTGGTTGTCGCTGCCGAACACCAGCACATGGCCGCCGGGCAATTCAGCCTTGCCTTCGGCCTGCACGCCCCAATCGGTGAAGCCCCAATAGTCGTTGTGGTTGATGACTTTTGTGCCGCCGCCGGCGACGTTGTTGACCCGGGTGTAGCGCGTGTCCCAGTCGTTGATATGGCCTTTGACGAAGTAGCTCAGACGCTCATTGACGGTCTGCTCGAAGGTCGCCGTGGCGATCTGCTGCACGCGGTCGTTGGTGGTCTTGTGATTGTCGACCGGACGGGCGAAGTCGAGGTTGGCGTCGGCGTATTGGTAGAACAGTTCCAGCCGCGCATCCTCGCCAAACGACTGAATCGCCTTACCGCCGAAGGTGGTGACTTCGTAGGCGCGGTTCTTCTCGCTGACGTTTTTCATGTCGCGGTTGCGATAGGGCTGGTAACCGTCGGAGACGTTGTGGCTGACGTACGCGAGCAAACCGAGATCGCCGAAACCGTTGCTGAAGATGTTTTCGACCCGAGCGTCTTCGGTGGTGCCGCCGAAGCTGTCGACGCCCAGATTCACCTCGCCGGAGGCTTTGCGCGATTGCGGGCTGCGGGTGACGATGTTGATCACCCCCGACACCGCCTGGGTGCCGAACAACAGGCTCTGCCCGCCCTTGAGCACTTCGATGCGCTCGATGGCGTTGGCCGGCAGGGTGTCCAGATAGAGGCCGCCGTACAGGCGATTGTTCAGGCGCACGCCGTCGAGCAGGATCAATGTGTCGTCGTTGCGTCCGCCCAGCAGCGAATAGGTGCCGTAGTCGAACGGGCCATTTTTCGGCGCGACGTACAGGCCGGGAATGAACATCTGCATCACGCGACTGACATCGGCACTGGGGCCGGCGCGCTCGATCTGTTCGCGGCTGACGATCTCGACCTTGCTGCCGAACTTCGCCATGTCGGCGACCGTGGTCGACTCCACCGACGGTGCGGAAACGATTTGCTGATTGAGTTGCAGTGGCGCGTCATCCGCCAGCAACAGAGGACTGCAAAGGCAGCCGAACAAGAGGGTTGGAGCCGAGGTGTAGAAAGGTCGAATCATTGTCTTCTCGAAAAGGATCTTCGCAGAAGAGCATGCAAGAGAAGGCATCGCGCACAGCCAATACCGGCCCATGCCCGCCCACCGCAGGATTTTGCCAAACAGCAATTCAGGCCGGTCTCCGGGCTCGCGCGTATCGAGGCTTTCACCTTCCCATGGCCGTCTAACCACAGTGGTGTATCGAAAGCATCACGCGCATACCGTTGCGGGGGCAGCACCGGACTTGTTCGAAAAGAACGTACCGGTTTCCCGTTTCACCCCATGCACGGCGGCATGGGACACCTGAAACTGGGCGGCATCTGAACATTCGAATGACCGTTCGTCAACTTGCCGATACAGGTACTCGACCCGCGAATTACCAACTTTGGAAATAACTACTAAGGTCTATAGCGGTAATCACAACGCAATATCGCGCGGCGTCGACAGGCGTGAGGGATTCGCCACGTACGCTGAACAGGGAGGTTCTCATGCACGGTGCCAGCGGCCATCCTCACGGTGGGCACGCCCCGCATTTCATTCGCAGCGCTTTACTGGTCGCCATGGCCAACACCCTGATGCTCGCAGACGCTCAAGCTGCGTGCGGGCCTCTGGCGGCGGGTGCCTACAACGTCTCGCAAACCTGTTTGCCGGCGGCCGGCGTCGATGCGTCGATCAGCACGCAGTCGGGCACTACCATTACCACTACGGCGGGTTCCTCACTGAACAGTCGTGGCAACAATGCCAACACCACGCTGACACTCACTGGCACCACGGTGAACAGCACCCCCCCAACCGCCGCCAACGCAGTGTTTGCCAATGTCATCGGCACCACCGGCAACGCCAGCCTCAGCGTCAATGGCGGGACCAACACGGTGAATGTCGGCGGCAGTGGCCTGGACGCGCTGGCGATCACCAATGCCAGCGCTGGCTCGTCGACGTTTTCGGTGAGTGCCGGCACCACGCTGAACATCCTCAATACCGTGGTCGGCAATGAACACGATGGCATCGACATCAACGCCAGCGGCGGCGGGGCGATCAACCTGAATCATCAGGGCAATGGCCAGATCACGTTGCTCGGCGGCAACGGCGTCTGGACCAAAGCCACGGGCAGTGGCGAGACCAACGTCAACGTCGGCAGTGGCGTGAGTATTCTGGTCAACAACGATGATGCACTCTCGGCCGGTCTCCCGATCATTGACGACACTTTGCCGACTGCCGGCATTGGTAATCACGCCGGCGTGCATACCCGCGCAGTCAATGGCAACACCACACTGATCAACGCGGCGAATGTGCAAAGCATCGGCATGAACGCCTTTGGCTTGTTCACCGAGGGCGGCACAGGCAATACCCGCCTGACCAACAGCGGCAACCTGAGTAACAGCGGCCTCAACGGTTTCGGCATTCGTTCGTTTTCCAGCGTTGGCAGCATCGCCATCGTCAACGACGGCGCCATCACCACCACGGGTGGCGGCGCCCACGGTATCTATGCCAATGACAATGTCGGCGGCAGCGGTTCGATCAGCATCGAGAACAATGCTGCCATCAACGTCGGCAGCACGGCCAATACCGCCGGTTCGCGGGCGATCTACGTGATCAAGCGCGGTACCGGTGATGTCGCGATCACGGGTAGCGGCAATATCAAAGTCCTCGGCGACATCAACACCACCCGGGCCTACGCGATCATTGTCAGCGCCGAAAACAACAATGTGCTGATTGATTACTCGGGCGATCTGTTCGCCAGCGGGTTTGGCGCGGGCGGTATACGGGTCGATTCGACCGGCGGCAATGTTCAGGTCAACTACCGTGGCGATCGCATCGAAACCCTGCACAGCAACGCCAACGGCATCTATGCTTCGACGCAGTCGCCGACGGGCACGGTCAACGTCAATTCCGGCGGCACGATCATCACCCACTCGAACGCTGGCTCGGGCGACGGCACGGGCATTGGTGCTTTTGGTATCCAGGCGCTGACGCTGGGCGGCGACGTGGGTGTCGTGTTCAACGGCCCGCTGATCGACGTCAACGGTCAGGGCGCGGCGATTCTGGCCGGCAATGCCTTCAACTCAGGCAGTGGGCTGGGCACATTGAGTGTCAGTAACAGCGGGGAGTTGATCGCGCGGGGCAATCAACAACGCGGTATCCGAACGTTGTCGGTGACTGGCGCGCAAAGTGTGGTCAACAGCGGCGCGATCCAGACCTTCGGTGCCAGCGACAGTCAGGGCATTCTCGCCCAGGCCTCGGGCGTCGCGAATTTGACCGTCAACAACAGCGGCGCGATCACTACTCGAGGCGTTGGCTCGTCGGCCATAGACGCCTTGACCGAGGGCGGCAGCGTCAATGTCAGTAACAGCGCCACGCTTCAGGGTGGGTGGGCCGATAGCAGCGGCATTGCCCTTGGCGGTGCGAGCCAGACGTTGACCAACTCAGGTGCGATCACTGCGCTTAGCGATGTCGCCGTACGCGCCGATGCGACCACACCGGGCACGACGTTTGCGCTCAACAATACCGGGCAGATAACCGGCGTTGTGAATGCCGTCAGCGCGGCCAGCACGGTGGCCAACAGCGGCACCTGGACACTGCGCAATTTCACCGCCAGTAGTGCCAGCGGCAGTCGCGATACCTGGGGCGTTGCCGTCAGTGATCTCGGCTCATCGGGCGCCAACAGCATCGACAACAGCGGTGTGATTCGTCTGGCGGCGCAACCGGCGACGGGCATCGTCAGCTTCAACGCCAGCGGCGTCTATCTGCCCTTGGGGCAAACGGCCAATACGCCGACGCTGGGCGGTGCTGTACAGGGCCAGTTGCTCGGTGTAAACCGATTCACCCATAGCGGCACGCTCGACCTTGCCGCCGGCAGCAACACGGTCGGCAATGTGTTGCTGATCAGCGGGGCCAACACCGTCGGCACCGATGGCGGCGGGGTGTTCGTGTCCAATGGCGGCCGGCTGCTGCTTAACACCACGTTGAATGGTGGTGGCGCGAACAGCCTCTCGGACATGCTGGTTGTGGATTCGACAACCACCGCCAGCGGCGGCGCCACCGGCGTGATCGTGAGCAATGTCGGCGGCCAGGGCGATCTGACTCAGGGCAATGGTATTGCGGTGGTCGAACTGCTCAACAGGACCGAAGCCGCGAGCGACGCCAATGCCTTTCAACTGGCCCGGCGTGTTGTCGCCGGTCCGTACGAATATCGCCTGCAGCAAGGTGCCCAGGACGGTAGCGGCAAGGACACTTGGTATCTGCGCTCGGACGCGGTACCGCCGGACGGTCCTCCAGGCCCGGATCCGACGCCCGATCCCGATCCGGGTCCTGATCCGACGCCCGATCCTTCCCCGGTACCCAATTACCGTCCGGAAGTGTCGCTGTACGGTGCCGTGCCCGCGCTGGCCTTGGTTTACGGCCGGACAATGGTCGACACCCTTCACGAGCGGGTCGGCGAGGAACGCCTGAATCGCGGTGATCCATTGCCCAAGGAAGACGAATCGACGTTGGCGCCATCGATGGGCTGGGGCCGGGTGATCTACCGCAGCGGCAAACAGGATGGCGACCGCAAAAACGCCTTGGGCAACACACCCGAGTACAACTATGACCTGACGGCATTTCAGGTCGGCACCGACCTTTACCGCAAGGACCGGCCCGACGGCAGTCACGAGCAGGCCGGGCTGTCATTGTCCGCCGGCACCATCGACGCTGGCGTCAGCCACTACACCCGGCGCGCCGCCGGCGAAGACACCTTGCGTGCGTACGGCGTCGGCGCGTACTGGACGCACTTCGGCCCCTCCGGCTGGTATCTGGACGGGGTGTTGCAGGTCAACCGCTTTGACATCGAAGCCAAACCCAACGACATGGCCAAACTGAAAACCCGCGGTTGGGGCTACACCGCCTCGCTGGAAAACGGCTACCCGTTCGAAGTCGACAAAGACTGGTACATCGAGCCGCAATTGCAAGCGATCTACAGTTACGTCGATCTGGACAGCAGCGATGACGTCGGCGCGAAGATTCGCTTCAAGGACGTCGACTCACTGATTGGCCGCGCCGGCGTGCGTATCGCCAAGGACTGGGACACCGAGGGCGTCGACAAGAGCGCACGGCGCACCAATGGCTGGATCCGTCCGAGCATCTGGCATGAGTTCAAAGGGCAACCGAAAACCGAGTTTTCCTCCGAGTCGGGGTACATTCCGTTCGAATCCGATATTCAGGGCACGTGGGGTGAAGTGAATGTCGGGGTGGATTACCAGGCCAATCAACGCACCACGTTTACCGCATCGGCTGGCTATCGTCAGGGGTTCGACGGTGACAGCCATGGGTATGACGCGATGCTGGGGTTCAAGATCAATTTCTAGGGCTTTTGTACACGCCGCAAACCCTACATTGGATGGCTTGCTGACGCTCGGCCCTATATCCTTCACGCCTGTTTGATGGAATGACTTAGGGAAGAATTGCATGCCGTTCAGGGTGATGGTGGTCGGTGGTTACGGAAATTTCGGCAGTATCGTCTGCCGGCACCTGGCGCTGATGCCGGAGATCGGCTTGGTACTCTCCGGCCGTGATCCGCGCAAATTGCAGCGCAAACTCGATGAGCTGGACAGTCAATCGGGCATCGTCTGCGAAGGCTGGTGCGGTGATGCCATGGGTGCGGAGTTCGAAGCCGCTTTGCGTGCGCTGAACATTCAGTTGGTCGTACACACCGGCGGGCCGTTTCAAGGGCAATCCTATGCCGTTGCGCAGAGTTGCATCGATGCCGGCGTGAACTATTGCGACCTGGCGGACTGCCGCACGTTCGTCAACGGCATCGACGTGCTTGATGCGCGGGCGAAGCAGGCGGGTGTGGCGATCCTCAGTGGTTGCAGCTCGGTGCCGACGTTGTCGTCAGCCATTATCGATGAGCAGCGCCAACGCTTTTCGCGCATTGACTCGATCGAGCATGGCATTTCCTCCTCGGCGAAAATGCCGGGGCTGTCGACCATCGAAGGCGTACTCGCTTACGCCGGCAAACCGATCAAACAACTGAAAAACGGCAAGGTCCACGAAGTCTCCGGCTGGCTGGACCTGACCTTGCGCAAAATGCCGCAGATGGGTACCCGATTGCTGGCCAACGTTGATGTCCCCGACATGGATATTTTTGCCAATCGTTATGGTGCGCAGACCTTGAGCTTCAAGGCGGGCGCCGGTCTCAAACTCGGCGGCATCGCCAACGGTCTGCTGGCTCAGGCGCTGAAAATCGGGCTGGTGCGCGACCATGCTTTGTGGGCTGCAAGATTGCATCGCCTGGGCACGCGGTTCGAGCGTTTCGGCGATGGCAAAAGTGCAATGTACATCGACGTGCAGGGCCTTGGCGTCGACGGCAAACCGTTGTCGATGACCGCGCAACTCACCGCCCTGAATGACAAAGGCCCCGAGATTCCCAGCTGCGCTGCCGTGGCTCTGGCCACGAAAATGGCGCGAGGCTACGTGCCGCCCTCCGGTGCCCGGCCTTGCGTGGGCGAAATCAGCGTCGCCGAGTACATGGCCGCGATCAACGACCCGGCCAACCTGAGCCTGGCCGTGCATTTCTCCGACGGGCAGCGCTGACATGCTCTATCTGTGCCTGAAGTACTTGCACATCATCGCCGCGATTTTCCTGTTCGGCTTCGGCATGGGTTCTTACCTCTACCTGATCGCCGCCAGCCGCACCGCCAACCCGCAGGTCATAGCGCATGTCGCGCGCATGGTCGTGCGTTTCGACACGTGGATCACCACACCGGCCGGTTTCGTGCAGATCATCACGGGGTATCTGTTGATGCGACTTTCGGGTTTGTCGATGAGTACCGACTGGGTGCTGACCTCGCTGATTATCTTCTTCTGCGTCGGCTCGCTGTGGCTGCCGGTGTTGCTTCTGCAGAAGCGCTTGTACGTAATGGCGTCGAGTGCGAGCGAGACGGGGGCCGACCTGGATGAGCAATACCAAGGCGTGTACCGCCAATGGTTATGGATGGGCGTACTCGGTTTTGCCGGGATGTTTGTCATCGTGCTGATGATGGTGACGAAGATGACACCGCTGCAGTTGTTCAGTTTTCTGGCGTAGGTACAGTTGCTTTGAGAAAGCGCTGTTCATGATCTGGAGTTGGCAACAGGCAAGCGTCGTACTTGCCGAACAGGCGATAGCGGTTCAGCGCAATGCGGTCGTAGGCCCAGTCGCGCAAGCCTCGCGGGCAGACGCGCAGCAGTCGCAATGGCTGCCAGCGGGCGGGTAATTGGCTGATGACTTCGAGAAAAGCGTCGGAGCGTTCCCAGTAGTGGCGGTCGCGGATTACGGCCATGGTGTCGAACTGATCTATGGGCAGGCCGGCCCACGCCAGAAGTGCCTGGCCTTCGGGGGATTGCACGGCGGCGAGGCGCACGCGGTGCTGGTGATCGTGGCGAATGAGGAACCGCGCCCAGCCATTGCAGAGTTTGCACACGCCGTCGAACAGAACCACGGATTCGCCGGGGTTGAGCAGCGGGGCGGGGGTTGGGCGGGTTTTCGGAGTGGGCATGGGCTGGGTTCGGGAGAGGCTGGAGTGCTGCGATCATAGCCTCAGAAAGTACGATCTGCGAATGGCCAGTATTCGGCGAGAGCCGGGCGAGTGCCTGTGGAAAAGGGACAGACCACGTTTAGAGGCGTGATCTGTCTCCTGTTGCCGTCACACCGCTCTTTCACCACCTCGCACTTCACCGACGCGATGCTTCACTCCCGCCCGCAGCGCATGCCGAAGCTTCAACGCCGGCCGTTCGACGCAGTAATACGAAACACCACTCAGCAAGAACGACAGCACCAACACCGTTGCAATCTTGTGCCAGTCGAATGAAGTAATCGGCGAGAGACCGTGCAGGAAGTAGAACACCACGAAGTGATTGAGGAATACGCCGTAGCTGATGTTGCCCAGGAACTCGTCAATCCGGTGAAACTTGAGCTTCGTCAGCAAGAACACTGCGGGGATGCCCACGGCAATGCCTGCGGCCACTTCAGCGTTGAACGGTCGGCGTTCGATCCATCCCGCCATGATCGCTACAAAGATTAACGCCGCCGCCACAGCGGTACCACCAGCAATCGCTAAACCCTTCGCCTGTGGTTTGTAGAGATAGCTGCCGCACAGGAAGATGAACAGGACACCCGGCAACAAACGGTAGCCGTAAAAGTCGGTGTTGATGAGTCCAAGACACGCGGGGATGAAGACCGCAACGGACAAGGCGAAAGCCACACCGCGTGCTCGGTAGATGAGCAGGAACGGGATCACCAGGTAGAAGCACATCTCAAGGCCGAGCGACCACGCCGGTGGCAAAATCCAGATTCCGGATGCACCAAACATATAGAACCCGAGGGGCACGATGGCCAGGCTCGCGGCGATGTTTTTGACGGTTAATTCGGCCGCTTGCGGCGTACCGGGCAGCAGGAAGTAGATCACCGCACAAGAAACGACGAAGTAGAACAGGAACTGCGGATAAAGGCGCAAGGCCCGGTCCAGGTAGAACAGGCCAACTTTCCCGGGCGCCTTGTAGTTGCGCTCGATCAGTGAAGTCATCACGAAACCGCTGATGAGCAGGAAGGAAATTACAGCAACCACACCCGGGTTGAACCCCATGAACATCTTGCCCAGATGCGAAACGGCGACCATCACGGCCAATAGCAGACGTTAGGCTCCCACGTGTATCCCCAAACGACCTTGTAGTTATGGCGGGTAAATTACGATGGTTTGTGGGTGGATTACAGGTTTTTCTCTGCGCTCGGGGCTAGGGAATGGCGGGGAATTTCAGGATTTCGGAGAATGCGGGATTTATGCGAGTCATTCGCAGTGGGCGAGAGCGCTCGGCACGGAACCAAGCGCTCAGGGTAGGGCGGGGCACTTACTGCTCCACCCTGACGTTTCAGCCTTTGTTTGCGTTCAGCTTGCGCAGTTCTTCGTAGGTCGCCGACTGGACGAACCAGAAGCCGGAAATGATGCACCAGCACAGGGTGCCGGCCACGAAGATACCCAGCGCCGGGAGGAACCCGCTGGTGAAAATCGCGACGATAGCGACCAGCCAGATGAACGCCAGGGACAGATAGAGGACGGTGTTGTTGACGCTGATGACGAAGTCTTTCACAGGGGCATATTCCTTGCGGGATGTAGAAAAATTCCCCCTCTCCGGGGGGCGAACCCATGCTATCACATTGCCTTCATGGTTCAAGGAAGGGGAACTCATTGCCGTGTGGAATGGGGACAGATTTATTTATCAGGCAGACCGGGCGCTTCTGGCCGAAAGCACACGCCCAATGCAATCTTGAGCCCTTTGTGACAGCAGCCACACCCGCGCCACAAAGGGAACACCCCTCAATCCACCGGCACAACATTATCCAGCGCTCGATTCACCGCCAATTCCCCCAGCATCACCACTTGCGCAATCCCCAGCGCAGTTTTGCGGTGGCCTGGGTCAAGTAGGGCGGCGAAGTTGCAGAGCATTTCGGTGGCTGAGCCGAGCGATTCGCTGGCGTTAACCAGCAAGGACTCGCTGTCGTAGTCGGAATTGGCCAGAAACATGGGAGCGTGTTTTTTGTCGCTGCCCATGATGCGCTGGGTTGGGGTGAGGTAGTAATCGAGTGCTCGTTCTGCTGCGTCGTTGAGTGTTCGGGAATCCGGGAATTTGTAGGGTGAGACTGGATCGGTTTCTGGTGGATTCGGCGTTGGTTTGAACATAGATGAAGCTCCATATGGGACTTAAGGAGCCATCACCCTCGCTACCAAACGAAAGGTGGTGGCCATACGAAGGTTGGTAGACCGGCCCATATGGAAAATCCGGCGCGCCCGAAGACGCCCTGCGCATGGCCACCATAAAACAAATGCTGAAAAAGCATCTGCGCACGGTGACGTTATGCGTCATATGGAAGCGGGCTACCAAACCCCATCACTGTTTTTCAGTGACCCAGGAACGATAAAACCCGCGCCCCAGACGCACAAGCCGGCGGATTCTGGCGTAGTCGTAGGCAACGGCGCAAGACGTTGTAGCCTTAAGCAGGTAACGCGACGTGTCTTTTAAACAGCCACGAAAAACTCCTAAACACGCATCATCAACACGCCGTTCAAAATGACATTCGTCGGTCCACCCTGCAGTTCACGCAAAGGCTTGGAACCCTCACGTCGGGGAACGCATCAACACTAGGTTGCAACCCAAAAAGACGAGGAAGGATACCCATGTCAGTTCATCCGATTTTGTTTCTGGGCGGTTCCGGCGCCATCGGCCACCATTCTGCCAAAGCCATACGCGCCGCCCACCCCGAGGTCCCTTTACTGATCGGCGGCCGTGACCTGGCCAAGGCTCAACAAGCCGCGCAAGAAATGGGCGGGGCGCAGGGCGTGGTCATTGATCCTGCTGCCGAAGACTTGGGGTTGGGCGATCGCCCGGTTAGCGCCGTGGCGGTTTTCTACATGGATCATTCTCTTGCCGGGCTACGTTTTGCGCAGCAGCGCAAGATTCCGCACCTGAGCATTTCTTCCGGCGTGTTCGAGATTGCGCCGCAAATCGCCAGTTTCATCCATCGCCCTGACGCGGCGCCCATCGTCCTGGGTTACGAATGGATGGTGGGCGCGACGACCGTGGCGACATTGCACCTTGCCGAAGCGTTTGCCCGAGTGCGCGATATCCGTATTGATGCGCTGGTCGACGAAGAGGACGGTGGCGGGCCGACCGTGGCCAAGGATTTCGAACACCTGAACAAGATGCTGCCGGCCGCCCTGACCCGGCGCGACGGGGAGTACATCTGGCGCGAAGGGGAGGACAAGAACGTCAGCTTCCGCGCGCTGGACGGTACGCCGATGCAAGCCAGCGGTTTCTCGTCCATCGACGTCACTGGGCTGACGGCCGCCACCGATGCGCCGAATGTGCAGTTCAATCTCGCCAGCGGGGTCAGTTCTTCGCGACGCGCGGGGCGGCCGATGTCGACTGAGATCCTTATCGAAATGGCTGGCGAGGATCGCCAGGGGCGACCGTTGCACACTCGGCATGCCCTCGTGCATCCGGCGGGCGCCGCCGCGCTCACGGGGTTGAGTATCGCGATGCTGCTGGAGCGACTGCTCGGGCTCGATGGTCGAGCGCCCACTGCGGCAGGTCTTTACTTCCCTTATCAGTTGCTCGAGGCCGGTGCGTATCTGGAGCGTCTGAGCAAGGAGGGCGGTGAGTTGCTTGATTTGAAAGTGGAATAAGGCAGGTTTCTTTCGGAAAAGCCGATCTTGCTCATTGAGCCGCTGGCGAGCCTTGATGCGCTCGCCAGTGCTCATTCGCCCTCACGGCGATTGCCAAGCCCCGCCATCCGCCACCGGCACTTCACCCAGATCATAAGGATTGATCCCCTCAAGGCAGCCGACATTGAAGCCGAATTCATGCGGATTGGTACTGCGTCGATGATGGGTGTAGATGCCGCAGTTACCGCAGAAAAAGTGCTCGGCCACTTGCTGGCCAAAGCTGTACTTCAACAGCGCAGACTGGCCACGGATCACTTTCAGGTCCGCCGCCGGCACTGCCGCAACGACTGCGCCACGGCGTTTGCAGAAGGAGCAGTCGCAGCGATGCGGCGCCGGCAGGCCGTCGGGCAGGTGGATTTCGAGAATGACGGCGCCGCAATGGCAACTGGCTCGATGGTCACGGCGGATCAACGTATTGCCGATCTGTTTGAGCATGACTAAGCCTCCATCCAGTCCACCGTTGCCGTTTCGCGCCATTTGACCTCGGTGATGCCATACCGCTCGGCCTGGGGTTTAGAGATGACTTTCAACGGTGGCTTGCCGGGTTTGGGAATCGGCGCGATGCCGGCATCGCAACTCGCCCAATGCCATGCGTCAACATTGCGCATGGTTTTTGCGCGGATGACGAATGATTTTGGCTGGCCGTGAAGTTTGTATTCGATGACGAAGATGTCGACGTTGCTCATGCGTTCCTCCTTACGCTCATACGCAAATGAGTTTTGCCGTCGAAAAAAATTCAAAGGATTTTCGGGGTTTGTTTCAGGCTGCTGACAATTGTTTTGCTTTGAACGGTTGGAACCGGCGGAGGCCTAAAGATCAAGCCTTTGCCAAGCAGACAGAACAGGAAAAATCCCCTCGATTTCAACCCCGGAGGTACCCGGTGAACAAGACGATCAGTGCCGAGGATTTGAACATTCAGCTCAAACACAACGATGACGCTGCACTGTTCAAATGGCTGCTCGCCAGTTTCCTGATGGGCAAGCGGATACAGGCCGAAATCGCCGCCGAAGCCTATCGGGTGATCGCTGATAAACACGGGCGCGATACACCGCGCAAACTGGCCGCGTGTAGCCATCGTGAACTGGTCGCGATGCTCGGTGAGGCGCACTACGTGCGTTACGACGAGACCACCGCCGTACGGCTGCACGCCTTGGCACGCCGGTTAAACGACGAATACGCGGGCAAGGTCAGCCATATGGTCGAGGCCAGCGCTAATCGCCAGGCGTTTGAGAAACGGCTGGCGGAGTTCGACGGCATCGGTCCGAAAACCGTGGAAATCTTCATGCGCGAGGCAAGCGCTGTTATCAGCCTTTGATCGTGGGCCGTGACGAAAAGCGGTCACCGCCCAGATCGTGCAGAGCCTATTTGACTCGACGGCCAGAACGATTGATCGCCAACAGGCACAGCCCGACCAGCAGTGCGGCGCCTGCAACCAGCAGTGCCGAAGGTTGCATCGGCTGGCGCAAGCCTGATGCTGTATGCCGCTGCCATATCGCCAGTGGTCGGGTTTCAACGGTCGCTTCGTCAAACGTACGCAATGGTGAAACGGCTTCTGCCTGAAACGGCATTTCCTCGATGCTCAAACGCAGGCCATCTGACAGTTCCAGTGTCCGCGCGGTGATCGTGCCAACGATTCTGTCTGGATAAACCGGTTCGCCATTGGGGTCGAGTTGGTCATAGAAGAAGTTCTGCCCTTCGAGCCAGCCCACGGCCGTCTGCAACTCGGGGCCCAGGTAATACTTGCCGTCGAGGAAAAAGCCAGAAAACTGCGGCGCGCGCTCGACGCTTTCAATGCTGTAACGCTCACCCGCTTTCATACCGGTTTCAGGGGCAATCATGGTCAATCCCTCCGCTGTAGGTTCAGCGGTAGAGAACACGGAGCGACCGTCGTTCCATGTAAAGGAGGAAAGGTAGCCGTTGTCCCGAAATGAACCGGTAAACGGTGAAAACAACTTGCCCCGATGAAGACCGGACGAAGTAGCAGCGCTACAGGTTCATCGGGTGCCAGGGCTTTTCTATGTCCGTCAGGCCCGAGGTGGCGTTTGAGGGGCGGCACCAAACGCTATCACCGGTGTGTGGCTCAGACAGTAGCGAGCAGCGGAAGACGCGCCAACATGTTTTTCAACGCCAGTGCATCCCACGGCAGGTGTTCGGCGATGCCGATGCCTACAACGTCAGCAATGCTGGCAATGTCTGCCAGCAGCCGCACCACATGGGCGATAGACATCCTGCCTTGGGCGACGCCGTCAAACGTTCCCGGTGGTGCTTCTGGATTGGCGAACAGCAGCGAGCGGAAACCGTTCGGATCCAGTACATCCAGATCCAAGTGAATGGCCAGGTGTTTCGCACCGGTAGAACGGAACCATTTCAGCACCGGTTCGCTGCTGTGGGCCAATTGCGCGGGGCTGGCATGTTGCAGTCCCAGGCGTTCAATCAGAGCGGTTTCCACAGGCATTGTTTCCATCAAACCGGCATACATCACGTTTGCCGGTTTCAGCGGACATTTGACTGCAGCAGCAAAGTCCGCATCACCTTCGCCCAGCAGATTGCCCAGCACCATGGCGTGGGCATTGGCGAAGTCCGCAGGCGTTAACACGTCGGGGTGTGCATCGACCCAGAGCACGGCAAGGTCGCCGGCATAGCGCTCGTTGAGGTAGGCGAACGGTGCGAGATCCACCAGACAATCACCGCCGAGAATGACCATCCGATCCGGTGCATGCTCATCGATAATCGCCCGCGCACTGTGCAGTTGTTGCAACAACGCGCTACGCCCGCGGATCCCGCTCTCCATCGGTAATGGCTCGTCACTTGGCATTGCGACCGGCACCTCAGCCACCGGCCCGTGCGGATCGGGTGCCAGCCAGGCCAACAGTTGCGCGCCGAAATGATAAGGCGGGTTGTTGCCACCCTGCCATTGGGGGAAAAGCAGGCGCAGGGTTTTATCGTTCGAAGGGGTCATGCCGAGATTCCTGATGGGGGCGAGCAGACGGCTCAGAGGCGAAAAAGTACGGTGCCGGTGGCCTGGCGCGATTCGAGACGCGCTTAAGCCGTGTCATGGTGACGATGACCGCTATCGTGCGCTTTGCTGAACTGGCCAGACACTTCGCCTGACTGGCCAAGCGGTCATTGCTGTTTCGAAAAGACGCTGGGTGAAACGCCAAAAGCGCTTTTGAAGGCGCGGCTGAAGTACGCCATGTTGGTGAAACCAAAGCAGAGTGCGACTTCGCTGACGCTGCGAGACGGGCCTTTCATCAGCGCCGTCCGGCAAGCCTGAAGACGTTGCTGCCACAGCCAGCGAGTGGCCGTTGTGCCCTCCATGGCGAACAGGCGGCTGAGTGCGCGCGGGGAGACATGAATGGCTTGTGCGATGGCCGCGAGGTCCAGCCCGGTGTCCTCAAGGTTGGCCAGCAAGAAGTCTTTGGCTTTCATCAGTTGCGCGTCATGACGGCTCGAGTGGCCAAGATCCGCGAGGTCGAACGCGCCTTCGAAAGCTGTGGCCAGCACTTCCAGCAACGCGCCACTCAAGCGTTCGCCGGCACGGGTTTGCTGAGGGCCGGTATCGAGCACTTCAACCATCATGTTGCCGGCCAGTCTTGCCAGTGCCGAATGGCTGTCGAGCGTGCGACTGACCAGGGCCTCTGGTCTGGGCAAGTGCTGGATCAATCGTTCGCGGGGGATCGCAATGACGATCTGATCGTCTCCCTTGGGGAAACGGCACCGGTAGGGTTCGGCACTGTTGAACAGCACGATATCGCCGCGAGCCTGTACCGATCGTCGCCCGCGTTGTTCCAGTTCGGCTTCTGTGCTGAGGGTGAGGCAAAGAAAAAACTGCTCAACGCCTGAATCTGTCTGTCTGCTTTCGTATTCGATGGGCGCCGATGAGATGTGCGTCAGCAGAATATCGCCTAGCGTGTTAGCGCTGAGGCGACCATCGAATGGCGTGTCGGACAGCGTGCGCTGGGTGGTCAGGCCGTACGTGGCGCACACTACCTCGCTCCAATAGTCGAGCCGCTCTTTGGCAAGCAAGGATCGAGGAGGGTAGAGAATGGCCATTGTCGTAGCAACTGACTCGCAGAGTGGGTTCGGCTAGCAAGGATGCTATCAGACCAGCAGGCTCAACGAAGCCGAAAGCTATTCAGAGACTGCTCGCTGACTGATGGGTATCTATATCGACCATCCGGTCTCCGCATGTCGATATCAGACACAACCATGGCGCACTCAGGCTACTGGATTGTCGGACAATCCCGGTAAGGTGACGCGTCTTCACGTCAAAATAACCCCATCCAGATCATGGGGTTAATAAGAACTGCGGCGGTTGAACGGGCTTCTTTCGGGAAGTTCAGCAGGCAACGATCGTGCTCGTTTGCCGGAGTCAACTCGCTTAAATGTCGATCAGCAGAGAATAAAAAAACCAATGATCAGCCCGAACTCAACGGATTCGAGTAGCCAATTGGCGCAGGGCTTCAAGCCTCGTCACGTCACCATGCTGTCCATCGCCGGGATTATCGGCGCCGGATTGTTCGTCGGCTCGGGGCATGCCATTGCGGCGGCGGGGCCGGCGGTACTTCTGGCCTATCTGTTCTCCGGTTTACTCGTCGTGCTGGTCATGCGCATGCTCGGTGAAATGGCGGTGGCCAATCCCGACACCGGGTCGTTCTCGACCTATGCCGACCAGGCCATCGGGCGCTGGGCGGGCTTCACCATTGGCTGGTTGTACTGGTGGTTCTGGGTTCTGGTCATTCCTATCGAAGCGCTGGCCGCCGGGCATGTGTTGAACCAATGGTTTCCGCAGGTTGATGCCTGGCTGTTCGCGTTGGGTTCGATCATTGCGCTGGTGGTGACCAACCTGTTCAGCGTGTCCAAGTACGGTGAATTCGAATTCTGGTTCGCCATGGCCAAGGTCGTGGCGATCATCGGTTTTATCGGCGTTGGTTTCGCCGTGTTGATGGGCTGGATTCCCGACAGGGACGTCAGCGGCTTGAGCGGATTGATGGCCGAGCACGGCGGGTTTGCGCCCAATGGCTTGTCAGCGGTGGTCGGTGCTTTCATCACCATCATGTTCAGCTTTATCGGAACCGAAGCGGTGACCATCGCCGCCGCCGAATCGAATGATCCGTCGCGCAACATTGCCAAGGCCACGCGCTCGGTGATCTGGCGTATTGGCGTGTTTTACCTGCTGTCGATCTTCGTGGTGATCTCCGTGGTGCCGTGGAATGATCCGTTGCTCGCTTCGGTCGGCTCTTATCAGCGCGCCCTGGAAATCATGAACATTCCTCACGCCAAGTTCATGGTCGACGTCGTCGTGCTGATTGCCGTGGCCAGTTGCATGAACTCCTCGATCTACATTGCCTCGCGCATGTTGTTCTCGCTGGGCCGGCGTGGCGATGCGCCGAAGATGCTCAAGGCGACATCCTCGGAAGGTGTACCGCGCGCAGCGGTCATCGCCAGCACCGTGATCGGTGCGTCAATTACCGTGTGGAGCTATTTCATGCCTGCCGGGCTGTTTCAATTCCTGCTGGCCAGCTCCGGGGCGATTGCCTTGCTGGTATACCTCGCGATCGCGGTATCGCAGTTGCGCATGCGGCGGATATTGCAACAGCGCAACGTCGAGCTGACTTTTCGCATGTGGCTGTTTCCGTGGCTGACGTGGCTGGTGATTGTGTTCATCTGCGCAGCGCTGGCGGTGATGATGATCACTCCTGAACATCGCACCGAAGTCACCACAACTATTGGCCTGGCGCTGGCGATTTCCTTTATTGGCCTGTTGACGTCGCGGCATCCTGCGCCGGCGGCGAGGGTTACGTCGGTGGGGTAGGCGGTTGCGCCGAACCTGATACTCCCTTCGCGAAAGCCGAAGGGAATGACAGACGCCTGCGTCTCAGACCGATTCTTATGAGGACATGATGTCATCGATCTCCGCCGTGGCCGACGGTGCGACGCAATCCGTCGGGTTTCTGCTGTTAGACAAATTCACCCTCATGTCGCTGGCGTCCGCCGTCGAGCCATTGCGCATGGCCAATCAACTGACCGGGCGAACGCTGTATCGCTGGCACACCTTCAGCGCCAATGGCGCGGCGGTCTGGGCCAGTGACGGCGTGCCGATCACCCCGGATGGCTCGTGGAGTAATCCCTCCGTGGCGGACACGGTCATCGTCTGCGGTGGTGTCGGCATCCAGAGCGCAATTACCCGCGAGCACACGACGTGGCTGCAAGCCCTGGCGCGGCAATCGAAACGCTTGGGCGGGGTGTGCACCGGCAGTTGGGCGCTGGCCAAGGCCGGGTTGCTCGACGGTTACGAGTGCAGCGTGCACTGGGAATTTCTGGCGGCCATGCAGGAAGCTTTTCCGCGCGTCAACGTCAGCACCAGTCTGTTTACCCTCGACCGCAACCGCTTCACCAGCTCCGGCGGCACTGCGCCGCTGGACATGATGCTGCACCTGATTGCCCGCGATCATGGTCGTGAACTGGCCACCGCCATCTCCGAGATGTTCGTCTACGAGCGCATCCGCAACGAGCAGGATCATCAGCGCGTGCCGCTCAAGCATGTGGTCGGCACGCACCAGCCCAAGCTGCAAGAAGTCGTTGCGTTGATGGAAGCCAATCTTGAAGAGCCGATCGACCTGGACAACCTGGCCGAATACGTGGATCTGTCACGGCGGCAGTTGGAGCGGTTGTTTCAGAAGTACCTGCAATGCACGCCGTCGCGCTACTACTTGAGGTTGCGGCTTATTCGCGCGCGACAACTGCTCAAGCAAACCTCCTTGTCGATCGTTGAGCTGGCGTATGTCTGCGGTTTCGTCTCCACGCCGCATTTCTCCAAATGCTATCGCGAGCACTTTGGCGTACCGCCGAGCGACGAGCGATCAGGTTCTGAAATGAGCCGTAAATCGGCATCGCCACGGTCAGTGACCAAACCGCTGACGACGCTTGATCAGGCACGCAACGAATCGACGTTTGCCAGTGTCCGAATGATGGAGCGTGCAGATCTGGCGTCCACGGGATGATCGGTCGGTCTGCTTTGACAGTTGATCACTGCAGATTCCGCATACGTATAGTTCTTGCTCCATTGCGCGGTTGCCAATAAACCCTCCTGTTAAGGTCAATGAAGCCGGTGAGTCACCGGCACCAGGAGGGATCATGAACGCCACGCCAATTCCCGAAGGTTTCACCCCGTTTACCCGCAGCAGTCCGTTGCTTGATTTGCTGGGCCCGATCTACGCGCGAGGCAGTGGGCTGCAATTGGAACTGGGATTGTTGACTGACTCACGCCATGCCAATGGCCGTGGCACCTTGCATGGTGGTGTATTGGCGACATTGGCCGATGTCGGGATGGGTTATGCCATGGCGTTTTCCAGCGACCCTCCGCAGCCATTGATCACCGCGAGCATGACTCTGGATTATCTCGGCGCGGTAAAAATGAATGAGTGGCTGGAAGTGCGTTTGGAGCATTCGAAAAAGGGACGTCAACTGGCGTTTGCTGCCGTTAGTTTGCATGTTGGGGAGCGAACGGTTGCGCGGGCCAGTGCGGTGTTTGCGGTGCCGGTGAGTTGAAAGTGAGTATTCGTCAAAGCGTTGGTTACTGTGCCATTAACCCTTGCGCCACTGCATCTTTTGGCGCACCCGTTGAAACTCGTACGGTAAGCCAATCAGGGCCGTTTCTGATTGGGTTTCGGCCGCGTCGATAGAACTTTGGTCGGTGTCTGGCGTGATGGCATTTCGATGTCTTCCTGTGCATAATCGGACGCCGCTGCCAAAGCAGACTGAAGTGGAATCATGGGAAAGGGAGCACCTTCGTGCGCCTTTTCGACATCATATTGGCGATCTTGGAGATGGATCGGCCAGCCAGTTTCAGTCAGTCGCGAGCAGCTTTGAGATCGAAAGGAATCAGCATGACGCAGAGGGTGGTGCAAACGATTTCTCGTGCCTGGTCGCGCATGGGAGAGCTGTGTCGACTTCGGACTCCGTCCCAACGCAGTGAATACATCGTTGAAGGTTTCGCCGATGACCGGGTGATCGTATTGGTCGCCTCCAAGCGCCACGTCCTGCTCAGATCGGCGTTCGAAGCGGCGCTGAATTACCTTCACCAACACAGCCATGGGATTGAAAGTCCGTGCCTGATCAAGTCAAACAATGACCCGGCGCTATCCGGCCCGCTCTGTCGTGCCAGTAGAGTCACGTTGAGCGGGGCGTACGGCCCGCGAAACATCAATTACGTACTGCCAATTCTGCAAGCACTCGGCGTGGTCGATATTCGCACATCGACGCCTAATGCTGTCTGGCTCGTGACGCCTCTCGCAGCCAATGATCTTTCATTTTCGAACCCGGTACGACGAGTCGGGAAGGGTTTGCTCACTGCCAGGCAATTTGATTTTGCTCAGTATCTGAGCGGTTTATGGACAGGTGCAGCAGGTTCGTTTTCGCATCGCTACAAGGTCAGTAGGCACCATTCCTGGAAAGACTGGAGAGCTCGGCATGGCGCCAGCGATTGGTGGTGCCAGAGCTTAAGCCAAGCGAACCAGCACTATTGCTGGCGTGAAAAGGCTGCCCCGCATGATTTTGCGAGTATTGCAGCTGAGCTGCGCAAGAGTCTGGAGAACAATGATGAAGCCGCGGCGTTGGTCGCGTGCAAGGCGATCTTTGCCTGGGGTGGCGTTGCTCGAAAGGCTGACGATGCTTCTTTGCAGTGGGTCGAGTTGCAGGTGGCAGCCAAGACCTTGTGCCGTTCAATCCGCAGGGCCGTTAAGTTGCTTGACCGCGCATGTGCAGACCCGCTGGACGATTTCAACGGAAAAACACTGTTGATGAATTCAGCGATGACCAAGATCTATGCCGCAGCGGCGCCGGACAGCTTGATTATTTATGACGGTCGTGTGGGTGCGGCATTGGGGTTGTTGGCGCGCACTTGGCTTTTGGCAAATGCTGAGCGCACGGTTCCTACGGATTTGGCATTTCGCTGGGGCCCGAATACCAAGACCGCGAACCAGAAGGATGAAACGAGAAATCCTTCGCAAGACCTCTTCATTTTCACAAACCTCTATACCACCTCCAGCGACATTCCTGCACGCAACAGGGAGTGGGCTGAGCTTGTGCGGATGAGCAGCCGCTTGCTGTGGACTACGGGCAAAGTTCTCGACGCGCAGAGTTACACGGTGACATTAAGCATGTTGGAGCGTTCGTTGTTTATGTTGGGGTATGACGTTCGCTGATAGCACGCCGTGAGTTTTCAAGTTTCTGAGGCGTTGGTCATGATCCCTTCGTTATTTGATGCAGTGACAGCTGTTGTGAGTAAAGCATTGGCAGATTCAAGGACCGCAATCCGGGCCGCTAATTTTCAAGGAGATCAGATGTACGAGCAAAATATCGAACTGCTGCGCGAAGAATCCCTGCGTTTGCTTGAAGTGGAAATCGATCTGTTGCAACGAATGAAGGATGCAGACGGCGTAGTGGTCGATGAGCACAGTCATGAGCACCAGACGTTTACCCAGGCCAGCATCCAGAAAGATCTGCAAATGCTCCGGGGCGAAGCAGACAAGCTTCAGCGCCTGGAAATGGTGCTGGCCGTTGTCGGCACGATGAAGGCAGGTAAATCGACGACGATTAACGCCATTGTCGGCACTGAGGTGCTGCCAAATCGAAATCGTCCGATGACCGCTCTACCGACGCTCATTCGTCATACCCCCGGCCAGATCGAACCTGTTTTGCGTCTGGAAAACATCGGCCCGATCAACAGTGTCGTAGCTGAGTTGCATGAGTTGCTGCGTGACCCCGCCGGGCAGCAATTGCCCTACGAACTGATTGACGACAAGGATATGCAGTCCCTGCTGCGGCTAATTGACGAAAATCAGCGGTTTGACAACTGCTATCAGGGTCCTGAGGCCATTTTTTGGTTTCTCAGAAGCTTGAATGATCTAGTGCGCGTAGCGCTCGAGTTGGGCGTGGACTTCCCATTTGATAGCTATGACGAAATTCACGAAATCCCCGCTATTGAAGTCGAGTTTTCCCATTTGGCCGCAATGCCAGAAGGTTTGGGCCGTTTGACCTTGCTCGACACGCCCGGCCCGAATGAAGCCGGCCAGCAGCATCTTCGCAAAATGCTGGGCGAGCAACTGAAAAACGCCTCGGCTGTTTTAGCCGTTCTGGACTTCACTCAACTCAAGTCAGATGCTGACCAGCATGTGCGCCAGGAACTGGAGCGAATCGCAGATGTAGCTCAAGGGCGGATGTTTGCGCTCGTCAACAAGTTCGATGAGAAAGATCGCAACAGTGATGATGAGGCGCAGACCAAACGCCTTGTTGCTGATTCATTGATGGAGGGTCGACTACAGCATTCTCAGGTATTCCCCGTATCGTCAAAATTCGGCGATCTTGCCAACCGTGCACGACGCGAGTTGGCACTCAATGGCTGCTTGCCGACGATTGTCGGCGAGCAGAACGCCTGGGTGGAGGACTTCGGTAAAGCAGCGTTCGGCATGCTTTGGACGAGCATGGTGACAAATCCGGAGGCCGTGAAAACAGCGGCCAACGCACTCTGGAATGCCTCGTTGTTCGCGGCTCCTCTGGATCAGATCATTCGTAAAGCCCACGCCGGCGCTGCGACACTTGCCGTGGCTTCTGCTGCCGCCAAGCTCGCTGACATCGCGGCCAGATTGAACAACTTTCTCTCTGTTCGAGATGCTGCGCTGGGAAAGGGCGTAGAAGAATTGAGCGAGCAGATCAATTCTTTGCGCAATGACATCGACCGTATCACCGGTCTGGAAGCCAAGACGCGAAAGGATGCCGAACGCGCCTTGCAAGCTATTGATGGAAAAATGAATAAGGTCTTTTCTGAAATTCGTGCCGCCATCAGCGCTCAGATTCAAGAGGGATTCAAAGCGGGCAAGGAAACCGAAGAGCAACAACCTCAGGAGCGCAAAAGAGAGTCTCTGACCGGACTGCTCTCGATGCTGACGGGTGCGGGTAGCCAACGGAGGCTGGAGAGACGACGTACGACTTACGGCTATGAGTTTAATGAAGACACGCCTGTCATCAAACTCAGCAATCGGGAAAAAGCTCAAGAGATTACGCAGGGTATCGAGAATGGAGTCCGGGAGATAATCACGCTCAATGAAAGGCGTTTAGTCGCAGAGACTGAGCTCATTTTGCGAGATTTTCATGTTTTGTTCGAGCAAGGCATTTCAACTCAGGCCAGTGAGATTATCAGCCAACTCAACCAGCGTTTGAACCGCAGCGGCTTTTCCATTGCAATCAAACTACCACCCATGCCAGCGCTTTCAATGCGACCTTCCAGTGGAGAAGTGTTGGGTGAGGTCATCGAAAACAAGCAGCGCAGTGTGCGTCGGCGGCGTCGAGCCGGTGGGTTGTGGGGGGGCATTTGCAGCTTCTTCGAGACAGATGACTGGGGTTGGGAAACCTATTCGTCGAGAGAGGAATATTTTGAAATCGACGTGAATAAGGTGAAGGCCTCTATCGAAAAGTCTGTCGCCGATGTGTTCGCTGGTTTGGCGAGTGCCACGGTCGAGACCATCGCCAAGCCACTGGAGGCCAGTGTTGACAACTTCTTTGATGAACTCAGGCTCACCGTCGAGTCCATCCGCAGCGACCTGAATCAAAGTATTCGCGACAAACAGTCCGATCAAGGGCAGCAGCAAAGACTGGGTGAACTGCTGGCAGGCTTCAAACGCCATGTGCCTGGTATTCAAAAGGACAGTGATGCGCTCAAACGTGACGTCCCTTCCGCGGGCGTTGAGGTGGCGGCATGAGTGAGCAGACCCCGATTTCACCCGGCTCGGATATCTGCCAGACACTGACGTGTCTGCCCGAAAAATTCGTGGTGGATTTTGCCAACGGCATTGATGTCGCGCGGGAACGCCAACGTTACATGGCCAAGCGGGATGGGTTTTTCACTCGCCTTTTCGACGGCTTTACCGGTCAGGGTGATCGCAATCAGGCTGAGATCAACGCAAGCCTTACTGATGGCGTGGAAGGTGCGTTGAACTGGTTGAAGGATTTGAGCGAGTCGTTGGCCAAAAGCAATCATGCGATTGTTCAAGTCAACACCCGGGTCAACGCCCTCAAACATGATGTCGCCACCCTCGTCGATTTTTCGATAGAGAGCCGCCAGGCTATTAATTCGCTTTCGCAACGTCTGGACGAGCGTTGTGATGAGCTGGATCGCAATGTCGCAAGGATTGACCGGTTACAGCAGGCACACCTGCATCTGGACGATGTCTTCGGCAAGTGGGGAGCAGGGCGGTTCAATATGTTCACGCTGTCCGGGCGCTGCTATGCAGCACTTGAAGAACTGCGGTGGGGGGCGTTTGGCGACTATTGCCAGACAGTGTCCGGGCACGAACGACAGAAACAGCTTGAGCGTCTGGCCAATCAGGCAATCATTCAGATGAACAAGGATGCAGGAATTAGTCAGGGCGAGCGTATAGCGACTCGCGCCCGGTGGCTGGCTCGTCCTGTTGGAAGTGTTGTTTCTGCTGACGGCGAAGATGCTATTCGCTATCTGGGGGACTGGACGGACCCATATTTCACACCTTTCGCATTTGCGGCCTCGCAGACCCCGGAAGAGTTGCCTGTGCATTTGCCAAGGATCATTGCAGCGCCAAGGGTGACAGAAGCCATGATCAGTGAGCTGTTTCTGGAGGCTTCATGATGACTGCTCCCTTGAAAGTCGGGTTGGTACTTTCCGGTGGTGGGGCCAAAGGGGCCTATCAGGTCGGTGTGCTCAGAGCCTTGCGCGAACTCGGCACCCGCATTGATGCAGTTTCAGGCGCCAGCATTGGCGCTCTCAACGGCGGCGTTCTGGCTTCTTCTCCATCGCTGGATGTTGCTATCGAGCGCCTTGAGGCTGTCTGGGAAAGATTGGCCAATGACTCCCCGTTGAGCATGAAGGCGCCTGGATATCTGGCGCTGTTGGCTGCGGCGGGCCTGCGGATTCAGGGGGCAGGGGCTGTGCTCGGGCTTGTTCACGCCGTGAAGAAAATAGCGGGCGCCTTTGAGTTCGAGTTGCCGAGCTGGCTTGATGGGCTCGACGAAGGCTTGCTGGACGACCAACCGTTGAAGCAACTGATGGATGAGTTTCTCGACAGCAAGCAGCTAGCGACAGGGATCCCACTCTATGTCTCGTTGTATCGCAGCAACGGAGGTCTGCAGGACTTGGCGTCAGCATTCATGGCTGAGCTGGGGCTGAGCAATACACCGGATTCGGAATTCGTGCATATACAGTCGCTCGAGGAAGACCGGCGCAAACAGGTGTTGCTGGCTTCTGCTGCGATCCCGCTATTGTTCGCCTCCCGCAAACACGGTGAAAAACGTTACTCGGACGGCGGCCAAGGTGGCTGGCAGACGATGCAGGGTAATACGCCAATCACCCCATTGCTGGAAGCTGGATGCAATCTGGTAATCGTCACTCACTTGAGTGATGGATCGCCATGGAGCCGTCAACGATTTCCGGATGCAACCATTTTGGAAATTCGTCCCCAACAAAGCCTTAACCGAGCTACCGGCCTCATGAGCGGCGCTCAGGACTTGCTCGGTTTTGATGTCGACAAGATCCCCACCTGGATCGAGCAGGGTTATCAGGACACGCTGCATTGTGTTGGACGGGTCATGAAGGCTCAGCAAAGCCGCGACGAATTGCGTGTCGCGCAAGCCGCTCTTGCAGGCATCGCAAGTGAGTCCGCAAGTGCCGACGCAACACTGGCCGATGCGATGGCACGATTATCCAGGCAGCCCTGACAAGGAGTCAGAAGTGGCAAATGTAAAAATTGAATGGGATTGGCTGCATTGGAATTGTGGTCAGACGTGGGGAACTGATGTCTGGCCGGAATTGCAACGCAGAGGGGTTAAACAGCAAGACCTTGAACGATGCGTCTATGTGATCAGGCTCAACGGTCTGTTCGCCATCCAGTACCCGCTAGGCGTTTCTCCTACGGTCTATATCGGCGAAGGAAACTTTGAACAACGTATCACTCAGCACAAAAACTGGCTGATGGAACTCGCGGATTTGCAAGGCGAGTATGAGTTTCTCATCGGCTATTGTTTCCCTCGCGCGCGGAACGCCTCGAAAGTTTATTCCGATTTCGAGGCGATGCTGATCCACGAATTTCGAGACATTTACGGCGCGGCTCCGCTGCGCAACAGGCAAATGGAATTTCAGAAATCAAACCACGTGTTTGAGCCAATGAATGAAATCCGCAGCGCGATCATGATTGGTCAAGGCATGCGTTTTCATTGGGCGGTGCAGCCGATGAAAAGCTCGCCTATGTATGATGTTTACCAGCGGACTATTCTGGAAGAGTTGAGGGTTTGACCCTGTCTTTAGCGGGGTAAAGCGAGAAGTCGTTGGTTAAATAAAATTTCAAGTCATTTGTTGTTGGCTAATTTGTTAGGGGTTTCCATGGATTTAGCTCCAGCTACAACCAAAACATCTATCGTGCTGCTGGGTGTTGCAATAATTGCGTTCGGCATAATTGTTTTAATGCAGGTGCTCACCGGATATCCGCCGTTCAAGGATCAATATTTTTTTCAGCTATTTGGAATCGAGGGACGAAACTGGTTTGTGGGCGGGAGAGAGGCTGTCCACTTTTTTGGATTTATTGGTTGTGTCTTATTCGGATGGTCCTATGTTTACTCGATGACATTCAAGGGGATGCTGAAGGTTCATTTTTTTATTCTCCCCGTTTTGCTGATGTTTTTGCTCGCATTAACAAAGTTTGTTGAACTGAATATTCCCTACTATTTTTTTGCAATCTTTGCTCTGATAGGTGCAGTCATATCTGCTTTAATGACAGTCTGGATGAACAGTTCCAAGCGCAGCGTTAAATACCCAAAGATGATCATTGTTCCGACGCTAGTTTGTCTCTCAATCTCTTGGATATGTGAGTTTTTTTGGGAGCCAACCATTCGCGCTTGTGGATGGCAACAAAGTGAGGGCATCACCTGGGCGCTACTGGTAGGGGAGAATAGCCCTTGTGTCTGGACACACCTTCGATTCCAGTGGGCTCAGATCATCATCGATTTTGCTGCGATCGTTATAGGCTTGGTGATTGCGCTTATTATTTATAAGTGTCTGGCGCATCAAAAGCGATGACGCCATCTGATTGGAGTTCGCGATATATGTGCTGTGCAGAGGGCAGAGGGCGCGGCTACGATGATGAAGAGTATAAACCGTGGTGTCGCCTGCGTTTCTAAAACCTCTTGCCAGTCATGTAGATGAGCCGATTCAAGCCACTACCGGCATAAGGATCTCAGCGACTGCGGATCGAATGACACATTGGCCATACTTCGAGTGTCAGCGACTAATTGCCATTGCCCAGCAGTGCCGTCGATTTCGCGCAGGGCCCATTGCCCGGGGCCGGACCAGGACAGTTCTATGTACGGCCCTTCAAGCACTTCGTTTGCGATTAACATGTCTACTTCGTCGGCAGGTCCCGGGAGCATGCCACCGACAGCAATGGGCACGCGCTGACGCAAAAGGCTGTTGAGCATGCTCAGCAACTCGACACGTGATGTGTAATGCACTCTGTGCTCCCCGACTTCGGTGTGGGCAAACACCAGGCTTCCGGTATCGGTGTCCACGGAACTGATCAGCGTGAGATGCGTCGGTGGCCGGCCTGAGCCTTTTGAATACCTCAAGCCTGATCCATCGCCGCCGCGACGCCCTGATCCTCACCCAGAAACCCACCACTCTGATGCTGCCAGAGCCGCGCATAAATGCCGTTCCTGCTCAGCAATTCAGCGTGCGTCCCTTGCTCGATAATCCGCCCTTCATCCATGACAATCAGTCGATCCATCGCGGCAATCGTCGACAGCCGATGCGCAATAGCGATGACGGTCTTACCCTGCATCATTTCATCGAGGCTTTCCTGAATGGCGACTTCGACTTCCGAGTCCAGCGCACTGGTGGCTTCGTCGAGCAGCAGGATCGGCGCGTTCTTCAGCATCACCCGGGCGATGGCGATACGTTGGCGCTGGCCGCCCGAAAGCTTGATGCCGCGCTCACCGACCAGCGTGTCGTAACCGCTGTGGCCTTGCTTGTCGCTGAGTTGGCTGATGAAACCGTCGGCCTGCGCGTTGGCGGCGGCGCGGCGGATATCTGCGTCGCTGGCGTCGGGGCGGCCGTAGGCGATGTTGTCGCGAATCGAGCGGTGCAGCAGCGACGTGTCCTGGGTGACCATGCCGATCGCGCTACGCAGACTGTCTTGGGTCACCTGCGCGATGTTTTGCCCGTCGATGCGAATCTCGCCGCTGTCGACATCGTAGAAGCGCAGCAGCAGATTGATCAGCGTCGATTTGCCCGCACCGGAACGGCCGACCAGGCCGATTTTTTCGCCGGGCCGGATGTTCAGGCTCAAGTTGTCGAGGACCTGACGTTCGCCGTTGTAGTTGAAATTGACCTTGTCGAACATCACTGCACCGCCCGCCGGCACCAGCACGCTGGCGTTCGGCGCGTCCTGCACTTTGGGGCCGCGGGTGAGGGTGGCCATGCCGTCCTGCACGGTGCCAATGTTTTCGAACAGCGACGTCATCTGCCACATGATCCAGTGCGACATGCCGTTGATGCGCAGCGCCATCGCGGTGATCGCCGCCACCGCACCGGTACCGACCTGACCCAGATGCCAGAGCCACAGCGCGTAGCCGCCGGCACCCAGAATCAGCCCGACCACCAGCGCCTGATTGACGATTTCGAACTGGCTGACCAGACGCATCTGGCGAAAACCGGTGAGCTTGAAATCCTCCATGGCGGCGCGGGCGAAGTGTGCTTCACGTTTGGAGTGCGAGAACAGTTTCACCGTGGTGATGTTGGTGTAGGCGTCGGCAATCCGCCCGGTCATCGATGATCGCGCATCGGCCTGTTCCTGGCCGACTTTCCCCAAGCGCGGCACAAAATAAACCATGGCCAGCCCGAATAACGCGAGCCAGGCAATGAACGGCAGCATCAGTTTCAAGGCAAAACCGCCAGCGAGGGCGATGATCGCAATGAAGTAAACGCCGATGCCCGGTGCGATTTCGATCAGGGTGAACAAGACTTCGCGCACCGCCAATGCGGTCTGCATGACCTTGGTCGTGACCCGCCCGGAAAACTCATCGGAGAAGAACGAAAGGCTTTGCCGCAGCATCAGCCGATGAAAGTCCCAGCGCAGCCGCAACGGTAAGTTGATCGCCAGGATCTGGTGCTGAACCATGGTGCGCAACGCCACCAGCCCAATGCTGATGAACAACACGATGCCGATGCCCCAGAGCACGCGACTTTCTTGCGCGTTGACACCGCCACCGGCCTGCCACGTCGAGAGCAGATCGACGACCTGGCCGAGAAAGGAAAACAGCCAGGCTTCGTAGATCGACACGCCAGCACTGAGCAGCGCCAGCGCGAGGATATAACCGCGTGCGCCGCGCGTGCAGGCCCACAGGAACCGCATCAGGCCGACGGGCGGAGGCGGTGCTTCGTCGGGAGGAAATGGGTCGAGCCGTTGTTCAAACACGCGCAGCATTGTGGTCTCCGAAATGATCAGGGTCTGGGGATTCTGCCATTGAATGGCGGCTTTGAGGGTTTGCACGTCAATGGCTTGTCCCCATTGGGCGCTGGATTCCCGAGTATCGCCCGGGATTCCGGGTGCATGCCGGTCAGCTAAGCTGACTGCTCAGACGCCTTGAGCAATGCAAGATGCAGCGAATACACCGGGTTTCCTGTTGGGAGTCGATGGGCAAAGGAAATGTTTAATTTCTTTTTGACGTTTCTGTTCGTGCTCATTCCCACGGCGTCGCTGTCACTCGACAGTTACCTTCGTTACCGGGTGGCCAAGAGCAAACCGGTGAGCAAGGCGTGGAGGGCTTGCAATCATGTTCTTTCAATCATGCTGCTCATGCAGTTGCTTGGTTTGGCGCTGTACTTCTTTTACATCGCTTGAATCTGGCGGGTTTCGATAGAGGGATCGATGTGGTGAGTTTCGCTTGCGCACTGTTGGTGATAGGCCTGGGGCTGATTTTGTATGTGTCAGATATGTTCGGCTATTCAAAGTCCGTTAAGGCAGAGCGGTCTCGGCTGATGTCCGCTCAGATGCTTACAAGGGAGCGGAGAGACAAGCGCCGGTATTATCAGTGGGCAGGTGCCGCGAGAGTTGTGGGTTGGATTGCGATAGCCGTGGGGCTTTTGCTTTTGATCTTCCGGTAACGCGGAACAGTGTGGGACAGCGTTTCAGCTTCTGGCCGGGCTGCCAGTTTTCAATCTCGCAGCGCGCCAGCCTCAACGCGCGCCAAAATCCACTTTCGACTGTACGCCAGCACGCCCTCGGCGATGGCTGTGGGAAAGTGGATAAACCCGTGAGGCGAGGAGGGCAGCGTGTACATTTCGACCGGGGCCGCTTGCGCCCAGCGCTTGGCGATCTCGAGAGTGTCATCGCGCAGCGGATCGAGTTCACCGGCAAACAGCAACGCGGGCGGGAAGCCGCTGAAATCGCCGTACAGCGGAGACAGCGGTGGCTGGCGGCGCTGCTCGTCAGTCAACTCGGGCGTAAGCAGACGTAGCGCCTCGACCATGCCCGGGCCGTCCAGCACCAGCGTGTCTGCGGGGGCGGTGCGTACGCTGGGCGTGCCGGTCAGGTCGTAGACGCCGTAATACAGCAGTGCGCCGCTGATTCTCTGCAGCAGATCGGGCCATTGTTTCAGCGCCAACAGTGTCGCCGCCGCCAGATGGCCGCCCGCCGATTCACCGACTACCACGACGGGCAGGCCGGCGAACTCAGCCTCTTGTAACAACCAACGAGTGGCGTTGAGGCAATCCTCCAGCAAGCCTTCGATGGGCGTGGACACGGCCAGTCGATAATCCACCGAGACCACGGTTACTTGGCAGCTGTCGACGATGGCCGCGTTGAAGTTGTCGTCCATCTGCGCATTGCCGATCACCCAGCCGCCACCGTGAAAGTCCAGCACCACGCCTTTCGCCGGGCCTTTGGGGCGAATGATCCGCACCGGCACGTTATCAATCAGCTTGCGCTCAGCCGTCAGACCAAACTTGCGCAACACGCCGGAACCGCCGATCTGGCTGACGCGCAAAAGCGCCTGAATCAAACGCGGCGTCAGGCGATTGCGGATCTTGAAACGTGGCAGCCAGGCCAGCTTCCTGTTGAAGGCGCGCACCTCATCCAACTCGCGTTCGCTCTGCGGCCACGGTGTTGCAGTACCGCAATTGGCATTGCTCATCAGCGGTTCTTGATCAGGATGGAAAAATTCAACGCCGCCGCCACACACAGCCACGCCAGATACGGAAACAGGATCAAGCCAGTGATCAAGTCCAGTTGTATCGCCAGCACCACCATCGCCGCGACCACCAGCCACAACACGGTGAGAATCACCATCGCCGCCAGCACCTGATGGGCACCGAAGAACACCGGTGTCCACAGCGTGTTCAACGCAATCTGCGCCGCCCATAGCGCCAGCACGGTCTGGCTACCGGGAATCAGGCTCAAGCGGTAACCGGCCCAGGCCAACAGCAGATAGATAATCGTCCAGGCTACCGGGAACGCCCAGTTGGGCGGGGTGAAACCGGGTTTGTTCAGCCCTTCGTACCACGGCCCCGGTTTGAACATCACGCCGGTGGTTGCCGCTGCTGCGCCGGCCAGAAGAAAAATGAAGAAGGTCATCGCCTGTCCTTGGCTGAAATCAGCCGGTTGGGGGTTTAAGAAAGGGACGCCTCGGCAAGGAAAAAGTTTGCCATGAAATCCGGATTGGCCAGAGAGGCGATTCAATTTGAACTAAAAACTGACCACTGCGTCAGGATAATCAGTGCCTTTTCCAACTGACGTGGATGACATCATGTACACCTATCACATCGAATATCTGTTCAACGGCGAGCCGCGGACTTTTCTGCTTGAACTCAAGGAACAGCAGTTGCCCGAGCACGAGGCCGCGATGCATCTGCTGGAACTGCATTTGGGCGACGCTGAAAACGGCCTGATGATGCCCACTGCAGACTCAACACCCGAGCAGATCCTCGAACAGGCTGAGCGGGTAGGGATTACGGACATCAAGGTCGTCAGCCAGACCAACTGAAGGGTGAGGCAAACGTTGGCAACGGTGGGGATCCATTGCATGCTGCGCGCACACTTCACTGTACGCCCGGAGGACACGCCTTGCCGACCCTGAGCCGCGCTGATCTTGCTTACGTTCTACAAATCCTCGAGCAAGACACGATTCACGACTTGAGCCTTATTTCTCAGGCCGTGCAGATGAATCCTCGCGACCTGTTGAATCAAGTCGCGATTGCCATGGCCGATCAGTTCCTTAGCGGTGCACGCGACTTTCACGCATGCGACGAGGTGATGAATCTGTTGTTCGGCGATATCGTGAACCTCGGCATGGATGCCGAAATGCCCGAGCCGGCTTTTTCCATCTACCTCGCGTTTGATTCTGGAGAGCATTGGCACACCGGTGATAACAAGGAGGTCGTACCGTGGGAAAAATGGACGCGACCTGAGCTCGTGCAGATTCTTGGTCAGCTGACTGGTGGCTTGTCCGCAGGTCGTCGATAGTTACACGCTTTCTAGCGCTGGATGGTCGACAAGCACGTTTGCCCGGTCTTGATAGAACCGCAAAAACTCATCCGCCGGCATCGCTTTGCCAAACAGCCAGCCCTGACCAAAATGCACGCCGTGATCGCGCAGGTAATCGCGCTGGGCTTCGGTCTCGATGCCTTCGGCGACTATCTGCAGGCGCAGGCTCTTGGCCATTTCGATGATGTGGCCGGTCACGGTGCCGGTCGCGGCATCCTGATCGATATTATCGACAAACGATTTGTCGATCTTCAGCACGTCCAGCGGCAGTTGCTGCAAATGCTGGAGGCTGGAAAACCCGGTGCCGAAATCATCGATGGCCGCCAGATAACCCAGCTCGCGGGCATGGTTGACCGTGGCCCGCGCGGCGTCGATCTCGACGAATCCGCGCTCGGTGGCCTCCAGCCAGATTTGATGCTGCTGCACGTTGGCCCGGTCCAGCGCGGCCTCCAGTTTCGCCAGAAAGCGCCCGCTGCTGACGTCCTTCGCCGCCAGATTGATCGCCACGTGCAAGCTGCGCTCCTTGACCAGCAACGGGCCGAGGTCACGCATCACATTGTCGATGACCTGATCGGTGATCGGCAGAATCAAACCGCTGTGCTCGGCCAGCGGAATAAACGCATCGGGGCACACCCGCGAGCCATCGGGATGCTGCCAGCGCACCAGTGCCTCCGCACCGACGCAAGCACCGTCGCTGAGGCGGATGATCGGTTGATAGTGAACAACGAACTCACGATTGCGCACCGCCATTTGCAGTTCCGCCAGCGGCGACAGACGTTGCCGGGTGCGGCGCACGATCAGCAACACCAGCACCCCGGCGAGCAAACCACCGATGGGCAATAGCAGTAACTCCCGGCGGATCAAGCCTTGCATCAGCTCATGGCGCGACAGCGCGGCGATGACGACCCAGTCGCCGTTGTGCACGAGGGTGTAGAGATAGCCGTCGGCAAGGCCCGAATGCGGGCCGGAATGCACGCGAGCAAGAAAGTGTTCCGCGCCCGGTCGCGAGGCACTGACCAATTGTCCGGCAGCAGTGCCGACCGTCAGGTGCAAATCCTCATCAAGCATCACCTGCAAAAACTGCTCGGGATCGACCAGCACGTTGAACGCCGCATACTGCAGCGCCATCATCGGCTTGGCCGCAACGATGCGCGACTGCACACCGAGCGACACACGCACGCCATCCGCGGTGGTGAAGTCTTCACGCCACGGCGCCGCATGCTGCCCGACCAGGCCCCATGACCCGCAGGCGTAAATCTCTTCTTCGACATAGCCGATAGACTTCACCGAGAGGGTGTTGATGGTCAGCAGACGCATCTCGTCGATGCTTTCCGGCGTGCACGGAGCGAGCCGGGAACCGGCGATGGATTTCAGCGCGCCGGCCGCTTCACTGAAGGTGCCATGGGCACGACTGGAGGCGATGGAAGCGAGGGTTTCCAGGCGTTGTTGAGCCGCGGCCAGATTCAACATCCAGGCGACGTAACCCATCAAAATGACCGGAAGCAAGACACACGGAAGGCCCAGGAGAATGCTCCCCCAGACAATGCGTTTTTTGTTCATGGCGCCACCTTGGCCTCAAGGCCTGTGACGTGCGCACAGCACGGCTGTTTCCCAGCCCATTCAGAATACCGCCGGTGTGTGGGGCAAATATTGCTGTAGATCAACCGCCGGCCCGCCTTGCGCGAGCATTCCATACACCGCAAAACTTTGTGGGAGCTGGCTTGCCAGCGATGGCGTCGGCACGTTCAACATCCTCATAGCCAGACCTACCGCTTTCGCGGGCAAGCCATGCTCCCACAGGTATTGTGTGACGCCCGAAATCTTCAATCATCCAAGCAGACAGGTCTAAATTGCTCCCTGGATTAGCGCCTGGTACGGACCAATCGCGCACCCCACGGCCCGATCGCGCTCCCATTTCCATTCAAAGCAAAACTGTCATATTCAGTATCACTTGCCTACCCATAGTGACCAGCCCAACGCTTAAACAATGAGGCTGCACTGTGTTTCAACGTCTTCTGTGTTCGCTGTCCGTACTGAGCCTGTCCATCGCCGCCGCCCATGCTGCCGAGTCCGTGCCGCTGGACACGCCGCGCCTGCAAGGCATCGACAACTTCCGTGATATCGCCGGCATCACCACCGCGTACACCACGGCCCACGACGGCACGATGCGCAGCGGCGTGTTCTACCGCTCCAACGCGCTGACGCCGACGGCCAGCGATCTGGCGACCCTCAACAGCCTTGGCATCAAAGCCATCTACGACCTGCGCACCCCGAGTGAAATCGCCGCCACCCCGGACACAATGATCAGTGGCGCGACCTACCAGAACATCGACATCATCGGCAGCACCACCTCTGGCTCGAATATCACCAACATTTCCTTCAACAGCGCCGCCGACGCCATCGCCATGATGGAGCAGACCAACCGCGCCTTTGTCAGCGACGCCGGCATGCGCGGCCAGTTCGGCGTGCTGTTCAATGAACTGGCCAGTGTCGATGCCGCGCAACTGTTCCACTGCACCGCCGGCAAGGATCGCACCGGCTGGACCGCTGCCGTTTTGCAGAGCATTGCCGGCGTCGACGACGCCACCATCATGGCCAACTACCTGGCCACCAACGACTACACCGCCGCCCGCGTCGCCGCCACGCTGAAGGCGCTACCGCCAAGCATGGCCGCGATCTACGAGCCACTGCTCGGCGTCCAGGCTAGCTACTTGCAGGCCGGACTCGACGAAGTCACCGCCGAATACGGCAGCATGGACAACTACCTCAAACAAGGCCTCGGCCTGTCGCAAGAAACCATTTACGTCCTGCGCGGCAAACTGGTCGAATACAACAGCCTGCCGGGTCAGGCCGGGCTGATCGGCAACGCCGCTGCCGGCGCCGAATTGCTCCGCGAGTTGCAAAACACCAGTCTGTCCGGCACCTACAGCGCCTACAACTATTACCTGCAATCGGCCATCGACGCTGGCACCCTCGGCGGTGTTGAATCCCAGGTCGGCGGCCAGGTACACGCCGACGCCGCCAGCTACTTGCTGCGCCAAAACGGGATGATCGAACAAGTCGCCGCACCGTTCGCCAGCGGCACTGATCTCAAGGTCGGCCAATACCGCCTCTGGACCACCGCGCTCGCCGGCTACCTCGGCACCGACGGCTCGTCCCACGCCGAGAGCAGCAACGAACACAGCCAAGGCCTGATGGTCGGCGTCACCCAACGCTTCAGCGAACAACTCAGCGCACGCGGCGGCTTCGGCTACAGCAAAGGCACGGTCGGCGGCGCCGGTGGCGAAGCTGACACCGACTTCACCTTCCTCAACATCGGCGCCCGCTACGGTTTCACCAGCCTCGAACAAGGCCTGTTCGTCGACGCCAACGCCAGCGCCGGCTACGTCGACTACGACAGCAAACGCGACCTTGGCGGCGGCCTCGGCACCGCGAAGGGCGACACCCACGGTAACCTCAGCGGCGCCACGTTGGCTCTCGGCTACCGCGCCCCAATCAACGGCATGATCTTCGAACCAAGCTTGGGCTTCCGAGTCAGCCACCTAGACCTCAACGGCTTCAAGGAGAAGGGCAGCGAACTGGCACTCGACGTCGACGACAACAGCGCCACCCGCCGCAGCGCCGTCGCCAACCTCAACGTCGCCTTCGCCCCCGTAGCCATGGGCGCATGGCAACTGGTGCCGGGCGTACAAGTGGGCTACGAACGCATACTGGGCGATAACCAGGTCGAGAGCCAAAGCCACCTGCTGGGCCTCGACATCGAACAACGCGCCGCCTTCGACAACCGCGACCAATTCAGCGGCGGCGTAAACGTCATGGCCAGCCTCGGCGCCCTCAGCCTCGGCGCAGAAATCGGCGCCAATGGCGGCGGCGACAGCCACGGCTTCAACGGCGGCCTCAAAGCCAGCTACGCCTTCTAAAACAAACACGGGATCAAGGATGACCCCCAATCCAACAAACACCCCAAAACCCAATGTGGGAGCGAGCCTGCTCGCGAAAGCGCCAGATCAGCCAACACCAACATCGACTGACCCAACGCCTTCGCCAGCAAGCTCGCTCCCACAAATTTGATTCCATCCAATAGCAGCCAATCAAAAGCCCCTCACCCTAACCCTCTCCCGAAGGGAGAGGGGACTGACCGCGTGGATTGGAAGAGTTACACCGACGTGGCATACCGTGCAGTGGTCAACTAATTCCGGACACCTCGATAGGTGGTTTTGACGCCATCGCTCGCTCATAAACGGTCGGTGGCAGATATCCCAGTTTCGAGTGCAGCCGTTCGTTGTTGTAAAACCCAACGATGTATTCGGTAATGTCGCGGATCGCTTCAGCGTGGTTCGCGTAGTCACGTCGCCATACCCGCTCCATTTTCAAACTCAAAAAGAAGCGCTCCATCACTGCATTGTCCCAGCAATTACCTTTACGGCTCATGCTCTGCTGCATGTCGTTTCTTGCCAGTAATTCTCTGTAAGTTGCACTCGCA
>Ga0163161_10000065_pt1 | contig 108321 bp, 111 predicted proteins | sample S45metaG_FD_129847 | JGI IMG/M metagenome (GOLD analysis project Ga0163161, IMG submission 129847) | Switchgrass rhizosphere microbial communities from Kellogg Biological Station, Michigan, USA - S4-5 metaG | ecosystem: Host-associated > Plants > Roots > Rhizosphere > Soil | place: USA... | reverse complement strand
TTCTTGAAGGGCAGCGGGATGCCGGTGTACTTGTAGTAGTAGTCCATCGACACCTTGGTCCACTCCATCGCGAACTTGGCCCAGTCGGAGCGGCCCGGCGGCGTGAACCAGCGCAGCGGCATGTCGCTGCCATCGAGCGGGTTCTTGAAGGTGTCGGCCAGGATGTCGAACTTGCCGCCGCCGAAGAAGGTGAGGTACATCGGCATCGACGGCGTCTTCTCGAACGACACCTGCTGGTAGCCGTCGGGCAGCTTCACCGCCGACTTCTGCGCGCCGTTGGACACGGTCTTCCAGTCGCCCGGCACTTCGGCCGAAATCTCGAAGGTGTGGCGGAAGGCCGGCTCGTCCCAGCCCGGGAACCACTGGCGCGCATAGTTGGTTTCGCCCTGCGTCACGATGGCATCGCTGCTCACGCCTTCGGGTGTCGAAAGGCCCACCTTGAAGATACCGGTGGCAGCCGAGCAGAACGGGTTGCGCGCCATCTCCGCGGGCGGGCAGTACTCCGCATCGGAGAACTGGATCTTGCCGTCCCACTCCATGTGCAGCAGGTACTTGCCCTTGGCGATCTGTCCGTCGTTCAAACGCAGTTGCACAAAGTCGCCGAGCGTCTGCGGGGTCGGGATCAGCGCAATCGCCTCGCCCGGATTCGACACCTTGCGCAGCGTGGTTCGGCCCTTGGCGAAGTTGAGGTTGTGTGCAGCGACCACGATCGCATCGACGGGCTTGAGCACTTCGATCTCCACGTCGCCGCGGCCCACGAAAGTCGTGAGCGCCGCATCGGGCCGGAACCACAGCTTGTAGTTGCTCGGCCAGACGGTGTCGGGCAATTCCATCGGCTTGGCGGATTTGTCCACTGCAGATACGGCGGCCGGTGCGGGCACGCCGTCGTCCGGTGTCTTGCCTGCGCTGTCGGATGCCGGGCCGGAGGTGATCGGACCCGACAGGCCGACACCTGAACCGCCACCCAACGAAGGGCCACTGTCTCCGCCGCCGCCGCAAGCCGTGAGAACGGCAAGGGTCACTGCGGTGATGGCAAGATGATTCACGAGGGAGTAATTGAGTTTTTTCATGATCGCCTTTTGGTAAGGACATTGCGCTGTCCTTGCATGCATCGGCGGATAGCCGGTGATGCGCGGAGACGCGCGGTGATGGAAGAACGACTGACGCTGCAAACAGGCGGCACCGCACCCTCCCGGCGAACAAGACGTTCGTCAGGACAAAGCGGAACCACCGGAATTTTTCTTAAGTCGATATGCCACGTACATGCGAATGCACGTGCGACACCAAGCCACGCTGCAAGCTATGCAGGCGGCCCGAGGATTCGGGGGGTGATGGTTTCCATTCCCGTCGGATCGCGGGTGAATGGGATGCGGAGGGGGCGGGCCTTAAGGCTTCTGTGTGCCTTGGTACCCGCGCATCGGTGCCGGCCGTTCATGCGCAGCAGAAACGACACGCGTTGTGCTCGTCAGGATCAGAATTCTTGCGGCTCTTGTCGTTGATATCACGCGCATTCCCTCGTCCATTGAATGCGCTCAGTTGTAGCTGATCGAATGCGACATCTCAACGACTCGCGGAACTTTTCGCTCTCAAAATGTTCGCGCGCGATAGGACGAATGGAGTCACCGCATTCAATGCATGTCGTGCAATACGAAGTTGGTTTCGCAGATGCGGCACATTCGCACCGCGCCTACGAAAACTCGTAGTCATCGAGTGTGACGAGGCAGCCACACTCCCTGCCTCAAGGCGATACAGGCGCTACAAAACCTGTGAATGCGCAGCGCTCGACGCCACGCGCGTGCGTTCGCGCAACCACAGCACGAAGCCGCAGCCGAACACGATGACCTGCGTACCTATCAGCAGCGCGAAACCTGCGAAGAAGCCCGATGCGGATGCGGCCGACGCAGTGGCTGCGCCCGATGCCGACGAGCCGTGCGACACCGCGCTGATCACGCCGCCCATCACCGCCGGCATGAAGCCCGCCACGAGGCTCCCTGCCCCGTTGGTCACACCGAATGCGCTCGCGGTGTGCTCGGGCCGCGAGCAGTATTGAATGGTGCTCGGGATCGCGGGGCTCTGCAGTCCCCAGAAGAAGTTGGCCGCAACGAGACAGCACGCCGCCGCGTACGGATCGTGCGCGTTGATGGCCATCAGCACCGACAGCGCCACGCCCACGCTCGCCCCCATGAAGATGAAAGGCACGTGCTCGCGTTCGATCTTGTCGATGACCACGCCGCTCACGAGCACGGCGAGCACCGTGGCGTACTGCGGCAACGAAGCGAGCCAGCCCATCTCGCGCAGCGAGAAGCCGCGCGCTTCGTGCAGGTAGGTCGGCAACCAGTTGCTGCTGCCCCAGAGGTAAGCCAGCGCCGCCGATGTGAGCAAGGTGATGAGGAACAGGTGCCGCGTCTGCAGCGCGCCCTTCACGATCGCGCCCACGCGCGCCATCGCTTCGCCGAGCGACGAGGGCCGTACTGCGTCTTCCTTTCCGGGCGGCATGCGAACGAAAGCAAGCACCAGCGGAATGCCGAGCGCGATGTTCATGATGCCCAGCACATGGAACGAGGTGTCCCACTGAAACTGCGCGAGCAGGTAGCCCACCAGCGGATAGCCGACAGCCAGCCCGATGCCCGTGCCCATGTTCACCAGCGCGTTGGGCTTGCCGTTCTCGTGACTCTGGAAGTGCGCCTTGATATACGACGAAGCCAGCGAGAACAGCGGCCCCTCAGACACGCCCAGCAGCACGCGCGAAGCCAAGAGCAGGCCGTAGCTGTTGAACATCGGCGAGGCCCATGTCACCACGCCCCACAGGATCAATCCGTAGATCAGGCTGCGCCGCACCCCGAACAGCGCCGAGCAGAATGGCGTGAGCACGAAGGCCGACACGCCGTAGCCGAGCATGAACGCCGTCGCCAGCAGGCCCTGGCTCACGCGGTCGTTCGCCGCGAGGCCCACGTGGTTGAGGAACGCGGCGTCGGTGATCAGCACCGCGATGTTGATGCGGTCCACGTACGAGATCGCGACGATCGCGAACAGGGTGGCGACGCCGTACCAACGAAGGTGTTTGCTCTGCATGGGTGTGTGTTTGTGTTTGCTGCGACGGCGCGTGTGCCTAGAACATGTGGCGCATGCCGAACTCGGTGCCGCTGGAGGCACGGTTCGGCGCGGTGATCGCGCCCGAGAGCGCCTGCGCGGCACCGTTGCTGTTGCTGATGCGCGCGATGGTTGCGTACAGCGCGGTGCGCTTCGAAAGGTTGTGCACGTAGCCGATGGCCAGCTTCGACGAGGTCGGCTTCAGCGCCGCGCCCGCAGGTTCCAGTCGGTAGCGTGCGTACGAGGCCTTGATCTCTCCGACGCCGATGGGCAGTTGGAAGCCGATGAGCGCGCCCTTCGCGTCGGTGGTGCCCTTCGACTCGGTGTACAGCTCGCTCGTGAGCTTCAGATTCATGAGCGACGGGCCGAAGGTGTAGGCCGCGCCGAGGTTGGTCACGCGCAGGTCGCCGCTGGCGTAGCGCGTCTTGCCGGTGGCCAGCGCGATGTTGAGGCCGCCGTTCTGGTAGCCGAAGCGCAGGCCCGTGTGGTTGCCATCGCGCTTGTTCGACACCCGCGTGCCCGGCAGCACCGAGTTCGAATCGTTCTCTCCCATCGTGTACATCACCTGCCCGTAGAAGCCGCCGAGCGAGGCTGGCAGCAGGTAGCCGATGCTGTTCGATGCACGCGTGCCCGTCGGCGCGACCAGGCCGCCGAGGCCCGAGAAATAGATCTGATTGGCACCGATGCCGCCACCCGTGCCGAAGGGATCGAAGATGGCGGTGTTCCAGAACGCGGGCACGTAGTCGCGGCCCAGACGCACTTCGCCGAACGAGCCGGCGAGGCTCACGGTCGAGCGGCGGTTGAAACTCAACACGCCGGCGGTGCCGTTGCCGCTCGCCTGGTTGTTCGAGTTCGAGGGAAAGCCCATCGCGCTGTCGTTCTGCAGGCCCATCTCGAGCCAGAAGTTGGCCGAGTAGCCGCCGCCCAGGTCTTCGGTGCCGCGAAAGCCGAGGCGGCTGAACATGTTGCCGCTGTTGGAAAGCTGCGTCTTGTGGGCCGATCCGTCGCCGCTGCCGCGTGTGTAGGTGACGGCTGCATCGACCACGCCGAAGAGCGTGAGGGAAGATTGGGCCAGCGCTCCGCCAGCCGTGCTGGCCGCAGCCAGCGCGATCAAGTAGTTTTTCAAGGAATGTCTCGGTTGGTTTTTCTCAGATGTCCAGCACCAGCCGCTCGCCCTTGCAGCGAGAGACGCAGATCATCATGGTCTTGTTGGACGCACGTTCGATCTTGGTGAGGATGCCGTCGTGGTGCTCGACTTCGCCTTCGAGAACCGCTGTTTCGCAGGCGCCGCAGACGCCTTCCTTGCAACTGTGGTCGGGGTTGAGCCCGGCGTCGATGAGGCTGTCGAGAATCGACTTGCCCGCCGGCACCTCGACGCTCTTGCCGCTCTTGGCGCACTGCACCACGCAGCCTTGCGTGGCGCTCGGCGCTTCCACATGCACGGCGGCGAAACGTTCGATGTGCGCGTTGGCGTAGCCGAGCTGTTCGCAGCTCTTCTCGAACGCATCGAGCATCGGCGTCGGGCCGCAGCAGTAGTAATGACTGGTGGCGCCCTTGCCCGCCAGCAACTTCGCGAGGTCGGGCGGTACGCCCTTCTCGTCGTCGAAGTGCCAGGTGAGCGGAATCGCATTCTGTTTCGCGAGCGCCTCGATGGCCTCGCAGAACGCTGACTCCTTGCGGGTGCGTGCGCAGTACAGCAGCTCCACCGGCTGGCCGATGGCCGCGAGCCGCTGCAGCATGCACCAGATGGGCGTCACGCCGATGCCGCCGGCCACGAGCACCGAACGCTCGGCGTCCTCCTGCAGCTTGAAGTTGTTGCGCGGCGCCGAGATCGGCAGCGTCATGCCCACGCGCAGCTGCTGGTGCACATAACGCGAGCCGCCGCGGCTCTTGCGGTCGTTGAGCACACCGACCACGTAGCGCTGACGGTCGCTGGCCGGATTGCACAGCGAGTAGCTGCGCACCAGCCCGTTCGGCAGATGCAGGTCGATGTGGGAGCCGGCCTCGAAGGCCGGGAAGTCCACGGCCGGCGTGGCCGGACGGAACTCGACACTGACGATGCCGTCGGCCTCGTAGCGCATCGTGTGCACGAGGGCGTTCAGCGTGGGAGAAGACATGGGCGTGCTCGCTTTTCGGTCAGGCCGTCGCGGCTTCGGTGGCTTCGGCCAACTGCGCCACGGCAAGGTTGCGCATGTGGCGGCGCAGGCGAACGATGCCCAGGTCGTGCTGGTACAGGTTCTCGTGCTGGTTGGCGTCAGGCTCCATTTCCTCGAGCATCACGCGGTCCTGCTCCAGCACATGCCAGTGGCGCGCCTCCAGGCGGTTCTTGTAGAGAAAGCGCCAGGTGTCGCGCTCCCAGCCCTTCGGGAGCTTGCGCACGCGCCAGAAGAAGGTGGCCGTCATGCCGTTGGCCATCGGCGAGAACGCGCCGATGATGATGAAGTTGCCGCCGGGACCGCCGGTCTTCGGGTACGGAATTTCCAGCCGCATCCAGTGGATGCCGGTGTCGGCCCATTCGGTCCAGTCGAAGTTGACGTTGCGCTGGCCTTCCTTCTCGAACACGAAGCCGATGTCGGTCGGCCGGATGCCGAACTTGGCGCTCGAATCGCCCTCGGCCATCGAGTGCGACTGCTTGTGCAGGTACGTGCCGTGCATCGGGTCCATCACGTTGTCCAGCACGTAGCGGTAGTCGCCCTTCCACTCGGTGTAGCAGAGGAAGCTGCCGTATTCGGCGTCGTCGGTCAGTTGCTCGGGCAGCACCAGCGGCGGCGGAATGTCGACCGATTCCTTCGAGTTGTAGAGGAACACCGCACCGGCGCGCTCCTGCACATGGAAGTGGCGCGTGGCCTGCGAGCCTTCGAGCTTGCAGCCGGGGCTGCCGGGCACGCGCGTGACGACGCCGTCATGGCGCACCTCGACACCGTGGTACGGGCACGAAAGGCGGTCGCCCAGGATCACGCCCTGCGACAGTGGCGCGCCGCGGTGCGGGCAGCGGTCTTCCAGCGCATGCAGCACGCCTTCGCCGTCGCGCCACAGGGCAATCTTGCGGCCGAGGCGGCGCAGGGAGATGGGGTTCTCCTTGATGAAGTGCGAGGGGCAGATCGGGTACCAGAGGTCCTTCAGGCCGATCTCCAGCAGATGGTCGACCGGGTCGGCGGGAACGGGGGTAATGGCGATGGTCATGTGGGTTCCTCTCAGGCGGCCAGCACGGCCATTTCCTTGCGGTACAGCGCTTCGGTCCAGGGCTGGCCACCGGGCGTGGCCAGGCCGCTGTCGTTCAGGCGCTGCACGAGGCCGCCGAGGTCGTGGATGCCATCGGCAAAGGCGCGTTCGATCACGTCGCCCAGCAGGTCTTCGTAAGTGGTCGCGGGGCGCTGGCGCGCCTGGTGCGGTTGGAGATAGCGGTCTTGTTGCATCGTGGGCCTCCGGGGGTGAGGTGAAATGAAATCAGGCGGTGGCTGTCGCTGCTTCGACCACAGGCGCGCCAAGCGGCACTGCCCAGGCGTCGTAGCCGTAGACCCAGTCCGCATTGCCGCCTTCGCGCAGCCAGTTGTTGCCGCGCGAACCGAGCTGCACCTGGCTGGCGCGCGCTATGCGGGCTTGCTCGTAACTCTTCAGCGTCTCGGCTGCATCAGCCATTGCGACGCCTTCGAGATGACGCGACAGCACGACCGCGTCTTCGATCGCCATGCCCGCGCCTTGCGCCATGAAAGGCAGCATCGGGTGCGCCGCGTCGCCCAGCAGCGCCATGCGGCCTTCGGCCCAAGCGGGCATCGGGTCGCGTTCGTAGAGCGCGGTCTTGAGCACCGTGTCGCAGGCATCAAGCAAGGCGCGCGCTTCGGGGTGATAGGCCACGTACTGTTCGCGCAGCTCGTCGACGCTGCCGGGCGCGGTCCACGATTCGAGGTGCCAGGTGTCCTGCGGCGTGGTCGCAAAGATGAAGATGTCCTTGCCGCGGTTCAGCGGGAAGGTGACGATCTGGCTCTGCGGGTTCGGGCCCCACCACTTGGTGAAAGCGCCCAGGTTGGGCACGCCGGCCACGCGCTCGGCTGGCACCACGGCGCGGTAGGCGACGATGCCGGTGAAGCGCGGGCTCTCGGCACCGAACATCGCGGTGCGCACGCACGAGTGGATGCCGTCGGCGCCGAGCAGCACGCCGACGCGGGCGCTGGTGCCGTCGGTGAACGAGAGAGTCACGCCCTCCTCGTCCGCGGCGATCTTCTCGGCGCGCTTGCCCAGGGCGACTCGCTCGGCCGGGAACATGTCGGCCAGTGCGGCCAGCAGGTCGGCGCGGTGGATGGTGAGCTGCGGTGCGCCATAACGTTCTTCGGCCGAGTCGGCCATCTCCAGCCGCGAAGTTTCTTCGCCGGTGTCGTAGGTTCGGCTGATGCGATGCGACGGGCGCGCCGCTGTCACGCGGGCCGCTTCGCCGACACCGAGGCCATCGAGCGCGCGCACCGCGTTGGGCGTGAGGTTGATGTCCGCACCGACGCGGGCGAACTGCTTCGCCTGCTCGAACACGACCACGTCGTGCCCCGCGCGCCGCAGCGCGATGGCAGCCACCAGGCCGCCGATGCCGGCACCGACGATGCCGATGGTGGATTCGCTTGTCTTCATGATGTCTCTGCCTGGTTCTTGCTTGCGGCTCACTCGGCCACGATGTTGCGGGCCTTGATGATTCGGGCCCACACGGCTGTTTCTTCGCGGATGTGCGCAGCGAATTCGGAGGGTTTCATCGCCGCATCGGTCATGCCCTGCACCTTCAGGCGCTCGCGCACCTCGGGCTGGGCCAGCATCTGCGCCGCGTCCTTCGCGAGCTGCTCGACCACCGCGGGCGGCGTGCCCTTGGGTGCCAGCAATCCGTACCACGAGGTCACGGTCACGCCCTGGACGCCCTGCTCCGCCAGCGTGGGGATATCGGGCGCCGCCGCGCTGCGCTTGGCCTCGGTCACGCCCAGCGCGATGAGCTTGCCGTTCTTGATGAAGGGCATGGTCGCCGGCAGGTTGCCGAACATCAGCGGCACCGAGCCGCCGAGCACGTCGTTGAGCGCAGGCGCCGTGCCCTTGTAGGGCACATGCAGCAAATCGATGCCGGCCTGCTGCTTGAAGAGTTCGCCCGCCAGGTGAAGGCCGCTGCCCACGCCTGGCGACGCATACGACAGCGTGTTGGGCTTGGCCTTGGCCATCGCGACCAACTCCTTGGCGCTCTTGATGCCCGACGAAGGCGCGGCCACCAGCACGTTGGGTGCCTTGGCGAGCATGGTGACGGGCACGAAGTCCTTCTCGATGTCGAACGGAAAGTTCGGCATCAGCGTCGGGTTGATCGTGAGGTTGCCCGCAGGCACCACGAGCAGCGTGTGGCCATCGCCCTTTGCGCGCTTGACCTTGTCGATGCCGATGTTGCCGGCCGCGCCCACGAGGTTCTCGACCACTGCGGCTTGGCCGTAGCGCTTGGCAAGGCCGTCGGAGAGCACACGCGCCAGCGTGTCGACCGGCCCGCCGGGCGGGAACGGTGAAACGATGGTGAAGCGCTCGCTGGAGAGCTGCTTCTGTGCATCGCCCTGCGCATGCACCGGCATGACGACAGCGGCCAATGCGGCGAACAGGAGGGAGATGGAAAAACGTCGTTGCATGGTAGTGATCGAGTCAGTCATTTCTTCTCGGTGAGAAAAGCGCCCTTCGGGCCTTCCGCGTTCTTCTGGCGGCGCGTGTTGCCATCGAGGCCGCCATCGACCGCCCATTCGGCGAACACGGTCGGGCCGGGCTCGAACTTGCGCGGCTGCCAGTCGGCAGTGAGCTGGTCTTCGTCGGCGTAGTACTCGATGAGTCCGCCAGCCGGGTTCTTGAAGTACCAGAAGTACGCCGACGACACCGGATGTCGGCCCGGGCCGAGCTGCGTTTCCCAGCCGCGGCGCGAGAAATGCAGGCCGCCGCCGAACACTTCGTGGATGTCGCGCACGGTGAAGGCCACGTGGTTCAGGCCGCGCTTGCCCGAGGGAATCTGCAGCAGGAACAGGTCGTGGTGGCCGCCCTCGGCCGCGCAGCGCATGAAGGCGCCGCGGTTCGGGTAGCTGTCGGACGAGACGAAGCCGAAGCGATCCGCGTAGAACGCACTGGTGCTCACCACATCGCTCACGAAGAAGACCACGTGGCCGACCTCGATGGGCGTCGCGCGCTCGTAGATCGGCGCGGGCTGGTTCACGCGCAGCTTGGCGTTCCAGGTGTTCATTGCGCCGCAGTCGACCTCGACTGCGCGCTTACGGCTGACCTGCAGGCGCACGGCGAGGCCGTTGGGGTCGATGCAGCCGATGCGGCGGGCGCCATCGACAGTGCTGTCAAAGAACGCCGGGTCTTTCGAGATGGCGGCGGCGTAGCGGTCGAGGTCTGCGTCGCTTTCAACGCCCCACACCACCTCGCGCAGCGTCGGGCCTTCTTCCATCGCGGGCGGCAGATTCGCCTTGTCCAACGCCGCAACGACAACCTTGCAGCCGTTGAGGCACTCGAAAACGAGTTCGTCGGCCGCTTCCGACTTCAGTGCGAGTCCCCAGTCCTCGAAGAACTGGCGGCAGGTGGGCAGGTCGTCCGCCCCGTAGGTGATCTGGTCGATGCCTAGAACGCTCATGGTCGTGTCCTCTTCAGTTCGCCCATGGGAGCGGTTGGTCGTTCGTGCCCCAGTACATGCTTTTCTGCTCCATGTACTGGAAGATGCCTTCGCGGCCCTTCTCGCGGCCCAGGCCACTGTCGCGCCAGCCGCCGAACGGCGTCGAGACCGAGAACTGCTTGTAGGTGTTGACCCAGACCGTGCCGGCCTGCACCGCGCGACCGAGCTTCCAGGCGCGCTTGAAGTCGCGGCTCCACACGCCCGCGGCCAGTGCGTAGACGCTGTCGTTCGCCTGTTCGATCAGCGAGGCTTCGTCGTCGAAAGGCATCGCGACGAGCACCGGGCCGAAGATCTCTTCCTGGCTGATGCGCGCGCTGTTGTCCAGGCCTTCGATGATGGTCGGCTTGTAGAAGTAGCCGTTGTCGTAGCCCGCGCCATGCGGACGCACGCCGCCGGTGCGGATGCGGCCGCCTTCGGACACGCCCAGGTCCACATAGCGTTCGATGCCCTCGCGGTGCTTGGCCGTGATGAGCGGGCCCATCTGCGTTTGCTCCGAGGCCGGGTCGCCCACGCGCAGCGCATTGGCGCCTTCGGCCAGCCGCGTGAGGAACTCGTCGTAGATGCTGCGCGCGACAAACAGGCGCGAGCCCGCGATGCACGACTCGCCCGACGAACTGAAGATGCCGTACAGCACGCCGTTCACCGCATGGTCGAGGTCCGCGTCGTCGAGCACCATGGTGGGCGACTTGCCGCCCAGCTCCAGCGACACCGGCATCATCTTGTCGGCCGCGATGTGGGCGATGTGCTTGCCGGTGGTGGTGCCGCCGGTGAACGACACGCGCTTGACCAAGGGATGCTTCGTGATCGCGTCGCCGATCACCGAGCCCTTGCCCGGCAGCACGCTCACTATGCCCTTGGGCACGCCAGCCTTCTCGCAGATGCGCGCGAGTTCCAGCGCCATCAGCGGCGTGACCTCGGCGGGCTTCACGACCACCGCGTTGCCAGCTGCGAGCGCGGGCGCGAGCTTCTGCGCTTCGCTCGCAATGGGCGAATTCCACGGCGTGATGGCCGCGACCACGCCCATGGGCTCGTGCACGCTCATCGTGACGAAGGCGCCGCGCGACGGGGTGATGGTTTCTTCGAGCGTCTCCAATGCGGCCGCAAAGAACTGGAAGGTGCCCGCCGCACTCGCCACGAGGTTGCGCGTTTCGTTGATCGGCTTGCCGTTGTCCAGGCGCTGCTTCTGCGCGAGCGATTCGCTCTCTTCGCGGATCAGCTGCGCCACGCGGTGCAGCACGGCCGCGCGCTCGTGCGGCAGGCGCTGCGCCCAGCCGCTGGTGCGGAATGCGTGGTCGGCGCGGGTGATGGCCTCCTCCACGTCGGCGAGGCTCGCGGCCTTCAGGCGTGCGATCGGCTCGCCGGTGGCGGGGTACAGGCTTTCATACACGTCGCCGCCGCCCAGGCGCCATTCGCCGGCGATGCAGATCGGGAGAAGTTCGGAAGAAATCATGTGGGGAAACTCAGATGGCAAGGGGCGCAACGCGGTTGCGCAGCGCACGCACCGCGCTGTACACGGTCAGCGCCGAGGTCTTGGGATTGGCCGCGAGCGGCTTGTTGCGCATGGTCAGCTCGAAGCTGCCGAAGGCGCCCTCGGCTTCGACGGTGTGCACGTTCTCGGCGGTGGCCGGGTCGGCGATGAGGCGCACCTGGGTCTTGTCGAGCCCGAGGCCAGCGAGCGAGACGGTGGCAGCGACGTTGGCGTTCTTCGGATAGAGCAGCGCCGCCTCGCGCGCGCTGCCCTCGAAGATCACGGTGGCCTCTGCCAGCGCGTCGAGGTCGCGGCCCTGTTCGGCCGGCGTACCCTTCCAGGCCTTCGGGGGCTTCCGGCCGGTGTAGCGCACGCTGTCGAGGCCGCCGATGCGGGCCGCGGCGAGCGCGTCGATGGCGCCGATGGCGCCGGGAATCAGCTGCACCTGGGTGCGGCCGGCGATGGCGGCGGCTTCGAGCTTTTCAGCGAGGCCCGCAGCCGACAACGCGCCGACCGAGGCGACCACGCAGGGGGTGCCGCGCGCGAGCGCCGGCAGCACATGCTCTTCGATGGCGGCATGGCCCGCAGTCTCGACCACGAGGTCGATGCCGGCGACCGGCACCACGCTCAGAACCTGCGCGTCCGGCACCGCCTTCTGCGCGGCGGCCATGCCTTCAGCAGGCACGACGACGACCGTCACCCGCAGGGCCGGATCGTCCCGCAAGAGCTCGAGCACCGCGGTGCCGATGGCGCCGCAGCCGATGAGTGCGATGCGTGTGATGGCGGTCATGGGTTGGGCTCCGCTCGCTCTCACTGCGCCGTGCCGAGCGCGGGAATCTGCGTGACCGTGTTGGTCGGCGGGCCGGCGAAGCTGGTCTTGAAGCCGCCGATGGAGAGCATGTCGAGCTCCAGCAGAAAGGGGCCGTCGGTGGAGAGCGCTTCGTCCAGGCGCGCCGGCAGGTCGGCCAGGTCCTTCACGCGGGCGTGCGGCAACGCGATCGACTTGCACAGCAGGTCGTAGTCGGGCGTGTGCAGCTCGGCGTAGCACTGGCGGCCGCCGTACTGCGCGTCCTGGATGTTCTTGATGACGCCGTAGCTCTTGTCGTTCATGAGCACGATCACCATCGGCGCCTTCTCCTGCACCATGCAGGCGAGCTCGCCCAGGTTCAGGATGAAGCCGCCGTCGCCGGCCAGGCAGAAGGTCTTGCGGCCAGAGCCGGTCACCGCCGCGCCGATGGCCGCACCGATGGCCATGGGCATGCCCTGCCCGATGCCGCCGCCCGTGGCATGCACGCCGGCGCTGGGTTCGAAGATGCGCAGCTCGCGATTGCCCCAGGTGCTGTTGGAGACGGTCACGTCGCGCACCCAGTTGAACTGCCGGCCGGCTACTGACTGGAGCCGGCGCACGAGTTCGGCGTACGGGCCGAGGCCGTCGCGCAGCGTGGCCACCGCCTGGTCGTGCGCGGCACGCAGGTCGACCAGCAGTTGCGCATCGGCCTTGTAGCCGGCGGCTTCGAGACGGTCGGCGAGGCCTTCGAGGGCCAGTGCCGAATCGCCGCAAACGAAAGCTTCCGAGGCATAGCAGCGGCCTTCGGCGGCGGCATCGGCGTCGATGCGGTACAGCGGGCGCGGCAGCTTCAGTTCGTACTTGAGCGTCTCGTTGCCGCGCAGGCGCGAGCCGACCACGAGCATCGCGTCGCAGGTTTGGTAGAAGGCCTCGACGGGCTTCTGGATGTTGTAGGCGCCGAGCGAGCCGGCATCGTCCTCGGGCACGGTGCCGCGGCCCTGCGTGGTGGTGACCACGCCGAAGCCCAGCTTCTGCAGGCGCTGGATCGCCGAACGGGCGTGGCGCGCACCGCCGCCGACCCACAACAGCGGGCGCTTGGCGGTTCCGAGGCGCGCGGCCAGCGCATCGAGACCAGCGGCGGAGGGCACGGGCCGTTCGACAGGCAACGGCGAGAGGTCGGCCGGCATCGTGGTGAGCGCCGACTGGATGTCGATCGGGATCTCCACGCTCACCGGGCCGGTCGGTGCCGTCAGCGCGAGCTGCACCGCGCGCTTGAGCGTGCCGAGCACCGTCTCGACGCTACGCACCCGCAGCGCGGCCTTCGACACGGCCTTGAGCATGGTGAGCTGGTCGGGCGCCTCGTGGATGTAGGACATGCCCTTGTCCAGGTACGGCGTCTCGATCTGCCCGGTGATGTGCAGGAGCGGCGCGCCGGCGGTCAGCGCCTCGACCAGGCTGCCCGCGATGTTGCCCGCGGCCGGGCCGGTGCTGGTGATGCACACGCCCAGGCTGGCGGTGGAGCGTGCATAGGCGTCGGCCATGTTGCCCGCGCCCGCCTCGCCGCGCGAGGAGACGAAGCGGATGGTGCCGCGCTGCGCGAACGCATCGAGGATCGGCATGTTGTGGATCGAGATCACGCCGAAGGCCGCCTTGACGCCGCACTGTTCGAGAAAGGCCGCGACGACTGCGCCGACCGTGACCGCGTTGTTGTTGGGTTTATGCATGGCGCGAATGGCCTCCGGAGATATCGATGTGGCTGCCCGTCGTGTACGACGCGAGGGGCGAAGCGAGGAAAAGGATCGCGCGTGCGGCTTCGGTCGGAAGCCCCAGGCGACCCAGGGGGATGTGTTTGCTCTTCGCGAGCTGGGTGCTCCAGGCGGCCCAGTCCTGCGACTTGTCTTCGCGCGCCTCGAAGCGGCGGCGCCATTGGCCGGACTCGACCAATCCGATCAGGATGCCGTTGACGCGCACGCCCTGAGGTGCGAACTCGGTGGCCATCGAGCGCACGAGGTTCAGAAGGCCGGCGCGCGCGGCCGAGGTAGCGACCATGTGCGGCTCGGGCTGGCGTGCGAGCAGCGAGTTGGCGCAGACGATGGCGGCATCGCCCAGCACGGTGCGCTGCGCGGCGAGCTGTGGCAGGAAGGCTCGCGTCGGATGGATGACCGAGAAGAACTTCAAGTGCAGCTCGTCCATCCACGCCGCGTCGTCGGTGTCGGCGAAGGTCGAGACGCGCCCCTGCCCTGCGTTGTTGACGAGCATCGAGGCCGGGCCGAGCGCGGCCTCGCTGGCGGCGGCGAAGGCCTTGACCGCTGCACCATCGAGCACGTCGCAAGGCTGTGCGAAGAGCTTTGCATTGGGGAACTGCGCGCGCAGGCCGGCCACCGCACGGTCCAGGCGCTCGGCGTTGCGGCCACACAGCGCGACGGCGGCGCCGCTCGCGAGCAGCAACTCGACGGTCGCGAGTCCGATGCCCGAGGAGCCGCCCGTGACCATCGCCACGCGGCCGGCCAGTGCATCGGCGGCAAGGAAATGAGAAGAAGACTGCGCTGTCATGGCCGTCATGCGCTGCGAAGCGGCACCACCTTGTTGCTGCGCGCGGGCGAGTAGTTCAGAAGGCCCGAGATCTCGTCGGCCACGCTGCGCACGCGCAGCACCATCTCGTCCATGCGGCTTTCCTCGATGTGGTCGGAGGTGATGGTTGCTCCCAGGGCCGCCACGATGTGGCCGCTGTGGTCGCGCACCGGCGCGGCGATGCTGGAGATGTTCGATTCGAAGAAGCCCTCGCCCAGCACATAGCCGCGCGAGCGGTCGGCCTGCACCATGTCGAAGAGTTCGTTCACCGTCTTGGGCGTGCTCGGCGAGAAGGTCTCCAGCTTGTCTTCGGGGTAGAGCGCGCGCAACTGCGGCAGCGTCAGGTCTTCGAGCAGCACGCGGCCGAGCACCGTGGCATGGGCCGGCAGGCGCGTGCCCACGGTGACCGAACTGGCGAAGGGCGTCGGCGGCGCGACCTTGGCGACGTAGACGATCGAACGGCCGTCGCGCACCACCAGGTTGCAGGGCGTGCGCAGCTCGTCGCACAGGCGGTTGAGCAGCGGCGTGCCCAGCTGCGTGAGCTCCAGCGAGGCGAGGTATTCGAAGCCCAGGCGCAGCACCGCGAGGCCGAGGCGGTAGTCACGCCCGCCTTCTGCGCGCTCCAGGAAGCCCATGTTCTCCAGCGTGGTGAGCAGGCGGAACACGGTCGAGCGCGGCAGGTCGAAGCGGCGCGCCAGCTCGGGCGCGGAGAGCGTGCGGTTCTCGCGGCTGAATTCGCACAGCACGCGCAGACCGCGTTCGAGTGCGGGCACGTTGTAGCGGTCGGCGCCCTCTTCCATCACTTCGTTGTTGTCGTTGGTGGTCATGGTGATTCGTTGTTCCCTTTGGTTGTTCTGCAGCGGCACGCATCAGGCGGCGAGTGCTTCGCGCAGCAGCGCGGCAACGGCCTCGGGCCGCTCCACATAGCTGGCGTGCCCGGCACCGTCGATGGCTTCGAGCATCACCCCGCAGCCGCGCGCGACTTCGGCGCAGGCTTCGGGCGTGGTGACGACATCGAGCGTGCCACAGGCCACGCGCACCGGCATGGCGGGCGGCAGGTCGGCCCGCAGGTCGCCGTTGCACAGCAACTCGACGGCCTGACGGTAGCCGCCTTCGTTCAGGCGGGCCATGTTCCAGCGCACCCACTGGCGCGCAAGTTCGCTGGCGGTGTCGGAAACGAGGCGGCCCGCGCGTTTCGAAGCCATGCCGGCGATGCCGAGTTCATCGAGCGTGGCGAGGCGTTCGGTGCGCACCTTGGTGCGGGCTTCGGCACGCGACGGTGCGCCGTAGCCGGCGGCCGGGCTGATGAGCACGAGGCGGCGGATGCGCGAAGCAATTGCTGAATCTTTCCGTGCGGCCGATGCTGCGGTGAGCGCGCCGAGCGAGTGGCCGACGAGCACGCAGGACTGGACATCGAACGCATCGAGCAAGGCATGCAGGCGGTGCGCGTAGTCCGCGGCGGATGGTGCGACAGGCGCAAGCGGCGTGGATTCGCCGTATCCCGGTGCATCCCACGCGATCACGCGGGCCTGCGGTGCAAGCAGCAAGGCGATGTTGAGCCACGAGGCCGCGCCCGAGCCGATGCCGTGCAGGCACACGAGGGCCGGCCCCGCGCCGTGCTCGCGCACCGACACCACCGCGCCACCGCCGACCGGCACGTCGCGTGCGGGAAAGCGGGCGTCGAGCAGCGCCAGCTCGGAAGCCGGCAGCGTGAGTGCGTCGGTGACCATCGCGTCGCTCATTCGGTCCTCAGCGCTTGATCTTCGCGAGCGGGTGATCGGCCGGGTATGTCGGCGTGATCGGCTTCTTCGCGCCGAGCATCACGCACATCAGCGCGTCTTCGTCGCCGATGTTGATCTCCTCGCGGTACACGCCCGGCGGCACCGAGATCAGGTCGCGGTCGGTCATGATGGTTTCGAAGCGCTCGCCGTCCTTCTCGATCACGACCTTGAGCTTGCCGCGGATGAGGAAGAACACTTCTTCCACGTCGGTGTGCAGGTGCGGCGGGCCTTCGTGGCCGGCCGGAATCACCATGGTCGAGAAGGTGAAGTGCTCCGAAGGCACGGTGTTCACGTCCTTCGCGACGCCGGTGCCGCCGGTGCCCACGTAGCGCATCTGCGCGCGGCGGTACTTGGGGTCGAAGTCGGCCTGGAACTTCAGCGCGTCCCAGTCGTACTTGCGGGTTTCGTAGCGGGCGATGCGGGTGTTCATCCACTCGGCCAGGCTTGTGCCTTCGGGCTGCGCCAGCGTGCTGGCGGCGGCGTCGGTGATCTTCTGTTGTTCGGACAAATCGCTCATGGGTTTACTCCTTCGTCGGAAAAATTCAATCAGTGCATCGCGAAGCCGCCGTTGACGGCCAGCAGCTGGCCCGTCACGAAGCGCGAGAGGCCGGACAAGAGGTACAGCGTGGCGCCGCAGACATCGGCGGCCTGCTGCTCGCGCGGGATGGCGCGGCCTTCGAGGTATTTCTGGTGGCGCGCCATCGGCACGTACTCGGTCGCCTCGACCAGCGTGAGGCCCGGCGCCACGGCGTTGACGGTGATGTTGTCGCCACCCCATTCGCGCGCCAGCGAGCGCGTCATGGAGATGACGGCGCCCTTGCTCGATGCATAGGCCAGCAGGTTGGGTGCGCCCCAGAGCGCGGTGTCGGAGGCGAGGTTGACGACCGCGCCACGGCCGCTTGCAGCGAGCGCACTGCGGCAGGCGCGGCCCATGAGCCAGGTGCCGCGCACGTTGACGTTCATCACGCGGTCCCACATGTCGATCTCGAGCTGGTGCGCATCGCGGCCGCCCGAGTTGGTGATGGCGGCGTTGTTGACCAGGCCGTCGAGCCCGCCGAGCAGGCGGATCGCCTCGCCGGCGCAGGCGTCGATGGAGGCCGGCTCCGACAGGTCGACGGTGAGCGCATGCGCCTTGTGGCCTGCGCCCCGCAGCGCCTGCGCTTCGGTTTCGGCGAGCTCGCCGAGGATGTCGGCCAGCACCACGCTCGCGCCCGCCGCGGCGATGCACTGCGCGAATGCGAGGCCCAGGCCCCGTGCGCCGCCGGTCACCAGCACGCGGCGTCCCGCCAGCAGGTTCGCGGGCAGTTCGGCCAAGAGCGACTGCAGGCTCGACGGATCGGGAATGGCTTTGAGTTCGGTCATGGCGTGCTCAGTCGGCCTGGATGCCGAGCTCCTTGATGACCTTGCCGAAGCGCGCGTAGTCGGCCGCGTTGGTCTTGCCGAGCACGTCGGCATCGCCACCCACCGGCGTGGTGCCGAGCACGGCCATGCGCGCGACGATGTCGGGCATCTTGAGGATCTCGTTGAAGTGGCCGTTGAGCGTCTTCACGATCTCGGGCGGCAGGTTGCGCGGGCCCCAGAGGCCGTTCCAGGCGACCACCTCGACGTCCTTGTAGCCAAGCTCGGCGAGCGTCGGCACAGTGGGCGCGAGCGGCGAGCGCTGGCTCGAGGCCACGGCCAACGGCTTCAACTTGCCATTGGCGAAATACGGCGCCACGGGGCCGAGCGTGATGAAGGTGACGGGCACATGGCCGCCCAGCACGTCGTTGACCGCGGGCGCCACGCCCTTGTAGGGCACATGCGCGAGGTTCGCGCCCGAGGCGCGGGCGAACATCTCGCCCAGGATGTGCATCGGCGAGCCGCTGCCCGGGCTCGCGTACGAGAGCGACTTGCCGGCGCCCTTCGCGGCGGCGACTGCGTCCTTCAGGTTGGCGAAGCCGCTGCCGGCGCTCGCCACCAGGAACAGCGGCTGGCTGCCGGTCTGCACGATCGGCGTGAAGCCGGCGAGCACGTCATAGCCCGAGGCGCCGTTGGTCTTCAGGACCAGCTGCGCGATCGAGAAGGTGCTGGGCGCGAGCAGCAGCGTGTAGCCATCGGGCGCCGCCTTCGACACGTAGCCACTGCCGATGATGCCGCTGGCGCCCGGGCGGTTGTCGACCACCACCGGCTGCCCTACCCGCGCCGAGAGCTTCTCGGCGAAGAGCCGCGCCAGCGCATCGGTGTCGCCGCCGGCCGGATAGGCGACCACCAGCGTGATCGGCTTCGCCGGGTAGTTCTGTGCCCAGGCAAGACCGGTGGCGCAAACACCGGCCACGGAAATGGCGGCTGCAATGGCAAGGCGGCGTGTGTGTTTCATGGGTCCGTCGTGGTTCGCGTTTTGTTTCATTAGAGAAACAGCGATTTATTAATGGAACACACGAAGGATAAACACGAAGACAACTTCGTGACTAAGTAGAAACCCTAGATGTCGCAACCCAACGTAAACAGGGCGGCCTTTTGGGCCGCCCTGCTCGGGGATGAAGTGTTGTGGCTGCTAGCCGCCGTAGCGCGCCACGGTCAGGCCTTCCATGTCGATCTCGGGCGCCTTGCCGGCGACGAGGTCGGCCATCACGCGGCCGGTGCCGGCCGCCATGGTCCAGCCGAGCGTGCCGTGGCCGGTGCTCAGCATCAGGTTGGGGATGCACGTGGCACCGATGACGGGCGTGCCATCGGGCGTCATCGGGCGCAGGCCCGTCCAAAAGGAGGCGTCGCGCACGTTGCCGCCCCTGGGAAAGAGATCGGTCACGACGTGTTCGAGCGTGTCGCGCCGGCGCGGATTCAGCGCGAGGTCGAAGCCCGAGAGCTGCGCCGTGCCGCCCACGCGGATGCGGTCGCCCAGGCGGGTGACGGCCACCTTGAAGGTCTCGTCCATCACGGTGGATTCGGGCGCGCCGCCCGCATCGGTGATCGGCACGGTGATCGAGAAGCCCTTGACCGGGTACACCGGCAGGTCGATGCCCAGCGGCTTGACCAGCGCAGGCGAGTAGCTGCCGAGCGCGACCACGTAGCGGTCGGCGGTGAAGCTGCCCTTATCCGTGCGCACCGCGGTCACGCCCTTGGCGGTGTCGTGCTCGATGGCCTGGATGTTCACGCCGAACTTGAAAGTGACGCCCGCGGCTTCCGCCAGCTTGGCCAGCGCCTGAGTGAATTTGAAGCAGTCGCCAGTCTCGTCGCCCGGCAGGCGCAAGCCGCCGACGAACTTCTCCTTCACGGCCGCGAGCGCGGGCTCGTACGGCAGGCAGCCTTCGCGGTCGAGCACCTGGTAGGGCACGCCGGAAGCCTTGAGCACTTCGACGTCTTTCGCGGTTCCGTCGAGTTGCTGCTGCGTGCGAAAGAGCTGCAGCGTGCCCTGCATGCGCTCGTCGTACTGGATGCCGGTGTCGGCGCGCAGGGCCTTCAGGCAATCGCGGCTGTATTCGGCCAGCCGCACCATGCGGCCCTTGTTGAGTTCGTAGCGCGCCTGCGTGCAGTTGCGCAGCATCGAAAGGCCCCAGCGCCACATCGCCGGATCGAGCATGGGCTTGACGACCAGCGGGCTGTGCTGCATCAGCATCCACTTGACGGCCTTGACCGGAACGCCGGGCCCGGCCCAGGGCGCCGAGTAGCCGGGCGAGACTTCGCCCGCGTTGCCGAAGCTGGTTTCGAGTGCGGGCGCCGGTTGGCGCTCCAGCACCGTCACCTCATGCCCGGCGCGCGCCAGGTAGTACGCCACCGAGGTGCCGATGACACCGCTGCCGAGAATCAGGACCTGCATGAGAACTCCCTCTTTCTTTTGGGCCGCAACGGCCTGAGGGTACAGGCTAAGCGCTACAGGCCAAGCGCATCCTGCAATTGGCGTGCCGGCCAACGCTCCGGCCGCTGCGGCCAGGCTTCGAGCAGCGCGACCATGCGCGCATTGCGCGGCGCGCTCAGGCCGTGTTCCTGCGCGAGGCGGACGACCTCTCCGCTGAGCGCATCGATCTCCGTGCGGCGGCCGAGCGCAAGGTCGTCGGCCATGCTGGAGCGCGCCTTGGCATCGATGCGCAGCATGCGCGCCGCGACGATGCGAAACAGCCAGTCGGGCAGGCGCAGCAAGCTCGAAAGCCGCTGTGCCGGTACGGCCGCCACCTGCGCGGGCGTGATGCCGCTCACGCCGAGCACACCGAGCGTTTCGTCGATGAGCGCCGCAAAGCACCGGCGGTACCCACGATGCATCAGCTCCTCGCGCAGCGGCAGGCCCGAAAGCGCATTGACCGGGTTGTTGAGGTTCAGCAGCAGCTTGCCCCACTGCACCGGCAGCAGGTCTTCGTGCAGGTCAATCGGCACGCCGGCGCGTTCGAACACGGGCAGCCAGGGGCGCAGCGACACGTCGTCTTTCGCGGCGAGCCGCCCGGGTGTGCCGCGATGGAAGGCACCGTCGCCGATCTCGGCCACGTTGTACGGCACCATGCCCGGCAGCACATTGAGCGACGGGCCGGCGTGCGATGCGGCCGCGCTGTTGGAGATGCCGTTCTGCAGCGAAACGACCGTGGTGCCCGCGGGCAGCGCGAAGGCCAGTTCGCCCGCCGCCTCGGCGGTGGCGCCGCTCTTCACACAAAGCAGCACCAGCGCGGGCTTCGCGCCGATCGGCACCTGTTCGCACAGGCGCAGTGCCGACGGCAGGATGTGATGCTTCTCGCCGTCGAGCTCGCTGATCGAGAGCCCATGGTCCGCGAGTTTCTTGAGCACGCGGGGCCGGCCGACGAAGGTGACTGGCACGCCCGCCGCGGCGAGCCGGCCGCCGATGTAGCAGCCGATGGTGCCCGCGCCCATCACGAGCACTTCACCGGGCAGCGCGCCTGTCATCTCAGTTTTCCATCACGCTGCGCGTGAGCCTCGACACATGAAACTGCCGTGATTCAGTCGGGAGGCACCGCGGAACCGGCTTTGCCGGGCCGCTGGTGTCTCCCCCTGAAAGGGGGTTGGCGAAGCGACACGAAGTGCGCGAAGACTGGGGGTAAGTTTCATCCTAGACGCGTTCCGAGACCCAGCCCTGAACCGACTTCAGCGCGGCAGGCACGCCCGCCGCATCGGTGCCGCCGGCCATGGCCATGTCGGCCTTGCCGCCGCCCTTGCCGCCGACCTGCTGCGCCACGAAGTTGACCAGCTCGCCGGCCTTGGCCTTGCCCACGGTGTCGGCGGTGACGCCGGCCGCGATCTGCACCTTGTCGCCGTCGACGGCGGCCAGCACGATGATGGCGGTCTTGAGCTTGTCTTTCAGCTTGTCCATGGTGTCGCGCAGCGTCTTGGCATCGGCGCCGTCGAGCTTGGCCGCAAGCACCTTGATGCCGTTGATGTCGACGGCTTGCGCGATGAGCTCGTCGCCCTTGGACGATGCGAGCTTGCCCTTGAGCGAACCCACTTCGCGCTCCAGCGCCCTCACCTGCTCCAGCACCTGCGTGAGGCGGCCCTGCAGCTCGGCGGTCGGCGACTTGAGCGTGGCGGCCACGCTCTGCACTGTCGATTCGAGGTCTTGCAAGTAGGTGAGCGCGTTGGCGCCCGTGACCGCTTCGATGCGCCGCACGCCGGCGGCCACGCCGCCTTCGCTCACGATCTTGAAGAGGCCGATGTCGCCGGTGCGGCCCACGTGGGTGCCGCCGCACAGTTCGCGGCTCGAGCCGATGTCCAGCACGCGCACGGTCTCGCCGTATTTCTCGCCGAACAGCATCATCGCGCCGGTCTTCTGGGCCGACTCCATGTCCATCACGCGCGCCTGCGTGGCGACGTTGGCCAGCACTTCGGCGTTCACGCGCTTCTCGATCTCCAGGATCTGGTCGCGCGTGACGGGTGCGTTGTGCGCGAAGTCGAAGCGCGTCTTGTCGGCATCGACCAGCGAGCCCTTTTGCTGCACGTGGTCGCCGAGCACTTCGCGCAGGGCCTTGTGCATCAGGTGGGTGACCGAGTGGTTGCGCATGGTCGCGTTGCGGCGCTCGCCGTCGACCGCAGCCTTGACCGGGTCGCCGACCTTGAGCGTGCCCTGGGTCTGTGTGCCGTGGTGGCCGAACACGTCGGCCTTGATCTTCTGCGTGTCCTCGACGCCGAACTGCACGCCCTCGGCGCTGAGCACGCCTTGGTCGCCGACCTGGCCGCCGCTCTCCGAATAGAAGGGCGTGGCGTCTAGCACGACGATGCCGGGCTGACCTTCCTTCAGTTCGTTGACGGCAGCGCCTTCGAAGTACAGCGCGACGACCTTGGCGCTTTCCTCGAGGTGTTCGTAGCCGGTGAAGGTGTTGCCCGCGCCGGTGTATTCGACGTTGCGGTCCATCTTGAACTTGCCGCCCGCACGGCCCGCGGCCTTCTGCTTTTCCATGGCGACGTTGAAGCCGGCCTCGTCGACGCTCACGCCACGCTCGCGGCACACGTCGGCCGACAGGTCGAGCGGGAAGCCGTAGGTGTCGTGCAGCTTGAAGGCGACGTCGCCCGGCAGCGTCTTGGCACCGCCGGCCAGGGCCGCATCGAGGATTTCCATGCCGTTGGCGAGCGTCTCGAAGAAGCGCTCTTCCTCGGCCTTGAGCGTGTCGGTGATGCGCTTCTCGTCGGCCACGAGCTTGGGATATGCATCACCCATGAGCTTCACGAGGTCGGGCACGAGCTTGTGGAAGAACGGCTTCTTCTGGCCCAGCTTGTAGCCATGGCGGATGGCGCGGCGCACGATGCGGCGCTGCACGTAGCCGCGGCCTTCGTTCGAAGGGATCACGCCGTCGGCCACCAGGAACGAGGTGGCGCGGATGTGGTCGGCGATCACGCGCAGCGAATTGTTGCCCAGGTCCTTTTCGCCGGTCTCGCGGGCCGCAGCCTTGATGAGCGCGTCGAAGATGTCGATTTCGTAGTTGCTGTGCACGTGCTGCAGGATCGCGGCCAGGCGCTCCAGGCCCATGCCGGTATCGACGCAAGGCGCGGGCAGCTTCTTGACCGAGCCGTCGGGCTGCATGTCGAACTGCATGAACACGTTGTTCCAGATCTCGATGTAGCGGTCGCCGTCTTCATCGGGGCTGCCGGGCGGGCCGCCGGGAATCTCGGGGCCGTGGTCGAAGAAGATTTCGGAGCACGGGCCGCACGGGCCGGTGTCGGCCATCATCCAGAAGTTGTCGGACATGTAGCGGCCGCCCTTGTTGTCGCCGATGCGCACGACGCGCTCGGGCGGCAGGCCGATTTCTTTCGTCCATATGTCGTAGGCCTCGTCGTCCTCGATGTAGACGGTGGCCCAGAGCTTTTCGGCCGGCAGCTTGTAGACCTTGGTCAGCAGCTCGAAGGCCCAGGTGAGCGATTCGCGCTTGAAGTAGTCGCCGAAGCTCCAGTTGCCCAGCATCTCGAAGAAGGTGTGGTGGCGCGCGGTGTAGCCCACGTTCTCGAGGTCGTTGTGCTTGCCGCCGGCGCGAAGGCACGCCTGGACCGAGGCCGCGCGCACGTAGTTGCGCTTGTCTTCGCCGAGGAACACGTCCTTGAACTGGACCATGCCCGAGTTGGTGAACATGAGCGTCGGGTCGTTGCCCGGCACCAGCGAGCTCGAAGGCACCACGGTGTGGCCCTTGGAGGCGAAGAAATCGAGAAAGGTCTTGCGGATGTCCGCGACCGTGAATGTGGGCTGGCTCATCTTTGGATTTCGTCTTCTGTCGAGGGCGGCCTGGCGATGGCGACCTCTCGTCGAAACCACTGCGTCGAACCGACCTAACTGCTTGATTTGCTTGAACAAACGATTATAGGTTTGCCCATGGCGCCCGGGCGTGGCCGGGGGCCAACTGCATGATCGGGGCGCCGCGGCTAATATTCGCCCTGAAGCCCGCGCGGACGAACCAATCGTGGCGGGCTTCGTCCTATTCATATGCACAACATGAATCAAGGAGTCCGCATGCCAGGTCTTGAGGCCGAACACTGGAAGATCGAGGACCTCGATTTCTCTCGCATCGCACTCGACAAGGTGCGCCCGGACGAGAATCTTTTCTACCTCGTGACCTCCGCCTCGTTCATCGAAAGCGGCTCGGACCTGTACACGCACAACCTGGTCGATTTTTTCCGCGGCGACGACGAAGTCACCGACTGGCTCTCCAACTACTGGGAGCCCGAGGAGTTGCAGCACGGCCAGGCCCTGCGCGCCTACGTGCGCCACGTGTGGCCCGAATTCGAGTGGGACACGGCCTACCGCGGCTTTCTGGAGGAATACGCGACCTACTGCAAGGTCGAGCTCCTGGCCCCGACCCGCGCTCTCGAAATGACCGCCCGCTGCGTGGTCGAGACCGGCACCGCCACCTATTACCGCGCCATGGCCCGCGCCACCGACGAGCCGGTGCTGAGCGACCTGGCGACCCGCATCGCGACCGACGAGGTCAACCACTACAAGCACTTCTATCGATTCTTCCGCCGCTACCGAGAGCAGGAAAAACTCAGCCGTTTCCGCGTGATCGGCACCATCGGCCGGCGCACCCTGGAACTCAAGAGCGAAGACGCCGACTGCGCCATCCGCCACGTCGTGAAAGCCCGGGCGCCTCATCGCGCCGACGACACGGCCTATGTGCAGCAGCTGAGCGCGCGCATGAACAGCACCATCCGCACCAACCTGAGCGCCGGCAGCACGCTCAAGATGCTGATGCGGCCGCTGGAATTGCCGGCCCGGGTGCAGACGGTGATCCAGTACCCGATCAAGCAGTTCATGCAGCACGTGTTCCTGCGCTAGCCCCCTCAGAGCCCTTCCTCCCTGGACATCACGGGAAAAATCGGTCCCCGCCGACAAGGGTTGGGCTATTTTTCCGGCCTTGTCCTGCATGGGTTTTTCGTGCTCGCATGATTGAATTTGGTATCCGAATTTTTCATGGAGCAACAACGATGGAGGCCAAGGCATCGAGCCTGGGGGGACGGCAAGGCAACCTGCTGGGCATCGGCGTGCCGGGGTTGGACAACGTGCTGGGCGGGGGCCTCGAGCCCAACCGCCTCTACCTCGTGGAGGGAACGCCGGGCGCCGGCAAGACGACCATTGCCCTGCAATTCCTGCTCGAAGGAGCCAAGCAGGGCGAATCGGTTCTGTACGTCACGCTCTCGGAAACCGAGAACGAGCTGCGCGGTGTGGCCAACTCCCACGGCTGGGACCTGTCCGGCATCCATGTGCGCGAGATGCTTCCAGCGCAGGACAGCCTCCACCCCGAAGAGCAGTACACGATGTTCCACCCCTCGGAGGTGGAACTGAGCGAAACGACGCTGCGCATCCTCAGCGACGTCGACACGCTCAAGCCCTCGCGCATCGTCTTCGACTCGCTGTCGGAGTTGCGGCTCCTGTCGGGCACGTCGCTGCGGTACCGCCGGCAGATCCTCGCACTCAAGCAGTTCTTCGCGGGCCGGCAATGCACCGTGCTGCTGCTGGACGACATGACCGCCACCGAGCACGACCTGCAGGTGCAGAGCATCGCGCATGCCGTGCTGCGGCTCGAGCAGCTCAATTCCGACTACGGCTCGGCGCGGCGCCGCCTCCTGGTGGTCAAGTACCGTGGGCAGGCCTATCGCGGCGGCTTCCACGACTACAAGATCCATCGCGGGGGTCTGCAGGTGTTTCCGCGGCTCGTGGCCTCCGAACACGCGACCAGCGGACCGCTGATCAAGATGCCCAGCGGCATCGCGGAACTGGACGACCTGCTCGGCGGCGGCCTCGAGAAGGGAACGAGCACTCTCTTCGTCGGCGCACCGGGCACGGGCAAATCGTCGGTGGCCGTGCAGTTCGCCGTTGCCGCCGCCCGGCGGGGCGAATGCGCCGCGCTTTTCATCTTCGACGAGAGCGTCAACACGCTGCGCACGCGCTGCGCCGGCCTGGGGATGGACCTGGAGCCGCACCTCGCGTCGGGACGCGTGCGCATCAAGCAGGTCGACCCGGCCGAGCTCTCGCCGGGCGAGCTGGTCCACGAGATCCGCCTGGCCGTGACGGAGCACGCCGCCACGGTGATCGTCATCGACAGCCTGAACGGCTATCTCAACGCCATGCCCGATGAGCGCTTTCTCATCGTGCAGTTGCATGAACTGCTGACCTACCTCGGGCAGGCCGGCGTGGCCACGCTGCTGGTCGGCGCGCAGCACGGGCTGATCGGCATGCAGATGCAGACGCCGGTCGATGCCAGCTATCTCGCGGACGCGGTCGTTCTGCTGCGCTACTTCGAATTCGAGGGCGAGGTCCGCCAAGCCATCTCGGTGCTCAAGAAACGCGGCAGCGCGCACGAGCGGACCATCCGCGATTTCTCGATGGACGGCCGCGGGTTGCATGTGGGCGAGCCCCTGCGCCACTTCCGGGGCATCCTGAGCGGCATTCCGGTGCCCATCGATGGCGTCACCGCCACCCCGCCGTGACGACGAACCCAACGGCCTCCACCATCACGCAAGAAGACACGCAACTGCGCGTCCTGCTCAGGACGGCAACCTCGAGGGACGCCGTGATGGCGGCGGCCGTGCTCGATCGCGCCGGCATCGCCACCCGGGTCTGCCCCACGCTGCACGAACTGGTGCTGGAAATCGGCCAGGGTGCGGGCGCCATCCTGGTGTCCGAGGAAATGCTGTCGGGCAGCGATGCCGCTGCGCTGTCGGACGCGGTGTCGTTGCAGCCGCCCTGGTCGGACCTGCCGGTGCTGGTGCTGGCCAAGCAGGGGGCCGATTCACGCGCCGTTGCCGTGGCCATGGAAGGCATGGCCAACGTCACCGTGCTGGAGCGGCCGATACGGGTGGCGGCGCTGGTCAGCGCACTGCGAAGCGCCTTGCGGGCCCGGCGGCGCCAGTACGAGTTGCGCCGCATCCTCGACGACCTGAGCGAAGCCGACAAACGAAAGACCGAGTTCCTCGCGACGTTGGCGCACGAGCTTCGCAATCCGATGGCGCCGCTGAGCACGGCACTCGCGATCCTCACGCGCAAGACGCTCACACCCGAGGCCGCACTGCCCTACTACCAGCTCATGGGCCGCCAGATCGACCACATGGTGCGCTTGGTGAACGACCTGATGGAGGTGTCGCGCATCACCCGCGGGAAGATCGAACTGCAGCTGGGCGAACTGAAGGTCGACCAGGTGATCCGCGATGCCGTGGAGCTCAGCCGCCCCTTCATGGACGCCGGCCGCCATCGGCTGGAGGTGCATGCACCGGATGCCTCACTGGCCGTTGAAGGCGACGGCGTGCGCCTCACGCAGGTGTTCTCGAACCTCCTGAACAACGCAGCCAAGTACACGCCCGAAGGCGGTCGGATCGACGTGTTCGTCGAGCGCGAGGGTGCGAATGCGGTCGTTCGCGTCCGCGACAACGGTGCCGGCCTTCCGCCGGACATGCTGACGTCGATCTTCGACATGTTCGTGCAGGTGAGTGGCACGGCCAGGGCCGCCCAGGGAGGTCTGGGCATCGGGCTCACGCTGGTGAAGAGCCTGGTGGAACTGCACGGCGGCGCGGTCAGCGCGAAGAGCGATGGCCTCGGCCAGGGCAGCGAGTTCGTGGTGACGCTGCCGCTGGTGGTCGCGCACGATGCGGGGACCGGGAAGCGCGCAGTTCCCTCGACCGAGGCAGCCATCGCCCGGCACAGCATTTTGGTGGTCGACGACAACCGCGACGCGGCGGAGTCGCTGGCGGCGCTGCTGGGCCTTCTAGGCGCGCGCACCGCGGTGGCGTTCAGTGGCGCCGAAGCGCTGAAGATCGCAGAAGGTTTTCGTCCTTCGCTGGCGATCCTGGACATCGGCATGCCCGGAATGGACGGCTGCGAACTGGCCCGCAGGCTCCGGGCCGATCCGGCGCGCAGCGGGCTGACGCTGATCGCACTCACGGGCTGGGGTCAGCCGGACGACAGGGTGCGCATTGCCCAAGCGGGTTTCGACCATCACCTGCTGAAACCGGTCGACATGGAAGAGCTGTCGATGGCGCTGCGGCGGCTGGCGCAGCGCTAGCTGCAGGGGCGCTTCAGGCGCCGCTGAACCGGCGCAGCGCGCGGTGGCCGAGCCGGGTGAGCTCCGTCACCGTTGCCACCGGCACAGCGGCCTCGGCGGACCGCTTCGATGGAAGCACCGCCTTGACGCAGCCCTCCAGCAGCAGGGCCTGTACGGCGGCAATGCCTTGCGCGCCCGCGACGGTGGCAGGCAAACGCTGTGTGGAGAGGTAGTGCAACAACGTGTGGCGCATCTTCTTGAATCCCTGGACGCTTGATGGAGATGCGGGGGGCGCGGAAAAAAATCTTGACGACCTTCAGCCTCGAGGAACCGCTCGATGAGCGGGTGCAAAAGCGGATGCAGAAGCGCCCTCTACCAACGCCGGAAGACCGTCAAGATTCAGTATCGTTCTCCAACCTTAAGCCGGGCTGAAAACCGGTGTCCGTCCTCGCAATCAAGGTCACAAGGTTAGTGGGAGGCCCGGCCGGTCGCCAATGCCGAAAGTCATCGGCGGCCAACCGCTTTCCTGATCGAGCCTCTTACAGATGCTGCGCAACGATCACCACCGCACCGGCCAGCAAGATGGCTCCACCAACGAATTTCCTCAACGTCTTCATGCGACTCTCCAACAGCGAAGTGAGTCGTCATGGTGCCGCGTCTGCATCTGCCGCGGGTTTGACAATATTCATCCCCGGGATAGGGACGGCCCTCAGGTCGCGGAGGTCAAGCCCGGCTTGCGGCTGCCGTCCAGCGAATACAGCTGGGGCCGGTCCTCCGCGAGGACGTCGGCGGGTCCCTGCTCCGCGCCGCGCGGCTGCCGATAGAGCTCGCTCTCGAGCCGCCTCACACGCTCTGCGTACATCCGCGCCAATGCGCTGTGATGCTCCGCGGCAGCCTGGTGTTCGATGCGGGCCATCTGTGCTTCCTCGAGCAATGCCGACGCCCTTTTGAGGTATGCGGTATGGCTCGGACGAAACAAGAAGTCGAAGGTCATTTCATGCTCCTTGCCGCAAGAGTGCGGTGAAGAGATGTTCCTCCCGCGAGCCCCATGACGTCTGTCAGAGCGCACCTACCCCGGTTTCTGCAACCACTTTTACCTAGCACATGGCCATGTCAGGTTTTCCATTTTCAATGGGGACAATGTTGTGGAAAACCATGTGTGAAGAGTTCAGGATCGTTGTCTGGCGTGGCCTGCAACACGGTGCCTGCAAAAGCAGCAGCGGCCGAAAAATATTTGGATGCGCTGCAGATTTCGTTCTTTGCCGGGCACAAAAGCGCCATCTGCTACAATGCGTCTCCGCCCGGACTTGCTCTGGGTGTTGCCTGGCCAGGCAAGCCGAATCTCACACCGGCGCGTCGAAGTCACTCCGACGAAAAAAATAACAGGTGGCTTCCGCAATTGAACATTTGCCGTAACCGTGGACCGCGTGAGAGTTCACGACCACATTCCCCAAAAAGCCCGCCTCGTGCGGGCTTTTTCATGGCCGATCGATCGGGCTAACCCGGAATTTCGCTCTCGAGTTCCCGCTCCGTTCCGCGCGGAAGCTCGGCCAGGAACGTCGACACGATGATGGCCGCGGCGCGATCCACCTCGAGCACATCGGTGATCCCGAACTTGAGCGAAGCCGTCTTGCCCGTGGAGCCGAGCGGCCTGCGCAACTCCAGAAGAACCTCGGTCGCAAGTTCGCGATCAGTGCGCGCGCGGCCGTCCGGCCGCATGACCCATCGGTCGACCTGGTCGAACGGCATGCCGCGAAAAACCCCCACGACGGGGAAGTACTGGAACTGCTCTTCATCGAGCCGGATCGGAATGCTGAAGCGGCACACGAATGTGTCCACCTCAGGTGACAGTTCATTCATAACTCCCATGAGACACCTCTTTTTTTGTTGCAAAGAGTGTGCTGCAGCGATCCGCACATTGGGAATGTTGGCCTGCGACATAAGGCACAACAAGACACAATTACACAAACTTGATGGCTTGAAGTGGCATTAATTCACAGCCGTTTGAAACGCCAAGCCCAAAAAAAACCCAGCGCGCGGCTGGGTTGAATCTCTTCAAGTGCTGTCACACACAGAGAACTCGCAGTTCGAAGCGAGTTCGCAAAATCTAGGGCTTCGCACAAGCGGCCTCTGTCAGACGAGACCGACACTTCAGACCCATCTCCCGTCCGAGTGGCTTTCGCGCCTGCCAAATACTTCACGTTTTTAGGTGTGTCCTACGCGAACAGCCTATTTTTGGCTTACAGCCGATAACAACTGCGCCACCGACGATCAAGGGGCTGTCACGCAACAGGGCCGCATAGAAGAAGAGCTCTCTGTTTCGTCCTTAGAGCGCCCTCAAAGGGCTCCTCGAACCCGCTTCGGCGGGTATTTTTTTGCCCGCCCGGTCCGTCCGATCGTCGTCCTGCCCGAACCTCAGTCGGCGGCAAGGGCCGGCGCCGGCGCCGGCGCACAGGGCATCGGATCGGCATCGGATCGGTATCGAAGCGCTCGAATCCGCAGTAGCACCGCCGTCGATGCCACGGACCGCCATCCAGCCGGCAATGGTGTCGATGGCGTTGTGACGTCCGACAGCCTCCACGAACGCTGGCCTGGCAACTCATTCGCCACGCCGACCCCGAACTCGTCCACATCACGGCGCTGTCGCTGCAGGTGAGCGCGACGGCTTGCGCGATCGGTGCGCTGTTCGGCCTGCTGCTGGGCACGTGGCTGGCGGTCGCGCGATTCCCGGGGATGTGCTGGCCGTGTGGCTGGTGAACACGCTGCTCGCACTGGCCGCCGTGGTGGTCGGCCTCCTGGTGTATCGGCCCTCATCCAAGAAGTCGCCAGCAGCGGAGTGACGATCGTGATGAGCACCCACAACCTCGGACAGGCCAAGCGCCTGGCCACGCGCGTGGCCTATCTGCACGCGGGGCGGATCGTCGTCGAGCGTCCTGTTGCGTACTTCTTCGATGCAGAGGATTTGCCTGCCGAAGCCGAGCAGTTCCTCCAGGGGGAACTGGGCTGGCACCTGCGGCCGTAGGTTGCGGGTCAGAGATTTCCCTGCCCGCGTGTGGAGGGTGCCGAGGTCGCGCATGAAGCCCATAGGCGAAGATCACAGCGTGCCACTGTGCGACGAGCTATTGGCCCTGCTGAACAAGGCAACAAGCCTGGCTTGGCCTTGACGGCCCACCTACGCCCGCAGGCTCGGCGGGCGGCGATGCTGCGTCCCGATCTCGTAGTTGTAGGCCAGCGCAAGAAGCTCCGCTTCGCTCCAGAGTCTGCCCACGAAGATCAGGCCGAAGGGCGAACCTGAGCTGTAGTAGCCCGCTGGCACTGTGACGCCGGGGACGCCGGCGATGTTGATCTCGCCGACAGTCGTTTCCTGGATCGTCAGCCCCTGCCCTGCCAACGGCAATTCCTCGCGCATCTGAGGAAAGACCAGCGCGTCGAGCTGGTGCTGCTCGAACACCTCTTCAATGATCCGCAGGTAGGCTTCCTTCAAGGCGATGAATTCCGAGAGGTCCGGCGGCATGGTGGGCGATTGCAGTGAAGCGACGAACTGCGGCAGCGTATGCATGAAGCTGAGCACACCGCCCGGAGCGAAGGCCGACTCCCGCGCAGTTGCCGCAGCGAAATCATCGAAGTTCTTCAGCGCCGCGTCGGGGCCGAGGCGCTCGAGGTACTTGTGCAGGTCATAAGGAACGGACTCCATGCCGCGCGCATCGAAGTTCGGCAGCGGCACCGTCGGCTGGCGCAGCGCCGCAAGGCCGGTGCCTTGGAAAGGATCGTCCACCAGGACTGCACCCAGCGATTTCAATTCCTTCTGCGCGCGTGCGTAGAGCGCTTCGGTTTCGGGTGCAAGCGGCTGGTCGCGCCAGCCCGCGCCGTAGAGGCCGAGCCGCGCCCCTTTGAGCGCATGCCCGCTCAGCTTCGACGTGTAGCCGAGTGCGGGCGTCTTCCCGACCGCTGCCAGTGTCTTCGGATCTTCCGCGCTGTAGCCGGCCAGGACATCGAGGCACAGCGCGGCATCGCGAACGCAGCGTGCGATGGGCCCGACCACGTCGCGATTGCCCGACAACGGCATCACCCCCGCATTGGGAACCAACCCGATGGTCGGCTTGATGCCCACGAGGTCTTGGGCCGAGGCCGGGTTCTGGATCGATCCGCCCGTCTCTTCGGCCAGCCCCAGCACCGCCATGCTCGCGCCGACCGCGGCCGCCGTGCCCGCGCTGCTGCCGCCGGGCACCCGGTCGGGCATGACGACATTCAGCGTCGGTCCGGCCCAGCTGTCGTCCGCATGGGTCCCCGTGTGGCTGAGCACCGGCACATTGGTCTTGCCGAGGATGATCGCGCCGGCAGCCCTCATGCGCGCGACCACGGGCGAGTCCGTCGCCGGAAAGAGGTCCACACCGCCGGTCTTGCTGTAGAGCAACGACCAGCCCGCGGTCGTCGGAAACCCGACCATGTCCATCGGATCCTTGACCACCACGGGTACGCCGGCAAGTGGGCCCAGCGCCTCGCCGGCAAGCCGCCGCCGATCGATGCTGCGCGCGTCCTCGATGGCCGCCTCGTTATTGAAGATGACGGCGTTGTAGCGTGCGTTGTACTGTTCGATCTGTCGCAGGCACGCGCGGGTCAGGCTCTCGGCGGTGAGGACACCGCTGCGCAGGGCCGCCTGGATCTTTTCCACGCTCAGCGTTGTCAGGTCCACGGCAATCTCGGCGGGCGCCGCCTCGGTGGTCGAATCGTGAAGGCTCATTTGAACTCCTGGTGATGTGATGTCGGGAAGAAGCGCGGCAAGAACGCGGCGCCTAGAAAGTCATGTGCCGGTCGACCACGTCGTCGGTCAGTTGCGCGATGGGACCGCTTTGCACGATCGATCCCTTTTCGAACATGGCGAAGTGGCTCGCCACGCGCCGGGCGAAGTCGATGTTCTGTTCCACCAGCACCATGGTCATGCCGAACTCGCGGTTCAGCCGCGTGATGGCGGCCTCGATCTCTTCGACCACGGAGGGCTGGATGCCTTCGTTCGGCTCGTCGAGCAGCATCACCTTCGGGTGTGCCGCCAGCGCACGCGCCAGTGCCAGCTGCTGCTGCTGGCCACCCGACAGCACACCGCCGGGCCGATGCAGGTTGGCCGCGAGATAAGGAAACAGCTCCAGCGCCAGCGCTGGAATCTCTCGCGGCCCGCGGCCGGCGAACGCGCCCATCAGGATGTTCTGCCGCACGCTGAAGTCCGCGATGATCTCGCGCCCCTGCGGCACGTAGGCGATGCCGCTGCGCGCCCGCATGTGGGTCGCCAGGCCGTCGATGCGCACGCCCTCGAGCTCGATGGCGCCGGTCGAACGCACCATGCTGCCCATCAGCGTGCGCAACAGGGTGGTCTTGCCCATGCCGTTGCGCCCGAGGATGGCGGTGATCTTGCCCGCCGGTATGGCCAGGCTCACATCCTGCAGGGCGTGGCTGCGGCCATAGAAACCGTTGACGTTCGATAGTTTCAGCATGACGAGGCGATTCCGTGAGAGCCGAGGTAGGCCTGCCGCACGCTGGCGTCGCGCTCGATCTCCGCGACATTGCCTTCGGCCAGCACGCGGCCCAGATGCAGCACCGTGATGCGTTCGGCGATGTCCCGCACGAACGCCATGTCGTGTTCCACCACCAGGATGGTGTGGTTGCCGCGCAGCGCCTTGAGGATCTGCGCCGTCTTGCGCGTTTCCGCCTGCGTCATGCCGGCGGTGGGCTCGTCCAGCAGGATCACCTTGGGGCGCTGGGCGATCAGCAGGCCCAGTTCCAGCCATTGCGTGTGGCCGTGGCTCAGGTCCGCCGCCTGTCGCTGCTGCACGCTTTCCAGCCCGATGAGCGCCAGGATCTCGTCGACCCGGGTCTCGTCCTGCCGGGCGAAACCCCAGCGCAGGTTGCGCAGGATCGATGGCTCGCGGGTGGCGGCCACGCACAGGTTCTGCCGCACGCTCAGTTCCCTGAAGACGCTTGGAATCTGGAACTTGCGGCCGATGCCGGCGCGCGCCACGCGGTACTCGGGCCAGTGGGTGACATCGCTGCCGTACAGCTCGATGCGCCCTTCGGTGCTTCGCGTCTTGCCGGAGATGAGGTCCATCAGCGTGGTCTTGCCCGCGCCATTGGCGCCCAGCAGCACGCGCAGTTCGCCCTCGGCGACCTGCAGCGACACGCCGTCCACCGCCTTGAAGCCGCCGAAGCTCACGCCCAGCGATTTGAGTTCGAGCGCGGTCGCGGTCATTGCGCACTCTCCAGCTTGCGCTGCGCCGACCGGCTGCTCCAGCGCTCGAGCATGTCGTGCACCCAGCCGCCGATGCCCTTGGGCAGGTAGAGCACCACCAAGACGAAGGTCAGTCCCACGATCACGCGCCACGCCTCGACAAGCGACTGCGTCTCGCTGGCGGTCGCCTCCAGCATGTTGATCAGGATGGCTCCCACGCACGCGCCGAGCAGCGACGCACGCCCTCCTACGGCCGCCCACACGACCATGGTGATCGAGAACGCCAGGTCCATGAAGGTCGGCGACGCGAACTCCGCCACCACCACGTAGAGCATGCCGGCCAGCGCGGCGATGCCCGCCGACAGCGCGAAGAAGAAGGTCTGGTAGTGCGCCACGTCGAAGCCGAGATAGCGCGCGCGCTGCGGATCGCCCGAGGTCGCCCGCAGGATGAGTCCGGCGCGCGTGGCAAGCAGCAGCCGTGCGCCGACCAGCACCACCGACAGCAACGCGGCGACGAGGTAGTAGGTCCAGGTGCTGTAAGGGTCGAACTCGTGCGCCGCGATGCGCAGCCACGCGAGGTCAGACAGTCCGTTGAAGCCGTTGGTCAACGGCTGCGCATCCACGAGCAGCAGCCGCACCAGCAACACCAGCGCGAGCGTGATGATCGAGACGAACACACCTGCGATGCGCTTGCGAAAAACCACCGCGCCCAGCACGAATGCCACCACCACCGGCAACACCACGCCCATCAGGATGCCGAACCATTGGTAGCGGAACGGCAGCCAGAGAAACGAGCCCTGGTTGATGCAGCACAGGTCAATGACGGCGCCCGGTTCGGCATTCGACAGCATGAAGTCGGGCACCGGTCCCTTGCCGCCGTGCTGCAGGCTTGCCGGGCTCGCCATCTTCAGCGACATGGCCAGCATGTAGGCACCGAGCCCGAAGAACAGGCCCTGCCCCAGATTGAGAATGCCGGCATAGCCCCAGCACATGGCAATGGCGATGCCGAGCATGCCGTACACCAGGTACTTGGCGAGCCGGTTGAGCCAGAACCCGTCGAGCACCAGCGGCGCGGCGGCCACCAGCACGAGGAAGATCGCATAGGCGGCGAAGGTCGCGCGCCTGTCCAGTTGGGCAACCATTTATCAGCGTCCCTTGAAGGAGAACAAGCCCTGGGGGCGGATGACGATCAGGCCGATCACGAGGCCGAACACCGCGGCGCGTGCCACGATGTCGTTGGTGATGGCTGCGACCACGCCGTTGACTTCGCCGAGGCCGAGCGCAACCACCACCGCGCCCAGCAGGCTGCCGACACCGCCGGCCACCACCACCAGGAAGCTGTCGACCACCAGCGCCGTCCCCATGTCGGGCGACACGGTCTTGAAGCCCGCGACCAGCACGCCCGTGATGCCCGCCAGGCCCGCGCCGAAGGCGAAGGTCCAGGCGTTGACGCGCTCGACATCGATGCCGCAGGCCGCGGCCATGCGCGGATTGCGGATGATGGCGCGCACCTGCATGCCGATGCGGGTGCGGTAGAGCAGCAGCCACGTGGCCAGCGTCAGCACCAGCGTGCTGGCGACGATGAACGCGCGGTACGCGTTGATCGAGGTGCCCGCGATCTGGAACGCGCCCTGCAGTTCAGCAGGGACGGGCATGTTCTGAAGCCCCGGCCCGAGCCCTTCGATGTGGATGCCGAAGAACGCCAGCCCGCCCTCCAGGCGTACGAACTGCTGCACCAGGATGGCGACGCCCCAGGTCGCGAGCAGCGTGTCGCCCAGCCGGCCGTACAGGCGGCGCACCACGCAGCGTTCGATCAGGAAGCCCAGCGCCGCCGTGAGCACGAAGGCGATCGGAATGGCCGCGTACAGGCCCCACCCCAACCAGATCTGCGTCATGACCGCGGCGTAGGCGCCCACCATGATCATCTCGCCGTGCGCCATGTTCACGACCCCCATGGCGCCGTAGATGATGACGAGGCCGAGCGCGGCCAACAGAAGAATCGAGCCCACGCTCAGGCCGATCAGAAGTACATCCAGCATGTCGGAAGTTCCTAAAACGACGCACGCGACCCGCCCGCGCGCAACCGCGCGGCGGGCCGCAGGGGCGTCAGATCTTGGCGGTGTCCGCGCCCTTGCGCGTGCAGATCAGGTTGGCGTCGGTCTCACCGTAGGCCGAGTACGGCAGCGGGCGGATCGGCTGCGCGCTGGCGTCGACCACCTTGCTCTGGCCGTCGGCCTGCCATTGGCCGATGCGCGGCGTGACCCAGGCGTGCAGGCTCTCGGGGTCGATGCGCACCTTGCCGCCGGGCGCATCGAAGCTCTGGCCGCCGATGTTGGCGCGGATCGCATCGGCGGTCGTCGCCTTGCCGGCCTCGACCGCCTGCTTCCAGAGGAACACCTGGAAGTAGGCCGCCTCCAGCGAGTGGTACGTGACGGCCTTGGGGTCGTTCACGAACTTGCGGTAGCGCTCGATGAACGACTTGTTCGCCGGCGTGTCGATGGACATGAAATACGGCACCGAGGTGTAGCTGCCCGCGGCGTACTCGGCTCCCATGGCGGCGATCTCGATCTCGCTGGTCACGGTGGCGCAGATCGGCACGCTGGCTTGCGACATGCCCTGGTTCTTGTACTCGCGGTAGAAGGCCACCAGGGAATCGCCGACGACATTCGACAGCACCACGTCGGCGCCCGACTCCTTGATCTTGCGCACCATCGTCGCCCACTCGGAATGCCCGAGCTCGAGGTACTCGTCGGCGACCCACTTGGCGCCGGACTGCTCGATCAGCTTCTTGCTGACCTTGGCCATCTCGCGCGGATAGACGTAGTTGGAGCCGACGATGAAGAACTTCTTCTTGCCCAGCTTCTGGGCGATCCAGGGGACGTAGTTGCCCAGCTGCTGGTTGGCGACGGCGCCGCTGTAGACGACGTTCTTCGAGCACTCGTAGCCCTCGTAGTGCGTCTGGTAGAAGAGCATCGCGTTGCGCCGCTCGAAGACCGGCAGCACCGCCTTGCGGCTGGCCGACGTGTGACAGCCGAACACCGTCTCGATGCGGTCGCGCGTCACCAGCTTGGACGCTTTCTCGTTGAAGGTCTTGGGGTCGGAGGCGCCGTCTTCAAGCACCACCTCCACCGGTCGGCCCAGCACGCCGCCCGTCGCGTTGATTTCCGCGACAGCCATGCGCACGGCATTGGCGAGCATCTTCTCCACGATGGAGAGACCGCCAGTCTGCGAGTACAACGCGCCGACCTTGATGGGGTCGGCGGCGAATGCGGATCGCATCCAAGCGGGTGAAGACAGTGCGGCAGCGGATGCGGCCGAAGAGACGAGGAGGCGGCGACGTGAAGTTGTCAGCATGGCGGGACCTTAAGACGTGAGGCAGCACTGCATGGCTGCCGAATGGTTGATGAACCGTGTCAAGCGATACCAGCCGACGGCACTGTCGGGCGCGGGCAAAAAAAAACCCACTCCGCAGCGATGCACTGCGGTGTGGGCTTCATTGCCAGCATTCAGGAGAACACACATGGTTCCCTGAAAGAACCGCACCAGCGCCTGAAGATCAAGGGTGGTGCAGCCACTGCGCCGACGGATTCCATCGACACAGTGCGGTCATCCTAGCCGCTTAGTTTGCGGCTTGCAACAGTGTTTCCATGTTGATGATCGAACTCGCAATCTGCTCCATCGACAACCGCTTGGACATGGCTTGCGCACGGATGGCCTGATAGGCCTCGACCTCGCTGATGCCCTTGGACGCCATGAGGATCGTCTTTGCCCGGCTCATCGCCTGGTCGCTCGTGATCTTCCTGCGCAGCTTCCGGTTTTCCTTCAGCAGCGCCTGACGCTCCATCCAGTTGCTTCGCGCCGCGATCAGATTCGCAAGCAGGCCGAAGGGCTTGATGGGCTTTTGCACGACGGCGAAGGCATCGCTCTCGAGCACGAGTTGCAGCGTCGTCGGATCCTCGTAGTTCAGGATCGCGATGACCGTCGGCTCGGGCTTGGGCAGCGACTTGAGCAGCGCCTCGATCGCATGCCGGGCCTCGCCCTCGATGAGCAGGAACAGCACGTCAGCGTTCGACACCAGACTCACCGGCACCGGCCAGACGACGCTGACCATGCATCCGACCCGGCGCAGATGACTGACCAGGGCATCGCCCTCCTCGTCCGGCGGATGAACGACCACGATCTTCAGTTCGGGCAGTTCGCGCAACAGGGATATGGCCATGCGGCTCTCCTGTCAGACCAAGCGGCCTGCGAGTGGATCGAACCGGCTTTCGTACATGTAGGGGTCCGGCTTGACGCGAATGCCCGGCTCGTCCACCACCTGGAATGCGCCGCTCGCATCGACCCTGGCGACGCGCGGCCAGAGGTAGGTGTGATGGTTCTCCTGGTCGATCCTGACCTTGCCCTGCGGCGCATCGAACTCGTGTTCGTGCAGGTGCGGCAGCATCATGTCCAACCGGTCGTCGCCCGCACGCTCCAGCGTTTGAGCGTAGAGCTTCACCTGGAAATAGGCCGACTCGGCGCAGGCCGTGATCGGCAGATCGGGGCCGAAGCGCTTGCGGTATGCAGCCACGAACTTCAGGTTCGCCGCGCTCTGCAGTGTCGAGAAGTACGGCGCCGCGGTGATGCTGCCTTCCGCCGTTCCCGCTGGCATCTGGGCGATCTCGGCTTCCTGCGTGGACTGACTCGCGATGGGGTGGGTGCGCTGGTCGAAGCCGGCCTCCCGGTAGGCCGTGTAGAAATGCGCGATGCCGTCGCCAACGACGGTCGAATAGACCACATCGGGCTTGGCCGCCTTGATCCGCCGGATCACTTTGTCCATGTCGATGTCGGCGACGCGCAGCGGCACGTACATCTCGTCGAGCACCTCGCCGCCGGCCTGGCGGAACAGGTCCGCGATGATCCGGTTCGACTCGTAGGGATAGACGTAGTCCGAGCCGATCAGGAAGAGCCGCTTGCCGAAGTTCTGCGTCAGATAGCGCACCAGCTGCACGGAGTTCTGGTTGGGCGCGGCGCCCGTATAGACGCAGTTGGGCGAGTATTCGAATCCCTCGTAGAGGGTTGGATAGAACAACAGCGCGCGATGCGCCTCGACCACAGGAAGCACCGCCTTGCGCGTGCTGGACATGTAGCACCCGAAGATCACGGCCACGCCGTCCGTGTCGCACAACTGCTTGGCCAGTTCGCGATATCGCTTGGGTCGGGATGCCGGGTCGTAGATCAGCGGCTCGATCGGTCGCCCGAGCACGCCGCCGTCGGCGTTGATCTCCTCGATCGCCAAGAGGGTGGCCGCCTGCTGCGTCCGTTCCACCGCCGCGGTGACGCCCGTGGTGGAGAACAGGACGCCGACTCGCCAGCTTCGCTCTGTGAATGTGCTCACGATGGGTCTTTCAAAAGAAAAAAGCTCCCAACGGTCGCGTGTGTGGACCGTTGGGAGCTTCACCGCTCCGAGTTTCGGTCGGCCAATGCATTGCATGGCCGATGCGCCGCACTTTACCAGCACCGCATCGAGCGGCGCTGGCTCGTTGTTCGATCGGTTCGGTCGCGCCCCTCGGCATGACCTGTATTTGTCTTCCTAGCGCGGCTGCCTATATGACCAAGCCGTGCGCTCAAACAGAAGATTCAAGTGGATTTCGAAGACGAAGCGCAACAGCAGCTTTCACCGGTCAACCACATATAGATTCCGACGCGTTCCTCATGTGTTATTTGTCTGCACCGAGAAGCTACTTCCTCGATCTTGGACAGCACCTCACCGATAGAAGGGTGTACTTTTCGCTCCATTGGAGGAATGGGCCATTCGGAGCCCGTGCCCACCGCCAGCCAGCGGGGATCGACGTCGAAGTAATCCGCGATGGCAAACAGGCAAGCCGATTCGACGCCCTTGTTCCGACCCGAAAGCCAGTGCGTAATCGCAGGTCGGGTGACGCCGCAATGACGTGCCAATTCAGCTTTGCATCCTCGACCTTGGGCTGCGACGAGCTGGCCCAAGCGTTCCGAGAAGCCGCCGCCTAGCACCATCGCATCGGCTTGCGAGGAGCCCGCCATATCAATCCCCTCGAGACGCGCTGGCGCCATCCCGGATCACCCGTGCGCGATCGACGAAACGCCTGGAGAGAAGTTGTTGTCTCTGGCAATTGGCGCAGCGATACAAGCGCATTCCGGGCAGCAGACGCATCCACATCCTTCGATGTATGCGTGACAGCTTCCTGGCATGGCACTGGCAACGAAAGAACAGGTGGATCATGAGGAACCGTTGATTGCTCGAGTCGGTCGGGATGGAATGAGTTGATCCGGTACCGGATTTACTGAAGGGCAGCGCACGCGCAATCTCCAACCGAATATTTTGCTTTCGTCTGTTCGCAATCACGCGTCCTATTGCGCATCGGAAGTGACCCGCATCACTATTCATCAGAGATCGATTCATCGGGATACGCGACCACGCGTGAACCCCTCGCTGCATGCAAGAGGCATGCATCTCAGTTGTCCGATCCACAAGAATCCGGGAGAGGCGGTAGCACCCGCTGCCGGTAGTCTTCTTTTGACAGCTTGTTCTCTACGGGTAGCAAGTTGCCAACGTCTGTCGAGCCGAAATCCGGAGGCACATGAATGCCCTCCCCGTCTCGCCTGACGAGGCCGCGACTTTCCATGTCGCGCATGGTTTTATTGACCACTTCACGTGAGAGACCCGAATAGGAGGCGATCACCGCCTGCGTGATGCGCTTGTCGTACCCGCCTGAACCGACGGGTGCAAGCTGCGTCAACTCATGAAGCACACGGCCCACCAACGCCTCCGCGGACAGCGAAGAGATGCGTCGCAGTTGCCTGCGCAGCAGGCCCGTGCGCCGTAGCGTGAGATCGACCAAGCCGAGCGCCATTTCGGGGTGCTTCGCGCAAAGCTCGCGCACCGCTGCAACCGGGACGAGGTACACCGACGAAGGCAGCGCGGCGATGAGCGTGGAGGGGGCTTGGTAGCGATCTTCGCTGAGCAAAGGTCCATGAAAAATGTCGCCACGTCGGATGAAGTCGGTCGTGACGTCAGCATTGCCGGCATTGCCGCGTGCCACCACCCGCAGCAACCCGCCGGTGACACAGTACATGCGATCCGTCCATTCGTCGGACTCGATCACCAGGTCGTTGCGCCGGTAAGACCGAAACTCGCTGCGCTGGATCAAGGCCGTTCGGTCCGCCCTGCTCAAGCTGCTAAGAAGCGGGTGCAGATACATTTTTTGAAGTGCTGCATGACGTCGGGTGAGCGATCGCAGATGACTAAGCTGCCGCTCGTCCCGCGAGTTTCCAGGCGTTCATGAAGACACTTGAACACTGGCCTTCGTCGGGTGAAGAGACGTGGTTCGATCGAGCGGCGACCAGAGGATGCATCAACCCTCATCGTGTTTCAGCGCGATACGTCGCCTTCGTTACGTCGAGGCTGCGCTGGATTGAACGCGTCGGCGGTGCAAGTCTCGGGGGCTCTTCGGTACCGCGCAGGTGATAGCCCTGAACCCATTGCACACCGGCGTCGAGTGCGACGCCCAGGTCATCTTCGCGTTCAACGCCGTCAGCGACGACGTACACAGCCAAGTGGCCGCAAAGCGTCAGCATGTCGCGAAGACACTCGCCGCCGAATTCACTTTCCCGTGCCCGCCGAAGGAACGATGCCTCGAGTTTGATGATGTCGGGACGGCAGGCCTGGGCTGCAGCAAGGTTGCCGCGCCCGGCACCGAAATCCTTGATGGCGATCCGGCAGCCAAACGACCGGAGCCTGGCGCAGAAGTCCCGGACCGCCTGCAGGCTCGAGAACGCCATCGAATCGGAAATCTCCACTGTCAGGCGGGACGCCAGTTCGGGTGAAGACTTCAAAGTCGACAGAACGGACGCCCACCAGTGGTCGATTCGCGCGCTTTGCGCAAAGAGACTTACCCCGAGCTGCACCAAGGGCTGATGTCTCAATGCGTCGATGACCTGCCGCACCACCAGACTGTCGAACGCGCGAGTCAGACCAAGGCGCTGCAAGCACGGCAGGAACACCTCCGGCGTGAGCGATGTCTGCTGATCTGGGGACACCAACACGTCCGGGCGTGCTTCCCAGTAAAGCATCGATGCCGAAGCGTAGGCGTTGATGATTGGTCGCCATGCAAAAGTGAGACGCCCGGCATGGACCGCTTCACTCAGACGTACGGCCACGTCCATGTCGGCACGATAGTTCTGTCGCCACCCATCTGTGGGCTTCTCATGTGCATCGGGAAAGGGCTGGGCGGTCCAAAGCGTGAGCGCGATCTCCGAATCGCCCATTTGGTCCGGTGATTGCACATCGATCCAGTTCACATGCAATCGCGCCAACGCCGTGGTCCCTCTGGCGGATATGGGCTCGCCTCCAAGCGCCAAGAGCAGCGATTCGAGTTGCTCACTGGCGGACTGCTCAGAAACGGAGCCATCGTCTTTCATGAAGAAATCATTGCTCCACAACAAGAAGCAGTCATCGCGCAGGCACGCAAGGTCGGCTTTGACCGATGTCAGGAAACGAGCGCAAAGCCGCTGCCTGATCTCACGACTCACGCTCCTCGCGAAATCCAGGTCATAGGCCTCCGCGAGTTGCGGAAGATTCTCGATAAGAACGAAGGCGCAGGCTCTCCGGACGGGCGCACGAAGTTGGGGCTGCGAGACTTTCCGCAAGGAGCGATTCCTTGGCGCCTGAGTCGGCACGGTCGACATGCGCGACCGAAAGGGCATATCGGCGATCTGCGGAAGAGCGGACATTGGATCCTCGATGGACGAATTTTTCAGAGCTGGAAAACGCGTACTTCAATTAATGGTCTTCGTCCGCCAAATTGGGTGAACGAAGGTCGCGGCCTGATCAGACGCGGACGTACGCACCTGCACCCTTTGTTCCCACGCGACGGTTGGCCGCCTGAATTGCGCAATGGATGCACATGCACAACCGACGAAAGGTTCTGTCCGCACGAAATGCGAATCAGAAGGGCGCCATGGCGCTGCCCCTGCAACCGGCAGCACAGCCGATCCAAGGAAAAAGTTCTTCAGCGAGGCCCCCGCAGCCTTCGTCGTCGATGAAAGCTGGCTCCAAGGACCTTCATCCGGCGAACTCCGTAAGCAATTGATAACAAATTGATACTACGGATATCAGTGGGATTTCGCATTCACTTTTGATTCATGAATGTGTCCCAGCTCACAACTCAACGCGATGAGCATGAGATTCCCCAACGTCTGATCGGCCGCCGCAGCACCTGACGGTCACGCAACTGCTCAAGTTGCGCAGGTGTCCGCAAACCGGACGTCCAGCGTCCCGGGATCATCCAGCGGCGCGCCATCGGCGCGCGCAAGTCCTTGATTTCAAAGGATTCATGGGCTGGCACGTTGCGTGAGATGTCTTTGGACATCCATCACCAAGGGGCCACCAATTACATCCGCCCTCACCTTCTTCGCGACCGCGCGCCTGCCGACGGGAAGCACCGCCTTGGTGCGCCAAGGCGCAGCCGAAGCCGGCCGAGCCGATGCCTCCGCCGCCGTTTGAAGCCCGCGGCGCGGCGGGCTATCGACGCACCTGCGGCTGCCGCATCCCGTTTTCGCTCAAGCCGATCGTCGGAAACCCCAGCAGTCCCGTGGGCCGTGCAGACCGGGTCGATCTTGATTTTTGCTAACGCTCATGTCTTTGCACAGCCTCCTCAAACGCCTCCCGTTGTCCGAGCGCGAATTCCTGGTAGGTCGCAGTGAACTCAGGACATATCGGCGCGGCGAGACTCTGTACGCGAAGGGTGAGCGGAGCGGCCAGATATGCCTGGTGGCTACCGGCCTGCTTCGCGTGGTGGTCGATGACGATGTCACGACCGACTTCATTCGCGAAGGAGATTTCTGCCTCAACCTCGAGATGAGCGAGGCGGCACTCCATGCAAGAGCCGCCCTCGTCGCAGCCTTGCCCGCTTCCGTCTATTTCATTCTGGCGGAGGACATCTGGGCAATTTGCAGAAGACATCCATCGGTGGCGTCCGAATTTCTCAGGCTCGTCATGAATCGCATCGCAAAACTGCGCGTGCATTTGCAGCGCATCTCGTCACTTTCGTCGGAGCCGCTGATCACCTGCGTCCTTCATGAACTCACCTCTTTGGCACCGGCTCGCAAAGGAGGCTACGACAAGAGGATTTCGCAGGAAGTGATTGCCTCGTATGCGGCGCTTTCGCGCGAAATCGTCAATAGGACCATGCGCAGCCTGGAGCTGCGCGGTTTGCTCTGGAAAGACGATCACGCTGTATATCTGCGAATGGACGCCAGAAATGCGTCTCCGTCATCGCTGCCCAATGATTCCTGAGATAAAGCGTTGATGTCGAAGCAGTTCAAGGCGAGAGGGTCAGGTGGTCCATCGTCGAGTCTCCGACATACATCCCAGCGACCACTCGGATGTGTGTCCTGCATCACAAGTGAATCAAGAAACAACGCAGTGTTCGACCCAGGCACCGTGTTCGAAATTTATAGTCTGTTCTTATGCCTTTTGTTCTCATTGCGTCAAAACGCATCTAGATCGCTTCCATGCAGATAAGCAGCTCGGGACGGCAAGGCCGGTCGATTGGTGTATCGACCGAATATGAAGCCGCCTGGTCGTCACGCCCGTCGGATGACGACACGGTCCCCTGTCGATTCAACCTGCACTTTCAGACGGGCGATAAATATCGCGCGGCCCTACCGGTAAGTGCATTGTTCCGCATTGCATCTCGCTCGGAAGTGAATCAGTGGCTATTGGAAAGCAGTCCGTCTTTCAGGACCGACCGAGATCTCGTTCTGCGATATACGCTCGATCTTCGCCGGGAAAACGGCTCTCGATTGCGCTTGGAGGACATCGTCGAAGACGCTCGAGCAGCCGCCATGATCGCGGCGGTGTTTCTTCAGAACTTGAGAGACTAGATAGAGGCTCGGCTCCGCTGGTTGCACGGAACAGCGCTGAGCAGGGCACGTCGAACAACCGTTTCGGCATCAAGAACCAGTTTGACGGAAGCGCTCCCGCCGCTGTCATCGGCAGCGGTCTCAACCGGTGAGCGGCGTCACCTTCCGGGAAGCGGCGCCAGCTCGCGTGGCAACGTCAACTCGAAGGTCGTACCTGCCGCCGGACTGGCGCATTGAATCACCAGGTTTCCAAGCGCCTCGCGCACAGCCGACGCGTCGAACAGGCCTTCCGTATCTGCTACCACCGAGAAATCGATGCGAGCGTGCGGTAGGGCTGCGCGCAACAGTTCGATCTCTGCGGAGCATTCCTTGCCGAGGTCGTGAGCTCGCGGTGAATGCTCATGCAGCTACCCAACGCGGACCGCGTTGTACTGCAGCAAGGTGTGTGCAGACTGGTCTACGCAGATCCGGCACGAGCAGTGGCGGAGGCGCATGTGGCGTTGACCGCGCGCGGGCTCATCTGGATCGCGGGTTACGAGTCTCGGCCCGGCGGTGCCCTGCCGACGTGGATCGCGCCCGAACCTGTCTGCCCGTCGCTCGGCTGAGCTTCGCGCAGAAGCCGAGCACATCCGAACACATCGCGCACCCGACGCGAACTGCGGCATTCTTTGCAAGGTTGCGCTTCCTTTGAAGCTGTCCGCCGCGGCGACCTGCAGCAAGTCCGCGCAACGTGGGAGCGTATTGCCCAAGGCAGGAAACCCCTTGCTGGACGCGGCATGCGCCTCGACAAAGTCGCCGCCGGGCACGAGGAAAGAACCCGCAAAGCAAAGCGGCCCCGAAGGGCCGCCCGCTCGCTTGCGCATTGCTGCGCGATGCTTACTTCTTCTTTGCAGCAGCCTTCTTTGCAGCAGCCTTCTTGGGGGCAGGCTTGGCCGCCGCGGCCTTGTCAGCCTTGCGCTTGGCCGCCTTCGGGTCCACTGCTGCCTTGAATGCAGCGCCGGGCACGAACTTCGGCACCTTCTGTGCTGCGATCTTGATCGCGGTGCCGGCCTGCGGATTGAAGCCGGTGCGGGCCGCACGCGCGACCTGCTTGAAGGTGCCGAAGCCGACGATCTGCACGGGATCGCCCTTTTTCACGGCGGCGACGATCGCGCTGGTGACGGTCTCGAGGATGCGCGCGGCTTCGGCCTTGCTGACGGTGTGGGTGGTGGCGATTTTTTCGACGAGTTCGATGCGGTTCACTGTTGATTTTTTCCTATGACGAGAGATCAGGCTCATGGCCTGTGCACACCGCAGGCGGATGTCCGCGGCAGGCGGGCGGCAGTGTAGCCGCAGCGCGCAGCGTAGGACACGGACGGGCAGCAGACGTCGCGTTTGGCGGGTAGCAACAGTCTTCACCGATGCGGAAAGTGCTTGGGCACTGCAAGAGCTTCGCCGCGTCGGCCGGCCACCGGGAGGCCGCGCGACCGTAAACATTGAATTTGGCTACCGAGCGCTGGCGAAGCGATGATGACGTCCATCGGCGGCGCGCCCGCACGCACTGCAACCACGTCTTACAGGACACCCGGGGCCCGAAACCATGAACATGAAGTTGATCCGGACGATTCTGGAGATTGCGGCGATGCCGCTGTTCGCTGTCGCGCTGTTCGCGGCAGGACTCATCGCGGCCTTTGCGCACCTGCTGGCCCTGCCCGGTCTTTATCTCTGGGAGAGATACCAGGAGAACAAGCCCTTGTCGCCAGGACGCCCGAGCGCCGGCGCGTCGAAGTCGGCACGAGGAGAAAAACAACGTTGACTTCTGCAAACGAATTTGCCGGAGCGTGGGCCGCGTAAGAGTTCACGACCATTTTCCGAAGCCCTCCTCGTGAGGGCTTTTTCTCATGGATTCACGATTGGTCGACTGACACCGACCTTCCCTGCCGTGCGTCAAGGATCGCTTGGCCCGCGGCCGTGTCCACGACATCGCAACGGCCCCAATCCGGGAGATCAGATCGCCTGCTTCGGCACCTTCACTGGACATCTCCGCGAACAAAAACTCGCTCCGCATTCGGGTTTGCCCTCGTTTTTTGATTATGTTTGAAAACTATATTGGTTATCTTCAATAACCGTAAACCGGCAAATAGCCGTCCCAGGAGACAAGCATGGATCGCATCGTGTCATCGTCATGGCGCACGGCATGGGCCGTGGTGGGTACGGCCGTTTTGCTCGGAGGGTGCGGCGGAGGCGACGGGGGAAGCTCCGGATTTTTTCCAATCTTTCCTGTCGCACCGAATACCTCGACGCCGCCCGCGGTCACGCCGCCGGTCGTAACGCCACCCGCAACTTCCTCGGAGGCTCGTCCCGGCACATTGCAGTCGTGCACCGACCTTGCAAGCCAGGCGGCGTTCAGCGGCACGGTCTACACCAGCGTGACCTCGGTGGCCGCAGGCGCACTCACGGTGGCCGGCGTGAGCGCCCCAACGCCCGCGCATTGCCTGGTTCAGGGGAAGATGAACGAACGCACCAGCAGCGTCGACGGCCGGGTCTACGCCATCGGCTTTGAAATGCGCCTGCCGGTCGACTGGAACGGACGCTTCTTCTATCAGGCCAACGGCGGGCTGGACGGCAGCGTGGTTCCGGCAACGGGCGGCGTTGGCGGTGGCGCTCCCACCACCACCGCGCTGAACATGGGCTTCGCGGTGATCAGTTCCGACGCGGGGCACTCCGGTTCGCAGATTCCATTCTTCGGCATCGATCCCCAGGCTCGCCTGGACTACGGCTACAACGCCGTGGCGCAACTGACGCCGATGGCCAAGAACCTGATTGCCAAGGCCTACGGCCGCGGGGCGGACCGCTCCTATTTCGGCGGTTGCTCCAACGGCGGGCGCCACGCGATGGTGGCCGCCGCGCGTTCTGCCAACGAATACGACGGCGTCCTGGCCGGCGACCCGGGCTTCAATCTGCCGAAGGCGGCGGTCGCGCAGCTCTACGGCGTCCAGCAATATGCGCAGGTCACCACGGCCAACACGCCTGCCGGCAAACCGGATCTGCAGACCGCCTTCACGCAAGCCGAGATGGACACGGTCGCCAACGCCGTGCTGTCCAAGTGCGACGCGCTCGACGGTGCCACCGACGGCCTCGTCGCGGACGTGCAGGCATGCAAGGCCGCCTTCACGCTGGCCACCGACGTGCCCACGTGCGGCGGTGCCCGCACCGGCGCCTGCCTCACGGCCGCGCAGAAGACCGTGCTGGACAACGTGTTCACCGGTGCGCGCAACACCGCGGGCACCGCGCTCTACAGCAGCTTCCCCTACGACGCGGGCATCAACCGCGCCGATTGGCGGCAATGGAAGTTCTCCAATTCGCAGAGCCTGGACACCGCCGCGGTCGGCTTCGTGTTCAGTGCGCCGCCGCTGGGCACGAGCCGCCCGCCGGGCATCGACTTCGCGCTGGGCTTCAGCATGGACGCCGACGCACCGGGCATCTTCGCGACCACTGCGCTCTATACCGAGTCGGCCATGTCCTTCATGACGCCGCCGAACCCGGCCAACCTCGCCACGCTGCGCGATCGCGGCAGCAAGCTCATGGTCTATCACGGCACCAGCGATGCGGTGTTCTCGTCGGACGACACCACGCGCTGGTACGACGCCCTGCGTGCGGCGAACGGCGGCGATGCCTCCGGCTTTGCGCGCTTCTTCCCGGTGCCGGGCATGAACCACTGCGCCGGAGGCGCTGCGACGGACCAGTTCGACATGCTGACGCCGCTGGTGGCATGGGTGGAGAAGGGCAAGGCGCCCGACTCGGTCGCTGCCGCCGCTCGCGGGGCAGGTGCCAACGTGGTCAACACGGAATTGCCCGCCGCCTGGTCGGCGACCCGGACGCGGCCGCTGTGCCCCTACCCCAAGGTGGCGACCTATGTGAGCGGCGACGTCGAGCTGGCTTCCAGCTTCGCGTGCAAATAGCAAACAGGTTCGGCACGCTCGGCGCCCGCGAGCACCGCCTGCTCCACGGCCCAGTCGCGGACGCCGCATTTCTTGCGGGGCGTCCGTCCTCAGCGGGACACCCAGTTCGGCGTGGAAGCGAGCGCGCGAAAAAACACGGCGGCATGGTCCTGCGCGATGTCACGCGGCGTGGAGCCCGGCGGTCGCAGGCCATGCAAGTTCATGCTGGACTTGATGCGCTCGTCCCAAGCCAGAAGCGCCATCGCACTCCGGATATTCACGCACCGCGATGAAGGTCCTGTCACCCACTTCATCGGGAGCGCGAACGACCGCCGCTTGCGCCCTGCTCCTACGCAGCGAAACTGTCGGCGCGGTAGCTTAGGCCGCTTCGAAACCGCTACCGGCCGATCCGGCCCCGACCCATGAATCTTCACCGTTACCTTCTGATCGCCGGCGCCGTTGCGCTCGGTGCCTGCGCCAGCAACGCACCCACTTCCACCGCGAGCTCGGGCGTCGACAACCAGCCCGATCCCACCATCCTGCTGGTTCCGCTGCGCGTCGAGGACCCGCGGCTGGCCTCGGGCTGCTGGGCACAGTTCTATTCGAAGCGCGACTTCCAGGGCGACGTGGCCACCCTCGTCGGCCCGGCCCAGGTTCAGAGCATGGACAAGGGCACCGCGCGCCAGCTCAAGCGCGACATCGACAGCGTGAGCATCGGCCCGCGCGCGACGCTCGAGGTGTACGAACACGCCATGTTCAAGGACCGCACGGTGCGCTTCGAACCCAACAGCCGCGAAGGCGGCCTGGTGCGCAAGCTCGGCTTCGGCGGCCGCATCGAGGCGTTGAAGCTGTCCTGCTCCTGACCCTGGCGCGAAGCGCCGGCGTGGCACGGCAAGGTGCCACTGTGCCGGGACTCAAAAGTCAGCGCGCCCACACGCTACCCCTACCCCGCGCGCGCTCTCTCTTGCTCGACAAGCGCCTTCGCCTGCAGCCTCATGCCCTCGTAGCGCTGCGATTTCTCCAGGCACTTCGCTTGCGCGGTGGGGCTGCTGCATTTCACTCTTCCGGCCCCTCGCCCCGTGAACTCGAACCATTGCGAAGCCGGGTCGCCGATAAGGCGCTTGCCGGTGTAATGCAATAAAACCTCCGGATGATTCGAGCGAATGACGTCATCCGAAAGACGCGCGCGCGGATCGTCGGCGGGGAGTGGAATCTCCGAACGCGCCACCGTCTCGCACGAGCCCCAAGCCACGCCTTCGACGCCACCCAGCGCCTCTTCCAGCAGCGCGTATTCGTCCGTCGCGAGATAGCTCCTGTGGACGCGCAGCCTCTTGAGCTGGCGCAGGTGAACCGCGGGAAGCATGGCCGGATACGGCGCCCGGCATTTGACCTGCCACAGCGCAAGCACCTCCAGCTGCGGCAGCCCACGAAGGAACTCGAAGTCGTCGATCGGCTGCTCCCAATCCGTCGTGCCGTAGATCGCCAGGTACTTGAGGCTTGTCGAGGCGGCAAGACCGCTGAAGCTCGACACCCTGCGCAGGTTTTCCATGTGCAACGCGCGAAGGTTTGGCAGCGTGCCCGCCGGCGACAAATCGCTGAAACCGGAGACGTACTCCAGCACGAGCTCTTCCAGCGCGCGCATCGGGCGGATGAAATCGAGCGTCTGCGGCCGCGCATGGGTGATGCGCAGGCGCTGGATCGAAGGGATCGCGCCGATGGCCTCCAGTTGCTCCGTCGTGGGCTCGTGCAGCGTCAACTCGACGAGGTTCGGAAACGCGAGAACGCGTCGCCAGTTCTCGTCGTGCTTGCCCATCGTCAATATCGTGACGTCCGCACTTTTCTCGGGCACGTCGTCGATGCGGTAAGCGTAGCGCTCCCTGTTCGGAACGATCGTCCAGTAGCTGCCATCGCGATCCAGAAAATCGCCGAAGTGGTGTTGCACGTTGCTTCCTCCGGGGGGTGTCTGCATTCGATTCGCCGCGGGTCGCGATCACGAGCGATGCCGCTGATACCGCTGCTGCTGGAGACCGGACTGTGCGGCGAAAAAACGGGGTGATTCTGCCAGCGCCAAGTGACGCAGATGTCCCTGCGCGAGCGGATGTCAACAGCACCGAGTCGTTGGGCAGCACGTTGCCCATCGCGGCGGCAGGCCGGATTCAGTTGATGATCTCTCCCATGCCTGTGCGCACGCGCTCCCTGAGCTGCCGGATGTACTCCGCATCGAAGAGCTCCCAGGTCTCCAGTTCGCCGACGATCCGAAGCGGCTCACGACTGCGGTACGAACGTGTGGGATTGCCCGGAAACTTCTTGTCGGTGACGTTGGGGTCGTCCTCGAAGGGGCCCGTCGGTTCGACGATGTAGACGCGGCCACGGCCGTCGCCCTTCGCCATTTCGGCGGCCAGCCCGGCGCCCTTTGGCCAGGCGGTGAAGTAGATGTGGTTCATCACGACGCGGCCGTCGTAGTTCGAGCGGAAGCCTGCGGTGAGCAGGTCGCCCACCTGGAGGTCTGCTCGCGTGCCGTGGAAGTAAGGACCGGTGTCCAAGACAGCCATCGCGGGTCGCTCCTCTGCAGAAAGGAAAAGCCGCGGAGTTTACTCACCAGCGTCTCCTCGTCCGCGACATGGTGCATCACATCGCGCATCAGCTTGGCTGACGATGTCTTCATGGTCGCGAGCCTCCGGCTCCATCTGCCGCAGCAGGCCGATCAGTCGCCGCATTTCCTGGTGTTCATCGAGCGATTTGGCGATGAGCTCGTTCTGCGTGACTGCGCGCAGGAGAGCTCCCCCGATCTACGAAGTGAGTCGCAGCGCCGGCTGCTCGGTCACGATCTGAGCCATGAAGTCCATCACCGCGCGCACGGGCGCGCTGCGTCGCAGATCCCGGTGCACGAGCAGCCAGATGTCGCGGAAGAAAGGCTTGTTGCCATCCGGCGCCAGCCGTTGGAGGCCAGGATCCGCATCGCCTAGAAAGCACGGCAGCCCGGCCACGCCCGCGCCGGCCCGCGCTATTGCCAGGTGACCGGAAATGTCGCTCAGCCTGCAGGCGACCCGGCGGTCCTCGGCAAGCTCCAGCAGCCACTGCTGCTGTGGCATCTCGTCGAACTGCGTGTCGAAGGCAATGAACTCCCACTCGGCGGGGCGCTGCAGGTGAACATAGTCGCGGCTGGCATACAGCCCGAAATGCATGCGCCCGATCCGCCGCACCACATAGCTCGCGTCCTTGGGACGCACGAGACGCAGCGCCACATCGGCTTCGCGCCGGGTCAGCGACACCTGTTGGCCCTGGGCCGAAATCGCAAGCTGCAGTCCCGGATGACGACGCCTGAACTCGGCCATGCGCCCTGCCAACAGCTGCGTGACGAGGACCGGCGGCGCGCTGAGCGAGACCTTGCCGTCGAGCGGCGCACGCGTCGCATGCAGCAGCCGCTCGATGGCGTAAGAGCCCTCTTCCATGGCCTGCACCTTTTCGAACACCTGATGGCCCAGCGGTGTCAACCGGCAGGCGCGTGGCAGCCGCTCGACCAGGACGGCCTGTAGTTCGGACTCCAAAGATGCCAGTCGGCGGCTGACCGTGGCATGGTCCACCTGCAGCACGCGGGCCGCGCCGGAGAGCGTGCCGATCCGGGCGACCGCAAGGAAATGGCGCAAGTTTTCCCAGTCGGTCATCGGTGCGTTTTCTCCAGGAGGAGTGCAATTTTAGGGAATTTACGCACGCTTCGCTCAAGCCCAGCATCCAGGCATCCAGATCTCTCGATTGCCTGCCATGTCCTCCATCTCTCTTGCGCGCTCACGCGGCACGCTGTTCGCCGCAGCCCTCGGCTTCGTGGTCGTCCTGCTTGATGTCAGTGTCGTCAACGTCGCGCTCGACGCACTGCGCCAGGGCTTCGCCACCGATATCGCCGGACTGCAATGGGTCCTCAATGCCTATACCCTGGTCTTCGCCGCCTTGCTGCTGTCGGCCGGCGCCTTGGGCGACCGCCTGGGCGCCAGGCGCGTCTTCATGCTGGGCTTCGCGCTCTTCACCCTGGCTTCGGCAGGCTGCGGCCTGGCCCCCTGTCTGACGGCCTTGATCTTTGCGCGCATTGCGCAGGGGATTGGCGCGGCAATGCTGGTGCCCAATTCCCTGTCCATGCTGCAGCAGGCCTTTTCAGATTCTGCGCAGCGCAGCCGGGCCGTGGGCTGGTGGGGCGCAGCGGGCGGCATCGCCCTTGCCGCGGGCCCCGTGCTGGGCGGCATGTTGGTGAGCCATGCCGGCTGGCGCAGTATTTTCCTGGTCAATCTTCCCATCGGCCTGCTCGGCCTGTATCTGAGCTGGCGCCACGCCGAGCCCGGCCGACGCGCCACAGTCAAGCCGCAGGGAGGACTCGATCTTCCCGGCCAGGCTGCCGCCTGCCTGACCCTGGCAGCCCTGACCTATGCCCTGAGTGCGGCGAGCGGCTTGGGCTGGGCACACCCCAGGGTCCATGGCAGCCTGCTGCTGTGCCTGGCATCGGCGGCCGCCTTCATCACCATCGAATCCCGAAGCGCCTCACCGATGCTGCCGCTGACGCTGTTCCGGCTACCAAGCTTCGCGCTGGCCTCGGTGTGCGGTGCCATCATCAACTTCGCGTACTACGGCCTGATCTTTGTCTTCAGCCTGTTCTTCCAGCTCGAACAACACCTCTCGCCGCAGCAGACGGGCCTGGCCTTTCTGCCCATGACGATGGTGCTCATGGCGGTGAACATCCTCGTCGGCCGGCTGAGCGGCCGGGTGCGTGCAAGGGGCCTGATGCTCTTCGGCATGTCCTGGGCGGCGCTTGGCTACGCTCTGCTGTTGCCCGTGAGCATCGAGGGTAGCTATGGCTGGCTGGTCGCGCCCATGCTGATGGCTTCCAGCGGCATTGCGACGATGGTTCCAACGTTGACCAATCTGACCTTGTCTGCGGTCTCTCCGGCGCAGACCGGTATCGCCTCGGGCGTGCTCAACACCGCACGCCAGGTCGGCGGCATGCTCGGCGTGGCCGTCTGCGGCTTTCTGGTCCGGGATACCGAGCCTGTCGTCTTCATGCAAGGCATGCACCGCGCGATCGGTACGGCGGTCATCTTGTTGCTGACGGGTTTCGCGCTGTGCTGCTTCAGCATGCCAAGTCACGACAGGGCCATGGCTGAAAGGCGATAACCAGTTGACGAACGATCGCTCTGACGCGTTCACGGGGCTTGATGTACAGCTCGACCGCTCAGTCCGAAACGCCTCTGGCAAGCACCTCGTCCAACCCCGCAAGAGAATATCCGCGTGCGTTTCGGAAAACGGCAAAGGCGGTCGCACCTTGAGGCGCCGCGCGGCCCGAAGCAAAGCACATCCAATGTGCGCCACTCCCCGAGCTTGCCAACGCTATGTCGACACGAGACGCTTCCATCGTGGTCGATGCATCGCGCACGGCGATGGCTCCATTGCCCCATCGCGCTCGACGTCGATAAAAGTCTTGCCCACACGGGTTGGCCAATCTCCGTGTGCCGCTCTTCCAATCAATCGATTTTCATACTGCTCAGCAGCAAAATAAATCACTTTCGGCCATTGAAAACCCTCCTTAAAGTTGCGCCCACTGCAACTCTTCCCATAGGGAAATTTTCATGTCCACCGCAACCACCCGCATCCCGTTCCACCTGGCCTTTCCCGTTCGCGACATTGCCGAAGCTCGTGCGTTCTACGGCGAACTGCTCGGGTGCCCGGAAGGCCGCAGTGCGCCGGAATGGGTCGACTTCGATTTCTATGGCCATCAGATCGTGGCCCACCTGGCGCCGGACGAGTGCGGACACCGCCAGAGCAGTTCCGTCGACGGGCACGATGTGCCGGTACGTCATTTCGGAGCGATCGTGCCGATGGACCAGTGGCAGCTCATGGCGGACAAGCTTGTGGCGCGCCAGACCAAGTTCGTTATCGAGCCGTACATCCGCTTCAAGGGAGAGCCCGGCGAGCAGGCGACGATGTTCTTTCTTGATCCGTCGGGCAACGCCATCGAGATGAAGTCCTTTGCCGACCTGAGCTCGCTGTTCGCGCGCTGAAAGAACACCATGCTCACGAGCAACATGAAGTCCGTGGCACTGGTTGCCATGCTGGTCGCCTGCGCGTCTGCTTCGGCCCAATCCGACACGTTGGGAAAGATCAAGGAGTCGGGCTCCATCACGATGGGCGTGCGCGACGCCTCGGGCGCCATGTCATTCACGCTGGGCCCAGGAAAGTACACAGGCTTTCACGTGGAGGTGTGTGAGCGAGTCATTGCCGACATCAAGAAGGCCGCGCAGCTCGACAAGATCGATGTGAAGTACCAGCTCGTGACGCCGCAGAATCGGATGCCCCTCGTCCAGAACGGCACCGTGGATATCGAGTGCGGAACGACGACCAACAATGCCGCACGGCAAAAGGATGTCGCGTTCGCGCCCACGCTGTATGTCGAAGGCATCCGAATCGCCGTCAAGACGAATTCAGGCATCGCATCCTCCGCACAGTTGGCCGGCAAGACGGTCGCGGCCACCACCGGCAGCACGTCCGTGCAAGCGCTGCGAAAGCTCGGACGCGATGGCGTGGCCGGCGTCTCGGAAGTGCTGTCCAAGGACAACAGCGAAGGCTTCCTGCTTCTTGAGAGCGGCCGCGCCGAGGGATTTGTGGCCGACGGCCAGATCCTGGCGACGCTGATCTCCAAGAGCAAGGAGCCCGAAAAGTACAAGCTCCTGGATCAAGTCCTCAGTGTCGAACCCATTGCCATCATGTTCCGCAAGGGCGATCCGGCATTCAAGAAGGTCGTCGACGACAGCATCCTGGCACTCGCCAAGAGCGGTGAGGTCGCGCGCATCTACGACAAGTGGTTCATGCAGCCGATCCCTCCCAGTGGCTCGAAGGTGGGGCTGCCGGCAAACACCATGACCAAGGCGGCCTGGGCCGCGCCATCGGACAAGCCGTTGGAGGCTTACGAGGCGCGCTGATGCAAGTCATCGCACCCAGGCGACGCCTTGATGCGTCGCGGACGGCATTCATCGTGCGTCAGGTGCGATGGCAGCACGCCGCAGCAACCATCCCGCAGCCTTCCGCAATGAACGCCCCCGGCCTGAGCTTGGCTGGGTAGTGAGCACCAGAGTTCTTGCTACGACGTGCGCGACCGGTCCGGCTTGCCTGCGCGGTGACGCTTGGGCACCAGCGAGTTGCTCGGCTGCGCGTCGGCGGCCTCGCGCAGATGCTGGGCAAAGTGCGCCACGATCGGTGGACTGGCGCGCGGCTTGCGTTGAAGCAGACCGATCTCCCGGTAGAAGGTGAACTCCCCGAGGGAAACGACGCGAACTCCCGAAGGCAGGGGAAGGTGCGCTTCGACCAACGGGACAAGCGCGACCCCCAGCCCCTTGGAAGCAAGGTGGATCAATCCCGCGATTTCATCGATCTCGATCGCATCGTTGACCGCGATGGACTCGCGGCGAAGAAATCCCTCGACCATCCGTCCGCCGAAAGAAGCTCGGTCATAACGAAGGAACGGCTGCTGCTGGATCAGTGCGCGCCAGTCCTTCGTCACAGGTATGGCCTTGGGTACGACAAGCACGTAAGGCTCGTGTATCAACGCCTGCCATGTGAGATCGGGAGGCATGCCGAATGGCGGGCGGATGATCACCGCTGCATCGATCTTTCCGGCGTCCAGGTCATCCATCAAACGCATCGACACGCCCGGCGACACATGGACGCGCACCAGGGGAAAGGCCTTGCGAAGCTTTTCGAGTGCGCGTGCCAGCAACGTGGGTTGGGCCGAGGCAATCGAACCTATGCGCAGCAATCCGCTCGTGGCATTGTCTTCAGGGAGCTCGCCAAGTTTTGCGAAGAGCGCACAGATCTCTTCCACGCGCGGCAAGGTGGTTTGCCCCGCAACGTTCAAGGTGGCAGAGCGCCCGGTGCGATCGAACAGTTCGAAACCCAAGGCCTCTTCGAGTCGCTTGATCTGGCTGCTCACTGCGGATTGGGTGAGACCGATACGGTCTCCCGCGGCGGCGAAGGTGCCGTGCTTGCACACCGCAATGAAGGTCTTGAGTTCGCTGATCACCGGATGAGCATCTCAAATATCGATAAGCCGGTCAATCACGCATCGATTGAATCGCTCGGAACATCGATCTGCCCGCGCGATTGCATTCATCGAAATTTTCGGTCTCAAGCACGAATTTATATTGCCTTTCTTTGACATTCGCCGCTCATAAACTTCGCGGCATCGGCAAGCAATAGGCCGAGAACATTTCCGAGCGCGTCAGGCGTCACTGACAACGAGCGGATCGCCGATGGCATAAAAATGTCCGCCCGCGATGTAGTGCAGGCTGCGCAAGGCCGGATCAGCCGTCTCGAAGTTCCAATGCCCGTCCTTGAACACGCGCGTATCGGACCAGGCTCCGACGATCTCGCCGATGAACAGGTCGTAGGTCTGTTGGTTGTGTGGCTCGGGCACGACCTTGCAGGCCAGCCAGGCCGAGCATCCGGCAACAAAAGGCAGGTCGTGGTCATCCATCGCGAACAGTTCCACGCCGCTCTTTGTCAGTTTCCCGGGCTCATCGAACAGGCTGCGGTGTCCCACCTGGTAGGTAAGGTCGAGCTGGGCCACGGTAGGTATCTGGATCACGAAGGTGCCGCTCTTGTCGACGAGTTCCCGGGTCTTGGCGATCTTGTCCAACACCACGGTCAACTTGGGCGGCTTGTAGTCCAGCGCGCAGGCCCAGGCCGCCGCCATAACGTTGTCCACGCCATCGTGACGTGCCGACACCAGCACCGTAGGGCCATGGTTGAGCAAACGGTAGGCCTTGTCGAGCGGGACTGACGCAATGTGTTGGGTCATGAGAGTTTCTTTGTTGAGGGAACGGGATTCCGAGTTTTGAAGCTCGCGGTCCGTTGCGAGAAAGGCTTGGCCTGGGCTGCGTCTTCGCTGGCAACCAAAGTGCAGTGGTGCCGTGCCAATCAGATCATCCGGTCCGAGGTCACGACATGAACACCCGTCTTCGAACGGATGGCCGCTTCGAGCAGCGCACTGGCGATCTGCGCGGCCGGGTTGAGGCGCCAACGCTTGGGCAGCAGCGGCCCCGTCAATGTCAGTCCCATCACCATCATCCGCTCGCCCAGACGGAGCTCGTCCCGATGACCGCCGATGACACCGGGTCGCACGAAGGTCAGTGATTCGAAGCCCTGGCCGGTCAGCGCTTGTTCCAATTCGCCCTTGACCCTGTTGTAGAAGAAACGCGAGCTGGCATCCGCACCGATGGCCGAATTCAGCACATAGGTCGGCGTGCCATGCGCACGTGCCAATCCGGCGACAGTCAACGGGTAGTTGAAGTCCACGCGGCGGAACGCTTCTTCGGAGCCCGCGGTGCGCATGGTGGTGCCCAGCGCGCAGATCACCGCATCCGCCTGCCACCAGTCGGCTTCTTGCGGCAGGCGGTCGAAATCCACCTGCGGATTGCACAGCTTCGGGTGCGCCGTCAATGCGCGTCGGGTGGGCGCGACCACCGCTTCCACGCGTGGATCGGCCAGCGCCAGTGTCAGGACGTGACGCCCGACCAGACCCGTCGCCCCGACCAGCAATAGTTTCATAGGCGATGCCATGGATGCGCGCCGCTGCTCAGGCACGTGCGAGACGCTGCACGGACTCGCCCACCGGTGTGTCGCCCTGGGTCAATTCGATGATGACGCGGTTCACCGTCGGCTGCTCGATGATCGCCAGCAGCGTGGCGGCCACGTCATCGCGCGCCACCTCGCCGTAGGGGATCGCCAGCCCTGTGCGAACCTTGCCGGTCCCTGGCGAGTCCAGCAACGTACCGGGACGAAGGATGACCCAGTCCAGATCGGTCTCGGCCAGATGCACATCGGCGAGCTTCTTGACCGACATGTAGTTCTCGAAGGTCTCGGAGATCTCCTTGCCGCGGAAGGACTCGGGAAAGGCCGAGACCAGGAGGAAGCGCTGGATGCCCGCCTGCCTTGCGGCAGCCACCGCCAGCTCCAGCCCGCGGCCGTCGATGGCGTTGGTCATCGCCATGCCGCCTTTCCCGCCGGCGCCTGCGGAGAACACCACAACGTCGCTACCGCCCATGAGTTGGGCCAGTCCTTCCACGTCGAGTTCCTGCAGGCTGCCGAGCACCGGGATCGCGCCGAAGCCCTTCAACTCCACGGCCTGCTCCGCACGACGGTACAGCGAACGTGGTTCGTGGCCGCGCGTGGCCAGCAACTGCGCAAGGCGACGACCGACCTTGCCGGCGCCGCCAATGACGAAGACTTTTTTCATGGCCGCTCCTTTTTCCTGGACCTGGTATGGCGGATTGCCGATGGTGTGTTTTCTCTCGTGAAATCCCGCAGCTTTGCCATGAGCTGCGGGTTCCTTGCCTTCGAAATTACCTGCCCAGGTTGGCCTTGAGCTCTTGCGATGCCTGCGCGATCGCACTGCGGGGCGCCGGCAGATGGCTGAACGCGTTCGACAGCCCAAAATCGTGAATCATGCCGTTGTAGCGCACCGACTTCACATGCACGCCCGCGGCGTCGAGTTTGCGGCCGTAAGCTTCTGCTTCATCGCGCAGGACATCGAACTCGGCGGTCTGGATCAGCGTCGGTGGCAAGCCCTTGAGCTGCTCTGTCGTCGCCTGCAGCGGCGAAGCGTAGATCTGCTTGCGTGCCTTGGCGTCGGTCGTGTAGTTGTCCCAGAACCATGCCATCAAGTCCTTCGTCAGGAAGTAGCCGTTGGCAAACTCCTTGTATGACGGCGTGTCGAAGTTGGCATCCGTCACCGGACACAGCAATACTTGCGAACGCAGTGCAGGTGCGCCCTTCTCGTTCGCCATCAAGGCAACCGCGGCGGCCAGATTGCCGCCCGCGCTGTTGCCAGCTACGGCGAGGCGCTTGCCGTCGACGTTGATCTCCTTGCCATGCTCGGCCACCCATTTAGTCGCGGCATAGGATTGCTCGATGGCGACTCCGTATCCCGCCTCAGGCGACAGGGTGTAGTTGACGAAGACCGCCACCGCGCCCGAGCCTGCCACCAAGTCACGCACCAGCCGTTCGTGAGTCGGGAAGTCGCCCAGCACCCAGCCGCCGCCATGGAAGTACATGAACGCGGGCAGGGTCTTCTGTTTGCTGCCTGCCGGACGCACGATGGTGAGCTTCAGGTCGCTGTCATTGACGCGGATCGTCTTCTCGCTGACCTCAGCCGCCGGCAAGACCACCTTGGGGCCAGCCTGCGCACCCACCAGTGCGGCGCGGGCCTCGGCCGGCGTCATGGTGTCGAGCGTCTTGACGCCTTCAAGGGATTGCAAGAATTTCGCTACGTTGTGTTCGACGCCGGGCAGGTCGGCTGCAGAAGCGTTGCCAACCGCCAGGGACAGGACGGAAGCCGCGAAAGCGGAGGTGATGGGTTTCATGCGCTTTTCTTTTTTATTGAGTGAGTGATTCAACCGGCAGGCCGACTCAGTCGTGGGTCTCGGATCTGCTGTGCAAATGGGTGGTTAAGGCGCCACGTGGGTTTGGAAGATCTTGCTGATCACCATCCACTGGCCATCGACCTTCAACAGATGGAAGAAGTCGGTGAACGAGACGCCGGACACGTCGTTTGCATCGATGCGAGCGCTGGCCGCCGTACCGACAATCTCGATGCGGGTGATCGCGGCCGTGGCTTCAGGAGACGGACGGAAATCCTTGTCGATTCCCTCGAACAGGATCGGAATCGCGCCACCGGTCAGCTTGCCATCGGGGCCGACGCTGTACATCGTCGCCTGGGGGCTGAAAGCGGACTTCATGATGCTGCTCTTGGCCTGCTTGCAGCCTTCGATGTACTTGTTCAGCACTTCGGAGATGGCTTGGTAATCGTGCACGTACGTCGGTTTGCTCATGGTTTTTCCTTGGTTGGCTTGGGGGCGGGCGGGCAAGTCTGCGGCTTGGGCGGTTGCGCCCATGCCGACAGCGATCGCCGCGAAAATCAAGGTCTTGATGAAGGTCGTCTTCACTCGATTGCTCTTGATAGGAGTCGCAATGACTCATTGATTCCAAATCGGATATTGGGTTGGCAACCCACCTGCTCAGTCCACCAGCGCAGGCCAGTCGGTATAGCCTTTGGCGCCGTTGCCGTAATAGGCATCACGTGGGGCAACAGCCAGTTCAGCGCCCTCTTTCAAGCGACGGACCAGATCGGGATTGGCAATGAACGGGCGGCCGAAGGCGACGGCATCGACCTTGCCTTCCAACCGGCGATTCGCCGCAAGGTCGAGGTCATAGTTGTTGTTGCCGATGTAGGGGCCTTTGAACCGCGCGCGCAATGCGTCGAGGTCTATGCCTTCGGGCACGGATCGCGAGGTGGCCGTGGCGCCCTCGACAAAGTGCATATACGCCAGTTGGAAGCGATTCAGTTGCTCGATCAAATGGCCATACGTCTGCATGACCTGGCTGTCCAGAGGCGTGCTGCCCGCGTCGGGCGTTACAGGGGAAAGCCGAATACCGACGCGGTCGTGTCCCCAGACTTCGACCACCGCCGCAGTGACTTCCAACGTGAGCCGGCTGCGATTCTCGATGGAGCCACCGTATTCGTCGCTGCGCTGGTTGGTCGAATCGCGCAGGAACTGGTCCAGCAAATAGCTGTTGGCCGAATGCACTTCCACACCATCGAAGCCCGCGCGCTTTGCGCATTCCGCGGCGTGCCGGTATTGCTGGATGACGCCGGGAATCTCGGACGTTTCCAGTGCTCGCGGCATCGAGACATCCAGCATTCCCTTTTCGGTATAGGTCTGCCCTTGCGCCCGAATCGCCGAAGGTGCCACTGGCGCTCCTCCGTCCGGCTGCAGGTCCACATGCGAGAAACGACCGACATGCCACAGCTGGCACACGATCAAGCCACCGGCTGCATGCACCGCGTCTGTCACCCTCTTCCAGCCCGCTACCTGTTCTTCCGTCCAGATGCCTGGCGTCAACGCGTAGCCCAGCCCCTGCGCGGAGATGTTGGTCGCCTCGCTGATGATCAAACCCGCGCTCGCCCGTTGTGCGTAGTAGCGGGCATGCATGTCGTTGGGCACGCCATCGGGGCCCATTCGACTGCGGGTGAGCGGCGCCATGACGATGCGGTTTGCGAGCGCCAGCGCACCCATCGCCACTGGCGAAAAGAGATCGCTGGAAGAACTGCTGCGTGTCATTTTTGTATTTCCTTTTGGCAATCACGTTGCATGAAGAATTCATGCGATATCAGCAGTGTGGCCGCCAGAGATAATGACGTAAATAGTCATAAGCATAGATACAGTATGAACAAAAAGCTCACAATCAAAGATGCGGTGCCTGCTGGCCGTGCAGGGGCAGCGCCCGCCGCGCCACCGATACATCTCCCAGGGCTTCTGACGTTCGAGGCGGCGGCCCGGCATCTGAACTTTGCGCGGGCTGCAGCGGAATTGGGTGTTACTCCCACCGCGGTGTCGCGCACCATCAAAACCGTGGAAGCGCAATTGAATGTGCGGCTGTTCAACCGCACCACGCGCAGCGTCAGCCTGACCGAGGCGGGTTCGTCACTGAATTCGAAAATGGCACCCGCACTTGCATTGATCAGAGACTCCGTGTCGGAAGCTTTGCTGGCGACCGATCAGCCGTCCGGCACCGTGCGGATCAATTCCTCATACGTCGCATACCGTATGTTGATCGAACCCCATGTAGACGCCTTTTTGGCGAAATTCCCGTTGATCCATATCGAGATATCGCTGGACAACGTGCTCGGCGATATCGTCAATGCCGGCTTTGACATCGGCATACGCATGGGCAAGAAAGTGCAGAACGACATGGTGGCCATGCAGCTGGGACCGGCACAAAAAAGAATCGTGGTGGCCGCCCCGGACTATTTTCAGGACCGAAAGGAACCCAGGTCCATCAATGATCTGTTGAACCACGACTGCATTCGACAACGCTATTCAGTGGGAGGCCGGTGGTTCGAGTGGAAGTTCGATTCGGCGGGTCAAATGATTCAAATCGACGTGCAGGGGCGTCTTCTATTTGACGAAATGAAGTCCGTCGTCGATGCGGCCGCACGAGGGCAAGGCATCGGTTTCGTATTCGAGGATTTTGCGAAGCAGGAGTTGGCCAGCGGCCAGTTGCGGCAAATTCTGAAACGGCACAGCGGGATGGACGACGCGTTTCATCTGTACTACCCACATCGCAAGCACATGCCAGGGAAGCTGCGCGCATTCGTTGATTTCATGCTCAGTGCCAATGCTGCGCAACCTTTCTGACTTGATGTAGAGCGCGATCGCTCGCATCCGGTCCTCGTCACACGACCAACAGCACGCTCAACGCCTCTTGCGAACCGTCAGGGCAGCAGTTCGAACTTGAGATCGGCCAGCGGCGTGACCTTCTCTTCGCGCACCATCTTGTATTCGGTGTTCGGCCCGAGCCACTTCGCCCAGATCCTGTCGAGCTCACCCGACTTCTCCAGCGCGTAGAGCGCGCCGTTCACCTTCGCCAGCAGCACCGGCTCGTTCTTCTTCATGCCGACACCGATGGGCTGCCGCACCATCGGCTCCTTGATCATCTTCAGCGCCACGCCTTCGGCCTTCGACTGGTTGACCAGCTTGGTGATGGTCATCGTGTTCGCCACCATGCCGACCGACTTGTTCTGCTGCACCGCCATGAAGGCCGAGCCCGTGTCCTGGAAGGTCACCGGTTCGGAGCCGTTCATCTTGATCGACAACTCCGAGGTGGAGCCCTTGGTCGAACTCAGGCGCTTGCCCTTGAAGTCGAGGCCCGCTGCGCCAACTGAGGCTGAGGCGCGCACGCGCGCGACGCACACCAGCTCCCTCTTGATGGGGCTGACCGGCAGTTACCTCGGCAGGAAGGGGAAGGTGCTGGGGATGAACTTCTCTGTCGACCTGCTGCGTCCCGTGCGGGCGAGCGAGACGGTGCTCATCGAGTGGCACGTGACGTCGATGGCCGCGCATTCGAAAGGCGGATGCGCCCTCGAACTGCAGGGTGCGATCAAGAGTGCGGATGACCGGGCCAGTGTGCTTGCGCAGGGGACGGTGCTTTTCATCGCCGCCTCTTGAGTGCGGTTTCCCGCAGCCTCATCACGTATAGCGCTTCTCCAACGCATCCCACTCCGGCTTGCCGACCAGCCGCTGCCTCTCGGCAAAGGTTGTGACCAGCCCGCTGGACTCCAACACCTGCTTCTCATCGCGCAACACAGTCAGCGCCTTCTGCATGCCGGCGACTGCCCCCTGTAGTGCCGCATTGGCGTAAAGCACGATTCCGTACCCGAGCTCGCCCAAGTCCTCGGCGTTGAAGATCGGCGTCTTGCCGCCAATCACCATGTTCATCAACTGCGGCTTGGCCAGTCGCTGCGGCAGCGCACGAATTTCATCCGCGGTGGTGACCGCTTCGACAAACAGGATGTCCGCCCCCGCCTCCGCGAACTTCTGTGCCCGCTCGACCGCGGCCTCGAAGCCATGCACGGCGGCCGCGTCGGTGCGGGCCATGATCAAAAGGTCCTGGTCCTGCCGCGCATCGACGGCCGCCTTGATCTTGCTGACCGCCTCTTCCGTAGCGATCACTTCCTTGCCCGAGAAATGGCCACAGCGCTTGGGTGCGACTTGGTCTTCGAACTGGATGCAGTCGGCACCGGCGCGCTCGAGCGTGCGCACCGTGTGGCGCACATTCAGCGCGTTGCCGAAACCCGTGTCCGCATCCACGATCAGCGGCACCGACACCGCGTCGCGGATGCGCGCCGTGTGGTCGGCGATTTCCGCCAGGCCCATGAAGCCCTGGTCGGGCATGCCGAACCACATGTTGGTGACGCCGGCGCCGGTGATGTAGATCGCCTTGAAGCCCAGGTCTTCGACGACCTTGGCCGAGAGCGCGTTGAAGGCACCGGGAACGATGAGGCCGCGGCGGGCTTCGGCCAGGAACTTGAGCTGTTTGCGGGTGGACATTCGAAAACTTCCAGTCATACCTATCGATCAGAAACTGTCGCCGGGTACGCGCACCCAGCCTTCCATCAACACACGGGCGCTTCGGCTCATCAGGGCCTTGGTCACCACCCATTCGCCATCGTCGGCCTTGCTGGCCTCTGCGCCGACGCGCAGCGTGCCCGACGGATGGCCGAAGCGCACGGCCTGGCACTCGCCGCCACCGGCCGCGAGGTTCACCAGCGTGCCGGGAATCGCGGCGGCCGTGCCGATGGCGACTGCCGCCGTGCCCATCATGGCGTGGTGCAGCTTGCCCATCGACAGCGCACGCACCAGCAGGTCGACATCCCCTGCCCTCACTGACTTGCCGCTGGAGGCCGTGTAGTCCTTGGGCGGCGCGACGAAGGCGACCTTGGGCGTGTGCTGGCGCTTCGCTGCTTCGGCGATGTCCTCGATGAGCCCCATCTTCACGGCGCCATACGCGCGGATCGTCTCGAACATCGCCAGCGCCTTTGCGTCGCCGTTGATCGCGTCCTGCAACTCGGTGCCCGTGTAGCCGATCTCGGCGGCGTTGACGAAGATGGTGGGAATGCCCGCGTTGATCAGCGTGACCTTGAGCGTGCCGACCCCGGGCACTTCGAGGTCGTCGACGAGCTTGCCGGTCGGGAACATCGCGCCGCTGCTTTCACCATCGCCCTCGTCGGCCGGGTCGATGAATTCGAGCGGCACTTCGGCTGCCGGGAACGTCACGCCGTCGAGTTCGAAGTCGCCGGTCTCCTGCACCCCGCCCTCGACGATCGGCACGTGGGCCACGATGGTCTTGCCGATGTTGGCCTGCCAGATGCGCACGGTGCAGATGCCGTTCTGCGGCACACGCGCCCGGTCGATCAGCCCCTGCGCAATGGCGAACGGCCCGACCGCCGCCGACAGGTTGCCGCAGTTGCCCGACCAGTCGACAAAGGCACTGTCGATGGAGACCTGGCCGAAGAGGTAGTCCACGTCGTGGTCCGGCCGCACCGAGCGCGACAGGATCACGGTCTTGGAGGTGGACGATGTGGCCGCGCCCATGCCGTCGATCTGCTTCGCGTAGGGGTCGGGGCTACCGATCACGCGCAAGAGGAGCGCATCGCGCGCCGGGCCGGGTTGCTGTGCCGGCTCGGGCAGGTCCTGCAGGCGAAAGAACACGCCCTTGCTGGTGCCGCCGCGCATGTAGACGGCGGGAATCTTGATCTGGGGAACGGATGCCATGGCGTTGGTGATGATGGTTGTCTCAGGCGGCGAGTCGGTTCTCGGCCAGGAAGTCTTGCGCAAAACGCTGCAGCACGCCGCCCGCCTCGTAGATGGACACCTCCTCGGCCGTGTCGAGCCGGCAGGTGACCGGCACCTGCAGGACCTCGCCGCTCCTGCGGTGCACGACCAGCGTGAGGTCGGCGCGGGGCCTGGGCTTGCCGACCACGTCGTAGGTCTCGGTGCCGTCCAGGCCCAGCGTGAGACGCGTGGTATCGGGCTTGAACTCCAGCGGCATCACGCCCATGCCGAGCAGGTTGGTGCGGTGGATGCGCTCGAAGCCCTCGGCCACGACAGTCTCCACGCCGGCCAGCCGCACGCCCTTGGCGGCCCAGTCGCGGGACGACCCCTGGCCGTAGTCGGCGCCGGCCACGATGATGAGAGGCTGCCGGCGGTTCAGGTAGGTCTCGATGGCCTCCCACATGCGAACGACCTTGCCCTCGGGCTCGATGCGCGCGAGCGATCCCTTCTTCTGCACACCGCCCTCCACCGCCATCTCGTTGACGAGCTGCGGGTTCGCGAAGGTGGCGCGCATGGCGGTCAGGTGATCGCCGCGGTGCGTGGCGTAGGAATTGAAGTCTTCTTCCGGCAAGCCCATCTTCGCCAGGTACTCGCCGGCGGCGCTGTCCAGCAGGATCGCGTTGGAGGGCGACAGGTGATCGGTCGTGATGTTGTCCGGCAGGATGGCCAATGGCCGCATGCCGCGCAGCGTGCGCGGCACGGCAGCGAGCGCGCCCACGCCCTCGCTGTCCCAGTACGGCGGGCGGCGGATGTAGGTCGATTGCGGCCGCCAGTCGTACTGCGGGCTCACCTTCTCGCCGTTGTCCGCATGGATCGCAAACATGGGCTCGTAGACCTTGCGGAACATCTCGGGCCGCACCGATGCCGCGACGATCGCGTCGATCTCCTCATCGCTCGGCCACAGGTCGGCCAGGCGAATCTCCTTGCCGTCGACCACGTCCAGCACGTCGCGCTCGATGTCGAAGCGCATCGTGCCCGCGATGGCATAGGCGACCACCAGCGGCGGCGAGGCCAGGAAGGCCTGCTTCGCATACGGATGGATGCGGCCGTCGAAGTTGCGGTTGCCCGAGAGCACCGCGGTGGCGTACAGGTCGCGCTCGATGATCTCCTGCTGGATCTTCGGGTCCAGCGCGCCCGACATGCCGTTGCAGGTGGTGCAGGCGAAGGCGACGATGCCGAAGCCGAGTTGCTCCAGGTCGGTCAGGAGACCGGCGTCGCGCAGGTAAAGCTCCACCGTCTTCGAGCCCGGTGCCAGCGACGACTTGACCCAGGGCTTGCGCTTGAGGCCCAAGCGGTTGGCGTTGCGCGCCAGCAGGCCGGCAGCGATCACGTTGCGCGGGTTCGAGGTGTTGGTGCACGAGGTGATGGCCGCGATGACGACGGCGCCATCGGGCATCAGGCCTGCGGCCTCTTGCTGCCGGGCCTCTGCCAGGCCGACGGCGATGTCGCGCTCGGCCAGTTGTGAAGTCGGCAGGCGGCGGTGAGGGTTGGAGGGTCCGGCCATATTGCGCACGACGCTCGAGAGGTCGAACTTCAGCACGCGTTCGTAGCTCGCGGTCACTAGCGCATCGCCCCAGAATCCGGCGGTCTTCGCATAGGTTTCCACCAGCGCGACCTGCGTGTCTTCGCGGCCTGTGAGCCGCAGGTACGCGAGTGTCTGGTCGTCGATGTAGAACAGCGCGGCCGTGGCACCGTACTCGGGGCACATGTTGGAGATGGTGGCGCGGTCGCCGATCGTGAGCCCCCGTGTGCCCTCGCCGAAGAACTCCAGATAGGCGCCGACCACCTTTTCCTTGCGCAGGAACTCGGTGAGCGCCAGCACGATGTCGGTGGCGGTGATGCCCGGTTGGTGCCGGCCGGTCAGCTCGACGCCGACGATATCGGGCAGGCGCATCCACGAGGCGCGGCCCAGCATCACGTTCTCGGCTTCGAGGCCACCGACGCCCACTGCGATCACGCCCAGCGCATCGACGTGCGGCGTGTGGCTGTCGGTGCCCACGCAGGTGTCGGGGAAGGCCAGGCCGTCCTGCACGTAGACCACCGGCGACATCTTCTCCAGGTTGATCTGATGCATGATCCCGTTCCCCGCCGGGATCACCTCCATGTTGGCGAAGGCGCGCTTGGTCCAGTCGATGAAATGGAAGCGGTCTTCGTTGCGGCGGTCTTCGATCTGGCGGTTCTTCTCGAAGGCTTGCGGATCGAATCCGCCGCACTCCACGGCCAGCGAATGGTCCACGATCAGCTGCACCGGCACCACCGGATTCACCTGCGACGGATCGCCGCCCTCGGCCGCGATGGCATCGCGCAGGCCCGCCAGATCCACCAGCGCGGTCTGGCCCAGGATGTCGTGGCACACGACGCGCACCGGAAACCACGGAAAGTCGCGGTCACGCCGCCGCTCGATGAGCTGCAGCAGGCATTCGTCGAGGATGGCCAGGTCGCAGCGGCGCACCAGGTTCTCGGCGTGCACACGCGCGGTGTAGGGCAGCGCGTCCCAGGCGCCGCTTTGCAGCGCGTCGACCGCAGCGCGGGCGTCGATGTAGTCCAGCGTGGTGCCGGGGAGTTGTTTTCTATGTCGTTCGTTCATCGTGGCGAATCGTGAAGCGGCTCAGACGCGCGCCGCGATCGGCACGAACTTCAGGTCTTCCGGACCGGTGTAGTTCGCGCTCGGGCGGATGATCTTGTTGTCCACCCGTTGCTCGATCACGTGCGCGGCCCAGCCGCTGGTGCGCGCGATCACGAAGAGCGGGGTGAACATCGCCGTGGGCACGCCCATCATGTGGTAGCTCACCGCGCTGAACCAGTCCAGGTTGGGGAACATCTTCTTGACCTCCCACATCACCGTCTCCAGGCGCTCCGCGATGTCGAACATCTTGGTGGAGCCGGCCTCGTCGGACAGCGATTTCGCCACGCCCTTGATCACCACGTTGCGCGGATCGCTCACCGTGTACACCGGGTGGCCGAAGCCGATGACGACTTCCTTGGCTTCCACGCGGCGGCGGATGTCGGCCTCGGCCTCGTCGGGCGCGTCGTAGCGCTTCTGGATCTCGAAGGCGACCTCGTTCGCGCCGCCGTGCTTGGGGCCGCGCAGCGCGCCGATGGCGCCGGCGATGGCCGAGTGCATGTCGCTGCCGGTGCCGGCGATCACGCGCGCGGTGAAGGTGCTGGCGTTGAATTCGTGCTCGGCGTAGAGGTTCAGCGAGGTGTGCATCGCGCGCACCCAGGCCTCGGTGGGCTTCTGGCCGTGCAGCAGATGCAGGAAGTGGCCGCCGATCGAATCGTCGTCGGTCTCCACCTCGATGCGCTTGCCCTGGCTGCTCCAGTGGTACCAGTACAGCAGCATCGAGCCGAGCGAGGCCATCAGGCGGTCGGCGATGTCGCGCGCGCCGGGCAGGTTGTGGTCGTCCTTCTCGGGCAGCACGCAGCCGAGCGCCGAGACGCCGGTGCGCATCACGTCCATCGGGTGGGCGCCGGCGGGCAGGCTCTCCAGCGCGGCCTTCACGTTGGCCGGCAGGCCGCGCATGGCCTTGAGCCGCGTCTTGTAGGCCTTGAGTTCGGCGCGCGTGGGCAGCTTGCCGTGCACCAGCAGATGGGCGATTTCCTCGAACTCGCAGACCTCGGCGATGTCCAGGATGTCGTAGCCGCGGTAGTGCAGGTCGTTGCCGGTGCGGCCCACGGTGCAAAGGGCCGTGTTGCCCGCGGTCACGCCCGAGAGAGCGACGGATTTCTTGGGCTTGAAACCGGTGGATGCGGCGGGGGCGGCCTGTGCCGCGGGTTCGACGATTTGGGTCGTGGTGGTGGTCATGCGGTTTCCTTGTTCAGATAAGAGCGATCGATGCCGGTGGGGCGGCCGGCGGCGTTGACCGCCACCATCTCGAACACACCCTTGAGGACTTCTTCCGCCGGAACGCCCGGCACGTCGGCGATGCCGGTCACGCACACGGTCATCGAACAGCGGCCGATGCGGCTCACCCAGCCGCGCAGAATGAGCTGGTAGCCCACGGGCACGGGAGCGAGAAAGGCGACGCTGGTCACGCCGGCCATCACCACCTCGCGCTGCGACAGATCGCGTGCGGCCAGGAAAGCCGCCTTGCTCATCAGTTGCAGGCCCTGGCCGGCGAAGAGCGTGCCGCGGTGATTGGCATGCACCGGCAGCACCAGCTCGCGGAGTTCGGTTGTTCCAACGGGTGTCGTCATGCTTCGCAATCTACGCAGATTGCGCCCTTCGCATAAGGACTGAAAGGGCGAACTCTTGCGAAGGCGATCGCAGGCTATTGCGAATGCTGCGAATTCCTGGGGCTGCTCACCTCGGCCGACGCCGGGCTATATCTGGGTTCGACGGGCGCGCCGAGCGACTTCTTCACGGAGACGCGAAGCGTCAGTCGGCGTCGCCCACGTCGTCCATCGCCATCAGGCTTGCATCGTCGCCCTCTTCCCGAGGCCCGACGCCCAGGTCTTCCGACAGGCCCTTGAGTACGACGTAGCCCGCCTGCAGCGCATCGCCGTACGTGGCGAAGCCCGTGGCGGCCTCCATCAGCGGTTCGAACTCCATCGAGTTGTCGAAGGATTCGAGGAGCACCCAGAAATAATCCCCGGCGTCGTGTTGGTCGACGGTGAGGGCAATGGAGATGAGTTGGCCAGCCATGGGCGCATGGTGGCGCGGTCAGGTGACAGTCGCGCGAAACGGCTGTGAAGGTTCTGCTGCCGCAGCGCGGCCTCGCGATCGTGATTTCGTTGGCAGGCCCGCCGACGAACCGTCGCCAAAACACTACGTTCCTGCGCGTATCCAGCCTTCACGGCTGTCACCGCAATCGGCGATGCTCGGGTCATGTCCACGGCACGCTCGCTATCGACTATTCACCCCGGCTGGCGCATCGCGGCGTCGATCTACACGGTCGCCGGCGTGGTGTGCGTGCTGGGCAGCGCGGTCGTGCCGGAAAGCGACACGGGCATGCTGGTCGCCATCGCGGGCGGCCTGCCGTGGTCGCTGGGCCTGCTGACGCTCGACCTTTCGCCCGGCGTGGCGAACACTGCGCTGATGTTGCTCGCGGGCAGTTGGGCGGTGAACGCGGGGCTGCTCTGGTGGCTGGCGCTGCGGCGCGTCGGGCCGCCGCTTTAACGCGACGCGAGCCCGCCGAAGCACACGGCAAGGCGGCCCGGTAGCACCTTCGCCTGCGTGCAGCGAAAGAAGCTGCCCCGCCGGCTGCGCATTCCGGATGTTTCGATGCGATCATTTCGCGGCGCAGGCATCCCTGCGTCGCGAGACCCCGACTCTCCGATTGCCTGATTTCCCGAATCCGAGAACAAAGGAAGACAAAACAATGCCCAGACCCCTGCACGCCAATTCGCCTCTCATCGGCGTTCCCGGCGGCCGCCACCTGCTCGACACCCCCGCCCTGCTGATCGACCTGCCCGCGATGATGCGCAACATCGAGCGCATGGCCGCCTTTGCGAAGGCACACGGCATCGGTCTCAGGCCGCACGTGAAGACCCACAAGTCGATCGAGATCGCGCGGCGCCAGGTGGCCGCGGGCGCCATCGGCGTGAGCTGCGTCACCGTGGGCGAGGCGGAAATCATGGTCGATGGCGGCATCCGCAGCGTGCTGATCACCTCGCCCGCCGTCACGCCGAGCAAGATCGCGCGCCTCGTGAAACTCGCTGAGCGCGCGGCGCCCGGCGGCGTGATGGTAGTGGCCGACAACCTCACCAACGTGGCCGACCTGGCCCGGGCCGCGAGCGGGCTGCTGCATCCGCTGCCTGTGCTGGTCGACTACGGTGCCGGCTACAACCGCACCGGCGCCGTGAACGAAGCACAGGTGCTCGCGCTGGCCGCCGCCATCGCCGCCGAGCCGGGCCTGCGGCTGCGCGGCCTGCAGGCCTATGCGGGCAACCTGCAGCACATCGTGGCGCGCGAGGAACGCGGCGCGAGAGCGGCGGCCCTGCGCGAAACCGTGGCGGGCATCGTCGCGGCGGCGCGGCGCAAGGGGTTCAACTTCGAGATCGTCACCGGTGCCGGCACCGGCACCCACGACCTCGATTCGGAGCAGAACGCCTTCACCGAACTGCAGGCCGGCTCCTATGTCTTCATGGACGCGGAATACACGCAGGTGCTGGCCGCCGGCACCGAGCCCTCGCCCTTCGAGGTGGCCCTTTTCGTGCAGACGGCCGTGGTCAGCACCAATGCGGCGGAATGGGTCACCGTCGACGGCGGCACCAAGTGCTTTGCCACCGACGGCGGCGTGCCGCTGGTCGCGCGCGGCACCGATGCCGCGAGCCGCTACGCCTTCTTCGGCGACGAGCACGGCAAGCTGATGCCGGCCGGGCCGCGCCCCGCGCTGGGCACACGCATCGAGTTCGTGACGCCGCACTGCGATCCGACGGTGAACCTGCACGACGTCTATCACGTGGTCGAAGGCGGGGCGCTGGTGGCGATCTGGCCGGTGGATGCGCGCGGAAAGCGATAACCCGACGCAGGCGGTGCGCCCGGCATAAGCAAACTCGGAAAGCGCATTTCCCAAGCTACGTGGCGGCGGGCACAGTGCGGGGCCAATGCCCATCCTCCAAGACACCCCGCGCGCGGCGCGCGCCAATGCGGCGCCGGCTGCGCCCTCCTCGCAGCAACTCCTTGCGCGCTTTCGCCCCATCTTCAACCGCATCGCCGTGCATGCGGCGCAGCGCGAAAACGAGCGCGAACTGGCTTACGAGCCGGTCGCCTGGCTCAACGCCGAGCGCTTCGGCGCCCTGCGCGTGCCCATCGAATACGGCGGCATCGGAGCGTCCGTCGAGCAGCTGTACGACCTGCTCATCGAACTCGGCGAGGCCGACTCCAACCTGCCGCAGATCCTGCGCGCGCACTTCGGCTTCATCGAGCGGCTGTTCGCCGAGATCGATCCGTCGCTGCATGGGCCGTGGATGCGGCTCGCGGCCGAAGGCGTGATCTTCGGCAACGCCAACACCGAACTCGGCGAAGGCGCGCTCGGCGCGCTGCAGACCACGCTGTCGCGCGACGGCGATGCGTGGCACCTGGACGGCGACAAGTACTACAGCACCGGCACGCTCTACGCCGACTGGATCTCGGTCTCGGCCCAGCGCCTGAACGCCGACGGCAGCAGCGACCGCGTGATCGCCCTCGTGCCTTCGGAGGCCGAAGGCGTGGAGCGCGTGGACGACTGGCGCGGCTTCGGCCAGCGGCTGAGCGCATCGGGCACCACGCGCTTTCGCAATGTGCGGGTGAAGCCCGAGAACGTGCTGCTCTACGTGCGCGACCAGCCGACGCCGCTCACCGCGCATTTCCAGCTCACCCATCTCGCCACGCTGGCGGGCATCGCGCGCGCCATCGTGCGTGATGCGGTCGCCTTCGTGCAGCCGCGCAAGCGCGTCTACAGCCACGGCAGCGGCGACACGCCGCGCGAAGATCCGCTGGTGCAGCAGGTCATCGGCCAGTTGGCGAGCACCGCGTTCATCGCGGCCTCCACCGTGCAGGCGGTGGCGCGCGGGCTCGGCGAGGTCGACCGCTTCCGCCAGCGCGGCGAACCCGTTCCGGAGAGCCTGCTGTTCGAGGTGGAACTCAACACCGCCAAGGCGCAGGCCGGCATCGTCGATGCGGTGCTGCAGGCGGGCACGCGGCTCTTCGACATCGGCGGCGCCTCGGCGCTGCAGGAAGACCGACGACTCGACCGCCACTGGCGCAACGCGCGCACGCTGGCATCGCACAACCCGACGATCTACAAGGGGCGCGTGGTCGGCGACCACCTGCTCAATGGAGCAAGGCCGACGTTCTACTGGGCGGTGGGAGCGATTGCGTCCTGACCTGGGTCAAGGCGCAAGAAGAAGGAGAGAGGAAAGGGAAGCGAAGCCTCAGACGCGAGGCAGCGCGGCAAGGAAAGTGGAGACGACGATCGCGGCGGCGCGATCCAGTTGCAGGATGTCGGCCACATCGAAGGCGTGCGGCGCGGTGCGTCCGCTCCCGCCGAGGGGCTTGCGGATCTCGACAAGCACTTCGGCCGCGAGTTCGCGATCGCTGCGTGGCCCTCCGTCGGGGTGCATCACCCACTCATCGACTTGATCGAACGGAATGCTGCGGAAAACCCCGACGATGGGGATGTACTTGTAGCGATCCTCGCCCACCAGGATGGGCACGCTGAGGTTACAAAAGAACGTGGTGGTCGACATGCGGGGTCGCCGTCGCTAGGCAAAGCTGTCGATTGTTAAGGAGTGCGCGTTCAGGAGCCATCCTTCCAAGGGACTACTCCCCGACAAGACGTGACCTTGTGCACACAAAGTGATTCCATTTCCTTCGACCCTCCCCATAGAACAACTACTTAATTCTTACACACAGATACTCAATGTGTGTTAGATGCCGATTTTTATTCGGCAATCGGAATGCATGAATCGTTCGGAAAGGAAGGCGCCGCGCTTCTTTTTCGGAGCGCGGGCGATGCGACGCAACGGTGGCTTGCCGGTCAGGCGGGTGGATCGAAACGGGGGGTGCGGCGCTCGATGTTGGCCTTCACGGCTTCGGCCTGGTTCGCGCTGCCGATCAGTGCTTTCTGCTCGAGCGATTCGGCCATCAGCAACTCTGCGGCGCTCTGCGACATGGCCGCATTGAGCAGGCGCTTGCCGGCGCGAATCGCATCGGGACTCTTGCCCGCGATCTCGTGCGCCATCTGCAGCGCCTCGGCCAGCGGGTCGGCCGAGAGGCGCGTGGCAAAGCCGATCTGCAGCGCCTCCTCGCCCGAGAAGATGCGCCCGGTGAAGGTGAGCTCGCGCACCACGTCGTTGCGCGCCAGTTCGCGCATCAACACCATGCCGGCCATGTCGGGCACGAGGCCCCATTTGATTTCCATCACCGACAGCTTCGTGTCGGGCGCGACGATGCGTACGTCCGCGCCCAGCGCCACCTGAAGACCACCGCCGAAGGCCACGCCGTGCACCGCGGCGATCACCGGCACCGGCACGTCTCGCCAGACCATCGCGACATGCTGCGCGGCATTGCAGATGCCATGAGTGCGCTTCACCAGGTCGGCCCCCGCCGCGCCCTCCCCCAGCACGCCCTCGCCGGCACCTTGCTGCATGCGCTCGAACGAAGCCATGTCGAGCCCCGCGCAGAACGCCTTGCCGCGGCCGGAAATCACCACAGCGCGCACCGCCTTGTCGCCGCGCAGGGCTTCACCCGCTTCGATCAGCGCATCGAACATCGCGGGATCGAGCGCGTTCATCTTGTCGGCGCGTGCCAGCTGCAGTTCCACCACGCCGTCGGGGTGGCGGGTCCATTCGATGCGATCGCTCATGCGTGTCTCCTTGTGGATTTCGTTGGGTTTTGGCCAGTATCGCCCGGCACAGTGCCTGGGCGATGATGGCGGCTGTCGCCTACCCAACACCTCTGCCATGCCGCTGGACCGTCGCCATTTCCTTCTTCAATCGGGTTCGGCCGCCGCCGTGGTGGCGCTGTTCGGCCAGTCCCATGCGGCGCCGGTCACCGGCCGCGGCCGCAGTGCCGGCCTCGCGCTCGGCTTCACGGCCGTGCCCGCGTCGTTGCGCGATGCCGTCGTCATCCCGCCCGAATACGAGTGGCAACTGCTCTATCCCTGGGGCACGCCGACGGGCGTTGCGGGCCGGATGCCGGCCTTTGCACCGAATGCCGGCAACACTGCCGACGAGCAGGCGCTCCAGGCCGGCATGCACCATGACGGCATGCATTTCTTTCCGCTCTCCGTGCCGGACCGTGCCCTGCTCGTGATGAACCACGAGTACACCGACGAGCAACTGCTGCACACGGACGGCATCAAGGAATGGACGGCGGAGAAGGTGCGCAAGTCGCTGCATGCGATGGGCGTGTCGGTGATCGAGATCCGGCAGACCGCCAAGGTTTGGCAACAGGTGCGGCCTTCGCCCTATGCGCGCCGCGTGCACGGCAACACGCCCATGCGAATCGCCGGCCCCGCTGCCGGCACGCCGCTGATGCGCACCGCCGCCAACCCGGCCGGCGACCAGGTCTTCGGCACCTTCGCCAACTGCGCGATGGGCGTCACGCCCTGGGGCACGTACCTCACCTGCGAAGAGAACTTCCACGGCTACTTCGGCGGACCGAAGGACGCGGCGAAGGACATGACACAAGCGCAGCGCCGCTACGGCACGGTCCCGGGTTCGCAATGGGTCGAGTACTGGCGATTCGAGGAGCGCTTCGACCTGAGCCGCCATCCGAACGAGCCGCACCGCTTCGGCTGGGTGGTCGAGATCGACCCCTTCGAGCCCGGCGCCGCGCCGATCAAGCGCACGGCGCTGGGCCGCAAGCGTCAGGAGAGCGCCACCTGCACAACGTCGAAAGACGGCCGCGCGGTGGTCTACATGGGCGACGACGCGCGCTTCGAATACATCTACAAGTTCGTCAGCAAGGACGCGGTCGTCGCCGTGACCGACGCGCCGCAGGCGCCGGCCAACAGCCGCCTGCTCGACGAGGGCACGCTCTATGTGGCGCGCTTCGACGTCGACGGACGCGGCCAATGGCTCGAACTCACTCACGGCCGCAATGGCCTCGATGCGGCCAACGGCTTTGCCGACCAGGCCGAGGTGCTGATCCACGCCCGCCTCGCAGGCGACATCGTCGGCGGCACGAAGATGGACCGCCCCGAATGGATCGCCGTGCATCCGCACAGCCGCGAGGTGTACGTCACCCTCACCAACAACAGCCAGCGCGGCGACGCCGGCAAGCCCGCCCCCGATGCCGCCAACCCGCGTGCCAACAACCTCTTCGGCGGCATCCTGCGCTGGCGCGAGGACGGCGGCGATGCGGCGAGCACCGGCTTCGCATGGGACCACTTCGCGCTTGCCGGCGACCCCGCGCAGGCGGGCAGCGGTGCGCGGTATCCCTCGGCCGATGCCGACATGTTCGGCAGCCCCGATGGCCTGCATTTCGACAGCGGCGGCCTGCTCTGGATCCAGACCGACATGAGCGGCCAGGTGATCGGCAAGCCCGCCTACGCATCGCTCGGCAACAACCAGATGCTGTGTGCCGACCCGGCCACCGGCCGGATCAAGCGCTTCCTGACCGGACCGAACGGCAGCGAGATCACCGGCTGCGTGGTCACACCCGACCGCCGCACGCTGTTCGTGAACATCCAGCATCCGGGCGAAGCGCGCGACGACGGCAATGGCACGCCCGTCAGCGCCTGGCCCGACGGCACCACGCCGGGCTCCGCGCGGCCGCGCTCGGCGACCCTTGCGATCCGTCGTCGCGACGGCGGTATCGTCGGCACCTGACAAGAAGAAGGAGCCCCATCCATGAGCATCCGCATCGTTCGACTCGGCACCCCGCGCGCACCCGGTGAGGGCCTGCGCATCGGCACCGTGCGCCGTCCGCCGCGCGGTGTTCCGAAGACCGAGTTCGCTTCGCAGGATTGGTACGACGTCTGGTACCCCAACCTCGCGCCATCCGCCGAGACCATGAAGCTGGGCCAGGAGGCGCAAGCGACGCAAGAGCCCGCGCAATGGAACACCTTCGCGCGCAAGTACAAGTCCGAGATGGCCGAAGCCGATGCGAGCCGCAGCCTCGACCTGCTCGCCGCGCTCTCGCACGGCACCGCGCTGGCGGTCGGCTGCTATTGCGAGGACGAATCGCGCTGCCACCGCTCGCTGCTGCGCGGGTTGCTGGCCGAGCGCGGTGCGGATATCGCGGACTGAATCACAACTGGGGCAAGGCCTGGAACGCGGGCAGGCTTTCCGCGCGTGCGGCATATGCCGCCAGCAACGGGAAATTGGCCGGGGCAATCGCTTCAGGCGTCATCAGCTGCGTGAAAGACCAGGACACCGCGGCTGAAACGCCGGCCTGCGTCATCGTCGATTCATCGGCCGGCAGCGGCATCGCAGCGACTTCTTTCTCAAGCGCCGTGTACGCCGCGACGAGTTGCCCCTGCACCCGGTCGAGCCATGGCCGATGCAGCTTCTCGGCGGGGCGCAGGTTGTGTTCGTAGACGATCTGCACCGTCTTCTCGCAAGCGGCCAGCGCCAGCCCGGTAATGCGCAGCGCGCTCTGCCGCTGCGCCACGTCGGCAGGCATCAGGCTGCGGCCGGCCAGCGCTTCCGCGTAGTCGACGATCAGCGTGGAGTCCATGAGCACCGAGCCGTCGTCGCACACCAGCGTGGGCGCCTTGAGCACCGGGTTGATCGCGCGGAACTGTTCGAAGGTGCTGAAGACCGAGACCGGGCGGTGCTCGAACGCAAGGCCGAGCAGCCGCAGCGAGATGGCCGCGCGGCGCACATAGGGTGAATCGAGCATGCCGACGAGTTGCATCGTTTGTTTCTCCTGAAGGGTGTGCGCCACGATATCGGCGGCCGCGCTCGCACCGAATGGCAACCCATCGAAAATCAGGGCCGCAAACCGATCACCCATCGGTGATGAAACACGCCATGAACATCGACAAGAAAGACCGCCTGATTCTCGAAGCCCTGCAGACCGATGCGCGCCAGAGCCTGGCCGCATTGGGCAAGCGCATCGGCCTCTCGCAACCGGCGATGAGCGAGCGCGTGCGCAAGCTGGAGGATGCGGGCGTGATCGAGGGCTATGGCGCCCGCGTCAACCTGCGGGCGCTGGGCGTGGGGCTGCAGGCCATCATCCGCATCGAGACCACGCATGCGGGCATCGCCAAATACCTGAAGCTGTTCGATGCCATGCCCGAGGTGCTGAGCGCCGACCGCGTGACCGGCGAAGACTGCTTCTTCGTGCGCTGTGCCATCGCCGAGCCAGCCGACCTGCAGCGCGTGGTCGATGCGCTGGCGGTGGACGGCGCGGTGACCACCTCGCTGGTGCTGTCCAGCCCCGTGAACAAGCACGTCACCGTGCATGCGGCAAAACCGCCGCGCAAGTAGCCGTCAGCGCTGCGCCTTGTCCTTCTGGTTCTGCGCCTCGATGCGTTCGCGCGCGTCCTTCCAGTCGGTGTCGCTCCACTGGCGCAGCTCGTAGAAGTTGCCGCCGTTGGCCAGCGCGTTGCCGCCGTCCATCATGATGCTCTGGCCCGTGAGCCAGTCGCACTGGCCCGGCGCCATCAGGAACGCCGCGATGTTCTGCAGCTCGCTCATGCGGCCGGTGCGGCCCATCGGGCTCATCTCCTTGGTGCGCGCGCCGGGCTCCTCGCCGGGATTCAGGCGTTTGCTCATGCCTTCGGTGGGAATCTCGCCCGGGCCCACGGCGTTCAGGCGGATGCCGTGCCGTGCCCACTCCACCGCGAGCGACTTGGTCATCACCTCGATGCCGGCCTTGCTCATGGCCGAGGGCACGACGTAGGGGCTGCCGTTGTCCACCCAGGTCACGATGATGCTCATCACGCTGCGGAAAGGGTCGCCCTGCTTCCATTGGCCCGACTTGGCCTCCGCCACCCAGCGCTTGCCCACTGCCTGCGTCACGTAGAAGCTGCCGTGGAAGACGATGTTCGCGATCGCGTCGAAGGCGCGCGGCGAGAGGCTCTCGGTCGGCGCGACGAAGTTGCCCGCCGCGTTGTTGATGAGGCCGGTGAGGCCGCCGCTCTGGAACAGGCTCTCGACCATCTCGTCCACGCTCTGCGCAATGCGGATGTCCACGCCGAAGGTGTCGATGCGCCGGCCCGGGAACTGCTGGCGCCACTCAGCCGCCGTTTCCTCGCACACCGACTGGCGCCGGCCGCAGATGGCGATGTCGGCGCCCAGGCCGAGAAAACGCTCGGCCATCGCGCGGCCGAGGCCGGTGCCGCCGCCGGTCACGAGGATGCGCTGGCCGCTCATCAGGGAAGGTTGGAACATGGGGGTCTCCTTGAGTCACGTTGGATCGTGCGGCAGCGGCAAGGACGTGCGCTGCCATGGCGCATGCTACGCGCGCCACCGGCCCGGCAGCTTGCGGAATCTGGCTTCGCTCGCCGGGCAGCGACGGCTACTGCAGCACCAGCTCGACGCGCCGATTCTTTGCCTTGCCCGCATCGCTGGCATTCGACGCCACGGGCGCCAGGCTCCCCACGCCGTTGGCGGTGAGGCGGTCGCGCGCAATGCCGTAGTCCTTGGCGAGCGCGGCAGACACGGCATCGGCGCGGCGCTTGCTGAGGTCGAGGTTGGCCGGCAGCGCACCCACGTTGTCGGTGTGGCCCACCACATGCAGCTCGAGCGCGGCCTGTTGCTTCAACAGCGCACCGATCTGGTCGAGCGAGGCCTTGCTCTCGGGCTTGATGTCGGCCTTGCCGGTGTCGAACAGGATGCCGTAGACCGCGACCTTGCCATTGGCGTCCAGGCTCTTGCCGAGCTCGGAGGCCGAGAGCGTTTCCATTTTCTGCTCGCGCGCCTTGGGCTCGACCTTGACGACCAGCACGCTGATGCGCTTCTTGAATTCCTTCTCGTCGCAGTACACCGAGACGTCGCCGGGCTTCCAGACCATGAGCGCGATGGAAGCGCCGCTCGCCTTGTTGTCGAGCACGGCATAGCGGAAGTCGGAGACGAAGTGGCCCGCGCCGCAGGCCGCGGGCGAGTTGTCGCCGGCCTTGGTCCACCAGGTGTCGGGCAACACCAGCGCCGAAAGGCTGGTCTTGTCGATATCGCGGCTGTCGCCGCAGGCTTCGCCCGCGCACTCGAACACGGTATCGAAGCCCGCGCCCTTCTGCTCCTGCTGGTAATTGCGCAGCACCTCCAGCGCGCTGCGGTCGGGCGGCGTGATGTATTGCAGGGCGGTGCGCTGGCCCGCGCGGTCGAGGGAGCGCGCGGCGGTCACCTTCTCGTCCTTGTAGACGGCCTTGGCTATCGGCAGCTTGACCTCGTCGTAGGCCACGTCGTCGCGATACACGAGCACCGCGCCCGAGAAGCGCTTGAGGCCCGCCGGATCGACCAGGCCCTTCAGGTCCTGCTTGGGCACCAGCGTGTCGGCCTGCGCAATGCCGGCGAGTGCGCCCAGCAGCGCGGCGGCAAGAAAGACATGGCGTGCGGCGTGCATGGCGCTCCCTGGCGTCGAGTGAGAATGGCCGCGACGATAACCCGGCACGCGAAGCCTGCCAGCCGACGTTTTTGAGGTGGATGCGGCGTACGGCCCTTGCCCCGCCTGCATGGCCCGCTACGCATTCGATAGCAACCAGTTCTTTGGATATACGCCCTATGCCAAGCCCCAGCGCCTCCCCCTTCCTGCCGCTCGAAGGCGTGCGCGTCCTGAGCCTTGCGCTCAACCTGCCCGGCCCGGCCGCGCTGTTGCGCTGCCGCCAGATGGGCGCCACCTGCCTGAAGCTCGAGCCGCCGGGCGGCGACCCGATGGCTCTCTACAACCAGCCGGCGTATGCCGCGCTGCACGAAGGCATCGCCATCGAAACCGCGGACCTCAAGACCGAAACGGGACAGCAGCAGTTGCACGCCGCACTCGCGAAGACCGATGTGCTGCTCACCTCGTTCCGTCCTTCCGCGCTGCGCAAGCTCGGGCTCGACTGGCACGCGCTGCAGGCGCGCCATCCATCGCTGTCGCAAGTGGCCATCGTCGGTGCACCGGGCGAGCGCGCCGAGGAGCCGGGCCACGACCTCACCTACGTCGCCGAGAGCGGCCTCGTCACCGGCACCGAACTGCCGCCCACGCTCTATGCCGACATGGGCGGTGCCCTGCTCGCGAGCGAAGCGGTGCTGACGGCCATGCTGCGGCGCGCCCGTGGCGGGGACAAGAACGGCGGCATGTATTTCGAAGTTGCCCTGAACGCCTCGGCCGACTGGCTCGCCCTGCCACGCACCTGGGGCCTGACGCAGCCCTCGGGCGCGGTTGGCGGCGCGCATGCGGGGTATCGCGTCTACCCGTGTGCCGATGGCCGCGTGGCGGTAGCGGCGCTGGAGCCGCATTTCGCGAATCGCCTGTGCGAAGCGGCCGGCGTGACGCCGCCCGACATGATGGCAACGGCCACCCACGAGGCACTGGCCGCCTGGCTCGTGACCCGCACGCGCGCCGAGCTCGATGCCATGGGCCGCGAGCGCGACGTGCCGCTGCTCACGCTGGCCGATTGAAGAAATTCAACGCCCGGCGCCTTCGCGCTGCCGGTCTTCGCGCTTGAGCGCGAGGTACGTGTCCAGGTCCACCTCGTGCAGTTGCCGCGGGTACTGCTCGGCCGCTGCGAACCAGTGGCGCTGGCGGCGCTCGGCCGCATCCGCTGCATCGCTCGACAGGTAGGCGTCCAGCGTGAGGAAGTAGCGCATCGCATTGCGCTCCACCAGCCCCCGCGGGCCGCGGATGTACTCGGGCTTGCCATCGGCCGCCTTGCCCACCACGGTGAACCCCACCTTGTCGCGACCGAAGGTCGCCAGGTAGGCCTGGGTCGCCATTCGCACCATCATGCTGTGGTCGTAGCTGTAGCTGAAGTGCACGAAGCTCTTGCGCTCATCGAGCGCCACTGCCTCGAGCGTGACGCGGTAATTGCTCGTGCCGAACGGACCATTGGCGGCCGATAGCTCCACGGACAGGTTCTCGGGCGTCGCGCTCACCACGCGATAGACGAAGGGCAGCTCGAAGGCCTGCTCGACCGGCTTGTCATAACGCCGCACCACATAGAGCGTCAGCGTCTCGCGCCCCTGCGCCATGCCGATCTTGCAGCGCCGGTTGTTGATGTGCAGCGTGAGCAGTTCGCACCAGTGAGCCGACCCCTTGAACGCCGCCGTGACCTCCGACAGCGGGTGGTCGATCACCGCATAGATGTCGCCTTCGAGCCCGCCGGGCGTTTCGCTCGAATCGAGCTGCACGGGACGGCCGAAGCTGCTGTGGTCGAGCTTGTCGCTCAGGCGTTGGTGGGTGTCGCGCAGCGCCTGGGCGGGCGCTGCGGACTCGGTCGGTGCCGCGGCACACGGCTGCAGCGAAGCTGCGAACAGGACGGCGCCGCACAGGGTGCGTGTCCACGATGCCGGCAGATGGGGCGAACTGCTCATGGGGCCACACCATACAACGGAGCGATCACTTTTGGCTTCAATCGGCTTCTGTTTCAGGTGCCGTTTTCGCACCGCGCCGCATGAGCAGCAACATGGCCACCGCGAGCAGCAAGGTGCCCAGCCATTGCCGGAGCACCATCGGCTGGGCGAACAACAGCGCCGCCAGCAACGCGGCCACCAGCGGCTCGATCAGCGTGCCGACCACGGCCGCCGTCGGCGACAGGCGCCGTGCACCCCAGGCGAAGGCCAGGTAGGCCACCGAGGTCGTGACCACGCCGGTGTAGGCCGCGCCCAGCCATTGGGCCGCGCCGCTGGGCCAGGTGATGCCGCTCGGCCACGCGACCGCGAGCATGCACAGCGCCGCCACGCTCATGCCCCACGCCGACGCGGTGACGGCCGGCACCCGCACTGGCATGCGCGCGTTGCCGAGCACCACCAGCGTGTAGCAGAAAGCCGAGCCGAACGACCAGGCGAGGCCGGCAGCATGCCCGGCGGGCAGCGGGGCCCAACCATCGGCCGGCATCACCAGCAGCGCCACGCCTGCGAGTGCCAGCACTAGGCCGCCGAGCAGGCGCAGGCCGAAGGGCTCGTAGCCGCGCGCGACCGAGACGAGCGCGACGATCACCGGCGCGCAGCAGATCGAGATCACCGTTGGCAGCGCGGCACCCAGGTGCGCGATGCCCGCGAACCAGCAGCTCACGTTGAGCGCCATCGCAGCGCCGGTGCCGACGACCTGGAACTGCTCGCGCCGGGCCAGGTCGCGCCAGCGCGCATCCGTGGCCTCCGCCATGCGCTGTGCCCGCCGATGCAGCCACCACAACAGCGGCACCCCGAGCGCGAAGCGCGCCAGCGAGAGGCTCTGCGGCGCGATGCCGCCATCGATGAGGAATTGCGCCACCAGCGCGCCGCCGCCCCACAGCGCGCCGGCCAGCAACACACCGCCCCAGGCCAGAGCGGCAGACATTCTTGCGTTCATTGTTGAATCTCTCCATGACGCCCGCCGCTCTGTTTCCGTAGAGGGCAGGCATGACCATCCGGCCGTCACCCGGCCTTGCAGAAGGCGGACGACGGCGACCACTTGCGGGTCTGAGCGCGGCGCGAGGCGCGCGTCAGAAGCAGGTCGGCGGAGGGGGAGAGTGGTGCAGGTGCATGAGCGGCCGATGATAGAAGCCAGGTCCTGGAGGGGCAAGGGAAAGCACAAGGGAGAATTGCGGCCATGTGCCCTCCTCCCATCCGCCACGAAACATGAAACGCCAAGGTCGACTCGTCCGTTGGGAGGCCGACCGCGGCTTCGGTTTCATCCGCAGCCCTGAGATATCGGCCGATGTGTTCGTGCATCTGCGCGACTTCAGCGACCGGCGGGTGTTGCCGCAGGTGGGCATGGCGCTGAGCTTCGAAGAGATCCATGTCGGCGGCAAGGGGCCGCGCGCCGTGGCTGTGCAGGCGGTGTCGGCTGGGGCCTCTCGGACCGCGCCGAAGCAAACGCCCATCAACAGCCATCGCCGCCCCGCATCGAGGCGGTCGAATCCGCGCCGTTCGAGCGCTTCCGAAACCTCGGCCTCGTGGGGCCTGCTTTTCCTTCTGGCGTATGGGTTGCTCCTCGGTGCGGCCGTCTGGTCCGGTCGCTTGCCAGTGCTGGTTCTCGGCGTGGTCCCTGGGCTGAGCCTGTTGGCCTTCTTCGCCTATGCCTTCGACAAGAGCGCCGCGCAGACCGGCCACTGGCGCACGAAGGAAAGCACGCTGCACCTGCTCGCGCTGGCGGGCGGCTGGCCGGGTGCCTGGGCTGCGCAACGGCTCCTGCGCCACAAGTCGAGCAAGCAGAGCTTTCTGATCGTCTACCGCGCCACCGTCGTGCTCCATTGCGCAGCGGTGCTGGCCTGGGTGTTCTGGCTGCGGGGTCTTCCTGCCGTGGGCTGACGTCCGGTGCCTGCGGTCCTAGACTGAAACGGTCCCCAACCAGGAGAAACCTCCCATGCCATTCGTTCGAATCGAACTGTCGGATGCCTCGCCGGAAACGCTGGGCCCGGCCATCGGCGACCTGATCTACCAGGCGATGACGGAAACCATCAATGTGCCCAAGGACGACAAGTTCCAGGTCATCACGCGGCACGCCGCGCAGGACCTGGTTCACCCGCAGAGCTACCTGGGCGTCGAATACTCGGCGGGCTTCGTCTTGATCCAGATCACGCTGAACCAGGGGCGCACGATCGAGATGAAGAAGGCCTTCTACAAGCGCGTGGCCGACGACCTGCACGAGAAGCTGGGCATCCGTCGCGAAGACGTGTTCATCAACCTCGTGGAGGTGGTGAAAGAGAACTGGTCGTTCGGAAATGGCGAGATGCAGTACGCGTAGCGGTTGCCCGCTACCCGCCCGATCAACGCACCTTGCGCGACGAAGGCTTGTTGACCGGCTTGCCGCTGCCGTTATCGCGAGGCGGCAGACCCGTGTGCTGCGTGAGGATGCGGCCCTTGGAGGGCTTCACCGGCGCAAGCCTCACGGGCGCCGAGGCCTTGGCGGCCACCGGCGCGGAGGTCGAGTTCTTGCGCCGCGCGCTCGTGTAGCCGCCATCGGTCAGCGGCTGCCACGTCGGGATGAGGTGGTGCTTGCCGTTGCCGATCAGGTCGGCGCGGCCCATGCTCTTCAGGGCTTCGCGCAGCAACGGCCAGTTGTTGGCATCGTGATAGCGCAGGAACGCCTTGTGCAGGCGGCGGCGCTTGTCGCCGCGCACGATGTCCACCGTCTCGCTCTCGCGCGTGATCTTGCGCAGCGGGTTCTTGTTGGTGTGGTACATCGTCGTCGCCGTGGCCATCGGGCTCGGATAGAACGTTTGCACCTGGTCGGCGCGGAAACCGTTCTTCTTGAGCCAGATCGCGAGGTTCATCATGTCCTCGTCGCTGGTGCCCGGATGCGCGGCGATGAAGTACGGGATGAGGTACTGCTTCTTGCCCGCCTCGGCCGAGAACTTCTCGAACATCTGCTTGAACTTGTCGTAGCTGCCGATGCCGGGCTTCATCATCTTGGTGAGCGGGCCCTGCTCGGTGTGCTCGGGCGCGATCTTGAGATAACCGCCGACGTGGTGCTGCACCAGCTCCTTCACGTACTCGGGCGACTGCACGGCCAGGTCGTAACGCAGGCCGGAACCGATCAATATCTTCTTGATGCCGCGCAGCGCACGCGCGCGGCGGTAGATCTTGATGAGCGGATCGTGGTTCGTGCCCAGGTTCGGGCAGATGCCGGGGTACACGCAACTGGGCTTGCGGCAGGCCGATTCGATCTCGGGGCTCTTGCAGCCCAGGCGGTACATGTTGGCCGTGGGGCCGCCGAGGTCGGAGATGGTGCCGGTGAAGCCGCTCACCGAATCGCGGATGGCCTCGACCTCCTTGATGATCGATTCTTCGGAGCGGCTCTGGATGATGCGGCCCTCGTGCTCGGTGATCGAGCAGAAGGTGCAGCCGCCGAAGCAGCCGCGCATGATGTTCACGCTGAAGCGGATCATTTCCCATGCGGGGATCTTGGTCGCGCCGTCGTGGCTGCCGTTCTCGTCGGCGTAGCGTGGGTGCGGGCTGCGCGCGTACGGCAGGTCGAACACGTAGTCCATTTCCGCGGTGGTGAGCGGGATGGGCGGCGGGTTGATCCACACATCGCGCGCCGTGGTGCCTTCGCCATGCGCCTGCACCAGCGCGCGGGCGTTGCCGGGGTTGGTTTCCAGGTGCAGCACGCGGTTGGCGTGGGCGTAGAGCACCGGGTCGCTGCGCACCTGCTCGTACGACGGCAGGCGGATCACCGAGCGGTCGCGCGGCGGGACGCTGATCTTGCCGCGGCTTTGCAGCGCGGGGTTGGGCATGAAGGTCAGCGGCTTGATGGCCGGATTCACCACCGACTGCACCGACTGAAGCGCCGGCGAACCGGCCGCTTCCGCGGCCTTGGCCACGTCCTGCGCTTCGTCTTCCTTCGCGCAGGTGGCGCCGTTGGCCTTGGCCTGGTCCGACACCATCAGGTACGGATTGACGTGTGCCTCGACGCGGCCCGGCTCATCGACGCTGGTGGAGTTGATCTCGAACCAGCCCTCGGGCGTTTCGCGGCGCACGTAGGCGGTGCCGCGCACGTCGGTGATCTGCTGCACCGGCTCCTTGGCGGCCAGGCGGTGCGCGATCTCCACGATCGCGCGTTCGGCGTTGCCGTACAGCAGCAGGTCGCACTTGGAGTCGACGACGATGGAGCGGCGCACCTTGTCCGACCAGTAGTCGTAGTGCGCGATGCGGCGGAGCGACCCTTCGATACCGCCCAGGATGATCGGCACGTCGTTCCAGGCTTCCTTGCAGCGCTGCGAATACACGATGGCCGCGCGATCGGGGCGCGAGCCGCCGATGTCGCCGGGGGTGTAGGCGTCGTCGCTGCGGATCTTCCGGTCCGCGGTGTAGCGGTTGATCATCGAATCCATGTTGCCGGCGGTCACGCCGAAGAACAGGTTCGGCCTGCCCAGCACCTTGAAGGGATCGGCGCTCTGCCAGTCGGGCTGGGCAATGATGCCCACGCGGAAGCCCTGCCCCTCGAGCATGCGGCCGATCACCGACATGCCGAAACTGGGGTGGTCGACGTAGGCATCGCCCGTGACCACGATGATGTCGCAGCTGTCCCAGCCGAGAGCTTCCATTTCCTTGCGCGAAGTCGGCAGGAACTTGGCCGTGCCGAAACGGGCCGCCCAGTACTTGCGGTAGCTGGTCAGCGGCTTGGCGGCGCGCGCAAAAAAGGAGACGTCGACGGGGGCGTTCATCAGTGGGGAGTTAGGGACAGCCCGCGGCTGTGCGGTGCTGTCGTGGGCAACCCGCGATTTTAGGGTTTTCGAGCATGCCTGTCGCTACAAACATCCAGTGACCGGGCTCTAATGCGGTTTTCATTTAGTTGCTAAAGTCAATCAATCGAATGACAATAGCAACCATGTCCACGCCCTCGCCCACCACTGACGTCGCCGCCGTCAAGGCCATCCGGCAGTTCAACCGCTTCTATACGCGCCGGATCGGCGCCCTCGATCCATACCTCGGCAGCGCCATGTCGCTGACCGATGTGCGCGTCCTGTACGAGCTGGCGCACCGCGAAACAGCGGTCGCCAGCGAGATCGGCCGCGACCTCGGGCTCGATGCGGGCTACATGAGCCGCATCCTGCGCCGCTTCGAATCCGAGGGCTGGCTCACGCGCGAGCCCCATGCGCGGGATGCCCGGCAAAGCGTGCTGCGGCTGACCGAGGCCGGCCATGCCGCATTCGCGCCGCTGCAACAGAAATCCCGCGACGAAGCCGCCGCTTTGCTCGCCCCGCTTGCCCCGGCCCAACGAAACCAGCTGGTGCAGGCGATGTCCACGATGCAATCGCTGCTCGATCCGGCCGCCGCGCCCGCCAAACCCCAGGCCGCGATCCTGCGCGACCCGGCGCCCGGCGACATCGGCTGGGTCGTGCAGCAGCACGGCGAGATCTATGCGCGCGAATACGGCTGGGACAGCAGCTTCGAAGCGCTGGTGGCGCAGATCGCGGGGGAGTTCCTGCTCAAGTTCCAGCCCGAATGGGAGCGTTGCTGGATCGCCGAGCTCAACGGCGAGCGCATGGGCTCGATCTTCGTGGTGCGCAAGTCGGCCGGCGTGGCGCAGCTGCGCCTGTTGATCCTGTCGCCGGCCGCGCGCGGACTGGGCCTGGGCGGCAAACTGGTGGACGAATGCATCGCCTTTGCGCGCCGCAAGGGCTACAAAAAGATGACGCTGTGGACCAACAGCGACCTCGCGGCCGCGCGCGCCATCTATGCCAAGCGCGGCTTCCAGCTCACCAAGTCGGAGCCGCACGAGAGCTATGGAAAGCAACTCGTGGGCGAGACGTGGGAGATGAAGCTGTAGCGCCTGTCTTGCTCCTTCCCCCTCTGGGGGAAGGCTGGGATGGGGGCAGGCAGAGCGCTGGAAATGAGCGCCGTCGCGCCCCCCCACCCCGGCCCTCCCCCAACGGGGGAGGGAGAAAGGCGAAGGCTTACTGCATGAACCAGCCGTGGCTCACGACGAGCGACTGGCCGGTCAACGCATTCGTCGGGAAGCCCGCGAACAGCAACGCGACGCGCGCCACGTCCTCGGTGGTGGTGAATTCGCCATCCACCGTTTCCTTGAGCATCACGTTCTTGATGACTTCCTCTTCGCTGATGCCCAGCGTCTTGGCCTGCTCGGGAATCTGCTTCTCTACCAGCGGGGTGCGCACGAACCCGGGGCAGATCACGTTGGCGCGCACGCCGTGCTTGGCGCCTTCCTTCGCGACCGTCTTCGCGAGGCCGATGAGGCCGTGCTTGGCCGTGACGTAGGGCGCCTTCAGCAGCGATGCTTCCTTGGAGTGCACCGAGCCCATGTAGATCACGCTGCCGCCGCGGCCCTGCGCGTACATGTGCTTGAGGCACGCCTTGGTGGTGAGGAATGCGCCATCCAGGTGAATGGCGAGCATCTTCTTCCAGTCGGCGAAGCTGAATTCCTCGACCGGATGCACGATCTGGATGCCGGCGTTGCTGATCAGGATGTCGATGCCGCCGAAGGCCTTGGCGCCCTCTTCGACCGAGGCGTTGACCTGGTCTTCGTTGGTCACGTCCACCGCCACGCCGATGGCCTCGGCGCCCGTGGCCTTGAGTTCGGCGGCGGTGGCGTCGGCCGCTTCCTTGTTGAGGTCGGCAATGATGATCTTGGCGCCTTCCTGTGCGAAGAGGATGGCGATTTCCTTGCCGATGCCGCTGGCCGAGCCGGTGATGTAGGCGACCTTGTCCTTGAGTTGCATGGTGGATGTTCCTTCGGGGTTGGGATGAAAAGAAGACAAGCAGGAATCAGGCGAGGTAGTCGTGCTCGACGGTACCGAGCGCCAGCGTCATGTCCGCGATGTAGTGCACCGCCGATTCGACCTTCAGCACCGGCAAATCGGCCACCGGTGCCAGCGCATGCGGATGCAGTTCGAGCGATGCCGGCGCGGTCCACGCGCCGTGCAGCGTGACATCGACCATGTGATAGCGCACCAGCTCGCAGATGCGGGCCGTGCCGTCGACGTGCGGAATGATCTTGAGCAGGAAGTTCGGCTGCGCGATGCCCGCAAGAATCGGCGCGGGGTCGAGCGCGCGGTGCTTGAAGCCCATGGTGGCCTTGGCCACGCGCACCTTGCCGTAGTCCAGCGTGCCGACGATCACGTCGGTCTCGTAGTCGAGCGTGGGCGAGGCGAGCTTCTTCGGAAAGCCCCAGAGTTCGCGGCCGCCGGCGATCGGCGGATGGTCGTTCAGGTACATCGCGTGCACGTACGCGCCCTTCTCCACGCCCCTGGCGGTGCGCAGCTGCACCGGAATGACCTGGCCAGACTCGGTGTAGTCGCCGAAGCCGGTGGAGTCGGGCATGCGGATGAATTCGTACTTCACCAGCGGCTCGACCACTTCGAGCGGCTCGGGCACCACGGCGCGCAACGCGTCCATGTCGGTGCGGTAGGTGACGATGAGAAATTCGCGGCGCACGAACCGGTACGGTCCGGGCGGAAAGGCGGGGCTGGTGAGCGGCATGGCGAACGCCTGCCGCCGTACATCTTCAATGTTCACGAACATTTCCTCCTGTTGAAGTGACCGATCCAGTCTCGCGCTGGTTTCTTAGTCGAGGCTGAATCGCCTCCTTCAGCGCGACAGGCCCGGCCGCTTGACCCGGCCCGCGCCGTGCTCGCCGAGGTCGAAGGTCGTCACGCCGTTGACGGTGGCGTCGGCGCGCAGGGTCTCGGGATGCGCCAGCGTCACGCGCATGTCGCGCGCGCCCGACTCCCAGTGCTCCTCGACCGCGGCTCGCGAGAACTCATAGTCTTTCGACTCGAGCTCGTAAGGCTTGTCGCGGTAGATGAGGTGAAAGATGTCGATGGGCTCGTGCGTGAGCTGCGACTGCACCGCGAGCACGCTCGGGTCCTTGCGCAGGTTGGCCGGCAGCTTGGTGATGAGGTCGGCAATGGCCTGCTGCAGGTTCATGTTCGCGGCCATCGCGTCGGTGTTCATGCGGGTGCGGCTCGAATAGGTGATGTCCTTCTGCCGCTCCATCACGCCCGCCATGTTGTGCGGCATCTCGCCGCGCGCATTGAAGAGGTCGACCTGCAGCACCACCAGGGGTTCGTTGCGCGGATGGATGTCCAGCACGTACTGCAGCGGCGTGTTCGAGACGATGCCGCCGTCCCAGTAATCCTCGCCGTCGATGTGCACCGGCGCAAAGCCCGGCGGCAGCGCGCCGCTGGCCATGATGTGCTCTGGCCCGATGCGCTGGCGCGTGTTGTCGAAGTACACCGAGTTGCCGGTGCGCACATTGACCGCGCCCACGCTGAAGCGGGCCTCGCAGGCGTTGATGCGGTCGAAATCGATGAGGCGCTCGAGCGTGGCCTTCAGCGGCGAGGTGTCGTAGTAGCTCAGGAACGGCGCCGCACCGCCCATCAGGAGGGCCGGCGAATAGCGCGGCTCGAAGAATCCCGGAATGCCGACCAGCGAAGCCATCGCCGCGCTGTACTGGTTTTGCGTGGCCCGATCACCAAACCATGAAGGCAGGCGCTGCGAAGGCCCGGAGGACACGAGGTGCCAGAACTCGCGCAGCCTGTCGACCCGGTGCTCGGGCGCGTTGCCCGCGATCAGCGCCGCATTGATGGCGCCGATCGAGACGCCGGCGATCCAGTGTGGCTGCAGCTCGGTCTCGCTGAGCGCGGCATACACGCCCGCCTGGTAAGCACCGAGCGCACCGCCGCCCTGCAGCACCAGGGCCTTGCGGGCCCCGCGCATGTCTTCGCGGCGTGACGCGAAAGGATTGAGGGGTTGTTGGGAGGATGCCGCACGGGGTTTCTTCTGGGGGGTCGTCGTCATGCATTCATTTGACACCAGCCCCGCGACAGCAACCTGACCGGAGACCGAAGCCTCCGAAAGAAGATCACATCTTCGGCAGCATCTGCCCACGGATTTCGCCGCCCGGGTTGGCCGCGGTGTGGATGTTCGCGTACCACTTGCCTGCGACCAGGTCGGCCGCCTGTGCCGGCGTGAGTGTTGCCTGGCCTTCGATCGGGCTGGCCGCGTTGGCGAACGGCAGCACCACACCGGCATTCGCGCCCGCGGCGGCAGGACCGTGGAAATGCGCCGCGGTGGCCGGGCCACTGAGGCCCGTGTAGGTGATCTTGTACTTGAGGACGTTGGTGTCCCGGTTGAGCCAGGCCTCGGCCATGCCGCTGCCGCGCGTCATGTTGGGCGGGACTTCGCTGGCTGCGTTCATCGCGCCACTGAAGCTGGCGGTGTTCGACTTGGACATCATCCCGCAGCCGACCAGGGCAGCACTGGCCACGCCGGTGATGAGGGCTGCGCGCAAAAAGGTGCCGTATCGGGTCATGAGCTTGTCTCCTGAAGTTGTGAAAGCTTCCACAGCATAGGCAGCACCCGCGCCCGCCCGTGTCGGCCACGGCCCCGACTTTGCGGGCCCGCCACAGAGTGAAAGAGAATGCAACGATGACCTCCCAAGCACTCCCAACCGCCCACGAAGTGGTCGATTTCTGGCGCGAAGCCGGTCCCGCCCGCTGGTTCGCCAAGAGCGATGCGTTCGACGCCGAATTCCTCTCGCGCTTTGCAGATGCCCACCAGGCGGCAGCCCGCGGCGAACTCGATCACTGGACCGAAGATGCCGAAGGCTCGCTGGCCCTTCTCGTCCTGCTCGACCAGCTGCCGCGCAACGCCTGGCGCAACAACCCGCACATGCTCGCCACCGACGGCCTCGCGCTGGCCGTGGCGAAGAAGGCACTCCCCGCGGGCTTCGACCAGCAGTTCGAAAAGGAATTGCGCCCCTTCTTCTACCTGCCCTTCATGCACTCCGAAGTGCTGGCCGAGCAGGAGCGCTCGGTCGAACTCAACGCGGCGCTCGATGCCAACACCCAACGCTATGCCGTGCTGCACCGGGACATCGTCGCGCGCTTCGGCCGCTTTCCGCACCGCAACCGGATGCTGGGGCGCAGCAGCACCGCGGAAGAACAGAAGTTTCTCGACGAAGGCGGCTTCGCCGGCTGACGTTCGCCCTCAGGCGTCGTTCTGCGCCAGGGGCACGTCGCGCGTCGGGGACGGGTTCGCATCGGGCAGGCCCGCCTTGTCCTTCATCGAGCCGTAGGTGCGCGCATAGACCCAGGTGAACTCTGCGCCCAGCAGGAAGATCTGCGCCGAGTAGTACACCCACACCAGCACCACCACCAGCGAGCCCGCGGCGCCATAGCCCGAGGCCACGCTGCTCTTGCCGATGTACAGGCCGATCAGGTGCTTGCCGACCGTGAAGAGCAGCGCGGTGACCGCCGCGCCCACCCACACGTCGCGCCACTGCACCTTTGCGCGCGGCATGATCTTGTAGATCATCGCGAAGATCACCGTCACCATCACGAAGCTGAAGACGAAGTTCACCACCTGCGCCAGGCTCTCCCACGCACCGAACACTGGCGACCACCACTTGCCCAGTGCCGCCAGCGCCGCGCTGGCCACCAGCGACACCATCAGCAAGAAGCCGATGCCCATGATCATGCTGAACGACAGGAGCCGCACCCGCAGCAGGTTGAAGATGCCCGAGCTCTTGGTGCGGGCCGGTGCGCGCCAGATGCGATCGAGCGCGTCCTGCAGCTCGCCGAACACCGTGGTCGCGCCGACCACCAGGAGGCCGATGCCGATCACCGTGGCCACGATGCCCTCGGTCGGCTTGTTCACCGCCTGCAGCATGCCCTGCACCGCCGCCGCGCCCTGCTCGCCCATGAGGCCCGAGAGCTGCGCGAAGATCTCGCCGCGCGCGGCCTCCTGGCCGAAGACCAGGCCCGCCACCGCGATCACGATCAGGAGCAGCGGCGCGATGGAAAACACCGTGTAGTACGCGAGCGCCGCACCCATGCTGGGGGCGTAGTCGTTCGACCACGATGCGAAGGCTCGTTTGCACAGATCGAAGAGCGCGCGGATTTGCATGAGCATGGAATTTCCCTGTTGAACCGGCCGGGTCATGTCGGCGCGATGCCCGGCATGTTGCAGGCCTGCCTACGATAATCGCATCCACATGCAAGCGCCCCTCTCCGATGCGGCAACGCCGCAAGACACGCCCCAGCCCCGGTCGCCACGCGACCTTTTTGTTTCGTTCACCTGGCTCGCGCTGCAGGGCTTCGGCGGCGTCCTCGCCATCGTCCAGCGCGAGATGGTCGAGAAGAAGAAGTGGCTCACCCCCGAGCAGTTCCTCGAAGACTGGGCCGTGGCCCAGGTGATGCCCGGGCCCAACGTGATCAACCTCGCCCTGATGATCGGCGACCGCTACTTCGGCCTGCGCGGCGCCATTGCCGCGGTGGCGGGCATGCTGACCATTCCGCTCGTCGTGATCCTCGCGCTGGCCGTGCTCTACGCGCACTACGCGGGCAACCCGCAGGTGGCGGCGGCGCTGCGGGGCATGGGGGCGGTGTCGGGCGGGCTGATCGCCGCCACGGGCATCAAGCTGATTCCACAACTTCGCAAGCACCCGCTGGGCTTTCCGGTGTGCCTCGCATTCATGGCGCTGGTGTTCGCGGCGATCGCGGTGTTCAAGGTGCCGCTCGGCTGGGTGCTGCTGGTGGTCGGCGGCGTGGCCTGCGTCTGGACCTGGAAGAGGATCGCCCCATGAGCGCGCGCCGGGCCACCCGCAGCAAGCTCGCACCGCAGCCAAAGGCGGAGGTTTTCGCATGACCATCGTTATGCAATGGCACGACTGGCTGGCCCTCTTCGGCCAGTACCTGCTGCTCTCGCTGCTGTCGATCAGCGGCGCCATCACCACGGTGCCCGACATGCACCGCTACCTCGTCACCCAGCACGGCTGGCTCACCGATGCGCAGTTCAGCTCGTCGGTCGCCATCGCCCAGGCGGCGCCCGGGCCCAACGTGCTGTTCGTCGCGCTGATGGGCTGGAACGTCGGGCTCAACGCGGGCGGCGGTATCGGCGCCGGGCCGACGGCGTGGCTGCTCGGTCTCTTCGGCCTGATGGTGACCATGCTCGGCATCATGGTGCCGAGCACCACCCTCACCTACTTCGCCACCCGCTGGGGCCATCGCAACCGCACACGCCGTGAAGTGCGCGCCTTCAAGCAGGGCATGGCGCCGGTGGTAGTGGGCCTCTTGATCGCCACCGGCTGGGTGCTGGCCGCGGGTAACCATGCCGGCAACGCGCCCGCCTGGCATCTGTGGCTGCTGACCGGCGTGGCCGCGCTTATCGTCTGGCGCACGCGCATCCACCTGCTTTGGCTGCTCGGCGCCGGCGCATTGCTCGGCGCCATGGGCTTCGTCTGATCCTCCCCCCCTTCCTTTTCTTCTTCAGGAAACTTCGTCATGTCTCAATTTCGCCCGCTCGGCCGCTCCGGCCTCCTGGTTTCGCCGCTCGCTTTTGGTGGCAACGTGTTCGGCTGGACGGTAGACGAAGCCGCCTCGTTCAAGCTGCTCGATGCCTGGCTCGATGCGGGCTTCAACTTCGTGGACACCGCCGACGTCTACTCGGCCTGGGTGCCGGGCCACACGGGCGGCGAGTCGGAAACCATCATCGGCAAGTGGCTCAAGCAGAGCGGCAAGCGCAACCGCGTGGTGCTGGCCACCAAGGTCGGCAAGCCGATGGGCGAAGGCAAGGTGGGCCTCGCGCCCAAGTACATCCGCGAGGCGGTCGAGGCTTCGCTCAGGCGCCTGCAGACGGACCACATCGACCTCTACCAGTCGCACGACGACGACGCCAACACGCCGCTCGAAGAATCGCTCGGCGCATTCGATGCGCTCATCAAGGAAGGCAAGGTGCGCGCCATCGGCGCCTCCAACTACACGGCGCCGCGGCTGGCCGAGGCGCTGGACGTGTCGGAGCGCTTGGGGCTGGCGCGCTACGAGAGCCTGCAGCCGCTCTACAACCTGTACGACCGCGCGGTGTTCGAGGATGAACTGGAGCCGTTGTGCGTCAAGCGCGAAGTGGGCGTGATCAACTTCTACGCGCTCGCGGCCGGCTTCCTGACCGGCAAGTACCGCACCGAAGCCGACGCATCGAAGAGCGCGCGCGGCGCCAACACGACGAAGAAGTACCTGAACCCGCGCGGCCTGCGCATCCTCGATGCACTCGACAAGGTGGCGCAGCAGTACAACGCCAAGCCAGGCCAGGTCGCCATTGCATGGCAGATCGCGCGGCCGGGCGTGACGGCGCCGATCGCCAGCGCCACATCGATCGCGCAGCTCGAAGAGCTGGTGGTCGCCACGCAGTTGAAGCTCGACGCGGGCACCATCGAAATGCTCGACCGCGCGAGCGCCGAGACGGCCGCCTGAACCATTCTTCAGTGATGAGCAACATCTTCGATTCGATCGCCGCGCCCACGCTGGAGCACTTCGCCGACCTGCGCGTGCAGGTGGGCGTGCCGCAGGTGCTGGGCCAGAGCGCGCGCGGGCTGCGGCGCATCGTGCCCATCACGGGCGGCGAAGCGTCGGGCCACGGCTGGCGCGCACGCGTGCTGCCGGGCGGCAGCGACTTTCAATTGATCGTGAGCGATACCCTCTCCGAACTCGATGCGCGCTACGGGCTCGAGACCGACGCAGGCGACCTGATCTACGTGCAGAACCACGCGGTGCGCTCGGCCGCGCCGGAGGTGATGGCCAAGCTGCTGCGCGGCGAGCCGGTCGATCCGGCAGAGGTCTACTTCCGCTGCAACCCGCGCTTCGAGACGGCCTCGCCCGCGCTGCGGTGGATCAACGAACGGATGTTCGTCGGCGCCGGTGTCAGGCACCCGGCCGAAGTCGTGATGCGATTCTTCGCGCTTGCCTAGCCTCTAGCCGTCGACCGGGTTCAACGGCGTTGCCAGGATGCGCTGGTAGAACGCCACGTCGAGCCAGCGGCCGAACTTGAATCCGGCCTGCCGCACGGTGCCCGAGTGCTCGAACCCGAGCCGCTCGTGCAGGCCGATGCTGCCGGCATTGGCTGCGTCGATGGCGCCGACCATCACATGCACGTCCCGCGCGATCGCCTCGGCAATGATCGCTTCCATGAGCGTGCGCCCGAGCCCCGCGCCGCGATGGCCGGCCTCGACGTACACCGAGTGCTCGACCGTGTACTTGTAGGCCGGAAAGGCGCGAAAGCTGCCGTAGCTCGCGAAGCCCAGCAGCTTGCCGTTTTCGTCCTCCGCGCCAATCACCGGGAAGCCGTTGGCGCGCTTGGTGGCGAACCACGCGACCATGTTCTCGGGCGTGCGCGGCTTGTAGTCGTACAGCGCGGTGGAAGTGACGATGGCGTCGTTGAGGATCGCGAGGATGGCGCCGGCGTGGGCTTCCTCGGTGCAGGTGATGAGGCGCATGGTGCTTCTCTGTCGTTCAATATAAGAGAATAATAATCTCATATGAGAAACGATTCACCCCCATCCAGCGAAGCTCCCGGCCACATCGACGCCCTCATCGCCACACGGCTGCTGGCGCTGCGGCAGGCCAAGGGGCTCAGCCTGGCCGAGCTGGCCGAGCTCTCGGGGGTCAGCAAAGCCATGATCTCGAAAGTGGAGCGTGCACAGAGCAGCCCGACGGCCGTGCTGCTGGGCCGGCTGGCGGCGGGCCTTGGCGTGTCGCTGGCGCAACTGCTCACCGAGGAAAAGGAAAAGGAAGCGCCCCAGCGGCTTCGCGCGAAGGCCATGCAGGAAGTCTGGCGCGACCCCGAGGCGGGGTATCTGCGCCGCCAGGTCGCCGAGCGCGGCGCGACGGGCAGCGGGGTGGAACTGGTCGAGGTCGAGCTGCCGCGTTCTGCGCAGGTCGGCTATCCGCGATGGAGCGGCAAGCCTTACCGCCAATGCCTGTGGATGCTCGAGGGCGCGCTGCGGGTGGACTACGGCGAGGAGCGCTTCGAGCTGGCGCCCGGAGATTGCCTCGACTTCGGCGTGGACCGGCCGCTGGTCTTCAAGGCGCTCGGGCGCACGGCCTGCCGCTACCTGCTGGTCGCGTCGCTGGACTAGCCTTGCGGTAGGCACCCTCCCACACAGAGAGGCGGTCGACGCTGGTTCGGGATGGTCGGGGCCTCGGGATACTGCAGGCATCTCAGCTACCGGAGGACATGATGTCTTTTGCGCTTTACATGATCGGTTTCCTGATCTTCCTGGGCGGCATCGCCTGGGGTGCTTCAGTGGCTGGCGTTCCTACGCTCTACATCGGCATCGGTGCGCTGATTCTTCTGGGCATCGGCATCTTCAGCGCGGTGGGCCGCACGCGCAGCAAAGACCCATCCTGACGCGCCGCGGCTGCGGGGTTCACACAGCCTTCACGCCGCGCGCACATCGCCCGCACACCCCCCGCACATGGCGTAGCTAACTTCGCACGCGCACCACAAACCGTGGTGCGCCTTGCCAAGTCAGCTGCCCATGCACTCCTCTTCCTGCTTCTTCTCCCCGCTCTCCACTTCATCCGCAACGTCCTGCCCAGCGCCGGCCACCACGAGCGGCGGCCTTGCCAACATCAAGGTGGACCTGCTCGTCGTCGGCGCGAGCTTCGCGGGCCTCGCCTGCGCCCGCGCCGCGGCACTCGCCGGCCTCAGCGTGATGGTGCTGGAGAAGAAAACCAGCGCCGGCGCCAAGCTCCACACCACCGGGATCATCGTGAAGGACGCAGTCGACAGCGTCCCCTGGCTGGCGGAAGTGCCGCCAGAACTGGTCCGGCGCATCGAAGGCGTGCGGCTCTATGCGCCGAACATGCGGCACGTTGACCTGCACGCACCCGGCTACTGGTTCTGGGCCACCGATGCACCCGCGCTGCTCGACTGGATGGTCGATTCCGCCCGGGCCTGCGGCGTCGATGTGCGGCTCGGCACGCTGTTCGAGCAGGCGCTCTGGATGAATGACCGCTGGGAAGTCCCGGTGACGCACGGCCCCTGCATCACCGCCACCTACCTCGTCGGTGCCGACGGCCCGCATTCACGCGTCGCCAAGGCGCTGGGCCTCTCGCGCAACACGCGCTTTCTCTACGGCGTCGAGCACGAATACCAGGGCGCCCGCATGGCGCCGGACCTCCTTCACTGCTTCATCGACCGCCAGCTCGCCCCCGGCTACATCGGCTGGGCGCTCGACGGCGTGGGCGTGAGCCAGATCGGCCTGGCCCGCCGCCTGGGCCACAACGATGCGAACGCGCTGCGGCTCGCGCCTTTCCTGAAGAAGATCGAATCGGTGGTGTCTCCAGGCGATGCGCCGCCGGTGGCCGTGCGCGCCGGGATGATCCCCTGCGGCGGCGTGCTCCCGGTCGTGGCGCGCGAACGGGCGCTGCTGGTGGGCGACGCGGCTGGCATGGTGTCGCCGGTCACGGCCGGTGGCATCCACACCGCGCTGCAGCACGGCGAGCGCGCGGGCGAAGCGGTGGCGCGCTTCGTGCGCGGCGAGGTGGGAGACCCGGCGACGTGGTTCGTTCGCAGCTACCCGCGCTTTCTGCTCAAGCGCTCGCTGCGCTGGGCCTTCGACCACTTCCAGAGCGACTGGATGTTCAACCACCTGCTCGGCACGCCGCAGATGCGGCGCATGGCAGAACTCGTCTACTTCCACCGCAAGGGTGGGCCGCTCCCGAAGGACTAGACGCTGCGCTGGCGCATCGCTTCGTAGAGGCACACGCCGCTGGCCACCGAGACATTCAGGCTCTCGACCGCGCCGGCCATCGGGATGCTCACCAGTTCGTCGCAGGTCTTGCGGGTCAGCTGGCGCATGCCGTCGCCCTCGGCGCCCAGCACCAGCGCCAGGGGGCGCTTCAGGTCGCTCTGGTAGATCGTGCCCGTTGCGTCGTCGCTGGTGCCCACGCACCAGATGCTGCGCTCCTTGAGTTCATTCATCGTGCGCGCGAGATTCGTCACCATGAAATACGGCACCGTCTCGGCCGCGCCGCTCGCCACCTTGGCCACGGTGGCGTTGATGCCGGCCGCATGGTCCTTCGGGGCGATCACCGCATGGGCGCCGGCGCCGTCGGCCACACGCAGGCACGCACCCAGGTTGTGCGGATCGGTCACGCCGTCGAGCACCAGCAAGAGGGGCACGGTGCCGGCCTCTTCGAGGCCTTCGAGCAGTTCGTCGAGCGAATGGATTTGCGCCGTGGGCTCGACCCGCGCCGCCACGCCCTGATGGCCGTGACTGCCGGCAAGCTTGGCAATGCGCAGGCTGTCGGCCTCGACCAGGCGCACGCCGGCTTCTTGCGCGCGCGAGATGAACTGTTTCATGCGCGCATCGCGCCGGCTGGCGTCGAACAGAACCTCGAGTACCGATTTCGGCGCGGTCTTGATTCGCACGCCCACGGCATGGAAGCCGAAGATCACTTTGGGGGAAGACATCCCCCGATTATCCCTACCCCCGGGATCGCCCTTCAGGCCCCTCAGGCGATCGGCAGGCCGCTGAGCGCACGCGTGCGCTCGTCGTGCAGTTCCTGCACCGCCTGCGCGTTCGGATGCACCCGCCCGGTGTTGCCCACGCTCTCCAGGTACTGGCAGGCGGCGTGGCCTTCGGCGGCCTTTTCGTACTGCGCGATCCAGGCATCGCGCACATGCAGCTTGTCGGGCGACACGGGCCAGACGCCCGGCTGCGGCCGGATGTGCTCTCCGACACCGATGCGCCAGGGCTTGGCGCTAAGGCGGGCGCGAAAGCAGTTCTGATTGCGGCACATGCGCGCGTAGACCTTGTCCACGCCCAGCGCCTGGAAGCAGTCGGCCACCGTCATGTCGGTCGGACTGAAGATATCGTGCATCGCCAGCAGGCGAAAACCCGCGGGCGTTCGGTACACCCGCAGGTGCCAGTCGGGATGCTGGTGCAGGAAGCGCCCGATGCGCTCGGCCGCTCGCTTTTCGGGCGCGGGGTTCGTGCTGGCCTCCCCACGCTTCTTGGCAAGGCCGATGCGGTAGGCGACGATGAAGACGACGATGGCGGCGATCAGCCCGCCTATCCAGGTCTTGGCGGTCCAGCCGCCGACGATGCCCGCGATGAGTGCTGGCACCAAGGCAAAGCCGAACACGCTGGTGCGCAGGGGTTCGTCGAAATCGATATCGACGAACATCACGTCGGGCGTATTGAGGCAGCGTGCCCCGTAGCCATTGCGCGTGACGACGCTCTCGCCCTGCCGCTCGACGATTTCCTCGCGGATCGGCATGCCGTCGGCGCCGTTGTAGGCCACCTTGCGTTCGCGTCGCTCGAGCGTCTCGCCGCTCGCGATGCGATCGAAGGCTTCGCGGGTGCGCTGGTCGGCATGCGCCTGCGCGGCCAGCGGGCTGTCGTCCGACCAGCCATAGCGCCGCACGGTGATCTGCTTGCCGTCCACTCGCTCCTGGATGCGGCCTTCGGCCCAGTACTGGGGAACGATCATCGCCTCAGGCGCCCTTCACGAAATACAGCCAGGCCAGCACCACGACCAGCACGACGATGACGATGGGCAGCAACTTCGAGCCCCCTTGCGACACCCGCCCCGGTTCGGCCATCGGATTCGTCGGAATGCCCGACGGCAAATGCCCGAAATCGCCGGCCGCCGGATTCTGGTGGTTCTCGACCAGTTGCTTGGCCTCGGCCAGCCCAAGGCCCGTGGCTTCGCGCGTGAGGCGAACGGCCTCGATCTTGTTGCCCTTTGCCAGGGCGGTGAGCGCAGCCGACGGCACCGCCGCGGGTCCGTTGCCCTGCATGCCCGCGCCCTCGGGTTCGCCGCGGCCCCAGTCGCCCTCCTGCCAGTCGGCCGGCGCGCCCTCGCCATTGGCGTAGCGCTCGACGGCTTCCTTGGACGACTTGAGGTCCATGCCGGTCTTGTCGCGCACGATCTTGATCGCCTCGATCAGGCTGCCGCGCTGCAATGCCGCGATGGCTTCGGGTGGAAGCTTGTCCATGGACCTCTCCTCGGGTTGTTTGTTGTTGTCTCTTCGCTGCGTCTTTGACGTTCAGGCGGCCTGCTCGACCGTCGAAACCGGCGTCTTCTCGTTGAGCGACACGCGCCCGGCCTCGATGGTGATGCGGCGCTCGCAGCGGGATGCGATGCCGCGGTCGTGGGTGACCAGCACCAGCGTCGTGCCGAGTTCGCGGTTTAGGTCGAACATCAGCTTCATCACTTGCTCGCCGGTCGCGAAGTCGAGGCTGCCGGTGGGCTCGTCGGCCAGGAGCAGCGCCGGCTGGACCACGAAGGCCCGCGCCAGCGCCACGCGCTGCTGCTCGCCGCCCGAGAGCACCTTGGGGTAGTGGCCCAAACGCTGCCCGAGCCCGACGCGGCCGAGCATCTCGGTGGCGGCCTTGCGCGCGTCCTTGCGATTGGCCAGCTCCAGCGGGAGCATCACGTTTTCGAGCGCGCTCAGGTTGCCCAGCAACTGGAAGCTCTGGAACACGAAGCCCACGCGCTGTGCGCGCAAGGCGGCGCGTTCGTCCTCGTCGATGGCGAAGATGTCGTCGCCCGCGAGCTTGACCGTGCCGCGCGTGGGCGTATCGAGCCCCGCGATGATCGACAGCAAGGTGCTCTTGCCGGAGCCCGAGGCGCCGACGATGGCGGCGGTTTCCCGCGCGCCGAGGGTGAAATGGATGTCCTGCAGAATGTCCAGCGTGCCGGCCGAATCGGTGACGGACTTGAAGACATGCTCGACGGCGACAATGGCATCAGACGGGGGTTGGGACATGGAAAGGCTTTGGTTTTGAATCGACGTGACTTTATCTTGACCACCGCCGCACTAGGCGGTGCGGGCAGCGCGGGAACATGGATGGCCGCGGCGCACGCCCAGTCGACCGCAACCGGCAAGCCGGTCATCCTGGTGCTGGGCGATTCGCTGAGCGCAGAGTACGGCTTGAAGCGTGGCGAAGGCTGGGTACCCTTGCTGGAAAAAAGGCTTGCCCAGCAGAAGATCGCAGCCATCGTGGTCAACGCCAGCATCAGCGGCGACACCAGCTCCGGCGGACGCGCCCGCTTCCCCGCCCTGCTCACACAACACAAGCCCAGCCACGTGGTGGTGGAGCTCGGCGCCAACGATGCGCTGCGCGGCCTTCCGCTCTCGGACACCGAGGCCAACCTGCTGCAGATCACCAAGGCCGCGCAGGCCGCGGGCGCGAAGGTGCTGATCGTTGGCATCCAGGTGCCTCCGAACTACGGCGGCGACTACACGCGACGCTTCGAGGCGGTGTTCTCGAAGGTGGCGGGCGCGACCAAGTCGGCGCTCGTGCCCTTCCTGCTCAAGGGCGTGGCCGATGCGCCGAATGCGATGTCGCTGTTCCAGGCCGACCGCATCCACCCGACGGCCGTGGCGCAGCCGCAGTTGCTCGACAACGTCTGGCCCGAATTGCGCAAGCTGCTGCCCAAGTAAATCGGGCGGCGCGCGAAAAGAAAAAAGCCGCCGCAGGCGCAGGCCTGCGGCGGCTTTTCGATGGGAACGCCAGAAGCGGATCAACCGTTCTTGGTGGGCAACTCTGGCACCGTGGGGGGATCGCGTTCGAGCGATGCCACGTCGGTTTCCGGGTCTCCGGGAGCCAGTCCGTCGCTGCTCGGGCTGAGCTTGCGATATTGCTTCTCGCGGAGCTTTTCTTCCTTTTTCTTCTTCTTGGCCAGCTCTTTCTGGCGCTTCTCGTAGCCGTAATTTGGTGTTGCCACTGCTTCTCCTTGAGGCGAGACAGTCACGGTGACTGTGCGTCGCCTACTGTAAGCGATAACGGTGCAGCCTCAAGGCGTGGCGCCGGGCGCCGTTTCGAACTCGAACACACCTTGCAAACCGGGGGTACGCGGCGCGACGTACCGACTCTTGCGATTTTTTCTGCCCACTGCGCGCAGCAGGCCTTACATCTGCCCCAGCGCTTGCTGCAGGTCGGCGCGCAGGTCGTCGACGTCTTCCAGCCCGATCGAGAAGCGCACCAGCGTGCCCTTGTAGGGCCAGCGCGCCACGCTCGCATCGCGCATCAGGCCGATGTCGTAGGGCACCACCAGGCTGATCGGGCCGCCCCACGAATAGCCTAGGCGGAAGAGCTTCAGGCTGTCGCAGAAACGGTCGACCTGCTCGGTGCTGTAGCGCTCGTCGAACACCACCGAGAACAAGCCCGCGGCCAGGTCAGTAGCGCCGCACAGCGCGCGCCAGTTGGCGTGGCCGGGCGAATCTTCCAGCGCGGGGTGCAGCACCTGCGCGATCTCCTCGCAGCCGTTGAGCCAGCCGGCCAGTTCGCGCGCCACACGGTCGTGCGCCGCATAACGCAGGCCGATGCTCGGCAGCGAGCGCAGCAACGTCTCGACATCGCCCACGCCGGCGCCGAAGCCGATGCGCATGTGCGCGAGCTTGAGCGCGCGGTGCAGCCGCTCGTCGTTGGTGACCACGCTGCCCATCAGCACGTCGCCGCCGCCGCTCGGGTACTTGGTGAGCGCGTGCACCGAGATGTCGACGCCCTGCCCCGTGCCGTTGAAATCGAAGGGCGCGAAGGCAAGGCCCGCGCCCCAGGTGTTGTCCAGCGCCGTCACCACGCCTCGCGAGCGGCAGACGTCCACGAGCGCGGGCAGGTTCGGGAATTCCATGGTGACCGAGCCCGCCGCTTCCAGCCACACCAGCCGCGTGCGATGCGAGATCTTGGCCTCCAGGTCGGCCGGGTTCATCGCGTCGTACAGGCGGTGGGTGATGCCGAAGTTGGCAAGCTCACCCGTGGCCAGCGCCTTGTTGGGGCCATAGGCGTTGTCGGGAATCAGCACCTCGTCGCCGGTCTTCAGGAACGCGAACGAGACCAGCGAAATGGCCGCCAGGCCGCTGGGCACCAGCAGGCATTCGGTGCCGCCTTCGAGCGTGGCCAGGCGCTCCTCGAGCGTGAACGTAGTCGGCGTGCCGTGCAGGCCGTAGGTGTAGCCGGCCTTTGTCTTCCAGTCACGTGCGCGCATGGCAGCCACATCGGCAAAGAAGACGGTCGATGCCTTGAACACGCCGGGCTGCGGCGCGGCGAAGGTGGCCGGAGGGGTGTAGGGATGGTGGATCAGGGTCGTCGAAGGCTTGCTCATGTGCCGATGCTAGCGCGCCCGTCACACGCGAGGAAACCCGGCGTCCTAGACTCGCGGCTTCGCGCTTGCGAACCACGCCACACACCCCTCACCAGGAGCCCGTCGATGCCGATCACGAACCCGCAGTTGCAGAACCACCCATTCCTTCAGGACATGTACCGCGACGCGTACTTTCCCGACTTCCTGGTGGACAAGTGCAAGCAGATCCTGGTCGATCTCTGCGAGGAGATCGAGTCGAAGAAGCCAGCCGACGACGCAGGCCTCCTGAAGCTGACGCACGCCGCCACGAACCGGTTCAACGATTTGGTCGAGGAGTTCGAGGAGAACGACAGCGAACTGGAAACAGGCGCGCGCGAAGCCATTGGCGCGGACTTCGAGACCATCGTCAGGGCCTATGGGTTCGTCGATGTGGACATCGAGGATGTGATCGCGACGCGCGACTGGTAAGCCGGGCGGCGCCATCGCACAATCCGCCGATGGGCCAAAGCCTGTTCCAACCGGGGCTCGCAGCATGCAGCTGACGCGGCTCCCTCCTCCCCATCTGCAGCCATTCATCAAGCTGCTGTGGGCCTCTGCACCCGAAGGCGTGCCGACCGAACGGCCAGGCGCGCGCGAGCACGTACTGCCCACGGGCGGCATGCACGTGGTGTTCCGCCTGTCGGGTCCTCCGCTGAAGCTGTTCGATAGCGCCGACGACACACGCGGCCAGACCTGCGGCTACGCGATCGTCGGTGGCGCGCGCGCCGCCTCCTACATGCGCGATGTTTCGGTGGTCACGCGCTCCGTCGGCGCGCAGCTTCAGCCCGGCGCCGCGCGTGCCCTGCTCGGCGCCCCCGAGGACGCATTGGCCAGCCAGCACACGCCGCTCGATGCGCTCTGGGGCACGCGGCAGACCGATGCCGCGCTCGAACGAGTCCATGCGGCGGGCGACCTCGAGGGGCAGCTGAACGTCTTCGAAGCCCTGCTCGCCCAGCGAGTCATCGACGCGCTCGGTGCCGGTCTGCGCGGCCTGCATCCGGCCATCGCCGCAACGCTCGGGCCGCTGGCCGATGAGAACCCCTCGATCACCGGATTGGTGACGCGCAGCGGCTACAGCCATCGCCGCTTCATCGCGCTGTTTCGCGGCGCGGTCGGCCTCAGCCCCAAGGAGTACGCGCGCGTGATGCGTTTCGACCGCGCGCTGACGCTGGCAGGCGACCCCGCGCAAAGCTGGGCCGAGATCGCGCTCGCCGCCGGCTACAGCGACCAGGCGCACCTGAGCCGCGAGTTCTCGGCACTGGCGGGCATGTCGCCGCAGGCGTGGCGGCGGACCGGGGCCACGTCGCCGCGGCATGTGCCGGCGGGCACGACAACAGGTCAAATTCGTTCAAGACGCTAGCGGCGCGGCGGCCCAGAATCCGCACCACGACAACGGCTTTCCTCCTCTCGAAAGGCAACCATCATGGCGATCCACGAACTGTTCCCGTACCTTTGCGTCGACGATGCCGGCGCGGCCATCGACTTCTATTGCGAGGTCTTCGAAGTGAAGGAGATCTTCCGCCTCACCGAGCCGAGCGGGCGCATCGGCCACGCGGAGCTGGACTTTCACAACGGCGCGATCCTGATGATTTCGGACGAGTTCGCCGAGTTCAACATCCGCAGCGCCAAGACGCTGGGTGGCAGCGCGGTGACGCTGCACCTGCATGTAGACGATGCGGATACGGTGGTGGCGCGGGCCGTGGCAGCCGGCGCGACGCTCGACATGGCGCCGCAGGACCAGTTCTACGGCGAGCGTTCCGGGGTCTTTCGCGACCCCTTCGGCCATCGCTGGAACGTGGGCCACAGCATCGAAAAACTGACGCCGGAAGAGATGCAGCGGCGCTACACCGCGATGCTCACTTCCGGCGACGGATCGTGCGGGGCCTGATCAGGGCTTGATCAGACCGACCACTTCTCGAGCAGCTTCTCGGCGCCGAGCGAGTCGTAACCCTCGAAGGGCTGGTGGATCCAGGGGTTGGTCGCCAGGTACTCGACCGAGTAATCGGGCGTGAAGGTCGACAACGCCTTGGTCCAGATCACCGCGCTGCGCAGCTCGGTGATGGGCTTGTAGTTGTTGCGCAGCATGTCCATCACGGCATGCAGCGTGTGGCCTGAGTCGGCCAGGTCGTCCACCAGCAGCACCTTGCCGGCGATCTCGCCTTTGGGCGTGGTGATGAAGCGGGCGATGTCCAGGTGGCCCTGCACCGTGCCGGCGTCGGCGCGGTAGGAGCTGGTCGACATGATCGCCAGCGGCTTGTCGAAGATGCGCGAGAGCACGTCGCCCGGGCGCATGCCGCCGCGCGCGAGACACAGGATGGTGTCGAACTCCCAGCCCGACTGGTGCACCTTGATCGCGAGCTTCTCGATCAGGTTGTGGTACTCGTCGTAGCTGACGTAGAGATGCTTGCCGTCTTCGGTCAACATGGTCTGTTCGTTCCTGTTCAGTCTGCGAGATAGGGGTGACGCATCATGATCGTGTGGTCGCGATCCGGGCTGGTCGACACCATGTGGATCGGGACACCCGTGATCTGCTCGATGCGCTGCAGATAGAGGCGCGCATTGACCGGCAGCTTGTCGTATTGCGTGACGCCCACGGTGCTCTCGGTCCAGCCTTCGAGGGTTTCGTAGATCGGCGTGCAGCGCTCGATTTCGTCCGCACCATCGGCAGGATGTCGGTGGTTTCGCCGTCGAGCTCGTAGCCGGTGCACAGCTCGAGCTTTTCCAGGCCGTCCAGCACGTCGAGCTTGGTGATGCACAGGCCCGACAGGCCGTTGACCTGCGCCGAGCGCTTGAGCAGCGCGGCGTCGAACCAGCCGCAACGGCGGCTGCGGCCGGTGGTCACGCCCTTTTCGGCGCCCACGGTGCTCATGTGATAGCCGGGGGTGCCGGGCGTGGCCCAGTCGAGTTCGGTGGGGAACGGACCGCCGCC
>Ga0163161_10000064_pt1 | contig 108508 bp, 116 predicted proteins | sample S45metaG_FD_129847 | JGI IMG/M metagenome (GOLD analysis project Ga0163161, IMG submission 129847) | Switchgrass rhizosphere microbial communities from Kellogg Biological Station, Michigan, USA - S4-5 metaG | ecosystem: Host-associated > Plants > Roots > Rhizosphere > Soil | place: USA... | reverse complement strand
CGAAGGCGGCGGAAATGCAATCCGATGCCTGCGCGGGCGTAGCCCGCGCACCTCATCTCGTCGCTACGCGCCATAGGCGCGTGCGACGCCAATTCACGCAGAGGCGCACCCGCCAGGGCTCACCAACCCGGTACCAAAACGAAACGGAATTCAGTCCGGACTCATCCCCGAAGTAGCACCATCGCTCGTCCACACACGAACGATGTCGCGCATCGAGAGCACCCCGACCAGCTCGGGACCGTCGTAGACAACAAGGTGGCGGATCCCCCGGCGCGACATCTCGGCAGCGGCGCGCTCCAGGCTCCAGTCGGGCGAAGCGGCGATCACGCTGTCGCTCATGTGATCGGCGACGCGCTCGGCATCGGGGTCCTCGCCATGCCCGAGCGAGAGCAGGATGTCGCGCTCGGTGACGATGCAGGGGCCGGGCGCAGCGTCGTCGTCGACCAGTGCCGCACCGGTTCCCTTCTCGGTCATCATCGTCGCCGCCTCTCGCAGCGTGTGCGTCGGGCCGACGGTCAGGACCACCTCCGACATCCCTTCCCGTACGAGCATCTGTCGCCTCCTCTCATCGGTTCGGAGTTCGTGTGAATCGCCTCAAGCCTACCCGACTGCTACGCCTGCACAAGCAGCTTTCATGGGGGCCGGGCATATAGACTCCGGCGCGCTTCGCGCCGCATGTCCAAGCTCGCCAATCCAATCCGCCTGCTTCTCGTCCTCGCCGCCTTGGCGGCCGTGGCGCTGCCCGCATCGGGCTGCGGCACGAGCAGCGCTGACCCCCAACGTGGCCGGATTCTGTTCATCCAGAAATGCGGCGTCTGCCACACCCTTGCGGAGGCAGGCACGACGGCGCAGATCGGTCCCAACCTCGACGATGCTTTCGCCGCTGCCCGCGCTGCCGGCGAGGGTGGCGACACCGTCGAAGGCGTGGTCAAGGCCCAGGTCGAGTTCCCACGACCCAGCAACAGCGACCCCGCGGTCTCGATGCCTGCCGACGTCGTCACGGGCCAAGACCTCGAGGACGTCGCCGCTTACGTCGGCCTCTACGCCGGAGTTCCTGGCGCTGCGCCGCCGAAAGTCCCCGGCGGTCCCGGCGCCCAGGTCTTCGCTAACAATGGCTGTGGTGGCTGTCACACACTCGCTGCGGCGGGCTCCGGCGGCGTTACCGGGCCCAACCTGAACGAAGTCCTGCCTGGCCAGACCGCAGCGATGATCGAAGAATCGATCGTCGATCCCAACGCCCACATCGCCAAGGGCTACCCGGCCAACGTGATGCCGGGGAACTTCAAGACGATCATCTCTTCAAGCGAAATTGAACAGCTCGTTCAGTACCTGATCTCCTCGACCGCCAAAGGTGGCGGCTCGAAGAAGAGCTCGGGCGGCTAGCGACCCCAGCGGCCGTTAACGGCCGCTGGCATCATCCCGAGGCACGAATATGCGCGCGCGCTTCAGCATCTCGCCGCAGCACTACGCCACCGTGGCGCTGATCGCCCTCGCAGCGCTCTCGCTGATCGTCCTCACCGGGGCAGGAGTGCGACTGACCGGGTCCGGCCTCGGCTGTCCAGATTGGCCCAAGTGCTATGGGCAGACCGTGCCGCCGCTCAACACCCACGCGGTGATCGAGTTCGGCAACCGGGTGCTGACTGGCTTCGTCGGCCTCGCCGTGATCGCCGCAAGCGTCCTCGCTTGGTTCCGTCGTCCCTTTCGCTGGCACCTGGCGCTATTCGGCGCACTGTTGCCGCTAGGCGTGATCGGCCAGGCGGTACTCGGTGGCGAGGTCGTACGCCATCACCTGGCCCCCGGCCTGGTGATGAGCCACTTCATCCTCTCGATGCTGCTGCTCGACGCCTCCTTCGCGCTGGCCTGGTGCTCGCGCTATGAACCGGGTGAACGGCGCGCCTCGAGCGACCGCCTCGGCGTCTGGGCAGTACGAGCACTGATCCCAATCGGGCAGCTGACGATCGCCGCTGGAACAGTCGCCACCGCCTCGGGTCCGCACGCAGGAGCCCATGCCGGGCAGCTGGTCCGCCGCTTCGACTTCGAGGGCACCGGGACCCTCGAATGGGTCGTCCAGCGCCACGCCGTCATCGCCACGGTCTTCGGCCTCGCGACGATCGGCGTCTGGCTCCTCCTGCGCCGCCCTGGGGGCGACAGAAGGGCCATACGGCCGCTAACCGCGGTGATTGGCCTCCTCGCCCTGCAGGGCCTCGTAGGAGGCCTTCAGTGGTGGTTGAAGCTTCCCTCCGAGATCGTCTGGGTCCACGTCGCCCTGGCAACCGTCACCTGGCTGGCGATGCTCTGGACCGTGGCTACCGCGGGACGGCTCGAATCGCGCCATGGTCGCTCTGAAGTCGGGGAGGCAACCAGGCGCAGATCAGACGCTCCAACGCCAGCCCTTACTCAGAGCTGAGTCAGGATCAGTCCGGCCTGGGTCGTGGCCAAGCCGATCCCAGCAACGGCGAAGGCCACGGAGAGGCGCGTAATCGACGCGTGTAGGCCGATGACCATCTCCTGGGTCCGATGGAACTGCTCATCGACCTTTTGGAAGCGTTCATCGACCCTTTGGAAACGATCTTCGATCCTCTCGAAACGCTCGTCGATCCTCTCGAAACGCTCGTCGACCTTCTCGAAACGCTCGTCGACTTTTTGGAAGCGCTGGTCGAAGCCGTCCACGAGCTTCTCGAAGCGCTGGTCGAGGTCATTCGTGATCCTCTCGAAGCGCTGGTCGAAGTCATTCGTGATCCGCTCGAAGCGCGCCTCGAATTTGACTTCCATCCGGTCGAACCGCGCATTCATTTCCTGCCGCTGTGAAGCAAAGCCTTGGTCGAGCCGATGACCCATTTCGTCGACCTGATGCTTGAGGTCGTCCATGCGCTCATCGGTCCAGCTCGAAGTCATCGTCTCCATGTTGACAGGCTAGAAGACAAAACGTTTCCTCATGTTGATTGGACATTTCGATCCAGCAACGAACCTGTCACGAAATCGCACGGTCGGACGCCAGGTCGACCACGACGTGGCTGATTGGCAGGTCGATCTGTACTCGGGCACGCTCGACTACCCCGTGCTCGAGCCAGCGCGAGCGCTCGGGTGGGTGGGTCGAGATGATGATCTCGTCGGCCGGGAAGACCCGTAGGGCGTCCTCGATGGCGACGTTGGGGTCCGAGTCGCCGATTTCCCCCTTCGCCCTCAAGCCAAGCTCTCCCAGCGCAATCAACGACAGCTCCATCCGCTGCCGGGCCAGCTCCATCCCTTCGTCGACGTCAGAGGCCCAGTGCGACGCCCGCGAGCTGACCAAGGCCGGAGTGACGACCAGAATCGAGCAGTCGCGACTCCGGCAACGGTCTCGAATCTCATCCAGCAGAGCCTCGCCGCCCACCGTCTCGTTGGCGACGACAAGGATCCGGTGCTTACCGTCGCCGCCACGCGTGAGGGCAACACTACGGGGCAGCGAGCCGCGTGCGCCCCGGTAGGCGAAGCCGACACCGAACCCAATCAGCGCCGCCGCCCAGATCACGCCAACCACCGGCCGAGTCAAGAGCGTCAACACGATTACGGATACAGCCCCCGCGCCGATCACGACAACCCACTTGAACGCGTCGGCCTCAGATCTCACGGGGTTGTGCATATACCCCAGTCTTACCGCGTCGCTAAAGGATGTAAACCGTCGTGTAGACGATGATCCACATCACGTCTACGAAGTGCCAGTAGATCCCAGGCACCTCGACGCCTAGGTGATCCTTTGCCTCGGGGCCAAAGTGGCCACGGAAGGCACGGATCGTGGCAAAGCTGAGCAAGCAGAGACCGACGAAAACGTGGGCGCCGTGCAGGCCGGTAAGGCCGTAGAAGATCGAGCCGAAGGCAAGGTCGCGAGCGCTGAAGCCAAGGTGAACGTACTCGTTGATCTGGATGAAGAGGAAGGTGGCGCCGAGCAGCCAGGTGAGCACCAAGCCGAGCTTCAGCCCCTTGCGGTTGCCGCGCCGGATCGACTCCAGCGCGTAGTGGATCGTGAAGCTGGAGGAGACCAGGATCGCGGTGTTCACACCGGCAACAGCGACCGGCAGTTCGTAGGGATGAGGCGGCCAACTCGAGGGGTGAACGACAACGCGGAGGAAGAAGTAGGAAGCGAAAAAGGCACCGAACAGCATCACCTCCGAGACGATGAAGAGGAAGATCCCCAGCGTCTGTCGGTCCATGCGGGAGCTCTGGTTGGCCTCGGGCGGCCCGTGATGCTCCTCCTCGTGGGCGTGGCCTAGGGTGACCGTAGCGCTCTCCATCAGGATTCTCCTCCCTCGGCGACAGCGGCCGCTACGGCGGCGGCAGGCCGACCGACCTCGAGGTGCTCGACCGTCTTGTCGGTGATCTCGCGCACCCGGCCAATCAGGTCACCCTCGAGCCAGCGTGAAGTCTCCCCGGCAAAAGTCGAAATCAGCACCTCGTCGACGCTGTAGTGCTCGATAGCGTTCTGCACTGCGTGGAAGGGATCGGGGCTCATTGGCTGCCCGGTGGCGTCGATGTCGGCCCGGTAGAGCTCAGCCAGGGTCGAGGCGAGGTCGCGGACGATTTCCGGCTCGGTGACGTCCTCGGCACGAGGGCAGATGATCGTGTAGCGGTGCGGATGCCCCGCGGCGCGCTCCTTGAGCCGGCCGACCAAATCGGGCGCGGCCACCGTCTGGCTCGCAACCACCAGCGTGTGGCTCTTCTCCCAGCTGATCGAGTCGTCGGCGATCCGCACGGGGATATGGGTGACGGTGACATCGGGTTCGAAGCGATCCCCAGCCCAGGCGACCAGGTCCTTACGGGTGAAGCCGAAGCGAGTCCCGGAGGCACAAGAGAGCAGCACCTCACCCGGTTCGTGGGCACGGACAGCATCGTCGAGCGCCAGCGAGGGCTCGGGATCCATCACCTCGCCGACCGATTCGATCCCGTACTCGGAGAGAATCGACATCGTCACCTCGACCCGGGCGCGCGCGGCGTCCCGCAGTTCTCCGGAGTCGATCACCTGGCCGACCGCGGGCTGGTTCTGCGGCGCCGCGACGGCAACGAAGGGCACCCCTTCGGCCCGCTCGCGCACGGCCTTCAGCAGCTTGCGCCCACCCGCCACCTCGTTGAGGAAGACGAGTAGGGGACGCGTCTCGGGGCTCTCGCTCATGGCGATCCCACCACTGCCGCCTGCTCTGCAGGGGCCTCGACCGATTCTCCGGCCATGATCGCGTGGCGGGCACCCGGCACGCCGAACTCGTACGGACCGCCGACCACACGTGGGATCTCGGTGAAGTTGAAGATCGGCGGCGGCGAGGAAACCTGCCACTCGATCGAGTTCGCCCGCCAGGGGTTGGCCGCGGCACGCGGTCCGAAGCGCCAGCTGACGACCATGTTGTAGAGGAAGACCAGTTGGACCGCACCGAGCCCAAAGGCAAAGCAGCTAATCAGCAGGTTCCAGTTGCCGAACTGCGCTGCATAGTCGGCAACCCGTCGCGGCATCCCGTCCATCCCGATCCAGTGCATCGGGATGAAGGTGCCCCAGGTGCAGACCAGCGTTCCCCAGAAGTGGACGCGGCCGAGCTTCTCGTCGTACATCCGCCCAGTGATCTTCGGAAACCAGTGGTAGATCCCGGCGAAGATCGTGAAAACCGAGCCGCCGAAGAGGACGAAGTGGATGTGGGCGACGATGAAGTAAGTGTCGGAGACGTGGATGTCAATCGGCACCATGCCCAACATCACGCCACTGATCCCACCGATGGTGAAGGTGACGATGAAGGCGAGCGCGAACAGCATCGCCGTCGAATAGGTGTGGATCTTGCCGAAATAGAGGGTCCCTAGCCAGGAGAAGATCTTGATCCCGGTCGGCACTGCGATCAGCAGCGTGGTGATCATCATCGGCACGCGCAGCCAGCTGAACATGCCGGCGACGAACATGTGGTGGGCCCAGACCGTGTAGCTGAGCACGACGATCCCGATCAGCGCCAGGGCCATCAGCCGGTAGCCGAAGATCGGCTTGCGGGCATGGGTCGAGATGACCTCAGAGATGATCCCGAACCCAGGCAGCATCATGATGTAGACGGCCGGGTGCGAGTAGAACCAGAAGATGTGCTGGTAGCTGATTACGTCACCGCCGCCGGCGAACTGGAAGAAGTTGGTGTGCAGGGCGCGGTCAAAGAGGACCATGAACTGGGCGCCGGCGATGAACGGGGTGGCAGCGACAACCAGGAGTGAGGTCGAGAGGTTGGCCCAGACCAGCAGTGGCATCCGCCAGAAGGTCATCCCCGGCGCCCGCATCGAGACGATCGTGACCAGGAAGTTGAGCGCAGTCGCGATCGAGGAGGCGCCGGCGAACTGGACACCAAGGTTGAAAAATGACTGGCCCAACGGAGCCCCGGTGGAGAGCGGCGCATAGCCGGTCCAGCCGGCGTCGAAGGCGCCGCCGGGAGCGAGGAAGCTGCCAATGAAGAGCAGCCCCGCGATCGGCAGCATCCAGAAGCTGAGCGCGTTGAGGCGTGGGAAGGCCATGTCCGGCGCACCGATCATCAGCGGCAGGACGTAGTTGGCGATCCCGGCGAACACCGGGATCACAAAGACGAAGATCATCAGCACTGCGTGGGTGGAGAAGAGGCTGTTGTAGGTGGCGGCGTCGACGATCTGGGTGCCGGGCTGGGCCAGCTCGGCCCGGATCAGCATCGCCATCAGGCCGCCCACGAAGAAGAAGAAGAAGGTCGTGCAGATGTACTGGATGCCGATCACCTTGTGATCGGTGTTGAAGCGGAAGTAGTCCTTCCAGCTCTTGGCGCCGTGCTGGGAGTGGTCCTCGGGAATCGTCGGCATGCCCGCCGCCCAGCGCAGCCAGTAGTCGAAGCAGCCGAAGCCGGCAAGGAAGCCGAGCGGCCCGGTAACCAGCGGCACGACGACCTGTGGATAGCCAGTCTGTTCAGTCTGGAAGGTGGGCAGGCCGGATGCCTTGCGCAGGGCGACGACCAGGGCAAAGCCGAAGGCCGCGCCAAGCAGCGCTCCGAGCGCGCCGCGAATCCACCCTGGTTGCTTGATCGCAGCCACCATCAGAAGGCCTCCATTATGCCCCGCCGGCGCCGACGGGCACCGGGTTGGTTTCGGTGTCTTGGGCGATCGACGCCTCTAGTTCCTGCGGAACCGTTTCCGGCAGGGCTTCGACCCACTTGCGGAAATCAGCCGGCTTTTCAACCACAACCTTGGCCCGCATCGAAGCATGGCCGAAGCCGCACAGCTCGGTGCAAATCAGCTGGTAGGTGCCGAGCTTATCCGGCGTGACGATCGCCGTCGTCGTGATGCCGGGCACGTTGTCCTTCTTGATTCGCCACTCGGGGACCCAGAAGGAGTGGATCACGTCCTGGGCGTGCATCTTGAAGTGGATTTGGCGGTTGAGGGGGACGTGCAGCTCACCCTGCGAGAAGGCGTCGCCCTTACTCGGATAGCCGAAGCTCCAGGCGTACTGCTGGGAGAAGACATCGATCGTGAGCGAGTTCGAGACCGGTTCTTCGATTTCGTTGAGCACCGACCAGCTGTAGCCGGCACCGAAGAGGACGATGATCGTCGGGATCACGGTCCAGGCGACCTCGAGCCGGGTGTTGCCGTGAATCGGCTCGCCATCGGATTCGTCCCCCGGCTTGGCCCTGAACTTCCACAGCGCGTAGAACAGCATCACCATCACCAGCGAAAAGACGAAGGACGAGAGGACGATCATCACGTCGAGCAGCTGGTCGATCTTCGGCGCGGCCGTCGATGCCTCCTGGCCGTCCCAGTTGATCGACAGCATCACGGCCGAGATCGCCGCGGCAAGCGCAAGCGTGGCGGCGAGCATCTTCGCTATCGGGAGGCGGCCCATCATCGGCGGGGGCGCATTCTATGCATCCGGCAGACGGTCAAGCTCGCCCCGCGAAGCAGCGATCACGCCACGGGCGACGCCCTCCCAGCTCCAAAGCCGCCGCGCGGTCTCGACCAAGCTTTCCTGAGCAGCACCACGCTCCGCATCGGACAAGCTCAACCACCCATTGAGGCGCTCCGCAATTGCCTCAACAGCACCCGTCTCGACCGGAAAGGACGTCAGCCGGCCGACCTCGGAAGGCAGTGCCTCCATTAGCTGCCTCGATACCTCCAGCATCCCCGAATGGCCCGCAGAAACAGGAAGCACCCCGCAAGCAGCCGCCTCCGCAGCAACCATCCCGAAGGCCTCCGGGAAGGTGCTCGGCATCACCAGAGCTTCCGCACCGGGAAGAAGCTCCGCAACCTCATCGTGCTCCAGCCTGCCGATGAACTCGACCGACCCAGCCACATTCCTCGCAGCATCCACGTAACCAGCCGGCGGTTCCGCCAGGAACGCAGACAGAATCGGCAGCGGCTTCTCTTCCCCGCCCTCGATACCCCAACCGGCCAGCGCCACCTCCCGCGCATCGCTGACGTCTCCCCGCTCGAATGCTGCCTGGAGCCGGCGCAGCCCCTCCTCGTACTCCCCGAACCCCGCGATTTCGAGCTTCGCATCCGGATGCTCGGCCTTGACCAACGGCCACGCCGCCAGCAGCAGGTCGACTCCCTTAGACACGATCAGCTTGCCGACGAAAACGACCCTCCGCGGGTGGCGCGGCCTCGGGGGGGCCGAGAACGGAGGCGCAGCCCCCGCCCGCAGGCCCCCCCGAGGCCGTGACGGGCCCCGCGGCCGAAACCTCTCCGTATCGACACCAGGAGGACCGAGCCGAGTCTTCTCTTTGAGGTTCACCACACCAAGCAATGCCGCCCAGAGTGACTCGGCGGTATGTCGAGACCCGACGAGCACGCCGGAAGCAGCTGCCATGCCCTCTTCGGAATACGGCAGGAACCGCGGATTCGGCTTGACCGTGTACTCGAGGGCCGAGCCGTGGATCTTGGCGGCAAATGGAGCAACGTCTGCCCGGGCGAGAATCGCCGGACCCATGACAAGGTGATTGGCGAGGGCAGCGTCTACGCCACCGGCCTGCGCTGCGACCTCTCGCACAGCCGTGACGTTCGCATCGATGTAGCGGTCGAGCTCGTCGTCCGTCAGCTCCGGAAAGGCCTTGACCTCGAAGCCCGTGTAAGGGTCCTTGACGTAGACGGGGAGCAGGCCGTGGATGTCCGGGTTGTGGATCTCGACGCCCTCGATCTTTGTCTCGCGGTCCTGGCAGAGGAGGTGGACCTCATGGCCAAGCTTCGCCAGCGCGGGGGAGAGGTTGGCGTTGTAGATGTTGCTACCAGTGCCGCGCAGCATGTAGCCGTGGAAGATCAGGAAACGCATCGGGACCGCGCAAGCTATTAGTCTTCGCCATCGTGAACTCGAAGCAGCTCTACAGGATGCGCGCGCCGGCCTCAGGCCGCGAGGCGCTCACCCACGCCGAGCCGGGCCAGGTCTACCTCGACCGCGAGACCGGCGAGGAGATGGAACCGGTGGCGATGGTCCTGCCGCTCGCCCCCTCCGCCTCGTCCCTCCCCCGCACACCGGCCAACCTCCATGCCTGCCGCCGCTGCGACCAGCTAATCGGCCTCGACGTCAGCGACTGCCCTTACTGCGGCCTGCGCCAAGAAGCGCTCTGAGCCGCTTGACTGAGCACCGCCGACCCTAAACCCGCTTAGTCGCTTCGTCCTTTTCTCTCCGGCGACGGATCCACTCGCCGCGGACCAAGAGCGCCGAAAGGGTCGCTACGGCCAGATAGCTGACTGCTGTTTCCGCCTTGATGACGCCGACCAGCAGCAAGCTGCCGAGCCCAATGAGCACGCCCAGTCCATATTGCGGCAATCGGACAAAAGGTTTCATCGTGCAGAGGCTACCTGATTCAGAAGAGCAAGGGCATAGAACAGCGCGCCAAGCCAAAAACCCCACAACCCACCATTGCGAATGCCCTCGTCGCGCTCCTCCCTGGAACCATCGGCGAAGAAGACGCTCGCCAGGACACCACCGGCGCCAGCCGCGGCAAAAGGCAACTCGAGGCTGATCGTTTCCGGCCAAGGGTCCTCGACTCGAGGGAAGAACGAAGTCAGGGTTAGCGTGATATCGACAGCCAGCATGAACTCGATGCTGACCGCTCTCGACGCGCGCGTGGCGCGCAGAACGTCAAGAAAGCGTCAGGGTTTCTTGACCAGCGTCGCCGTGTAGAGCAGGCGGGCGTTTGAGTAGTAGCAGCCGTAGGTCTTGGTCTTGCCGACGCCCTGTTGGGGATGACCACCCTGAATGTCTTCCTTGGAAGCGCAGTGGCCGGAGAGACGACTGCCTCGCCAGGTTTCTTCGGAGCTGACGTTGAAGGCGAACATCGGCGCCCAGGTGGGCACGGTGAGGGCGACGACCTGGCCGCGCAGCACGCTCAGTGGGTGCTCAAGGGCAAAGATCGGGGTGCTGCCGAAGTAGGGGTTGAGCACCTCAAGCGGGCTCTGGCGGACGAGTGTGTATTTCGGTGGATTGGAGCCTTCGACCGGGCGCAGAATGCCGATCCGCGCCTGCGATGGTTTGCCGAGGAATTCGTCGAAGAAACCAACCTCGTTCGTGGTTGTTTTTCCATCCGTGCGCGAGGGCTTGGCCAGCGTGATCGACCAGGCGACGATCTTGCCGTCGAAGGGCGCCTCGTAGGGCTGGTTGACACCCCCGGCGATCGCCTGGAAGCCGGTGACGTGTCCCTCCACCCGGCAGGGAATGACCTCGACGTTGTTGACGATCTTGCCCGGGCAGGACGGGGGCGGCGTCGATGCGGTCTTGCCGAGGACGACAACCTGCAACGGCGCCGAGTCAGCCGCGCCGGGCCAGGCAGCCGCGACGAGGGCCGCAAGCAGGCAGGCAAGCGCGAGCGCCACTGCGACGCGTGACCCACCCGCTCGTCTTTCGGCTGCTCCTTGCATGATCTCAAGCTGCAAACCCCGGCCTTTCGCCAGGGTTGCGGCCCCGATTCTGCCTTCCGGCCCGGGGGAATGCGGCGCTCGGCTCCTCCTTGCACGATCCCGGCCAGACGGCCTCTGTAGGGTTGCCCTCCGGAATGGAGGCCACCGATCGCGCAGAGGATTTCGTCCCCGTCGGCCTCGCTTCGTATGGAATCGAGGCCGACGAGATCGAGCTTGCGGTCGCCAGCGCGGCCCATCAGATGTTTTGGCCGGCGATTCTCGCTCTAATCTCGCTCGACCTCGGGGAGCTCGAGCCCGAGCGCAATCCCGACCTCTCGCGGGCGCCGGAGCCGGCGTGAGTGCCCTCGACCTGAGCCTGCGCGCCTTGGCCGCGGCGATCGCCGCTGGCGAGGTCGACGCGGCAGAGCTGCTCGAGGCAACCCTGGCGCGGATCGAGGAGCGCAACCCGGCGATCAACGCCGTCGTCGAGACCTTCCCGGAGCGCTCGCGCGAGATGCTGGCCGAGGCCCCTAGGGGTCCCCTGTACGGGATCCCGGTGGTGATCAAGGACGAGTGGCCGCTGCCCTGGCGGGCGCAGCGCTTCGGCGCGGCGGAATTGATCGAGCCGACCGCCCCCGGCGAGTCCGGCCCCTACCGGGCGATGCGCGACGCCGGCGCCATCGTCGTCGGCGTCGGCAACATGCACGAGCTGGGTTCCGGCAGTACCGGCAACGTCTCCGTCTACGGCGCCGCCCGCAACCCTTGGGACATCGAGCGCTGCCCGGGGGGCTCCTCGAGTGGCCCCGCCGCGGCGGTCGCGGCCCGGCTCGTCCCCGGCGCGGTCGGCGCCGATGGGCTCGGCTCGGTCCGCTTCCCCGCCGCCTACTGCGGGCTCACCGGACTCAAGCCGACGTTCGGCCGCTCGGCGATGGCCGGACACCACATGGAGCCGGTCACCACCCTGATCGTCTCCGGCCCGCTCTGCGCGGACGCCGCCGACTGCCGCCTGCTCGGCTCGGCCCTGTTCGACGAGGAGCTGCGGGCTGGCGACGCCGCCGGGCTGCGAATCGGGCTCGTCCGCGATGTCGTCTCCGAAGACGTCGCGCCGGAGGTCGGTGAGGCGTGCGAGGCGGCGATCGAGGCGTTGCGCGTGGAGACCGGCGGCGAGGTCCGCGAGATCGAGCTGGCGGACCTCGAAGCGGCGAACCTGGCGGCGATCCTCACCATCAACGGCGAGAGCCTCTCCGGTGTGACGCCACAGCGACTCAACGAACTTCATCCCGAGATCAGCCCAATCAACCGCGGCTTCGCCAAGTACCGGATGCTGCTACCGGCTGCCGCGATGGTGCAGGCGGAGCGGCTGCGCACGCTGATGCGGCGGCGCCTGGCGGCGCTGTTCGAGGACGTCGACGTGATCGCCTGGCCGACGATCCCGGCGGTCGCGCCGCCGCTGGAGTCGCCAATGGTCGAGCTGCCCTCGGGGACGCACACGGCCGACCAGGCAAACGTCCGCGGCGCCGCCCTCGCCAACCTGACCGGAATTCCGGCGATCAGCGTTCCGGTCGGACTCGGCTCCGGCAGGCTGCCGATCGCCCTGCAACTGCAGGCGGCCTGGGGGCGCGACGAGCTGCTGCTCGACGCTGCCGAGGCGCTCGAGCGGGCCAACGACCGTCACTGGGTCGAGTCGCTGCCGCCGCTGGCACAGGCAGAACCGACGGAGACCTGATGCCGGCGATCGAGGTGGAGGGCCTGGAGCGAACCTTCGACAAGGTGCTCGCCGTACAGGGCATCGACATCGAGGTCGACGAGGGCGAGATCTACGGCTTCCTCGGCCCCAACGGCGCCGGCAAGACGACGACGGTGCGGATGCTAACCACCCTGCTGCTGCCGACCGGCGGCCGAGCAAGCGTCGCCGGCCACGACGTACGCAAGGAAGCGCGTGCGGTGCGCGCCTCAATTGGGGTCGCCTTGCAGGAAGCAGCGCTCGACCCACTGATGACCGGCCGCGAGCTGATCCGCCTGCAAGCGACGCTTCAGGGCCTACCCGGGAACGAGGGTAAGCGCCGTGCCGACGACCTGCTCGAGCGGGTCGACCTGGTCGAGGCCGCCGATCGCCGCGTCGGCACCTACTCGGGCGGGATGCAGCGGCGGCTCGACCTCGCGGCGGCGCTGGTCCACGAACCGCGGGTGCTCTTCCTCGACGAGCCGACCACGGGCCTCGATCCGGTCAGCCGCAAAACGATCTGGGAGGAGGTGCGGGCGCTAAACGACGAGGGCACCACCGTCTTTCTCACCACCCAGTACCTGGAGGAGGCCGACCAGCTTGCCGACAACGTCGGCATCATCGACAGCGGCAGGATCGTCGCCGAAGGGACACCGGAGTCGCTCAAGGCCCAGATCGGCAACCCGCACATCCAGCTGCAACTCGCCGAGGGCTCGGTCGCCGAGGCCGAGGAGGTCTGTGCGGGACTCGGCAAACTGCTGCCGCCCGTTGACGGCAAGACGGTCCTGCTCGAAGTCGAGAACGGCGCCGCCGACATCCCCCGTGTCGTGCGCGCCCTTGACGAGGCGGGGATCGCGGTCGAGTCGCTGGAGCTGGTCCGCCCCACCCTCGATGACGTCTTCGTCGCCAAAACCGGCCACCACCTCCCGAAGGAGGACGAGGAGGACGCCGAGCCGGATCCGGTGGAGGCATGAGCGAGTTTGCCACCAACCTGAGGGTCGTCAGGGCGCTGGGGATGCGCTCCGTTCGCCAGACCTTTCGCCGTCCCCAGCTGATGGCGCCGATCATCGTCTTCCCCACCCTGCTGCTGGCGATCCAGACCGGCGGCGCCGGCGGCGCGATCAACCTGCCCGGCTTCCCGCCTGTACACAGCTTTCTCCAGTTCATGTTGGCCGGGGCGATGATGCAGTCGCTGATGCTGGCCGGCAATAGCGGTGGCATCGCCCTTGCCGTGGACATCGAGATGGGTTTCACGGACCGACTCTTCTCGGCCCCAATCCCCCGCTACACGATCGTGCTCGGGCGGCTGGCAGGGACGGCGGCGCTGGGGTTGTTCGCCTCGCTCTGGTTCCTCGCGATCGGGCTGATCTTCGGCGCCCAGATCGAAGCCGGCGTTCCCGGCGCGCTGATCGCGATCGCGCTGGTCACCGCCACGGCGATGGCGGTCGGCGGCATCGGCGCCGCGATCGCGCTGCGCACCGGTAGCGCCAGCGTGGTCCAGGGCCTCTTCCCGCTGGTCCTCGTCGTCCTCTTCCTCTCCTCCGCCTTCTTCCCCAACGAGCTGATGATCCAGCCAGCCAGGGCGATCGCCGAATACAACCCGCTCAGCTTCATCGTCGAAGGTGTCCGTGGCCCGATCATTTCGGGGATCGACGCCACGGAACTGGGCGAGGCGGTGCTGGCGATCGTGGGGATCGTCGTACTCGGGCTGGTGCTCAGCGCTCGCGCCCTCCGACACCGCCTCAGGGTTGGCTGATGGAATCGACCGCGACCCTGCCGGCGTGGCGCGCGAACCTAGCGACGATCGCGGCGCTGATGGCGCGAGCCAAGAACGAGCTGCTGCGAGTCCCCGGCGCCGCGATCCCCGGCGTCCTGGCGCCGACGATCTTCTTCCTCGGCCTCAACGGGGTCTTTGGCGCCCTCACCCAGCTAAAGGGATTCACGACCGGGACTTATGAGAGCTTCATCGTGCCGGTCAGCATGTTGCAGGGGGCCGGCTTCACCGGGGCCGCGGCGGGGGTCAACCTCGCCCGCGACATCGAGGGCGGCTGGACCGACCGGCTGCTCGCCTCCCCCGCCCCGCGCTGGGTCCTCTTGGCGGGCACCGTGCTCGCCGCCAGTGCCCGGGCGCTGATCCCGGCGACCTTCGTCTTCATCATCGCGCTACTACTTGGTGCTGGCTGGCCGGGCATCGGAGGGCTGCTGATCGCCTACTTCATGGTCGCCGCGATGGCAGCCGTCGCCGCCTGCTGGGGCTCGGCCCTAGCCCTGCGCTTCAAGAGCCAGTCGGCGGCGCCATTGATGCAGGCGGGAATGATGGCCCTGGTCCTCACCACCACCGCTTACGCGCCGCTCGCCCTCCTGCAGCCGTGGATGAAAAGCGTCGCCGAAGTGAACCCGGTGACGGAAGTAATCGAAGCAGCGCGCCAGGGCTTCGTCGGCAGCGTCACCTTGGCTAACACCTGGCCCGGCGTAGTAGCCCTGCTCGGCCTACTAACCGTCCTCGGCGCCTGGGCCCTCCGAGAAATGCGCCGCACCGCAGCGTGACCCCCCGCCAACGGGCCTCAAACGTCCGACATATGGACGTTTCAAGCCCGTCGGCCACTGAGATTGCGGAGAGGGTGCTGCGGGGGAGCTGGGTGGAGGGGGCGCGGGACGGGACTCGATTCGCCTACACGCAACCCAGTCCTACTCGCTATCCCTGGCAGTGGTACTGGGACTCCTGCTTCGCGGCGATTGTCTGGCGCCGTTTCAACCCGGCTCGGGCGCGGGCGGAGTTGGAGACACTGCTCGCTGCACAGCGGCCCGACGGCTTCATCGGCCACACAATCTTTTGGGACCGGCCTGTCTCGCTCAGCCGCCTCCCCTTCTACAACGTCGCCTCACGCAGCTCGTTCCAGACCGAGACGATCCAACCGCCGCTGCTTGCCTGGGCCTGGAAGATCGCCGTCGGCGACCCGGCCGCGGAGCCCCGCATCGCCGCGCAGATGGACTGGCTGGCGGCGAACCGCGACCTCGAGGGTGACGGGCTGCTCTGGATCATCCAGCCGGACGAGTCGGGCCTCGACGCCTCGCCGAAGTTCGACCCTGTCTGGGGATGGCGGGCGTGCACCCGGCCAGGTTTTCCCCTCCTCATCCACCGCAACCGCAGGCTGGGTTTCGACGCGCGGCGTATTCGCGAGCGCGGCGGCCCGGTCCTCTGCGAACCCTTGGTCAACACACTCTGGTCGCTCTCGCTGCAGGCACTGGGTCGGCCGTCGGCGACGCCGGCCATCCTCGAGCGCCTCTGGGACGAGCGGCGCGGGCTCTTCCTCGATGAAGCGCAGCCGGGAGGCAATCGCCCTGGCATCGTCACCTGGGCGTCCCTTGCACCCCTCGCCTTGCCCGATCTACCGGAGGAGATCGGCCGCCGCATGGTCGAGGAGCACCTGCTCAACGAGCGCGAGTTCCTGACCCCGGTTGCGCCTCCCTCCGTCTCGGCCTCGGAGCCGAGCTATGCACCCGGCGGCACGCGCGGGCCGGTGCGCCGTTACTGGCGCGGGCCGACCTGGGTCAACTCAGCCTGGCTGCTCTGGCTGGGCCTACGGCGGTTCGGCTATGAGGAGGCCGCGACGCGCCTGGCAAGTGGCGTGATCGGCGCCGTCGAGCGAGAAGGCCTGCGCGAGTACTACGACCCACGTACTGGGGCCGGTCTCGGAGCCGAGAAATTCGCCTGGTCCGCACTCGTCGCGGAGCTTGCGGCAACCTAGGGCCTGCCCCGGTAGGGGTGGAACGTCTTGTACTTTTTTGCCAGCCCCGCCCTCGACAGGCTCCAGCCAATCACCAAAAAAGTTAAGTGGAACCCCTACCGGGGCAGGCCCTTATTTGTAGCGATAAGTAATTCGACCGCGGTCCAGGTCGTAGGGCGAAAGCTCGATCTTGACCCGGTCGCCGGGGAGGATGCGGATGTAGTGGCGGCGCATCTTGCCGGAGATGTGACCGAGCACATCGTGCCCGTTATCGAGTTTGACCCGGAACATCGTGTTGGGGAGGGCCTCGGTGATCTCGCCCTCCATCTCGATCTTCTCCTCTTTCCCCATGCGGCGGGGAGCGTAGCGAACCGTCTGCGAAACCGGGCTCAGCCACGCAGGGCGCGGGCGCGCTCGACCGCTTCCTCGCGAGTCGAGATCTCGCCCGCGTACTGCGCAGCCTCGAGCTCGGCTAGCAGCTCACCGAGCTCCGGCCCCTCGTCCATCCCCACTTCAGTTGCCAACTCATCGCCACGCAATAGAGGCTGCGGCGGGCCGTCTTGACGCCAGTCGAGGACCGCGGCAAGCATCTGCCTGGCGAGCCTGAGATGGGCCTCGATCGCCTCCTCAGTGGCGAACGGCCCCGAGCCGCGCGCGGAGAGCCGGTCGGCGACGGTCAGCAAAGTGACATCGGCACCGACGGGCTCGGTGGCTCGCAGGTACTCATGGACCCGCCGCGCCGGTAGCGGGGCCTCGTGGACGAGGAAGCCGAGGCGCAGGTGATGGAGCGTCAGATCCTGGAGGTGGCGGGTCAGGGTGCGGCTCGCCCGCAGCCGCTTACACAGTCCGCCGACGATCTCGGCACCGTCGCGGTCGTGGCCGATGAAGGTGACAAAGCCCTGCTGCTCGGAGCGGGTGGCGGGCTTGCCGATGTCATGCAGGAGCGCTCCGAAGCGAAGAGCGGTACCGCGACTCATCTCGTCGGCAAGCGGCTCGGCCAACAGCGCCTCCAGATCGGCGGCGCGATCGCCGCCGAAGCGCTCCAGATCGGCCTCCACCTCGAGTGTTCGTTCCAGTACCGCCATCGTGTGGCCGTGCACATCGAGATGGTGGTTGGGCCCTTGTTCGACACCCCGCAGCGCCTCCAGCTCGGGCAGGACGACCGCGGTGAGTCCGAGCTCGTCGAGCAGGGCCATGCCGCGCAGCGGGTCTGGGCCGCCGACGAGCTGGCGCAGCTCAGCAAGCTGGCGCTCGCCGGCCGCCGCCGCAGCGCTCGCTGCTTCCGAGCGCGCCAACGAGGCAGTGGCCGGGTCAACCTCGAAACCCAGCCCGGCCGCAAGCCTCGCCGCCCGCAGCAGGCGCAGCGGATCGGCGGAGAAGCTGCGCTCCCCCACCACACGCAGAACGCAGCGATCGAGATCGACTAGACCGCCAAACGGATCGATCGGCTCACCGCCGAAGATCGGCACCGCGATCGCCCCGATCGTGAAGTCGCGCTCGGCCAGGTCGGCCTCGATCGTCTCCCCGCGTAGCGCCGTCACGTCGATCTGCCAGGAGCCGTCGGTGGCGACAGCGCGCCAGGTGGCGAACTCAGCTGAGAGCTCGAACGAGTGACCCTTGCCGTCGCGGGCAACCGCCTTGGCCGCGGCAGCGGGGTCGCCGGCCACTGCGAGGTCGAGGTCGACCACGTCACGGCCGAGCGCCGCGTCGCGAACCGCGCCGCCGGCAATCCAGACATCCTCGACGCCGGCAAGCGCTTCTCGCGCCAGCGCCGCAACCGGCGCCGAGGCAAGGCGCTCCGCGACGCTCATACCGGCTCCCGCGGCACCCTTGCAGAGATCCCGCAGGTGACCTCGTAGTTGATCGTTCCGATGCGTCGAGCCATCTCCTCGGCAAGGATCTCCTCCCCATTCTGGGAGCCGATCAACACGACCTCATCGCCCGGCTCTACATCCGTCTCGGGCCCGAGGTCGATCGTCACGTTGTCCATCGAGACGGTGCCGACGAGAGAGTGCCGCCGGCCCCGGACCAACACCTCGGCGTTGTTGGAGAGGGCGCGCCGCACCCCATCCCCGTAGCCAAGCGGCAGAACCCCGACCCAGGTATCGGCAGGCGCCAGCCAGGTCTGACCGTAGCCCGCACTGTCGCCGGCCGAGAACCGCTTCACGTCGGCCACATAGGAGCGAAGCGACATCGCCGGGGCCAGGCCACGCTCGGCCGGTTCCCCCTGGAACGGATCGAGGCCGTAGATCGCGACCCCGCAGCGAACCATGTCGAAGTGCGAGCGGGAATCGCGGAAGACCGCGGCGCTGTTGGCGGCATGGACGGTAACGCCGGGAAACTCGGACCTGACCACCTCGGCGACGGCCGAGAAACGCTCAAGTTGAGTGTCGAAAAAGCCGGACTCCGGTTCATCGGCCGTCGCAAAGTGGGTCCAGACCCCAACCAGCTCGAGCTGAGCGTCCTCCGCGCAGGCGCGCGCGAGAGCCAGCACCTCGGCGGGATCGGGGTTGCCTAGCCGCCCCATGCCGCTGTCGTACTTGACGTGGACGCGCACCGGCCGGCCCTGGGATCTTCCGCGGGCGCTGACCAGGTCGCGGAAGCCGTCGCGCCAGACCGCGACCTCCGAGCCAGCGGCGAGCGCGACGTCGAGATCGTCCGGCGTGAGCGCCCCCATCGTCAGCAGTGGGACCTGCGGGAAACGGCGGCCTACCTGCGCCGCCTCGACACCCGTAGCCACCGCCAACCTGCTCGCACCCCCCGCTAGCGCCGCCGTCGCACAGCCGTCGGCTCCGTGGCCGTAACCGTCAGCCTTGACCACAGCGCAGAGCTCGGCGCCCTCGCGCAACTCCGCCTTCAGGCGTGCGCAGTTGCGCTCGACGGCGCCAAGGTCGATCCGGGCGACTGCCCGCGCCATCGGGCTAGCCGGAGACGAGCGCGGCAAGCGCGTCGGCCCGCGTCACCAAACCAGCGAGGCGGCCCTCGCCGTCGACCACGGGCAGGTGGTTATGGTGCTTCTCGGCAATCGTCCTGGCGACGACGTCGGCGTTGTCATCGCTACGGGCGACGACCGGGTCCGCGGTCATCAGCTCGGAGACCTTGGTCGCAAAGGCTTTGTTTAGCCGCTTCTCGAAGCCCTTCATCGAGCCGACGAAGACGACGCCCCCCATGATGTTGAGGTAATGCGGCAAGTGCAGATCCGCTTCCTCGTCGCTGAGGACCAGGTCCGACTCGCTGACGATCCCGACCACCTTGCGCTCGGCGTCGATCACCGGGATCGCACCCATCTCGGTCCTGGCCAGCAGCTCAATCGCCGCACGCGCATCGGCCTCCGGGGACACGGTAGGCACATTGGCGTCCATGATCTCAGCAGCAGTCTTCATGCGGTGCGAGGTTATTCGACCGCCAAGGACGACGACTGCTGAGTTGAGCACACTGGGGTGTGCCTAACTCGACAGTCGTCCCCGGCCCGGTGGGGTCAGGCCTGTGGGGAGTGAGTCGATTACGTCGGTGGCTATCACGCACTCGGGGGCGCCTATCTGCGCGGCCGCGTCGCGGCCCGCGCGGGCGTGGCCTAGGACGGCCGCACATGCCGCCACGAAAGGGTCGAGGCCGCGGGCGAGCAGGGCCGCAACCACGCCGGTGAGCACGTCGCCCGTTCCGGCGGTGGCCAGGGCCGGCGCCGAGAGCGCGTTGACGGCGATCCGATCGCCATCGGTGACGATCGTGTCGTCGCCCTTGAGGACGACGACAGCGCCAGCGGCCCGCGATGCCTCCCGCGCCGAGGAGAGACGGTGGGCGGATATCTCCTCGGAGGGGCAATCGAGGAGGCGGCCAAGCTCCCCCGCGTGCGGCGTCAGGATCGTCGGGGCGGCCCGCCCGGCGATCGGCGCGAGAGCGCCGGCGAAGGCGTTGAGCCCATCGGCGTCGATCACCAGCGGCGCCTCGATCGCCGTGGCGGCATCACGGGCCAACTCGACCGAGCCGGGGTCGCGACCCATGCCAGGACCCAGTGCCGCCGCAGCAGCGCCCTCGCAGGCGCGCAGTACCGCCTTCAGCGAGCCCGGCGCCAGGCAGCCGTCGCCGCCCGGGCATCCGACCGACATCACCTCAGGCTGGCCCACCTCGAAGATCGGCTCGAGGTCTGCCGGCACGGCCACGGTCGCGTAGCCGGCGCCGGCCCGGATCGCCGCCCGCGAGGACATCTGAACTGCCCCGGTGAGGCCGCGCGAACCACCGGCGATTACAACCTGGCCCGAGCTGAACTTCGTCGAACGCGGCCCTCGCGCCGGCGCCAATGCCAGCACCGCGGGGTCGATCGTGCCCGCAGCGGGCTCCCCCGGGGCCCCATCCGGAATCCCGATCGGCACCACGCGCAGCTCGCCCGTGCACCACTTTCCGGGGGAGATCCGATGCCCGATCTTGGCCGCGTGAAAGCTCACAGTCAGGTCAGCCTCCACCGCTACACCCTCGACCTCTCCCGTCGAAGCATCGACGCCGGAGGCAACATCGCAAGCGACGACCGGCGCCCCGCAGCGGTTGATCGCCTCGATCGCCGCTGCTGCCGGCTCCCGCGGAGCGCCCTCGAAGCCCGTGCCGAAGATCGCGTCGACGACGGCACCTGAGCCCTCGAGCCAGGAGTCGAGGTCCTCCGGCAGGTCGCCGGAGAAGAGCTCCAGCACATCGACCGCAAAGCCCATCTCAGAGAGCCGCCGCGCAGCGACAAGTCCGTCGCCACCGTTGTTTCCCTTCCCGCAGACGATCCGAACCGGACCTTGCGGCGCCAGCCCAGCCACCGCCTCGGCCAACGCCGTTCCAGCCGTCTCCATCAGATCTGCTTCGGGAACCCCCTGCTGCTCGATCGCCCAGCGATCCACCGCCCGGATGCCTGCGGCGTCATACAGCGGCGTCAGCCAGGGCTCCATCTCAGTCAGTGTCAACGATCGCGACGGCCGCCGCAAAGTCCCGCGAATGAGTCAGGGAGATACCTACGTCGCTTCCCGCTGCGACCTCCGCCGCCGAGCCCGAGAGCCTCACCGTTGGCGGCTCCCCAGCGACCACCTCGATCTCGCGCAGGCCGAAGCCCCCGCGCAGACCCAGCGCCTTGACCACCGCCTCCTTGGCGGCGAAGCGGGCGGCAAGGTGGCGACCGGGACGGGCATGGGCGGCCGCGTACTCGCGCTCGGCCACAGTGAATACGCGCTCGGCCAGGCGCGGGTAGCGCCTCAAAGCCCGCTCTAGGCGCTCGACCTCGAGCAGATCGATGCCGATGCCGGAGGCCGTCGGCATCCGGGCCTATTCCGTAACGCCCACGATCAGCTTCGCCGTCGCCAGGCCGTCGCTGCTACCGGTGCCGATCGCGATGTAATCGATGCTCTTCAGGTAGCGCTTGGCTTCCTGGAAGCCGGTTTCCGAGGGCGGTACCAGCGCTTCGGCCAAGCTCAGCGCCCCGGGACCGTTGACGAAACCGCTGATTGGCGTGTCGCCTAGCGCTGAGACCGCCGCCTTGTAGCTGGCAAGGTCAGAGAGCGTTTCGCCTTCGGTGGCGAGTCCCTGCAGGGCTGGCGGGAGCCCGTAGCCAACCGCGACCCGATCACCCTTTGCAACCACGACGAGTGGCTTTTTCCCAAGTTCCGCGGTTCGGATCGAGAAGCCGCTTGCACCGCCGCTGCTCACAGCGGTGACCCCCGGCACCCCAGTCCGGCGCAGCAGCACACCGAGGTTGGCCACTGTTTTCGCCGCTTCGCCCGAGCTGCTGGTCAGCACGAGAGCGCCGCCGAGAGAGTTCTTGCTGTTGCCCTGAGCGAACACAGCCGCGTCTTCGAGCGAGACAGCGATTTTGTCGAGATCGATGCCAATTGCGTTTAGCGAGCTCTTCAGCTGATTCGGCGGCACCTGGCCCGGAATTCCTTCGGCATCGAGTTTGTCGATCGCTTCCTTGACCTGGTCACCGAAACCGGAGGCGCCGAGCGCCACAAAGGAGTCGGCGGGCAGCGAGCCGATCAGTGCCGAGGCGTCACCGCTCGGCGCTTCCTCGCCGCCGAGATCGCTGCTCAGGTCCACCTCGACCTGGTCAGAGCCGGGCACGACGCTGGCCACCGCCGTCGCTTCGCTGGGGTCAATGCCGGCGTTCTTGAGGATTTCCTGCGCCTGCGGGGCGATCCCGTTGCCCGACGCTTCGATCAGGCCACCAACATCGACGTAGACGTCAGCGAGGCTGCCGTCCGATGCGGCAGAGATCGCGTCCTGGAAGCGAGCTTCGTCGGCGAGCGATTCGCCATTGGAGGCATCGACCGCGGCCTTGAAGCCGCTTTCGCCATCTTCGGCCATCACAAGCGATTCGCCGATCACGCCAATCGCATTGCCGTTTGAACCGCCGACCTTGAAGTCAATCCCTTCGTAGGAGGCGTCCTTGTAGGGGGCCTTGCTCTGCTTGGCCTGCCCGTCGATGAATTCTTCGGTCGCGGCGACATCAGTGGATTCGACGACGACAACCGGTTCGGTGAGATTTCCGTCCTTGAGGCCCTTGAAGGACACGCCAGCCTTTTCGCCCAGCCACGGTTCAACTTCCTTGGCGTAGTTGAGCGGTTCGCCGTCTCCGCGCGCCGAGTCTTCGAGTTTGGCGACGATGAAGTTGCCGAGGTTGTCGATGCCGCCCACGCTCTTCGCGAGCGAGTCGACGTTTGACTTCAGTTCTCCCGAAGGCTGCAGCTCGCCTTCGATGTAGACAAGCGAGCCGGGCGCCGCAAAGCTGGCCAGATCGCTGCTGGAAGAGTCGCTACCGCCGCACCCGGCGAAGAGGACGACTGCGGCCAAGAGGGCCGCGAGGGCTGGGCGGACGAGGCGGGTCTTGATCATGGCGCGGGAGCCTAGCGAGCGGCGCCGCTACTCAACCGTGACCGTCTTTGCCAGGTTGCGTGGTTGGTCGACGTTGAGGCCGCGGGCACGGGCGATGTCGTAGGCGAGCAGTTGCAGCGGCAAGATCGCCACGATCGGCTGCAGGATCCAGTTCGTCCGGGCAACCTCGATCGTCTGATCGGCAACCTCGCCGACGCGCTCACATCCTTCCGTCGCGATCGCAATCGTTTCGGCACCGCGGGCGCGCACCTCTTCGACGTTGGAGAGGACCTTGTCCAGGACCGGACTCTCAGTGGTGACGCAGACGACCGGCGTCGTCTCGTCGAGCAGGGCGATCGGGCCGTGCTTCATCTCTCCCGCCGCATAGGCGTCGGTGGGAACATAGGAGATCTCCTTCAGCTTCAGCGCCCCCTCGAGGCAGACCGGGAGGCCGATGTGGCGGCCAAGGTAGAGGAAGAACTGCTGGTCGCTATGGGCCTCCGAGACTTCGCGCACACGCCCCTCGCAGCCGGCCAGGGTCGACTCGATCTTCGATGGGAGCGCCTTCATCTCGGCGACCAGCTCCGTTAGCTCTTCTTCGGGCAGGGTCTCGCGCAACTGGGCCAGTTTCAGGCCGAGCAGGTACATCGCCGCGACCTGGGCGACGAAGGTCTTGGTCGCCGCGACGCTGACCTCGGGGCCGGCCCGCGTGTAGAGGACCGCGTCGGCGTCGCGCGTCGCCTGGCTGCCCATCACGTTGGTAATAGCCAGCACCTTGGCGCCGTTCTCGCGAGCGAGCCGCATCGCCGCCAGCGTGTCGGCCGTCTCACCCGACTGGGTGATGCCGATCACCAGGTCGTCGGAGCCGATCACCGGATTGCGATAGCGGTACTCGGAGGCGATGTCCATCTCAACCGGGACCCGCGCCCACTGCTCGATCGCGTAGCGGCCGACCAGGCCAGCGTGGTAGGAGGTGCCGCAGGCGACGATCACGATCCGCTTCAGATCGCGCAAATAGCCATCGTCGAGGTCGAGCTCAGAAAGGTCAACGCCCTCCTCGCTCGGCAGCCGGTCGGCGATCGTCTCGGCAACGGCGTCGGCCTGTTCGTGGATCTCCTTCAGCATGAAGGTCTCATAACCGCCCTTCTCGGCTGCTGCCTCATCCCAGGAGATTTCTTCGGCCTCGCGCTGGACGGGATTCCCGGCCGCGTCGGTGATGCTCACCCCCGAGGTGTCGATCGTGACGATCTCCTCGTTTTCGATCAGGATCGCCTTGCGGGTCTCGGCCAGGAAGGCCGGAATCGCCGAGGCAAGGAAGGTCTCGCCCTCTCCCATGCCGGCCACAAGTGGGCACTCCTTGCGGGCGCCGACGAGCTTGCTCGGCTCGTCCGCGTGCATGGCGACGAAGGCGTAGTGGCCCCTTAGTTCCCCGAACGAGGTGCGCACGGCAGTCGTCAGATCGCCTTCGTAGTTGCGCTCGATCAAGTGGGCGACGATCTCGGCGTCCGTCTCCGAACTGAAGTGATGCCCCTCGGCGGCAAGCTCGCGACGCATCTCGGCGTGGTTCTCGACGATCCCGTTGAGGACGATGTGGATGCGGTCCGAGCAATCGCCATGGGGGTGGGCATTCTCCTCGGTGACGCGACCGTGGGTCGCCCAGCGGGTGTGAGCGACTCCCGTTGTGGCGGGGAGGGCGGCAACCGCAACGCCGCCGCCATCTGAGCGCTTCTCGAAGGCGGCGCGCAGGTTGGCGAGGTTGCCGACCGCGCGCACGCTGTCAATGCGACCGTCCTCGATCACCGAGACTCCGGCCGAGTCATAGCCGCGGTACTCGAGCTTCTCGAGTCCGGCGACCAGGAGGTCGCGGCAGGGGCGTCTGCCCACATATCCGACGATTCCACACATAGGGAGGCGATTAAGGGTAGAGACCCGGTGTCTAGGCCAGCTCTTGGCGCACGACCGTGACGAGACGCTCGCAAACCGCATCCGCCTCCTCGGTGCTCGGCGCCTCGACCATCACCCGTACCAGTGGCTCAGTTCCCGATGGTCGCAGTAGGACACGGCCACGCCCTTCCAGAGCTTCCCCCTCGCGCTCAACCGCGTCCCAGACGGCGGCCGCATCGGTGACAGCGTCGCGATCGGCGACCTCCACGTTGACCAGCGTTTGCGGCAACTTCTCCATAGATGAGATCCCAGCGAGCTCGCGGCCGTCCAACTCCCTCATCGTCGCCAGCGCGGCGGCGATTCCGTCGCCGGTCGCGACAAAGCGCGTGTCGATGATGTGCCCGGATTGCTCACCGCCTACGGCCCAGTCGCGCTCACGCAGCTCATCGAGGACGTAGCGGTCGCCCACCTTTGTCACCGCCACCTCGATCCCCGCCTCACTCATCGCCTGGTGAAAACCGTAGTTGCTCATCACGGTCACCGCGACGCCCCCGCCCAGCTCGCCGCGAGCCGCCATGCCGCGAACCGAAAGAGCAATCAGCTCGTCACCGTCGTGCGTCTGGCCTTCGCCATCCACGGCGAGCACTCGATCACCATCACCGTCGAAAGCAAAGCCGATAGTCGCCTCCGAGGCGGCAATGGCCTCCGCCAGCCGATCGAGATGGGTCGAACCGCAGCCGTCGTTGATGTTGCGGCCATCAGGCTCGATGGCAATCGCCTCGACTTCGGCGCCGAGGCGTTCGAAGATCGCCGGGGCGGCCCGAAAGGTGGCTCCGTTGGCGCAATCGAGCATGACCTTCTGCCCGGAGAGATCGACTGGGAAGGCGACCTCAAGCGCCCGCAGGTAATCCTCCAGCCCTCCGTTCAGCTCGCGCACATGGCCCGGATCGACCGACCCGAGCTCGGCTCCCACCAGGGACTCCATCCTCGCCTCGGTGTCATCGTCGAGCTTTGTCCCCTGCGCCGAGAAGAACTTGATCCCGTTGTCTCGGTAAGGGTTATGGGAGGCCGAGACGACTGCAGCAAGGTCAAGGCCGAGGCGCTTGACCAGAATCGCCGCAGCCGGTGTCGGCAGCACACCACCAAGCAGGGCATCGCCGCCCGCAGCCGCGATCCCAGCAGCCAGGGCTGCCTCCAGCATCGGCCCTGACTCGCGGGTGTCGCGGACGATCAGTACCTGCAGCCGCTCGGCGTCCAACGAAGCGGTCGCCGCCCGCCCCAGGGACGTCGCCAACTCTGCCGTGAGAAAGGTCCCGGCCTCCCCTCGGACCCCATCGGTTCCGAAGAGCCTGCGCCCGGTCGTCACCCCTGAAGGCCTAACGCTTCGAGAACTGCGGCCGCTTACGGGCCTTCTTCAGCCCAGCCTTCTTGCGCTCCTTGGCCCGAGCGTCCCGGGTAAGGAAGCCACGACGCTTCAGCTCGCCGCGCAGCTCAGGGTCAACCTCGATCAGCGCCCTGGCGATCCCGTGGCGGACCGCGCCCGCCTGGCCGCTGATGCCGCCACCGTGGACGCGGACCCTGACGTCAACGCTACTCTCGTAGCCGGTAGTCGTCAGTGGCTGGCGAACGGTCGTCTGGTGAAGGGGCCGCGGGAAGAACTCCTCGAGGGCCCGCTTGTTGACCTCAATCTTGCCGCTGCCGGGAAGAACCGTGACGCGGGCGATCGATGTCTTGCGCTTGCCGGTGGCCAAATACCGAGCGTCGCCCTCAATTTTCGCGGGCGCACGAGTGGCCGCGCTTGGCTCCTCCTCGGCGTCACCGACGAGCGCGGCCTCTCGAGCCAGCCGCTCCTCCTCTTCGGCTTCCTTGCGAGCAAGCTCCTCAGCACTAAGCGGCCGCTCCTCAGGCTCAACCGCAATCGGTTCCAGATCAGCACCGGGAATGACGTCCTTCTTCTTCTCCTCAGCCTTAGGCGCCTCAGCCTTCTGAGCCACAGGCTCAGCAGGCTCCTCCGCGGGCTCAGTCGCCTCCGCCACGGGCTCCTCAGCTTTCTCCTCCACAGACTCCTCGACGGCCTCAGCCTCGGCTTGAGGCTCCTCGGAATCGGCCGCCTCGTCCGCGGGTGGCGCAGACTCGGAGGGGCCGAGAACGGAGGCATCGCCCCCGCCCGCAGGCCCCTCCGAGGCTGCGTCGGGACCCGCGGCCGACTCCGCCGAGTCCTCGACCGGAGTCTCGTCCTGCTCTGAAGCTTTGTTCTCGTCGTCGATCAAGTCTGGATCTCCATCGGTTTCGGCTGCTGCGCAGCATGCGGGTGCTCGGGGCCGGCGTAGACCTTCAACTTGGTCAGCTGCTGGCGGGCGAGCCGGTTGCGGGGGAGCATCCCCTTGACGGCCTTGCGGATGACCTCCTCGGGACGCCGCTCAAGCATCTCGGCAAGCGTCCTTGACTTGATTCCGCCCGGGTAGCCGCTGTGGCGCCAATAGCGCTTCTGGTTCAGCTTGTCGCCGGTGACCCGAATCTTCTCCGCATTGACCACAACGATGAAGTCGCCGGTGTCGATGTGGGGCGTGTACTCGGGCTTGCGCTTGCCGCGCAGAGCGTCAGCGATGCGGGTCGCCAGGCGGCCCAAGGTCTGGCCCTCGGCATCGACGACGTACCAGTCGCGCTGGCGGTCTGCGGGTGTTGCGACATAGGTCTTCATCAGCGAAAAGCCGCGGGCAGTGCCCAGCGGCCACGGCATGATAGCCGCGATGCCACATCGGCGTACCCGGCCGCCCCTGTGTCTATACTGCCGCGCCAACAGTGCCGAATTCCGGTCGCACAGGCAGCCGGGAACGGAGGAACCGCAGGAACCGTTGCAGGTTCCCGGGGCGAATCGGCCGAATAGGCCGTAGCGCATCTCTTTCAGCGCGAGCCCGACAGCTAACTCCGTAGGCGAACGAAAGAGAGGGCATGTGGCAGACAAGAGCGCCCGGCCTTTGTTGGCGGGAATTCGGATTACGATCGCAGCGGCGGCACTGCTGCTCATCCTCACCACAAGCGCCGCGGCGTCGACGGGGGGCGCGCCCACCGCGGCCGGCAGCCCACCCCCGCCAGGCAGCCCGAGCGGCTCCCCAGCCAGCGGCACCCCCAGCGCCGGCGCCCTGCGGCTGATCTCGGCCAAAACCACGCCGCGCAAATCCTTTTACTACGGCTACCGATACCCGCGGCTCAGCTTCGCGATCGCCAGTAGCCAAGCGCAAAACGACCTTCGGATCGACGTCGTCGACGTCGCCGGAGAAAGCGTTCGCACCTTCTTCCGCAACGACGTCGCACCGAAAGCCGAAGTCCGGATCCGCTGGGACGGGACTACGAACGCCGGGCGCCCCGCTCCCAACGGCCAATACAGCTTCCAGGTCTCCTCGCAAGCGGGAACGGCTGCGGCGCGACCCGCAACCTCCTCGGAAGCGATCGACCTCAGCTTCACCTTCTACGGCTACGCCTTCCCAGTACTCGGCGCGCATGACTTCGGCGGCCCCGCCGGTCGCTTCGGTGCACCCCGCTCCGGCCACACCCACCAAGGCCAAGACGTGATGGCAGCCTGCGGAACGCCGCTTGTCGCCGCCCGCGGGGGCACGGTTCAGTACTCCGGCTACGAGGGCAATGCCGGCAACTACGTCGTCATCGACGGCAAGGGAACCACCAACGACTTCATGTACGCCCACCTAGCCGAACCGTCACCGCTGCAGACCGGCGATCAGGTCCGCACCGGCCAGCCGATCGGCGTGGTCGGGGAGACCGGTGACGCAACAGCCTGCCACCTCCACTTCGAGGTCTGGACCGCCCCCGGCTGGTACCAGGGCGGCAGTCCGATCGACCCGCTGCCCTACCTCGAAAAGTGGGACCGCTACAGCTGAGCCTGGCGAGGCGCCCCTGAAACTGCGCCGCCTCCCCCCCGCGACACGACCCAAAGCGCCACCGCAACCGGCACCGTCGCCGGCAAAGTATCGACCGCAAAAAACAAAAGGTCGAACCCAAGCGCCAACCCACCCACCAACCCGGCCCCAACCCACTGCCGACGGGCCGATAACCCCACTCCGGCTCCGGTTTTAGGCCCGTCGGCGGGGTTTGCGAGGAGGCAGCCGACTAGGGCCGCTATGAAGAGGTCGCCGAAGCCCATTTGGGCCGTGCCGAAGTGGACCACCTGGAGGCGTGGCAGGTCTGCCGCCGGGGCAGCGGCGGTCAGAACGGAGTTGGGGCCCTGGAGCAGGTCCGCGGTGACAAACCAGGTATCGATCGCCGCCATCGCGTAGACCCCGAGACGCAGCCAATAGGCAGGGACCACAGAAACCAGCAGCCAGCTGAGGGTGATGCAAGCGAGACCCGAGAGCGCCAGTGCCGCGGCCTCGCCTACTAGTGAGCCCTTGATGGCCCAGGCCAGGGCGAAGAGCGGGATTGCCGCCAACGCCCAGCTCGGGCGTGCCCCGTGCACCAGCCAGCCAAGCGCCGCAGCCGCCAGAGGGGGCACCGCAACGAGGGCGAGGTAAGTGAGAGCCGTCGCGGAGTCGGAGTAGAAGTTGACGGCCCCGATCACGACAACGATCGAGAGAGCAGGAATCAGCGCCCACCAGGGGCTACTCAAGCGCTCGATCCATGCTGGACGATGGCGCGCCCGGGGCAGCGCAACCAGCGCCGCCTGAACTACCCCAAGCACCGCGATAGAGACGGCGAACGGCAGGCTCATGGAATTCGCGCGGCGCCGGGTGGCCTGTCCCGGCAGGGGTGGAGCGTCTTGTACTTTTTCGTCGGCCGCCGTGCGCGCCAGCCCAACCCCGTCACATCGAAAAAGTTAAGCGGAACCCCTGCCGGGACAGGCCCCACCGCCAAGGACTACTCCCACTCGATCGTCGCCGGAGGCTTCGAAGAGATATCTAGCGCGACTCGGTTGACGTCGGCGATCTCGTTGATGATCCGGTTCGAGACGCGCTCCAGCAAGTCGTAGGGAAGGCGAGCCCAATCGGCGGTCATCGCGTCGTCGGAGGTGACGGCGCGGATCACGATCGGGTAGGCGTAGGTACGCCCGTCCCCCTGCACGCCGACCGAGCGCACGACCGGCAGCACACAGAAGGACTGCCAGAGCTGGCGGTAGAGATCGGCGGCGCGGATCTCCTCCTGCAGGATCGCGTCGGCGGCGCGGAGGATGTCGAGGCGCTCTTTGTTGACCTCGCCGCCGACGATGCGGATCGCCAAGCCGGGCCCGGGGAAGGGCTGGCGCCAGACCATCCGCTCCGGCAGGCCGAGCTCGGCGCCGACCGCGCGAACCTCGTCCTTGAACAGCATCCGTAGCGGCTCGACCAGCTCGAACTCGAGGTCCTCGGGGAGCCCACCGACGTTGTGGTGGGACTTGATCGTCGCCGCGCCGTCGCTGCCGCCGGACTCGATCACATCGGAGTAGAGCGTTCCCTGGACAAGATAGGAAGCGTCCTCGAGCTTCGCCGCCTCCTCCTCGAAGACGCGGATGAACTCCTCGCCGATGATCTTGCGCTTGCGCTCGGGCTCGTCGTGCCCAGCGAGCTTGTCGAGGAAGCGCTGCTCGGCTTCGACGTGGACGAGCGGGATGCCAAATTGCTCGAAGGCGGCGACAACCTGCTCGGCCTCGTTCAGCCGCATCAGGCCGTGATCGACAAAGACACAGGTCAGTTGCTCGCCGATCGCCCTGTGGACGAGCAGCGCCGCGACCGAGGAGTCAACGCCGCCGGAGAGGCCGCAGATCACCCGTCCCTCGCCCACCTGGGCTTGGATCTTCGCCACCTGTTCTTCGATCACCGATTGCGGTGACCACTGCTGCTCGCAACCAGCGACGTCACGCAAGAAGCGGGTGAGGATCTCGGTCCCGTAGGGGGTATGGACGACCTCGGGGTGGAACTGGATCCCGTAGAGGCCGCGATCGGGATACTCACAGGCCGCCACTGGCGAGCCGGGGCTAGAAGCAAGCGCAGTGAATCCCTCAGGCGGCTCGAAGACCGCGTCGCGGTGGCTCATCCAGCAGTGCTGCTCCTCCGGCATCCCGCTGAGCAGCTGGCCGCCGCCGTCGCGCAGGATCAAGTCAGTCCGCCCGAACTCCCCCGCCTCGGCCGCCTCGACCCTCCCCCCTAGCGCTTGGACCATCACCTGCATCCCGTAACAGATCCCCAGCATCGGGATCTCCAGATTCAGAAGCTCGGTCGGAAACGGCGGCGCCCCCTCCTCGTAGACGGAGGCCGGGCCGCCGGAGAGGATCAACGCCTTGGGCTTCCGCCCCCGCAGCGTCTCTACCGGCGTGCTGGAAGGCAGCAGCTCGGCGAAGACGCCGCACTCGCGAATCCTGCGTGCGATCAGCTGGGAGTACTGGCCCCCGAAATCGAGGACCAGCACCTCCTCTGAGGCCTGGGCCGGCGCCATGTCGGCACCGGCCTCAGTCGTCGGCGACTCCAACACCAGCGGAGACCGCTGCGCGCCCGTTGGAGCCCATGCCGACCGCTTGCTCATTTTGCAGCTTCTTGCCCTCGCTCATTAGCGCGGGGGCGACCATCACCTCTGCCCGTTGGAAGGAGCGGATGTCCTCATAGCCACAGGTGGCCATCGAGGTCCTCAGTGCCCCCATTAGGTTGAAGGTGCCGTCGTTCTCCTGGGCAGGGCCGAGGACGATCTCCTCCATCGTCCCGTCCTGCCTAGTCGTAACCCGGGTGCCGCGCGGCAGCGAGGGATGGAAGGTCGCCATTCCCCAGTGGAAGCCGCGGCCGGGCGCCTCCCTGGCACGTGCCAGGGGTGAGCCGACCATCACCGAGTCGGCTCCACAAGCGATCGCCTTGGAGACATCGCCACCAGTGCGCATTCCACCATCGGCAATCACGTTGACGTACTCACCGGTCTCGAGCATGTGCTGGGACCGGGCAGCCGCAACGTCGGCGATCGCTGTCGCTTGCGGAACCCCGATGCCAAGCACGCCGCGGGTCGTGCAAGCCGCGCCGGGGCCGACTCCGACCAGGACACCTACCGCGCCGGTCCGCATCAGGTGCAGCCCGGTCGAGTAGGAGGCGCAACCGCCGACCACCGTCGGCACTGGCACCTCGGCGATGAACTCCTTCAGGTTGAGCGGCTCGACCGTGGTCGAGACGTGTTCGGCCGAGATCACCGTGCCCTGGATGACGAGGATGTCAATCCCAGCCTCCACTGCAACCTCGTAGTGCTCGCGGACTTTCTGCGGGGTCAGCGAGCCGCAGGCGACCGCGCCGCGCTCCTTGATCTCCGCGATCCGCTGGCCGATCAGCTCGGACTTGACCGGCTCGGCATAGATCTCTTGCATCAGCCGGGTCGCTTCGTGCTTGGGCGCCGCGGCGATCTGCTCGAGGCGCTCCTCGGCGTTCTCGAAGCGCGCCCAGATTCCCTCTAGGTTCAGCACGCCAAGGCCGCCGAGCTCATGAACGAGCACCGCGGTATCGGGGCTCACCACTCCATCCATCGCCGAGGCTACAAGCGGCAGCTCGAAGCGGTAGGGGCCAAGGTTCCAGCTGATGTCAATGTCGTCGGGATCGCGGGTGCGGCGCGACGGGACGATCGCGATGTCGTCGAATCCGTAGGCGCGCCGCCCCTTCTTGCCCCGACCGATGTCGATCTCCAATTAATCCTCCAGGGTGGCGTTGAGGACCCAGCCTACACTTCCGCGGGGACCTCCAAATCCTGGACGTGGACCTCGCCGAGGAGGCGCTCGACCTGGTTGCGGTCGACCATGCCGGCACCGAAGTGCTGAGTTGACTCAGCCCCGCAGGCAACACCGTAGGCGAGGCACTCATCGGCGGGCCGGCCATCGTAGAGGGCGGCGACGTAGCCAGCCACAAAGGCGTCGCCTGAGCCGACCGTGGAGACCGCGTCGAGGGGCTCCGTACGGACCTCAAGAAAACGCCGCTCCGAGCCCTCGCCGAGCGCAGCGACGCAGCCCTCAGGCCGGGTAATCGCCGCCTCACCGGCACCGAGCCGAATCAGCTCGGAGAGCCCGTGGACCAGATCGTGGCGATCGGCAAACTCCTGGCCGACTAGCTCCTCTGCCTCGCGCTCGTTTGGCGTGACGATCGAGGCGCCCGCTCTAAGGCCAGCGAGCATCGCCTCGCCCTCGGCGTCGAGCACGACCGGGACGCCGCGTTCGCTCAGATCCTTGACCAGGCGCGCATATAGGTCGGCGCCCGCGCCGGGCGGCAGGGACCCAGCGATCACACAGAGCTTGGCACCGTCGGCGAGGTAACCGAGCCTAGCCACGAAAGCTTCGACCTCCTCTGGGCTAACCGCTGGGCCACGCTCGTTGATCTCGGTCTGCTCGCCGGAGGTGGGGTCGATCACGGCCATGTTGATCCGCGTCTCGCCGGCGATCCGAGTGAAGTCCGTCAGCACCGCTTCCTCCCGCAGTTGCTCCAGCACCCTGAGCCCAGTCGGGCCGCCGGCGAAGCCAGTGGCGATCACCGGCCGCCCCAAGCGGTTGAGCGCGCGGGCAACGTTGATCCCCTTCCCACCGGCGACCGTGCGGCTCTCGACCGCGCGATGGCGGTGGCCGAGGCGGAAGTTCGGCACCGCTACGGTGCGGTCGATGGCGGCGTTGAGGGTGACAGTCAGGATCATCGGAATAGGCGCCTGAAAAGAAACACTCCCGCGATCAGTATCGCGGACAGGGCCAGCGCAAGCCAGGCCAGGTTCTCCCCGGCGAAGTTCCTCACGCGATCGAGAGTGCTGGCTGCCGGTACGGCACGCCCTGCCCGCAGGGCGACGACAGCCGTGCGCCGTCCGTCGACGTAGACGGTCGCCGTGCCGAGCGCGGTGCCGCGCTTGATCGGTCCCTCGACTTCGGCCGGCCCCCGCACGGTGACGCCGAGGCGTTGACCCCGTCGCAAGCCGACCGCGACGGTGCGGGCAGCGCGCAGGGGCAGCGTGCCATCGGCATAGCGGATCGACGGCTCGGCGAGCGCCCGCCCGGCCCGCACCGGGACGCGCCGCCGATATTGCGAGAAGCCGTATTCGAGCAGGTCGAGGTTGTCGCGAAAGCGATCTTCGTCGGTCGGCGCGCCGATCGCGACGGAGATCAGTTCGACCCCGTCACGGCGACCAGATCCGACCAGGACATAGAGGGCGCCGAAGGTGTGGCCGGTCTTCACCCCGGTCACCCAGGGGGCCATCTGCAACAACTCGTTGATCGACTCGATCTTGCGACGGGGCCTGACGCTGCGCAAGACAGCACTGCGAGCGTTGGCGATCCGGGCAAAGGCGGGGATCGCAAGCAGGTGCCGCGTCAGCGTCGCCAGGTCACGAGCGCTGGAATGGTTGCCGCGCTGATCGAGGCCGATCGGGTTGGCGTAATGGGTGTCAGCGAGCCCGAGCGCGGCGGCGTAGCGGTTCATCTGCCCGACGAAACGGGACTCCGAGCCGGCGGCCGCCCGGGCGAGGTCGTAGGCGGCGTCGTTGCCGCTGCGCAGGATCAGTCCATAGAGGAGATCGCGCACGCTGATCCGCTGGCCCGGTCGTAGGCCCAGCAACGACTCGCCGTATTCCGGGTGGTACGGGGCGGCGCGCACGATCCGGTCGAGCGGCAACTCGTGCAAGACCACGTAGGCCGTCATCAGCTTCGTCGTGCTGGCAATCGGCAGCCGACGCGCAACCGCGTGGGAGACGAGCGTCTCGCCTGTGCGCGCGTCGATCAGCGTCCAAGCGCGCGCCTCGATCTTGGGCAGCTTGGCGGCTGCAGCGGTGGGCAGCGCGAGGGCAAGCGCCACGAGCAGCGCGGCCAAAATCATGCCGGGTCGATACCGGGCCAGCGGTCTGGCGCCTATCTGAGCTTCAGGGTCTCTCCCGCGATCAGGATCTGCGGGTCGACTTCCGGGTTGAGCGCTTCTATGCGCGCCACCGAGACTCCGTTGTGGTGGGCGATGGAGATCAGGGTGTCGCCGCTTTGGACTTCGTATGTCGCAGGGGTCTTTTGCTCTCGATTGGCAGCATTCTGAGCGGTGCCGCCTCCGTGGCGGCGTCCACCGGAGCCATTTGAGCCGCCGCCGAGTGCGCTGCCGATGACCACGACCACAATGACCAGCGCCGCGACGAGGGTGGTCACGGCAAGGACCCGGGCAGCTGATGATCGCTTGTTCATTGGACGAAGAGGGAGATCGGATAGGCGATGGAGATCGTATATCCGGTCAACGGCGTTCTACGCGGTCGAAATGTCCCAAACCGCACGGCGAAGAGCTTCGGCCGCAGCCGCCGGGTTCTCCGCCGCCGCGATCCCGCGCGAGGCGGCAACTAGAGCTGCCGCCCGGCCAGGAGCAAACGCGGCACCCAGTCGCTCGGGCTGGCCGCCCTGGGCACCGACACCGGGAACGAGGAAGATCGCGTGCGGCATCAGCGAGCGCAGGCGATCGATGTGCTCGGGGGCGGTCGCGCCGACCACCGCGCCCATGCCGCTCAGGCCACACTCGCCAAGCAGCCGCTCGGAGAACCCCTCGACCAGCGCAGCGAGGTGCTCGTGGACAGGGTGCTCGGGCGCCGGCAGATCCTGCACGTCGGCCGCCCCCGGATTACTGGTCCGGACTAGGGCGAAGACCCCTGCGCCAGCCGACTCGGCTGCCGCCACGAGGGGCTCCAGCGCATCGACGCCAAGCAGCGGGTTGGCGGTGAAGGCATCGGCACCGAGCCCGGGTACCGCCCCCCAGGGGGTCGGAGTCTCGCCAACCAGCGCCTGCGCATATGCCGCTGCCGTCACCGGCACATCGCCGCGCTTTCCATCAGCGACTACCAGCAGTCCAGCATCGCGAGCCGTCTCGCAGACCTCGGCCAGCGCCGCCCATCCCGGAGCGCCGAGGCGCTCGAAGCAAGCGAGCTGGGGCTTAACCGCGACGCATACCGGCCCCGCCGCCTCGATCAGCGAGCAGCAGTGCGCAACAACAGCATTTGCCGCCTGCTCGGCGGCGGAAGCTCCGACATCGTCGGCTTCGCCAGCGGAGAGCCTCGACGGATCCGGGTCGAGGCCAAGGCAGATCTGGCTGCGGCGCTCATCAACAAGCGCCGCAAGCCGGTCCGCAAACGTCGTCGTCACAACCGGTCTTCACTCAATTTCGAGCGCGAAGAATCGAGCTTGCGACGCGCCCGAAATTGAGCTCGCCTTAGCCTTTGACCTTGGTCTTCAGAGCCGAGCCGGCAGAGAAGCGAGGTACCCGACCACCCGGAATCGTGATCCGCTCGCCGGTGCGTGGGTTGACGCCCTGGCGGGGACCGCGCTCGGCAACGTGAAATTTGCCGAAGCCGGTGAAGCTCACCTCGCCGCCGCCGCTCAGCGTGTCGGTGATCGCGTCGAGGACAGCGTCAACCGCGTCGCTGGCGGCTTTCTTGCTGCCGAGCCGCTCGTCGCCTGCAAGTTGATCTAGAAATTCAGCCTTTGTCACGTCGGAGCTCCTCCGTCAGGGGTGGTTGAAATCGGGCCGCAATCTAACAGTGAGCACGGCGTAAAGCGCTTGGGACTCAGGATCCGGCGATCGTCATCTCCCCAATCAGCAGCGACGGCGTGCTGACCGAGCCCCCGAACGGGACCCAGCGTGCGTCCGTGCCTGCGGCTTGCACGCCCTTCAGCATCGAGACCAAGTCGCTGGCGATCGTGAACTCGCGCAACGGCTCGGCCAGCTCGCCGCCGCGGATTGCACGCCCGGAGGCACCGACCGAGAAGACGCCGGAGACCGGGTTGACGCCCGAGTGCAATCCGGCGACATCGGTGACGAAGACGCCCTCATCCGCCTCGCGCAGTAGCTCGGCCAAGCCGAGACCCCCTGAGGCAACAATCAGGTTGGAAAGTCCAACGGAGGGCTGGGAGCGATAGCCGCCGCGGCTGGCGTTGCCGGTGGAAACGACTCCACCGCGCCGAGCCGTGTAGGTGTCGTAGAGGAATGTGTGCAGCACGCCGTCCTCGATCAGTGCGGTACGCCGGCGGGGCACGCCCTCGCCGTCGAAGGGCGAGGAGGCGGAACCATCCGGGTCCAGGCCGTCGTCGTAGAGCACAAGAGCCGTCCCCGCGATCTCGTTGCCGACAAGCCCGGCAAAGGGCGAGCGCCCGCGCTGCACCGCGCTGGCCCCGAGGCCACCTCCAACGATGGCCACGAAACTGGCAGCCACCGTCGGGTCCAGTACGACCGGGCAAGAACGCGATCCAGGCTTACTGGCACCGATCATCGCGGTGGCGCGTGCGGCGCCCTCGCGACCGATCGCGGCGGGGTTGAGGGAGGCCGGACCACGTGCGAGGCCGAAGCCAAGCCCCGTCTCGCGACTCCCTTCGCCCTCAGCCAGCGCCTGCAGGTAGGCGTAGCAGGAGGAGCTCTCGTACTCCCCGGCAATCCCGGTCGAGGTGGCGATCGCCACCCGCTCGGCGGAATCCGCGTAGACGGCCTGCTCGACCCCGACGATGCGTGGATCAGCCCCGAGCGCTGCGCGCTCTACATCCAGGGCAAGCTCGGCGATGTCGGCGGTTGGCCACTGCCCGATCGAGGGATCGCTCAGCTCGAGATCTGTGACGGGATCCGTCCCGGAGCGTGGCGGGCCGGCAAACTTATCCTCGTCCGCGAGCCCCGCGACCTCGGCTGCGCGCGCCGCGAGGGTCGCGATCCCGGCCTCGGAAAGATCGGTGCCGTAGGCGTAGCCGACCCGGCTTCCGACCCAAGCGCGGACTCCGATGCCCCGTTTGGTCGCCGCCGTGAGGCTCTCGACCTCACCACCGTGGGCACGCACCTCCCGTTCAACGTCCTCGGACAAGTAGGCCTCGGCATCCGAGGCGCCGGCTGCCACAGTCGCCTCGACGGCACGACGGGCCAGCTCGATCAAACTTCCGTCCCCCCCACCGTCATCGCGCCGATCCGGACGTGGCCCTGACCCGTTCCTACCGGCACTTTCTGCCCCGCCTTGCCGCAAACGCCGGTCTTCATCTCGAAGTCGTTGGCAACCGCATCGATCGCCGCCAGCGCCTCCAAGCAGTTGCCGATCAAGGTCGCGCCGCGACAGGGACGGGTAACCCGGCCAGCCTCGATCAGGTAGCCCTCGGAGACGCCGAAGACGAAGTCGCCGGTCGCCGGATCAACTTGGCCACCGGCGAAAGAGGCCGCGTAAAAGCCCCGCTGCACCTCGGCGATCAGCTCCTCCGGCTCGGCCTCGCCCGGGGCGATGTAGGTGTTTGTCATCCGCGGGACCGGCAGGTGACGGAAACTCTCACGGCGACCGTTGCCGGTCGAGGCAACACCGTCGCGCCGAGCGGTGAGACCGTCGTAGAGAAAGGAGGTGAGTCGCCCTTCCTCAATCACCATCGTCTTCTGGGTCAGCGCGCCCTCGTCATCGACCGAGTCGCTGCCCCACTCGTTCGGCATGCGGCCGTCGTCGTAGGCCGTAAGCAGGGGTTGGGCAACCTGCTCGCCGAGCTTGCCCGCGTAGACACTGGCACCCTTCTGGACGTGGTCGGCCTCCAACCCATGGCCGGTCATCTCGTGGAAGAGGACGCCGCCGAAGCCGCCGCCGACGACCACCGGCATCGAGCCCGCCGGTGCCGGGCCGGCGTCGAGCAGGACCAAGGCCTTACGCGCGGCGCTAGCGGCGATCTCGCCAGGGTCTCGGTCGAAGAGCTCAAAGCCACGGTGGCCGCCCAGCGTCTCGGCGCCGGTCTCAACCGAGTCGCCGCGCCGCGCCACGGCCTGGGCGCCGATCCGCACCCGGGTGCGATCGTCACCGGTATAGAGGCCCTCGGAGTTGGCAACGGTCACCTCGCGGCGCACCTCAGCGTAGGAGGCCATGAACTGGGCAATCTCGGCACCCCCACCACGGCCTCGCTCATCTAGCTCGCGCAACAGCGCCGCCTTGCGCTCGGCAGGAACCTCAGCCGGTCGCTGCTCAATCAGCTGAGGCGTGCTCGCCACGGCCTCCAGCGGCTGTGGCTCGGCCCGCTCAGCCCGCAATGCCGCAGCGGCCTCGCCGGCAGCGCGCTCCAGATCACCAGGGTCGAGCCCATCGACATGGGCAAAGTAGGTGGTGGCGCCGCTGAGCACCCGGACCCCGGCCCCTTCACCGGCACCAGCCTGCACCGCTTCAAGCCGCGACTCGTCGATTGCCATAGTCATGCCGGCGGTGCGCTCAGCGAAGACCTCGGCGAAATCGCCACCGTGGGCAAGTGCGCGGGTGAGGACGCGCTCGGCGACCTCGGGCTCAATCAGACCGGGACCGCTGCTCACGCCTTCGCCCGCTTCCCGGCGACCTCGATCAGACGACCGGCCGCGACGAAGAGCTCGCCACCGGCAGCCGAGTCGGCCGCGTGGTCACTCGCACGGCCGCCGGAGTAGTAGAGGCGAGCGAAGGGACGACGTGCTACCCGGCGACGCCGCATGTAGGCGGCTCCCTCGTCGGCGTAGCCGGAGACGCGGTCGAGCAAAACCCGGTGCGGCTTAGGCGGCATCTGACCCCTGCCCATCTCCTCCAGCGGCAAGATCACGCAAAACAGAGCGCATGTCGAAGAAGAGCAACGAAGCCAGCGCGAAGCGATCAGTTACCGCAACCGCTGCCAGCCCGGCCTCGCGCAGAGCGAAGACCTCGCCCTGCTCGGTGGCGATGTGGAGCTGTTCGACCGGCTCATTCCCCGCCCGGTCTGCCACGCCGAGGAGCGCAGCCGAATCCTCTCTCCAGCGGTCAGGCTGGCCACTGGCGGCGAGCACGGAGCCGTCCCCACCGATGATGGCGCCGCCGCGAAGATCGGGTGAGAGCTCGGCCAAATAGGCGAGCGCGCCAGCGGCCGCACTATCGCTAACCGCCTCTCTCGTCTCACCGTCGGGCATCTCGGCCAAAATACCGTCCCGTGTCCCTGGCCCGAGCCTCCTGGATCGTCGTCGTCTCGATTTGCGCGATCGCCGTCGTCCTCTTCGCGATCAGCGGCTACACCGGCTACTCGATCACCGTAGGCGCCGTAGGCCTAGCCGCAGCGGTCAATCTCCTCCCATCCCCCTAACCACCCGCCGACGGGACGAAATCCACGCATATGCCGTGGATTTCGTCCCGTCGGCGGGTTTTAGCCGGCGCGAAAGGGGCCCTGGCGGGCTCGCTCGGGGTCGCGCAGGGAGGTCTCGGGCTCGGCATGGATCATCACCTCGGCGCGGGGAATGTCGGACTCGATCGCGTCGCGCATCGCGTGGGCCAGTTCGTGGGCACGCTCGAGGCTGGTGCCGGAGCGGTACTGAACATGGAGGTCGATGTAGCGACGACTGCCGGCGCGGCGGGCACGCAGCTTGTGGTAGCCGGCGACCTCGGGGGTGCGGGCGGCAGCAATCGCGGCCTCAATCCTGTCCATCTCCTCGCCGGGAAGCGCTTCGTCGACCAGCACTCCGGACGAGCGCCTGACGATCCGAATTCCGGCGACGACGATCGCCGCCGCGACGAAGAGGGCAGTTATCGAGTCGAAGGCAGAATTGCCCGTGACCTGGACCAGGCCAAGGCCCACCAGCACCCCCGCAGAAGTCATCGCATCCGTTCGCAGGTGGGCCGCATCGCCCTCCAGAGCAGGCGAGTCGTGTTCCTTTGCCTGCCGGGAGAGAACGGTGGAGACGACGAGGTTGGCCAGCACCGAGAAGCCCATCACCGCGATCCCGACCCCGAGCGATTCGACATCAGCGCCGACAACGAGCCTGCGGGTCGCCTCGTAGACGATGATCCCGGCGCCGACCAGGATCAGCAGGCCCTCGATCGTCGCCGCCAGGCTCTCGACCTTCTCGTGGCCGTAGGGATGCTCGGCGTCGGCGGGCTCGTCGGCCTTTCGCACCGAGACGAAGGCGACGACCGAGGCGACCAGGTCAATCAGCGAGTGGACCGCCTCGGTAACGATCGCGATCGAGCCGGTGATCGCCCCAGCCGCGAGCTTGATCGCGATCAGCAGCGCGTTGGAGGCGATCGAGAGCGCCGCGGCACCGCTCTTGGTGCGAATCATCGCCCGCCCGGCGCGGCCACCTTGCCGGCGCCGAGATGAGCGGCCAGCAACCTCGCCGCGGCACCGCGATGGCTGATCTCGTTCTTCTCCGCCTGGCTCAACTCCGACATCGTGCGGTTGTCGTCCGGACCTGTCGCGTCAGGCACGAAAGCGGGGTCGTAACCGAAGCCACCGTCGCCACGGCGAGCCTCGATAAGGCGGCCCTCGCAGCGGGCCTCGAAGATGTACTCGGATCCGTCCACTGCGACCAGTGCCAGGGCGCAGTGGTAAGCGGCGCGGCGATCGTCCCCCGCCCCCGCAACCTCGCGCAACAGCTTCTCCAGGTTCTCCTCGTCGGTCGCCCCCAGTCCCCCGTAGCGGGCAGAGTAGATTCCTGGCCGGCCGTCGAGGCCGGCGGCCTCGATGCCTGAGTCGTCGCCGATCGCCGCCTTTCCGGTGGCGGCGTGGGCCGTACGCGCCTTGTCCAGAGCGATGGCAGCGTAAGACTCGCCCTCCTCGGGCGGCAGCTCAAGCCCGTCCGGCAACGGCTCAAGGTCCAGGCCCGGAAGGAGTTCGCGCATCTCGCGCAGCTTGTGCTTGTTGGCAGTGGCGAAGATCAATCGGTACCGCCCATCGCGACTACCCCTTGCCGGCAACCTGCTCTTGAACCTGGCGCAGGCGGGAGATACCCATATCGGCCAAGCCCAGCAGTTCGTCCAGCGAGGTGCGAGAGAGCGGCGTACGCTCGGCGGTCGCTTGTACCTCGACCAGGCCGCCATCACTGGTCATCACCACGTTGGCGTCGACCTCAGCCGTCGAGTCCTCCGAATAGTCGAGGTCACAGAGGGCCCTGCCGTCAACCATGCCGACGCTGACCGCGGCGACCGAGCCGGTGAGTGGCATCGTCTCGATCGCACCGGCATCGAGCAATTTTTGAAGCGCAAGACGCAGGGCGACGTAGCCGCCGGTGATCGCCGCGCAGCGGGTACCACCGTCGGCCTGGAGGACGTCGCAATCGACGTAGACGCTGCGTTCGCCAAGGGCTTTGAAGTCGACCACAACACGTAGCGAGCGTCCGATCAGGCGCTGGATCTCGACACCGCGACCATCCTGCTTGCCCTTGACGACGTCACGGGTCTTGCGATCACCGGTGGAGGCGGGGAGCATCGCGTACTCAGCGGTGACCCAACCTTTGCCGCGGCCCTGCATCCAGCGCGGCACCGAGCGATCAACGGACGCGGTGCATATAACCCTGGTTCGGCCCAGCGTAATCAGCGCCGAGCCATCAGCGGTCTCGACAAAACCGGGATCGATCGAGACCGGGCGGATATCGGCTGGTGCCCGGTCGTAGCTGCGGGAAGCTGGCATTGCCGCGAGTCTAAGTCAGCGCAGGCAAATTGCGAGCCCACCACGAGGAAGGGCCGCGGCTGGCGCGGCCCTTCCTGCCCACTGGGGTAGCCCTGGCGTCAGGCCTTGGAGTGACGCTCGAGCGTGGTTGGCAGCATAGGCAGTGATGACTTGAATAGTCAAGAAGTCTGCTGTGGAAAAACCCGCAACCCCCGCTGGGTGAAGTGGGCGTCGAAAGCAAACGCCTCACTACCCCCATCACGCTCGATCAGCGCAAATGAGGTCGCGTCGACGTAACTCCAGCGCTTGTCCTCATGTTGCTCGAGGATCTCCCAGGCCCGCACCTCCGTTGGCCGATCCAGATGGACGAGATCGATCGCGCCCCCGTTATGGAACCGACGCCCCCAGGCGATCGCCTCTCCACGGCCGACTCGGACCATCAGCGCCGTGTAGGTCTCGGCGAAGACGTAATTGGAGGTGAAAAGTGCGGCGCCCTCGGATATCAGTTCACGAAGCGCTGATCTTGCCGACTCATGCTCGGCCTCCGAGGAATTGCGCAGCGCAACGAAGGCGCTGGTGTCGACGAAGACGGACTTCATTAGCCGTAAATATCGCGGTCGAGAGTGCTAACGCTGGTCTTTTGCGGGCCTTTCCCGGGTGCCTCGTCGACGAGATAGCTCAACAGGGGATCGACGCCGGGGTCGAGCCCACGCGCCCGCTCGGCGTCGATCAGACCGCGCACGACGGCGGCGATGCTGCCAGCCTCGCCCGCCCGCTGCTTCAGCCAGCGGTACTGGCCCTCGTCGAGATACAGCTGGGTTCGGTGCGTCATGCTGTAATACAGCCTACGTTGCGCCCCTGACGGAATCCCGTTGACACCAATTCGCAAGGGATCCACCAAGCGACCTATCGCCGGCATCGACAAAGGGGCAGCCCGCACGAGCCGCCCCTCCTCCAACCTCATTTGAACGTCACCTTGTCCACAGCCTCCTTGATCTTGTTGACGATCACGTCGGCCAGCTCGGTTCCCTGCTTGCCGTTGAAGCCCTTCATCGCCGCGACCATCCCGACCATCAGCAGCGAGACAAGCAAGATCAGCCCGACATACTCGACCGTCCCCTGACCCCGCTCGCGACCCGCCAACGAACGGATCGCCTGCACCCGCCCCTCGATCGTGGCGTGCACGTATCCCATCAGCGCATAAAGCATCAGCTACCTCCTGTTGCGGTTTGAGGCCGATGCTCAAGGCTCAGGGCGCGCCGAACAAGACGCAAATGTGCCAACTCTCCGACGCCACACCTACGCGATTTGTGATCGCAACAGCCGATCGGTCTAACCACGCGGATACGCTCAGCCAGTGCGCGTCCTGGTCGTCACCAACTTCACCCCTGACGCCTCGACCCCGCAGCGGGGACGTTGGGTCCGGGACCAAATCGAGGAGATGCGCCGGCTGGGCGTCGATATTGAAGTCCTCAGTTTCCCGCGCGGCAAGCAGCACTACATCCCTGCCGTGTTGCAACTACGCCGGCTACTGCGACAGGAGCGTTTCGACCTGGTCCACGCCCACTACGGCTTGGTCGGCTGGTGCGCGCGCCTAGCAGGGGCCCGTCCGCTGGTCGTCAGCTTCCACGGGACCGACGTACGCCACCCCGTAGTCGGACCGATGTCACGGCACCTGACAGGGAGAGTCGACCTCGTCGCCGCGGTCTCGCGAGCCCTCTTTGGGACAGAGGACGGGCGCCCTGGTCTTCCTACGATCCCTGGCACTGCAGTGCTCCCTTGCGGCCCGGACCTCGGGCGCTTCCGGCCGCTTGAGCGAGGCGAGGCACGGCGCCGGCTCGGACTCGACCCCGAGGGCCGCTACCTGCTCTTCCCAGCCGATCCAGCGCGCCCGGAGAAGCGACACGATCGCGCCGCCGAGCTGGCCCAAGCCTGCAAGGCGGAGCTGCTGACCGGCGGCTCGATCGACCCCGACCAGATGCCGCTCTGGGTCAACGCCGCCAACGCAGTACTCGTCACTTCCAACTACGAGGGCTTCGGACTCGCCTGCGTCGAGGCCCTCGCCTGTGACGTAGCGGTCCTCTCCACTCCGGTCGGGATCGCTCCCTACGCGCTTGCCGGAATCAGCGGCGCCCTCTGCGCGCCGTTCTCTCTCGACACGTGGACAGCGGCGAGTCGCCCGCTACTGGACTCGCCCGACCCACGAGTCAAAGGTGTCACTCGCGCCGCGTCTCTCTCGGCTACCCGCATGGCGGAGCGGACGATCGTCGCCTACCGTGCCGTCCTCGCCGGGGCGTAATAGATTGGGCGGGATGGGTGACGCAACCGGTCGACCGGAGGGCGAGGACCTCAGCACGCAGGTGGAGATGGCAAAGCGCCGGCTCGAGGAGGCCGCGGCAGCGGCAAGCGCGGCCGAGTCGCGAGTAGCGGCTGAGATTGAGGCGCTGGAGAACGACCTGGAGAAGGAACGCGCCCGTGCCTCCGAGGCCTTGAAAGAGCTGCGAGACGCCCACGCAGAAGAGCTGCGTCGCGAGCGCGAGGCCAAGGACCGCGTGGTCGCGGAGGCCCAGGGACGCCTCGCCGAGATCGAGGCGCAGACCGAGGCCGCGGAGCGACGGATCGAGGTAGCTGAGACGCGCGCTGCCGAGGCGGAGAGCGCAATCGCCGATGAGCGGGTGCGAGCTCGCGAGGCGGCGGCGGCCTGGCTCCGCTCGCAGGTCGATTCGATCAGGCGAGAGGCAGGACAGCGATAGCGCCTTACGCCGAGTTCGACGTCGCCGTCGTGGGCGGCGGCGCGGCCGGACTATGGACCGCCCTGCGGGCCGCAGAGGGCGGCGGCAACATCTGTTTGATCTCGCGTACGCCGCTCTCGCAGAGCGCCAGCTTCTGGGCACAGGGCGGCCTCGCGGCGGCTCTGGAGCAAGGTGATTCGCCAGCCCAACACGCCACCGACACGATCGCTGCCGGCCGTGGCCTCTGTCGACCCTCGGCGGTTCAGGTGCTGGTCGACGAGGCAGCCGACGCAGTTCGCGAGCTGAGAGAACGAGGAGTCGCCTTCGACTTAGGAGCGAATGGCGAACTCTCCCTCGGCCTCGAGGGAGGCCATACCCGTCGTCGCATCGTCCACTCTGGCGGCAGCGCAACCGGCCACGAGATCACTTCAAAGCTCGCGGCGATGGTCGCCGCCGAGCCACGAATCGAGGTACGCGAGCGGACCTCGATGGCCGCGCTTTGGAGTGACGGCGATCGCTGTCATGGCATGCTCACCGACGGCGGCATGATCGCTGCGGCCGCGACGGTGATGGCCACCGGTGGCGCCGCTGCGCTCTGGCGACGAACGACCAACCCATGGGGTGCGATTGGCGCCGGCCCCGCGATGGCCACGGCCGCCGGCGCCGACCTCGCCGACCTCGAGTTCTGCCAGTTCCACCCCACGGCCCTCTTCATGCCGGACACCGACTTCGACGGGCTGCTCATCACCGAGGCCGTGCGCGGCGAGGGGGCGACATTGCTCGATGCTTCCGGGCAACGCTTCACCGACGAGCTCGCTCCGCGTGACGCGGTCACCGCGGCGATCCTCGGCCGACTCGAGGCCGATGGCGCCGATGCGGTCATGCTCGACTTGAGCAAACTCGATCCGACGCGGTTTCCCAACGTCTTCGAGTCGCTTACTGCCGCCGGACTCGATCCGACGACGGCGCCGGTGCCCGTCTCACCTGCTGCCCACTACACAATGGGCGGCATCGCGGTCGATCTCAACGGACGGTCTTCCCTACCGGGGCTCTACGCCGTGGGCGAGTGCTCATGCACCGGCCTGCACGGAGCGAACCGACTCGCCTCCAACTCACTCAGCGAGTGCTTCGTATTCGGCGGGCGCGCCGCAGCGGCGGCACTAGAGGAGACCGCAATGGGTGAGCGACCCGATCCCAATGATTGGCGCTTCGAGCCGCCGACGGAAGCGACCCGGGACGCCGTCTGGAATCTCGCCGGCCCGCTGCGCCGGCCCGAGCAGCTCGAAGAGCTACGCGGCGACCAATACCCACTGGCCGCCGCGATCGCAGCCTGCGCGCTGGCGCGGCGGGAGTCGCGCGGCGGTCATCTGCGCAGTGACTACCCGCGAATCGATCACGACCTCGACGGCATCCACATAGTTCGCGGTCCCGGCGGCGAGATCCGCCACGAGAACTGGCGCTGACTTCGCCTTTTGTAGTCCAATAGCACGGTTAAGTGCGAACTCAGCCGGAGCAGGTAGCGTCGGGGTAATGCTGCTTGGAGTTGACGTAGGCGGGACCTTCACTGACGCCGTGCTCCTCGACGGCGAGCGAGTGCACACTGCGAAGCTGCCGACCACGCCCGGGGACCAATCCCTGGCCGTGATCGCGGCAGTCGAAGAGGTGCTGCGACGAGCTGGGGCTTCCGCCGGCAAAGTCGAATCGTTCGCGCACGGAATGACAGTCGGCACCAACGCCCTACTCGAGGAGCGCGGGGCGCGCACAGCCCTGATCGCCACTCGCGGCTTCGCCGATCTGCTCGAGATCGGCCGCCAGAACCGGCCCGAGCTCTACCGGCTCTGTGCCCCGAAGCCGGCCCCTCTGGTGGACCCGGACCTGCGCTTTGAGGCGAGCGAGCGAACAGGCCCCGACGGCGTCATCGAACCGCTCGCCGACGAGGAGCCGGCCCGCCTCGCCGAGCTGCTGGGCGAAAGCGGCGCCGAGGCCATTGCTATCTGCCTGCTTTTCTCCTACCTCGACCCCGGCCACGAGCGGCGCATCGCCGATCACCTGCGCAAAGCCCTCCCGGACCTCCACGTCTCCGCCTCACACGAGGTCCTGCCCCGCTTCCGCGAGTACGAGCGCTGTTCGACGACCGTTATCGACGCCTATCTCTCTCCCCTTCTCGGTCACTACCTGGGCCGGCTGGGAGACGCGGCCTTCGCGGCGGGCCTGCCGCGGCCGCTGGTGATGCAGTCTTCCGGCGGCCTCGCCGCCGCCGAGGACGCCGCCCGCGCCGGCGCCTGGAGCGTTCTCTCGGGACCGGCGGGCGGCGCCGTCGGAGCCAGCCTGATCGCCCGCGCTTGCGGCGACGGCAACGCGCTCGGCCTCGATATGGGCGGTACCTCTTGCGACGTCTGCGTGGTCGAGGAAGGCGAGGTGCAGCGCACCGACTCACGCACGATCGGCGGGCGTGTCATCCAGTTGCCGATGGTCGACGTGCACACGGTCGGAGCCGGAGGCGGCTCGATCGGCTGGCGGGACAGGGGCGGTGCGCTACGGGTGGGCCCACAGTCGGCCGGAGCCCAGCCAGGGCCCGCGTGTTACGGACGCGGCGGTGACAAGCCGACGGTGACCGATGCCAACCTGCTGCTCGGACGCCTTGTGGCCGAGTCCGAGCTAGCCGGCGGTGTCCTCCTCGACGTCGAGGCCGCCCGTGCCGCCGTCAACACCCTCGCCACCTCGCTCAATCTGGACGAGATCGAGACCGCAGAAGGGATCGTCCGCGTCGCCAACCAAGAGATGGTGCGGGCGCTGCGGGTCGTCACCGTGGAGCGCGGCGTCGACCCGCGGAGCTTTGCCCTGCTTCCCTTTGGCGGAGCCGGACCGATGCATGCCGCGGCAATCGCCGCCGAGCTGGGCATCAAACGGATCCTCTGCCCGCGCACGGGCGGAGTGCTCTCTGCACTCGGTCTCTGCGCCTCGGACCGTCGCCGCGACACGACCCGCACGGTGATGCTGAGCGGCACCGACCTCAGCGCCGAGCGCATCGCCACCGAGGTCGACGAGCTGGCCGCGACACTCGCAGGCGACCTGCCGGACGCCGAGCCCGAGATCGTCTACGAGCTTCGCTATGCCGGCCAGGCCTTTGAGCTGCCCATCCCCGCTGGAATCCGACCCGACCCGACCGACCTCGTCGAGCGCTTCGCCCTCGCTCACGAGGAGCGTTATGGCCACCGCGACCCCGAAGGCGAGGTCGTCCTCGTCCACATCCGCCTGGCGATGGTCGCACCCGGACCGCGGCCACGACTGACAGCAGCCACAGGAGGCGACCTCAAAGAGAGCGCCCGCAACGTGCGCTTCGACGGAGGCTGGGTCGAGACCACGGTGCTGCGCGGCGAGCCCTCTGCCGGACTTGTCATGGAGGGACCAGCGATCTTCGAACTGCCCGAGGCAACCTTCGTACTGCCGCCGGATTGGCGCGCGGAGGTTGACGACAGCGGCACGATCTGCGCGGGGGTTGAGCGATGACGCCTGGCGCGAAAGTCGGAATATGTCCGACCTTTGCGCCAGGTCTGGCGATCACATGACCGGTCTCGACCCGATCTCCCTGCAGGTGATGATCGGCGGCCTGCATGCCGCCTGTGAAGAGATGGGCGCGACACTGATCCGCTCCGCCTACTCGGCCAACATCAAGGAGCGCCACGACTGCTCGACCGCGATCTTCAACGCGAGCGGAGAGCTGGTCATGCAGGCCGAGCACATCCCGGTGCACCTGGGCTCAATGCCGGACGCGGTCGCTGCCGTCCTCGATCTCGATCAGCGTCCCGGCGCCGAGTGGATCCTCAACGATCCCTACCGCGGCGGCACTCACCTTCCCGACATCACCCTGATCTCCCCCGTCTTCAACGGCGCAGACCTGCTCGGCTTCTCCGCCTGCCGGGCCCACCACGCCGATGTCGGCGGCCCAACGCCCGGCAGCATGCCAGCCGGCTCGACCAGCCTCGCGGAGGAGGGAGTGACGATCCCGCCAACCCTCGCCGACCCCAAAACGCTGCACGAGCTCGCTTCGCAAATGCGCTTCCCACAGCAGCGACTCGCCGACCTGCGCGCGCAGACAGCCGCCAACCGGGTCGGCGCACTGCGCCTCGTCGAGCTTGCCGAGCGCCACGGGCGGCAGCACCTCTGCGCCGGGATGGAGGAGATCCTCGCCTATGCCGAGCGCCGCACGCGCACAGCCCTTGCCGAGTTGCCCGATGGGAGCTATGCAGCCGAAGGGGTGCTCGAGGACGACGCCCGCGGAGAAACACACGATGTCACCCTCAAGGTCGAGGCAACGATCCACGGCGACGCCCTCACCCTCGACTTCACCGGAACCGACCCCCAAGTCGAAGGCAACCTGAACTGCCCTCTCTCGGTGACCAAGTCAGCGGCCTTCTTCGCTGTGCGGGTGCTGACCGATCCCGACGCGCCACCTTCCGCCGGGGCCTACAGGCCGATAGAGGTGATCGCCCCACCGGGCTGCCTGCTCAACGCCGAACCGCCGGCCGCAGTCGCCGCCGGCAACGTTGAGACCTCAAGCAGGGTCGCCGACCTCGTCATCTCCGCCCTCGCCGGCGCCCGGCCCATACCCGCCCAGGGCCAGGGAACGATGAACAACCTGACCCTTGCCAGCGAGGACTTCACCTACTACGAGACCCTCGGCGGCGGCCAGGGAGCCTGCCCGGAAGCCGACGGTCCCAGTGCCATACACGTCGCGATGTCGAACACCCTCAACACGCCGGTAGAGGCATTGGAGAGCGAATTCCCGCTGCGGGTCCGCGAGTTGTCGCTGCGCCGCGGCAGCGGCGGAGTCGGACACCATCGCGGCGGTGACGGGATCGTGCGCGAAATCGAGGCCCTAGCCCCGATGCGCTTCAGCCTGATCACCGAGCGCCGCCACCATCCACCTCGCGGTCGCGACGGCGGCAAAGACGGATCCCCCGGCCACAACCTGCGCAACGGCAAGGTGCTGCCGAGCAAGGCCGAGGGCTCCCTCGATTCCGGCGACACGATCCGGATCGAAACCCCCGGCGGCGGTGGTTGTGGCCCTAAATGACCGCCTCTACAGAGAAGGGATAGGTGTGGCGGCGGCCAAAGAGGGCAGGGCTTGGCTCGTCAGCCCGTCAAGCCCTGCCCTCTCCCTGCGTACCGCGACTTGATCGCTTATCGCGACTTGATCGTTGAAAGCAACGGCGCAACTGCCGGACATGGCTGCATCGTCATCTGGCTCACCTCCCCTTGCCATTGATCTAATTCTCCAGAGTAATCTAAAGAAATAGATCAATCAGGGAGGGGATTTCGTTTCTGGGTCGATTGCGGTTACGTTTCTCCGTCAAATCAACCGGCCCGTATCGCTCTACGGTCTTCGCGGTACCTCCAGCGGGCCAGAGAGGGGCCACCCGAGATGGCGGAAAAGAAGAAGGGGCAGCGCAGTGACCAGCGGGATCCCGAGCAAGTGGCGAAGGAAAAGCTGGCGCTACCGCTCAGAGAGCGGCTGATGCGGGGGATGTGCCACACCCTCCGCTATCAACTTCTGACGCACCTGAATGACCGGGAGTGGAGCCCCAACGAACTCTCCGACCATCTTGCTGAGGGCCTAAGTCAGGTCAGCTACCACGTCAAAGTCCTCAAGGACTACGGGCTCATTGAACTGACCAAAACTGTGCCCCGACGCGGCGCCATCGAGCACTTCTACCGGGCTACAACGCGAACAATCATCGGGCTGGAGATGGCGAAGGAGATTCCTAGATCCGGCCGGCAAATGCTGATCGGCGGGATTCTCGAAGAAGTCAACGACGATGTAAACGAGTCGCTCAAGACGGGCCTCTACGACTCACGCGACACCTACCACGTCGCCCGGATTCCGATGCTCATGGATGAGGAGGGCTGCGCGAAAGCGCATGTCATCGGCGATAAGTACATCGCGGAGATCCTGGAGGTCGCGGGCGAGTCCGCCGAGCGGCTCGCCGAGAGCGACGACCCTCAGCCGATAGGCGTCACCGCCGTCCTGCTCGTCTTTCCCTCAGCGCAGGCCGAGCGGGAAAAGAAGTCGCCTCGATAGGGGCGATTACCCGCCCGGAACCCGCCGCGTATCCAGCTTCTACAGAGAAGGGATATACGTGACGGTGCTCACACCTATCCCTTCTCTGTAGAAGCGGAATCTGGCCGTAGCTCGGCCTAGCGTTCTCCCTGTCAAATCAAGCGGCCGGGGCACCGCGTGAACGGCCCCCGGCCCGGCACAGGAAGGACGTGCTTCCCATGCAGGACCAGCCTATTCAACGGGCCGTGCTCAGCCTCGCTCTCGACGCCCACCCGAAGTCCCTGACGATCCCCGAACTGGCTCGCGAGATAGGACAGGGAGACGCTGTAGAGCGCGCCTGCCGCGATCTTGTTGGCGTGGGCCTTCTGGACTGCGAGGGCGTTTCGATCCAGCCCAGCGCCGCTGCGCTTCATTTCCAGCGCTTGGAACTGCCGTGAACGTCGCGGAGCAGTTCGGAGACAACCTCAGACGGCAGCGCAAGCTGGCCGACCTCTCGCAAGACGACCTGGCCTTTCGGGCGTCGCTTCACCGGACCGAGATCAGTCAATTGGAGCGGGGGCTGCGGCGCGCCCGCGTGGATACGGTCGCGAAGCTGGCCGGGGCAATCGAAATCGATCCGGGAAAGCTCTTTGAGGGGATCGCTTGGGAGCCGGGGGACTTGCGGATCGGCCGCTTTGTGGAAACGGAGGTGAACTAGAGCACTCGCGGGTGCCTAAATACGTCCGGCTTGGCTCCCAGAATGCATCTGACCCGCAGATGCGGGCCAGATAGCTGAAATCAAAAGGGCGTCGTAGGTAGCGACTGAACTTGGCGGAACAGATCGTGACGGGACGCTCGGACGTAAAGATTGGAGTTGCCGTCATGGCTAAGGCCAAACCGAAAAAGCACCGATGGAGAGAGGAAAACCCCCAGGCGAAATGCCCAAGGCATCCCAAGAAGGACTATCGGCTGCTTGTTGAGGCCGCTTGGGCAGCAGGCTGGAAATGCATGAAAGGGACCAACTACATCTTCTGCTACCCGCCGGATAAGACCCTAGATCGGGTCTGGGTTCCGACCACGCCGAGTAGCCCTCGGACGCTTAGAAACGTCAAGAGCCACTTCCGGGCAGCCGGCCTGGAGGTGTAGGCTTTGCCTAGAAGGGGGAGCATGGCCAGCGAGAAAAGCAGTCCGGAGACCAGCAACCGAGAGGCAAACGTCCTCTTGGAGTTCCGCATGGTTGATCCCATGTCGGCGGAGGTCTTGGACGCCAATTCGGAAGACGTGATGGATGCGGTCCTCAATCATGCTGCCGACCTCGCGCTTGGACCAGCGCTTGCCGTCAATGCCCATACCTGCTCTATCAAACTGCGCTTCGATGTCCTCGCCAAAAGCGATGCTGAGATCTATGAGCGAGTCTCCAAAATTGTGGCGATCATCGTTCGCAAGACAGATCTAGAGCTGGTGGTCAGTCGAAGCAGCGTTGAGTCGCAGGAAGACGCCCCGACAGGCGAGTTTGCCGCTGCATAGTGGCTGACAACTCGCCCCGCAAGCAGAAGACTGCCAAAGGGTTGGAGATCCCGGTTCCGACCAAAGGCGAGTTCGACGCCAACCTGGCTAAGGTCGCTCCGCCAGCAGGTCGTAAACGCCCTGACGGGAAAGACCGGCCTCAGAAGCAATCTGGGTGATCGAGACTCCGGCTCCACGAGCTGCTTCGCAGTAGCGCCGTAGGTCGTCAGTCGCCTCTCGCTTGGCAGCGTCGGCTTTCTCGCGGCGTTTGGCGGCGCCGCGAATGCTGCGAAGGATGCTCGCCTGTTCGCTCATTGCTCAGCCGCCGTATCGAGCAGGGAGTGGAACATCGAGCGACCGTCGCGAAAGCGTTCGTTGTAGCGCCAGGCGTACTCGTCAAGGTAGGACTGGAGCCACTTCTGGGAGATTGCCTTGTAGGCGCCGCGCATCCCGGTCTTCAGGTTGCCGAAGAAGCCCTCGATGGTGTTCGTATGAACGTCGCCACGCACGTAGAGGCCGGCGGAGTGGTTGATGACGCTATGGCTCGCGAATTCGCGGCCTACGGGCCTGTAGGGGCGCCAGTCGTCCGTGAAGATGATCGACTCCGGGTTGACGTTAGCCCGCACCGCTCCACTCAGCGGCTCGCCTCGGCGCGACTCGATCACGCGCAGCTTGACCCGTCCGCCGCGCTCGACCATGCCGAGCACCGAGACCTGGCGCTCACGCCACTGCGCGGCTTGCTGCACGGTCATCTTCGGCCCACGCGGGCGGCCGTGAACGCCGGCCTCGTCGATCTCGACCTTGCCCTCCAGCGGCTCCGCGTCGTCCTTCATCAGCTCATTGCGAATCTTGTTGAACATGCGCCAGGCGGTCTTGTAATGGACCCCAAGCTCGCGCTCTAGCTGCTTGGCAGATATGCCGCAGCGAGTGCTCGTCATCAGGTACATGGCGTGGAACCAAAGCCGCAGAGAGGTCGAGGACTTGGCGAAGATCGTTCCAGCCGTGGGATGGACGTGGTGCCCGCAACCGGTGCAGGTCCATGACTGGCGACCCTGAGCCGTGGCGTAGCGCTTGAAGCGCCGGTCTTCATCGCACTTCGGGCAGTAGGCGTTCTCGCCGTCAGGCGAGTGCCGGGTCCGCCACAGATGCTCTAGACAGGCAGCATCGTCGGGGAACTCCCGCAGGAACTCGGTGACCGAGTAGTCCGAGTACGAGGACTTGACTCGCTTCGGTTCGTGGCGGTTGGCCGGGGGCATGGTGTAAAGCTACTTGACAATCCTGCATTTGTCAAGTCACTTGACAGCAACTTTCCTGGGTCGATATGGTCGGTCCTTGGCTGAGCAAAAATTCCAACGGCTTGCACCTGAGCGGCTAGCGGGAGGCTGGGCGAAGCTCGACCGAGCGCATGGCCACGTAGAAGACCTCCGACGCGCCATTGTCGACGCGTGTGACGGAGAGGTCCCACCCCGCGTTCTCAGCACGCGACGGGAGTTTGACCCGGAGAACAACCTCGTCCTTTGGATCGCCGAGCGAATGCCTGAGATCCGTGACGACTGGGGACTGATGGTCGGGGACGCCATTCACAACATTCGCTGTGCTCTCGACCACCTTTGGTGGCAGCTGGCCATAGACCATCTCGGGCGAAAACCCACCGAGGACGAGGCCCGGGACATCATGTTCCCGATCCTCACCCACTTGACCCCGGAGAAGTTCAGGAAACATCGCTACCTCAAACACGTCTGCTCGGAGGCCGCCAAGAAAGCTGAGCGATTCCAGCGTTACGACGCTGGGGACGATCAAGCCTTGCTCTTGACCGTCCTCGCGACTCTCTCCAACCGCGACAAGCACCGAGAAATCCATCCGGCCTTCTTCGTGAACACCAACGCCTTCATCCCCATGCACCCGATGGACGAGGTCTTCGTTGACTGCGAACTCCCGAACGAGGTCCGCGGGGGAATGCGCCATTTCGAGAGCCAGATCGTCCATCCGCCAGAAAGACCGGCAGTGGGCGACGTAGTGGCTGGGATCGGTGTCAAGCCGACTGGTCCATCGCCAGACATAAAGGTCGATGCCCAGGTCACCGGAGAGATAGCCCTCGGCACTGAGGGGAATCTGACGTTTGGAATCCTTGGCGAACTCGGCCAGTTCATCTCGGGGGCCCTCAACTGGTTCGCCCCATTGCTGCGGTCCCCAGACGCCTAGCAGCTGTCCCTCAGCCACGGCCTAGCCGCCCCGCCTTCCAGCTTCTACAGAGAAGGGATATACGTGACGGTGCTCACATTTGGTAATCCGACGATCCTGGTCTAGAATGCCCAATTCGGGCGGCCGTTTTCGCCTGGACAGGGTTCGAGATTTCTCCTCCCGGTCACAGATCCACTGACCTTCTCAAAGGGTACGACTTCAAATGCCGATCGCTTTCAAGGAATGGGCCGTAACGGTCCGCGCGCTCGCCGAGGGCGAGCAGCTACTGACCCTCCGCAAGGGTGGTATTCGCGAGGAGAACAAGAACTTCGAGCTTGATCACGAGCGCTTCTTCCTCTATCCCACATTCGACCACCAGCAGAACAACCTGGTGCGCGAGTCCCACCATCCCGAGCTGGGACGTGCGCTTGAGGAGGGTGTCTGGGGCGAGGAGGAACCACCAGCCAAGGCCCTGATCCAGGACGGCGGCATCGCCCAGCCTGAGCGGGTCCGGCTACGTGCCTGGGCCGAGGTCACCGACCACATCACGGTCACCGATCCTCGCATCGTCGACGGCCTCTCCCCCTATTACGTCTGGACCCCGGATTACGCCGAGAAGCGGCTCAACTGGAAGCGGCGTCATCCGCTGCACGTGCTGCTACTACGGGTCCACCGCATTCCGCGCCCCGTCACCGTCAAGGTCCGCGAGGAGTACCACGGCTGCCGCTCTTGGGTCGAGGTCGATCGCGAACTTCCCTTCGAGGGCACCCCGGTGATGGCCGACGAGGAGTTCGACCGCGCCCGCGCGGAGATCCTCGGAGTTTGCGGCGCCGCAGAACCTGCGCTGGTCTAGGTAGCCAGTAGCCTCGCCCGGTGCCCTGGGTCGAGACAAAATCGTTGAGCTTTACGGCACGCCATGACAGTGGCGATGCTGCCTTCGCGGAGCGCACGCTGGATCGGATGGAGGAACTGCGGCTGCGGCTCGAGGATCGCTTCGAGCAAGTACCTGGGGGCGTCACGGTCGTCGTCCACACCAGCCCTGCCTGGCTCGCTCTCGCCCACCCCTTCCTGCCGCTGGCGCGTTGGTCGGCGGCGGCGGCTGGCCGCCGCTACCTGGCCGGCTGGGCGATGGCGACCGAGCTACACGTGCTCAACGATCCACACATGGAGCGCCGCGCCGCCGGCGACGACTCCCGTGAAGCCCTACGCGGCACGGCCGAGCGCCTTTATGCACAGCTGGTGATCGCGGCCAACAACTCGGCCCTACCTCCCTCTTGGACGCCGACTCGCTTTGCACGGTATCTGCAGTGGGCCTGGCTGGTCGAAGGCGGCGCCCAGTACTTCTCCCGCCAGGTTGGCCTCTACCGAGCTGCAGTCATCCGCCGTCTACGTGAGAGTGCGCGCGCATCGTTCCCACCATCACGACGCGACGCGGTAATCCTCGGCGGCACGATCTTTGACCTGCTCGAGACTGAGCGTGGCCCCGACGCCTGCCAGCGCCTCGTGCTCGACCTACGGCCCGGGGGTGCGACGCCAACGCTCGAAGCCGCCTTCGAGGCCAGAATCGGCGAGATCGAAGCCGCTTGGCGCGACTATCTACGCGAGGTCGCCAGGCCCAGCGTCGGCTAGTCCGGCTTGGGATCCGCGCCCGGAGTCCCGACCAGCACTTCGCGTGCCTCTTCGGCGGCCACCTCGGAAACCATCACTAGGTGAGGGCCAGCGCCAAGGAAGTCGGGATTGTCGAAGCCGGGTGCACGCCTGAGCATGCTCGGGATGCCGTGTCCCGAAAGCAGCCCTTGGATCATTTCCGCCTGAATCTGGGTCTGGGCGTAGGCGACTCTGACGAGCCGTCCGCTACTCGACGACGAGCTCGACATCGGCGACCTTTAGGTCTTTTAGCCAGTACCCCTTGACGACCGGATTCTCCGAGTCTTCGAGAGAGACGATCACCCAGATCGCATCCGGCCAGTTGACCGCCTGGTTGACGTCGGTCTGGGAGGGATAGGCGGCGCTCTTCGTGTGCGAGTGGTAGATCGCCAGCATCTCCTTGCCAGCATCTTCGATCGCCTTCAGCGCGTTGTATTGACCCTGAGGGTCCATTTCGAAGCGGAGCGGGCTGGCTGCCGAGTTGATCACCGGGATCACCACGCTCGCCTCCCCGTCGGCACCGCCGACCATCCCGCAACACTCGTTCGGCAGGTCTTCGCGCGCGTGCGCGACCATCTCGTCGATCAGACTCTGAGCGATCCGCATCGTGCGGCGAGGCTAGCGGACAACAGAGGCCCTCGCCCCTACGGCAACCCGTCTCAGCGCCCACCAAGACGGCTTCGGCGAGCCGGCTGCATCGAACAACCCCCCGTACTCACAGAAGACGCAATGTGGGTCCGGCGCGGAGCCGTCCTGCCAGGTGAACCAGTCGACGCCAGCGATGTGCCAGGCGCGACGCTTCGCTATCAAGAGCCGGAACGTGCGCCGCAAAAAGGATGCCTGACCGCCCACCCCCTTGTCGAAGGCGTTCGGATACGTCCCCCCTGAAGCAACGCCAATCTCGGTTAGCAGCAGCGGCTTGTCACCATCACCCGATTCCTCCATGACCTGCCTTACCAGCTGAATCTGTTCGGCGATCCAGCGGACGTGTGGGGCGTAGGGATGAAGTCCGACGATGTCGAAGTCCCCGCGCACGCCGGGTGTCTTGTACATCCTGCGCAGGAAGGTCCACGGACGCATGCCGGCCTCAACCGGCGCGACACCCGCGGTGACGATGTTTGCCCTCGCGTCCTCTCCGCGAATCGCCTGCGCCGAGATCCGTAGAAGCCGTGCGTAGCCGCCGGGAGAAGGCCGCGGTCGCCAGAAGAGCAAGAAATTCGGCTCGTTCCAGATCTGCCAGCGGCGGATCGGCAAGCGAACCGCTCGTCCCCGCCAGAAATCGCCATGTGAGCCGTAGCGCTGGACGAGTTTTCGCAGGAAGCCTGTCCAGTCTCGTTCCGCCGCCAAAGTGGCCAGTGGGGGGCGGGCAGAGTCGGCGTTCACCCACGGCGGCGTTCCATAGACAAAGGGCAGAATGCGAATGCCGGCGTCAGCTGCGTCGGCGATCGCCTGGTCGAGGTCGGCGAAGCGGTATTCACCCGGGCTTGGCTCAACCTGGAACCAGAAGATTGGAATACGGATCGTGCCCACCACCCCGTGCATGCGCTCGTAGTCCTTGGGTCCGAGGGCTCCCTGGGGAACGATGCCGAAGAAATCACGTGGCGGCGAGGCCGCGTGCCCGGCCGGCGCCCACATCGCGAGAATCGCCATGGCGAGGGCGATCGACGCTCTTGACATTCGAACGACCGCGCCTTACTGCTGGATCTCGTCTCGCCCGGGCCCGCCGATCAAACGATCTCTGCCGCCGCCGCCGAACAGTCGATCGTCTCCCCGTCCGCCGCAGACGAGATCGTTGCCACCGCGCCCACGGATCACGTCGTTGCCGCTCAGGGCGACAATCACGTCGCGATGCCGTGTGCCGACCAGCGTCTCACCGCTGCGGGTGCCGATGATCGTGGCGCGCCGCCCCTTGCATCGCGCCCCTCCCGAGCCACCGCGGTAGCGCACAAGCATGTACCTGAACGGCGAGCAATAACGTTCGCATGAACCGGTTTCAACCAGGGCAACGATGCGGTCGCCCGACTGCAATCCGATCGTGCTCGGGGAGGATGGCTCGACAGTGCGCAGGCGGACAAACGAACCGCCACCGAAACTGCGATCCGGACGGCCGTTCGACAGGCGGCGCAGCACGGTGGAACGCCCTTCTTCACGGCCCTTCGGGGTTGAGCCCGCAATTACCAGTCTTCCGTCTGCATCTACCGCCGCGCTGGACACGCTGAGGTTCGAGTTCCTCATATAAGCGATTCCGTGTTCGCCAACGGCCGGATCGAGCCGTCCACCGGACAATAGCCTCAAGGCGAATGCGTCAGATCGGCCACTGCCGACGACGTCGATCTTTCCGTCGGGCAATGCAAGGACAGCGTCGACTTCCGCCCCGCGCACAACATCGTCGACGAAGCGATGGCCGCGGTGACCGAAGCGAGTGTCGAATTTGCCGCCGGCGTCGAGACGCGCGATGTGGACAGTGCTTCCACGGGAGATGCAGCAGTGGGGACCGGCGACGACCACCCCGGAGTCGCCCGCGAGTCCAAGGCCGCCAAGCCCGTAGCCAAGACTCGTCACCACAGGCCGGCCACCATTGAAGGCGGGGTCCAGCGTGCCCAGCTGTGTGAGACGAGCTACGGCCACGCTCCCTTCTCCATAGCCGAAGTTCATGTCTGCACCCACCACAACCTCACCGTCGCCCTGGACCGCGACCCTCGCCCCAGACATGCGCCCGCCGACCGTAACCCTAGCTATGCCGCCGATACCGAAAGAACTGTCGAGACTGCCATCCGGATTCAGCCGCGCAAGAACGATGTCCCCTTTTTCGGTCGAGCCGACGACGACTTTCCCATCTGCCCCCACCGCCAGCGAACCACCGAGACCGAGCGCTCCGGTTGGCGATCCCAGCGCCGTGCTGGTACCACCAGTCCCAAACGTTTCATCGCGCCCGCCATGCGGATCTCGACGAGAGACAAGAAGATCTCTGGAGGATGTCGGGCAATAGCAGCCTAGCTTGGCGCTGAGGATGTAGATCGAGTTATCCGGGCCAACGGCCATGTCGACCGGCGTAACCTGCGCGCTCGCAAGGTCGTCGAGGGAGGCGATGCCTTCGCTGCCGAAGAAGCGATCAAGGTCGCCAGGCGCCGCGGTGGCAGAGCTGCAGACCGTCGCGACAAAGACCACGCCGAGCACCAGGGTCGAGACGTAACGCCGTACATTCAAGATGATCTCCCCCACCGAGAATTAGTTGGCCGAGCTGTCGGCCGATCAAAACACCGATTGCTGCAAGAGTTGCGGTGCAGCAGCTGGCCGAACTACCACCAAACGGTCGAGTCGAGATTCTCGATCTCCTCGATCGGCTTGGTGTAGACCCCGGACGAGAGGTACTTCCAGCCATCGTCGGGAATCAAGAAGACAACGTTGCCGCTGTCAAGCTCACCGGCGATGCGAACGGCGATTGCGGCGATTGCCCCGGAAGAGACACCGGCGAAGATTCCCTCCTCGTCGAGCAGTTTCCTCGTCCAGACAACCGCGTCGCGGTTGGAGACCATGATCTTGCGGTCGAGCAGGGTGATGTCGATGATCGGCGGGATGAAGCCGTCGTCGAGAGAGCGCAGGCCGTGGACCATCTCGCCTTGCATCGGCTCGGCGGCGACGATCAGCGTCTCGGGGTTTTCCTCCTTCAGCCGGCGTCCGTTTCCCATCAGGGTGCCGCCTGTGCCAAGGCCACCAACGAACGCCGCCACCTCGTCGAGCTCTTCGAGGATCTCAACCGCAGTGCCGTTGTAGTGGGCAAGGGGGTTGGCCTCGTTGCCGTACTGGTAAGGCATGAAATAACCGGGGTCCTCGGCCATCTCCAGCGCCACCTCGACCGCCCCGTTCGATCCCTTGGCGCCCTCCGAGTAGACGATCTCGGCCCCATACATCTCAAGCAACTGGGTGCGCTCGGAGGTGACGTTGTCGGGCATCACGACCTTGACCGGGTAGCCCTTGCGGCTACAGATCATCGCCAGTGAGATGCCGGTGTTGCCCGAGGTCGGCTCGAGGATCGTCTGGCCTGGCTCGATCGCACCTTCGGCCTCGGCCGTCTCGATCATCGACTTGGCGACGCGGTCCTTGACCGAGCCGGTCGGGTTGCGGCCCTCGAGCTTGGCGTAGATGCGGACGTCAGGGTTGGGAGAGAGGCGGGGAAGCTCGACCAGCGGCGTGTTGCCGATCGACTCGACGATGTTGCCGAAGCGTCCCCCGCAAGGCCGATTTAGAAGCTCTCCCGACACTTCAAAAAGTATAGCCATGGCCTGGCAAGGTAGTGGGTCAGTTTGAAATCGCCCTAGATCCCAGCGATTTCTTCCTCTAGCTTCGTCTCGTCCTAGAAATCAAACGCCGGGGGCACCGCGCTAACGGCCCCCCGGCTGGCACCGGAAACGGAGTTCCGATGCAAGCGAAGCGTATTCGGCGAAAGCTGAGCAAAGACGAGAAGACCCAGCGGGCGATCCTCGCCCTGGTCCTAGCCGTCCACCCGCTTTACCGCACGATGCCCGAACTAAGCCGGGAGATCGGCTCAAAGGAAGCCGTCGAACGCGCAGTCAGAAGACTGAGCGACTATGGCTTGGTCAGGTTGCACGGCAGCACCTTGCTGCTGACCGATGCCGCCTTCCACTGCCACCGATTGGACGCATGGTGAGCATGGACGTAGCCGCCCGCTTCGGGGACAACCTGCGCAGGCTGCGGAAGCTGGCCGACCTATCGCAGGACGATCTGGCCTTCCGGGCGTCGCTGCACCGAACGGAGATCAGCCAGCTAGAGCGCGGTCTGAGGCGCGCTCGCGTCGATACCGTCGCCAAGCTCGCCGGGGCCATCGAAATCGACCCAGGGAAGCTGTTCAAAGGGATCGCCTGGGAGCCTGGGGATCTGAGGCGCGGTCACTTCAAGCCCGACCAGGACGCTACGCTCTGAGCATGGCCAAGCAGTCCAAGAAGCCTGCCGATCTGAACCGACTCGCCGCCGCCATCGTGGGCGATGCAACCGACGACTCGCTTCCGATAGACGATGGGAAAGACCCGGCCGCAGTTGCTCTGGGTCGCAAGGGCGGCAAAAAGGGTGGGGCAGCCCGTGCCGCCAAGATGAGCGCTAAGGAACGGAGCGAGGCCGCCAAGAAGGCTGCCGAAGCTCGCTGGAAGCGGTAGGAAACCGGCCCACTTTCCTACTGTCTCCCAATCCCTACTCTGGTTCCGCCGACGGGATCGGCTAGAGTAGAATGCGAAAGGAGACAGTGGAAATGGCGAAGGTAGATATCCCCCGCGTGATTGAGGCTCTCCAGGAGAGCCAGAACGATCCCGATGCAGCGACCCGCAAGCTCGCAGCCGAGGCCGATGAGCGCGAAGCCGAAGCCGAGGCGTTGCGCGGCGTTGCGCAAGCGATCAGACTTCTTACGGGTAGTGCGGGGAGCGTGGGTGCACAGGTCGCGGTCCCCCCCGCGAGTTCCGGCGGCACGTCGACCGCTGACACCAACGAAGTGCCTGCGGGCATGGAGGCCGTACGGAGGATCATGAAGGACGGCGGAGTCTGGACGGGGCGGTCGATGCTGAAAGAGCTTACGAAACGGGGTTGGGAGCCCAAAAAGGCGAAGCATCCGCAGGCCACGGTTGAGGCGGCAATGGATCGCCTCTTCCGGGTTAAGAAAGAGATCGAACGGGTTGGGCGAGGCGAATACACCTACAAGGGATTTCCAGCATCCCCCTCCCTAGACACGCTCGGAGATTACGCGTGATGAAGATAGACGCATAGTCGCGACCCATGAGAGGCGTCCCGGAAGGGACACGGCTGAGCCGGCAACGCGACTGAAAACAAAGCGCCCGCCTTTCGCTGGAAGTTTGCACGCTAACGGCGAAAGGCGGGCGTCACGGCCAACTAAGCCAGGAAGCACTTTAACAGGCAGACAGGATCCCCCAACTGCCTGAAATATCCCCTGCGCAAAAAGGACCACTTTTCCTCTCTCAAACTCCAGAGATATCTTGACAATGCGTAAGCGATTAAGCATAATGGTCAGTATGAACAGGCTCTCCACCGCGAAGCGCGCTCAGATCATCGGCTGCCTGGTCGAGGGCAACTCGATCCGGGCCACCGTGCGGATGACCGGCGCAGCCAAGAACACGATCACGAAATTGCTGGTCGATTTGGGCGAAGCCTGCGCCGAGTATCAGGACGGCGAGCTGGTCAACCTCCCCTGCCAGGTGGTCGAGGCTGACGAGATTTGGAGCTACTGCTACTCCAAGCAGAAGAACGTGCCAGAGCAGTTCAAGGGGACGCCGGGCTACGGCGACGTCTGGACGTTCACGGCGCTCTGCGCGGATACGAAGCTGGTCCCTTCCTGGCTGGTCGGGGAGCGCACGATGGACGATGCCGAAGTCTTCCTGACAGACCTCGCCAGCCGGATGACCGGACGTATCCAGCTCAGCACCGACGGCCACCGGATCTACGAAGGGACGGTCGGCCCTTCCTTTGCCAACAACGTCGATTGGGCGCAGATCCAGAAGCACTACGCGACCGCACCGGAGCTAGGCAAATACAGCCCGCCGGTCTGCACCGGGACGAAGCGTCGGGTCCTCAAGGGCGATCCCGATCCTGACCGGATCTCAACCAGCTACGTCGAGCGGCAGAACTTGACGATGCGAATGGGGATGCGGCGCTTCACGCGGCTGACCAATGGATTCAGCCGCAAGGTCGAGAACCTGGCCCATGCTGTCTCCCTGCACTTCATGCACTACAACTTCGCCCGGCCTCACGCGACGCTCAAGGAGCGCTATCCCCGGACGCCTGCGATGGCTGCCGGGGTGGCTGACCACATCTGGACGCTGGAAGAGATCGCGGCGCTGCTGGACAGCGCTACTCTCAGCCGATGAATCAAGATCAAGTAGAGATGCTGATCGCCATCGCTAGCCTGCTCTTGGCCTTTGCGTCGGTGTACTTCACCTACAAACGCAATTTCGGCTAGCTGAGTAGCCCTCGCTTCGAGCGGGGCTATCCCAAGGCCATCAACGGAATGCCGCGCCAGCCTTCTCGGGCGGAACAACTGATCTGATCTGGTGCGCATTGACATAAACGGTCTCTCCATCAGTGCGCGTGAGAGCAACCAAGGGAACATGCATCAGCCCAAGCGCGATGATTGCCTGTCGGACCTCGCTCGGTGCCTCCCGGACCGCGATCCGGTTGCCTTTCTCAAAGCGGACGAATGCCCCAGCCTCTGCCATTCCGCCGACCCTATTCGAATGTCATTGGTCATGCGACATTGGCTAGCTGCTGGTCTCGGTCGGGTAGACCTTGTGCTCGGGGTCCCACCAGACAACGTGGAAAGTCCTTTCCTTTCGGAATCCCCAAAGGCGTCGTGTGCTCCCGAGCCGAAAGCGAAACATCTCATCTCCGAAGGTCTCGCTGAGTTTCTGGCGATCAGCGTCTTTCCTGGCCTTGCGCGAGATGCTTTTCAGTTCTTGACCATGATGCATGTAATGGCCGCCACTCGTCATATCCTCGATTTGTTTCCAAGTCGAGCCTGCTATCTGACACAGAAACTCGACGATCTTTTTTGCCTCCTGGGCAGACGGCTTGAACTTCCACGCTTCCTTAGAAGCTCGGTCTGCGTGACGGAAGCAAAAGATCGGCGTCTCGTCTTGCCAAGATGCTGGAGCCTGGGCTTTGGCCGACTTACCCGGTGCTTGGGCAGCAGCCGCACCAACATGAACCTTCGGTTGGCGCTGTAACAACGTTACGAGGCGCTTAGAGCCGACCAGTCAATCTCTGAAACAGGCCTGGCTTCAACATTCGCGTCAAGCCATGAATAAAACGCCTTCATGTCGGCGGTCTTGATCTGCTTCGTGGAACGCTCGGTCGGAGCCAAGCCCTCCCGAGCATCTTTCCAAGGCGACTCATTGTGCGTAATCAGGCTGAGCTGGCGCCCGGAAAGCTCACCATAACTAGCCAAAACTCCGTCGATTGTCTCCTTCTCGGCTTTGGTGAGGCGAGCACCACTGCCCTCGGGCCAGCGCGCCACGGAGTACTTGCCTCGGTGCAGGCGATACAGCTCAGGGATAACCGGGCCGTCTGCCCACGCCTGAATTTGCGCATCGAACAGCGGTTTCTCGTCCCATACCAAGCTCCACGCCTGCGAGTAGTAGGCGAGCTTCTGGAGCTTCCAAGTGGACATGCTCCCCTGTTTGTAGAGGATGTATGAAGCTACGTCATGGACGGAGGCCATCAGGCCCTCCTGAGGGCGTTGGAGCGGTCAGTTCCAAGGCACAGAGTAGCGCGGGGCTCGGATTGCATGGGTATCCGAGCCGCCTGGCGAGCATCGTTCATGGCCTCCCCTTGGTCGATGACGGTGGCAGCCTATGCAGATTCGCTGACCAAAGCTAGTCGGGAGTGTTTCTTAGGAACGCAGAGGTCTGTCGCTGCTCTCGCGTGCGGGATCGCGGCGCTGCTGGACTGAAAAGTCCGTTCCGGTCAGGGGTCGGATCACGCCCTACATTTACTTGTAGAGGCGAACGGACCCGCGGCTTCCAACCCCGCGGCCCCGGCTTCCAAACCCGGGGAGCAAGTCGTCATCTAGAGGGCGGGCGCCCGTCTTCGACATTTTCAGCGGTTCCGGGGGGTTGCTCTTTGGCGGGGCTCCCTCCGGTTCCGCTGCTCAATCCTCCCGCGAGAGCGCCGCCGATTCAAACTGACCCACTACCCCTGGCAAGGCGTGGCTATTTACAAAAGGATCTTCAACCGCCGGCCATGGCCGGGAGGATGACGACCGTGTCGCCATCGGCAACTGCTGTGTCGAGCCCGTTCAGCACCCGCACGTCTTCGTCGTTTAGGTAGACGTTGACGTAGCGGTTGAGCTCACCCTCCTCGCCGAAGAGCTGCGCCTCGGTGTCGGGGTGTGCAGCCGTGAGCGCCCGCAGCACCTCCCCCACGTTGGAGCCGTCGGCCTCGACCTCGGGCTGGCCGCCTGTGTGGGCCTGCAGGACCTTGGGGATGCGGATGGTCGCCATCGAGCCGGAAACCTACCGGCTATCCGGCGCAGAAGAGGTCGTAGTCGGGGAACTGGCCCATCTCGGACTCGGGGATCTCGGCTGCATTGGGACCGCAGATCAGGCACTCGGGGTCGCGACGGACCTTCAACTCGGTGAAGCGCGTGCCCAACGCCTCGTAGAGGAGGAGGCGACCGACGAGCGGCTCGCCGATGCCGATCACGAGCTTCAGCACCTCGTTCGCCTGCAGCGTTCCCATCGTCCCGGCCATCACCCCGAGCACGCCGTTAGCGGAGCAACTCGGCGCCAACTCGGCCGGCGGCGGGGTCGGGTAGAGGCAGCGGTAGCAGGGTCCCTCGAAGGGGACGAAGGTCGAAATCTGGCCGTCGAAGCTGAGGATCGAGGCAGAGACGACGGGCTTGCGCAGCCGCACCGAGGCATCGTTCAGCAGGTAGCGGGTGGGGAAGTTGTCGGCCCCGTCGACGATCACGTCGTAGTCCTCGAGGATGCCGAGGATGTTCTCCGCGTCGAGGCGGATGCGGTGCTCAATCACCTTGACGTCGGGGTTAAGCGCTTCGATCGCGATCCGCGCTGACTCGGTCTTGGGGACCCCGATCCGCTCGGTGTTGTGGATCACCTGGCGCTGCAGGTTGGAGGCGTCGACCACGTCGTCGTCGACTAGACCGATCGTGCCGATCCCAGCCGCTGCGAGATAGAGCGCGGTGGGCGCGCCGAGGCCCCCGGCGCCGAGCAGCAGCACTTTGGCGTTCAGCATCTTCAACTGGCCCTCGACCCCGACCTCAGGCAACAAGGTGTGGCGCGAGTAACGGTCGCGCTGCTCGGCGCTCATCCCCTCGGTGGCAACGACGGGCAGCCCCTGCTCCTGCCAGAGCAGGATGCCACCCGCCATCGAGGCGACGTCGGTGTAGCCAAGCGCTTCCATCTGCTCGGCCGCCTTGTAGGAGCGGTTGCCGCTGCGGCAGTAGAGGATCGTGCGCGCCGACTTGTCCGGCGCCGCGGCGGCGATCTCGTCGCGCAGCAGCCCCGGCGGCACCAGCTTGCCGCCCTCGATCCGAGCCTCCTGGAACTCATGCGGCTCGCGGGTGTCGATCAGGACAACGTCGCCGCCCTCAATCTCCTGCGCCGCCTCGAACGGCTCAATCTCCTCAACAACCTGTTTCGTCTGCGCGCCAGTCGCCATGCCGTCTCCTAAATACCTTAAATCCGATCAGGCTTTACTTCAAAAAGTATAGCGCCTGTGCCTAGAACGATCGTCGGCGGCGGGGCTGCGACTCAGAGCTGGGTCGCGATGAGCCCGATCAGAGCCGCGATCACGACACCGCCGAGCCGGAGCAAGAGGAGGTGCAGGGCTTCAAAACGCTCGTCCATACGCTCGAAGCGCATGTCTATGCGTTCGAAGCGCGAGTCCATGCGTTCGAGACAGGCGTCGACTCGATCAAAGCGACGGGCGACTTCGTTGAAACGCTGATCGCAGCGTCGGTCCAGTTCGCCAATTCGTCGGCTGACCTCGTCGAAACGATCGTCGATGCGGTCGAACCGCTCTTCCAGCCTCTCGTCGGTCCAGCTCTTGGTCACTGTCTCCATGATCGCACCGTAACCCGTTGTCTGCAACGCGGGGCGCGCAGAATGTCGCGACTCTGCAACAAGAACCCCGCGCAGCGTGCCCGGTAGCCGGGGGCGACCCGTCAGCCGAGGCTCGGGCGCATTTGGCGCAGCCTTTTGACCCGCTCCTCGATCGGGGGGTGGGTCGAGAAGAGGCCGGCTATGCCCTTGCTGGAGAAGGGCTTGACGATGTAGAGGGGCTCTGCCGCCTGGTTGACCTGCATCGGCTTCGCCGTTGCTCCCTGCTCGAGCCGTAGCAGGGCGCTGGCCAGCGACTCCGGGTTGCCGCAGATTTCCGCCCCCCCAGCATCAGCGGCGTACTCGCGCTGGCGTGAGATCGCCAGCTGGATGATCGAGGCGGCGATCGGGGCCAGCAGGAATGTCGCCAGCTGTCCGACCAGCGCCAGCGGCGAGTTGTCGTCGTTGCCGAACCAGAGCAGCATGTAGGCGATGTAGGTGATCGCGGCGCCGATCGCCGAGGCGACCGACTGAATCAGGATGTCGCGGTTGCGGATGTGGGTGAGCTCGTGGGCAAGGACACCACGCAGCTCGTCATCTGAGAGCAGGTTGAGGATGCCACGGGTAACAGCGACCGCTGAGTGTTTCGGGTTGCGGCCGGTGGCAAAGGCGTTGGGCTGGTCCTGAGGGATCACGTAGAGCCGCGGCATCGGCAGGCCCGCCCGGGTAGTCAGTTCCCGCACCGCCTCGTAGAGCTTCGGTGCTTCCGATTCGGAGACCGGTTTGGCGCCGCTCATTGCCAGCGCCATTTTGTCGCTGAAGAAGTAGGAGAAGAAGTTGATCGCCAGCGCGAAACCCAGGAAGAGAAGCATCGTGCTGGGATTCCCACCGCTGATCAGGGCGCCGATCACGACCAGCAGCCCCGACAGCGATGCCATCAGGATCGTGGTGCGGATCGTCGCGCCGAATGTCGACTGCTTCGTGGTGGTCATCGCTGCTCAGGTCCTCCCTCGGTTGGTCCCTGGATTATGACGAAGCTGCATAACCGACCGCTTCAGTAGGATTTAGATCCATGTTGTTCTCGACCAAAGCAGAGTACGGCGTCCGCCTGATGGTCGAGCTGGGCCGCCAGCCCGGCTCAACACCTATCTCGCTCAGCGCCGTCGCCGAGGCAGAGCGGCTGCCGCTCTCCTACCTTGAGCACCTGGTGGCGAAGCTGCGCAAGGCGGGGCTCGTCACATCGACCCGGGGTGCGCACGGCGGCTACCGCCTCGCCAAACCGGCCGAGGAGATCACGATGGACGCGGTAGTCGAGGCACTGGAAGGGCAGATCGCCCCGATGGAGTGCTTCCACGACGCGCCCGACGGCAAAGTGCTCTGCTCACACGAGGACGACGGTGACCACGCCTGCGCGACCAAGCTGCTCTGGACCCGCGTGCAGGGCGGCGTCACCAAAGCGCTCTCGGGCACGACGCTGGCCGAGCTTGTCGAGTTCGGCGGCACCGCCGCCCACGGCGAGCGCCGAACAGCGGTCGGCACCGCCGCCTGACGCACGGACTTCCCAAACCCAGAAACGGAGTGAAATTGGCTGAGCTGGAGATACGCAACCTGCACGTGAGGGCCGAGGACAAGGAGATCCTCCGCGGCCTCGACCTTGATGTCGAGAAGGGCAAGGTCCACGCGCTGATGGGCCCGAACGGGTCGGGCAAGTCGACCCTGGCCAACGCGATCATGGGCCACCCTGCGCTGCAGGTCACCGAGGGCTCGATCGTCTTCAAGGGCGAGGACATGACCGAGGCCGACCCCGACGAGCGCTCCCGCGCCGGCCTCTTTATGGCTTTCCAGTATCCGGTCTCGATCCCCGGCGTCTCGGTCAGCAAGTACCTGCGGATGGTGATCAACGCCCACCGCGAGGCCCGCGGCGAGGAGCAGATCAAGATCAAAGACTTCGCCAAGGTCGCCCAGGAGGCAATGGCGCTGGCCAACATCCCCAAAGACTTCTCCAGCCGCTACCTCAACGAGGGCTTCTCCGGCGGCGAGAAGAAGCGGATGGAGCTGCTGCAGCTTGCGCTGCTGCGGCCGGAGATCGCGGTCCTCGACGAGACCGACTCGGGCCTCGACATCGACGCCCTGCGCACGGTCGCCGAGGGCGTCAACCAGTTCGCCGGTCCCGAGATGGGCGTACTGATCATCACCCACTACCAGCGCATCCTGCACATGGTTAAGCCCGACTTCGTCCACGTCATGTTCGAGGGTCGAATCGTCAAGGAAGGCGGCCCCGAGCTCGTCGGCGTGCTGGAGGAGAAGGGCTACGGCTGGATCCGCGAGGAGGTCGAGGCGGGCGCCACCGCCTGACCTCAGCGACGATGGAGCAGACGACCGCCAAGCGCTCCTCCCCCACGCTGCCGTTCCCGATCGAGAAGGTCCGCGCCGCCTTCCCCGCCCTGGAGCGCGAGATCCATGGGCGCCCGGTCGCCTACCTCGACAGCGGCGCCAGCGCCCAGCGCGTGCTGGCCTCAATCCAGGCCGTCGACCGCTACGAGCGCGCCCATCACTCCAACGTCCACCGCGGCTCGCACACACTCTCGGCCGAGGCAACGGCCGCCTACGAGGGCGCCCGGGCGACTGTCGCCGACCACCTCGGTGCCGCCGACCGGCGCGAGGTCGTCTTCGTCCGCAACGCGACTGAGGCGATCAACCTAGTGGCGCGGGCCTGGGGCGACGCCAACGTCGGCACGGGCGATCGCATTGTCCTTACCGAGATGGAGCACCACTCCAACATCGTCCCCTGGCAGCAACTAGCCGAGCGGGTCGGTGCGGAGATCGAGTGGGTGCCGGTCGGCGAGGATGGCCTGCTCGAAATGGATGCTTACGCGGCGCTGCTGGAACACGGCCCGAAGCTGGTCGCGATCACCCACGTCTCCAATGTGCTCGGCACCGAGAACCCGCTGGTCGAGATCTCGCGGCTGGCCCATGAGGCCGGGGCGCTGGTCCTCGCCGACGGCGCCCAGGCGGCACCGAAGCTACCGGTTGACGTCGCTGAGCTGGGGGTCGACTTCTACGCCCTGACCGGACACAAGCTCTACGCCCCGACCGGGATCGGGGCATTGTGGACGAAACTCGACCTGTTGCGGGCGATGCCGCCCTTCCTCGGCGGCGGCTCAATGATCCGCAAGGTAACCCGCGAGGGCACGACCTACGCCGACCCCCCCGCCCGCTTCGAGGCGGGCACGCCGGCGATCGCGCAGGCGATCGGGATGGCCTCCGCGCTGCGCTGGCTCGACGGGCTTGGAATGGATGCGGTGCTGGAGCACGAGTGCCAGGTCGCCGCCTACGCGCTGAATGCCCTAGCCGAGATGCCGGGTCTGCAGGTCTTCGGCCCACCGCCGGGACCCGACCGGATCGGCCCCGTCTCCTTCGAGCTCGACGGCGTCCACGCCCACGACGTCTCCGAGATCCTCGACCGCCACGGCGTCGCCGTCCGCGCCGGGCATCACTGCGCTCAGCCGCTAATGGACCGCCTCGGCATCCCCGCCACGGCCCGGGCTAGCTTCGGCGTCTACACCACTCCCGAAGAGATTGACCGCCTGGTCGAAGGACTCCACGACGCCAGAAAGGTCTTCGGCCTCTGATGGACGAGCTCTACCGCGACCAGATCCTCGAGCACTACAAGCGGCCGCACAACTTCGGGCGGCTGGAGAATCCCGACCTCGAGTTCGAGGACACCAACCCGTTTTGCGGCGACGAGCAGCACGTGACGATCCGGCTCGACGAGGAGGGGCGGGTCGCCGAGATCGCCTTCGACGGCAAAGGCTGCGCGATCTCGACCGCGGCGACCTCGCTGCTAACCGACGAGTTGGCCGGCAAAACGCGCGAGGAGTTGCTGCACCTTCCAAAGGAGTTTGTCCTCGACCTGCTCGGGATTGACATCTCCGCCACACGGATGAAGTGCGCGATGCTCGGCCTCAAGGTCGTGAAGAGCGCCAGCCTCGGCCAGCCCGCCGAATGGGAGGACGAGGGCGAGGCCGGCAGCCCTGAGGAAGCGGCCGCCGACCTCGGATCGTTCTGACGCCCTAGGCGGCGTCGCCTTCCATCGGGCTGGGCTTGATCACCGCGAAGACCGCGCCGAACGGGTCGGACACGACCGCGAAGCGGCCGGCGATGATGTCGATCGGGCCGAAGTTGATGCTGCCGCCGAGCTCCTTCAGCTTCTCCAGGGTCGCGTCGGTGTCCTCGACCGCGAAGTAGGTGAGCCAGTGGGCCGGCACCTCGTCGGGCGCGCGCCCGGTGATGTCGAGCATGCCGCCGACGCTTTTGCCGTCGACCTGCAGGCCGGTGTAGGTGCCTACGTTCTCCACCTCCATGTCTTCGTAGGTCCAACCGAAGACGGCGCTGTAGAACTCCTTGGCGCCAGCGGTGTCGCGAGTGTTGAGCTCGTTCCAGGAGAGCGTGTTTGGCTCGTTGGCCAGCGCGGCGCCGAAGAATGTGCCCGGCTGCCAGATCCCGAAGACGGCGCCGGTGGGGTCGGCGAAGACCGCCATCCGGCCCAGGTCCATCACGTCCATCGGCTCGGCGAGAACGTTGCCTCCTGCCTCGGCGACCTTTGCCGCCGTGGCATCGGCGTCGGCGACGGAGACGTAGGTCGACCAAGCCGGCGGCTGGCCCTCCTGCATCAGTGGCATCATGCCGGCAACCGGCTTGCCGCGTAGGGTCGCCTGGCGGTAGCCGCCGGTCTGCTCGGCGTTCTCGCCCTCCTCGACGCTCCAGCCGAAGAGGCTGCCATAGAACTGCGCCGAGGCCTCGATGTCAGGGGTGCCGAGGTCGACCCAGCACGGGGTCCCCGGCACGTAGCTCGTCCACTCGCTCATCTCATTCTCCAATCGGTCGGGACGAACTGCATCAACTTCTCCTCCTGCCAGATAGAGAAGTTGATGCAGTTCGCAGGGAAGGGTCGTGGTCTGCGATCCTCTCAGGTCGCTAAAATCCGACCTGTACGCTAGGAATAACGTGACGGACGGCACAACCACAAACAAGATCAGGGTCTGCCCGACGGCCGAGCTGCCGCCTGGGGCCATGCGCTTGGTCGAACACGACGGGACCAAGATCGGCGTCTTCAACTGCGAGGGGGCGCTGTACGCGATCGAGGACCGCTGCTCCCACGACGACGGGCCGCTCGCCGAGGGCGAGTTCGACCCGGCGACCTGTACCGTCGAGTGCCCGCGTCACGGCTCCCTCTTCGACCTGAGCACCGGCAGGCCGAAGACGCTCCCCGCTTTCGCCCCGGTGCAGACGTTCCCGATAGCCATCGAGGACGACACCATCACCCTGGAGGTCGACTAGTCCATGGCAACACCCGAGGTCGTAGCTGAGAAGAGAGAGCTCGCCGGCATCAACGCCGATTACAAGGAGAAGTTCGGCTTCCACGATTCCGAGTCCGGCTACGCCTACAAGGCCCCCAAGGGACTCAGCCGCGAGATCGTCGAATCGATCTCCGAGTACAAGAGCGAGCCGCAGTGGATGCGCGACTTCCGGCTGAAGGCGCTCGATCACTTCTACTCGCGCCCGACCCCGACCTGGGGCGGCAACCTCGGCCAGATCGACTTCGACGACATCCACTACTTCGTCCGCGCCTCGGAAAAGAACAGCCGCGACTGGAGCGAGGTCCCCGAGGACATCAAGAACACCTTCGACCGGCTCGGCATCCCCGAGGCGGAGCGCAAATTCCTCTCTGGGGTCGGTGCCCAGTACGAGTCCGAGGTCGTCTACCACCAGGTCAACGAGAAGCTCGAGGCCCAGGGCGTGATCTTCACCGACATGGACACCGCCCTGCGCGAGCACGAGGACTTGGTCCGCGAGTACTGGGCGACGGTGATCCCGCCCAACGACAACAAGCTGGCGGCACTTAACAGCGCCGTCTGGTCGGGCGGCTCCTTCGTCTACGTGCCGGCGGGGGTGAAAGTGGAGATGCCACTACAGGCCTACTTCCGGATCAACACCGAGAACATGGGTCAGTTCGAGCGCACGCTGATCATCTGCGAGGAGGGCGCCGACGTCCACTACATCGAGGGCTGCACGGCGCCGGTCTACTCAACCGACTCGTTGCACTCCGCCGTGGTCGAGATCGTCTGCAAGCCGAGCTCGCGGGTCCGCTACACAACCGTGCAGAACTGGTCTCAGAACGTGTTCAACCTCGTCACCAAGCGCGCCGTTGCCCAGGAAAAGGCGACGATGGAGTGGGTCGACTGCAACCTCGGCTCGAAGCTGACGATGAAGTACCCCTCGATCTACCTGCTCGGGCCTGAAGCCCACGGCGAGATCCTCTCGATCGCCTTTGCCGGCGACGGCCAGCACCAGGATGCCGGCGGCAAGATCATCCACGCCGCCCCCCGCACCTCCTCCTCGATCTTCTCCAAGTCGATCTCTAAGGACGGCGGGCGGGCGACCTATCGCGGGCTGCTGGAGATCGCCGACGGGGCCACGGAAGCGCGCTCAAAGGTTGTCTGCGACGCATTGCTGCTCGACGAGGACTCGCGCTCGGACACCTACCCGACGATCCGCATCGACGAGAACGACGCCGACGTCGGCCACGAGGCGACCGTCTCCAAGATCGGCGACGAGCAGATCTTCTACCTGCAGAGCCGCGGCCTCGACGAGGAGGAGGCCTCAAAGATGATCGTCAACGGCTTCATCGAGCCGGTCACCAAGGAGCTGCCGATGGAGTACGCGGTCGAGCTCAACCGGCTGATCGAATTGCAGATGGAGGGAAGCATTGGCTGAGGTCGCAGTGGAGCCCACTTGGCTTTCGGAGAGGCGCCGGCAGGGCGCCTCTCTCGTGCAGAGCCTGCCCCTGCCCGACTCAAAGGCGAAGGGGTGGGAATTCACCGACCTCTCCGGGCTGGAGATCGACACCTACGAGTTCGTCGATGCCGCAGCGGAGATCACCGCGCCCGAGGGCGTCACCGTCTTGCCGCTTGCCGAGGCGGCTGCCTCACACGAGGACCTGGTCCGCGAGCAGCTCGGCTCCCTGGTAGCGATCGAGGACCCCTTCGTCGCCCGCAATGAGGCCGGGTGGCGCGACGGCGTGCTTGTCCATGTGGCGCGCGGAGTACGACTCGCCGAGCCAATCAAGATCGAAGTGCCGGTGGAGCAGGGCGGCAGCGCGATCGGCTGGCGCACGCTCGTCGTGCTCGAGGAGGGCGCCGAGGCGGAGGTCTGGGAGCACTGGTCCTCCCCCAACGATGACGTCGATGTCCTGGTCAACTCGGTGGTCGAGCTCAGCGTCGGCCAGGGTGCAACGCTGCGCTACGTCAACACCCAGGACATCTCGGAGTCGGCTTGGATCTTTGCCACGCAGCGCGCCCAAGTCGAGCGCGACGGGCGCCTCGACTGGGCTGCCCTCGGCTTCGGCTCGGCTCGGGGAAAGGTTCGGATGGAGACCAACCTGGCCGGTCCCGGCTCAGAGGCGCGGGTCACTGGCGGCTACGCCGGCAGTGCCGGACAGCACCTCGACTACGACACCACCCAGGAGCACGCGGCGCCTAACACGAACTCTGACCTCGCCTTCCGCGGCGTCCTTGCCGCCGGGGCGACAGCTGTCTGGCGCGGAATGATCAGGGTCGACCCCGGCGCCCAGCAGACCGACGCCTTCCAGGAGAGCCGCAACCTGCTGCTCTCGACCGAGGCACACGCTGATGCGATCCCGGGACTGGAGATCGAAGCCGACGACGTCCGCTGCACCCACGCCGCGGCCGTCGCCCAGATCGACCGTGACCAGCTCTTCTACTTGACCTCGCGCGGGCTCGACCCGGCCGAGGCGAAGTCGCTGATCATCGAGGGTTTTCTCGAGTCGCTGGTCGAGCGGCTCGCCGAGGGTTCGGTGCGCAACGAGGTATCGGCGGCGCTAGAGCGGCGGCTTGCCGAGATCCTCTAGTAGCCGCGCTTCCCACCCATATTGAAGACCCCCCGTATGTGCCGAGACCGCCAGCCTTGCGAGCAGCGGTCCCGGCACAAAACAGGGAGAGGGAGAGTCAAAGTGAAATGACTCAATTCCATTAAACCAGCGTTTGCGTCTTTTTTGCATCGGTATAAAGCCGCGTTAACACTGAGAAACTCCCGCAAAACGCGGGTTCATGCGTTGGCAACCGAGAGCAGGTAAAGCCCAAAGCAGGTGAAAGCGACCATCACCGCCAGCATCCAGTACTGGGAGCGGGCAGCCTGTCGATAGTCGCCCCAGTAGGCGGTGGCACGGTCGTGGGCGAGCGTCAAGCCGACGACGTGCCCTATCACCAGCGCTCCCACTTGCACATACCAGATCGCGTTGGCGCTTAGAAGCTTGAAGTCGATGCCGCCTGAGGCGGTGCCGAAAAGGTCGGTCGTCGCGGTCCCGAGCGGATCAGAAAGAAGGTAGGTGAACTGGGCCTGCTCTTGGAAAACGAAGAGGCTGAAGTAGTGGGCTACTAGATAGGCGAAGGCGATTGGGATCAGTGTGTGGGCGAATCCCTCGCGCAGTTTCTTCAGCGGCGGAGCGCCGCGAACGGTGGCCATCCCCCGCACCCCGATCAGGTAGACGAGGCCAACGCCAGCGAAGCAAAGCAACATGAAGATCGTGTCGGTTAGACGCAGCGAGGTGGTCAGGCTGAAGCCGGCTTCCGCCAGCCATTCGAAGGTCTGCAGGATGCCACTCTTGAAGGCACCCTCCTGCGCACCGTCGAAGCTGGTCGAGGCAATCGAGGCAATCACCACCGCGGCCGATCCCGGCACGGTCGCCCAGTGCGTCGAGGCAGACAACGGCAGGCGCCTGCCCAGCCGGCCATCCTTGACTCCGAACGTGCCGAGCTGGGAGAACATCCCGAAGTAGACCGAGAAGATCTCGCCCCGCTGGCACCACTTCTCCACCCCGAAGAGAGCCATCATCGCCAGCGTATAGATGCTGTAGATGAGGGCGGCGAGGCCCGCGGCATCCGGTGAGAGACCCACCGCGACCCCCCCGCTGGCGCCGTAGACCACCTCGAGCCAGACGACCGCGAGCAGTCCAATCGCGGCCGGCCAGCGACCTAGCCTCTCGGGGTAGGTGAGGTGCCCCGGGCGCTGCCCAGCGACCGCAGAGAACGCACCGCCGACCATGCGCCCAATCGCTCGCCACGGGTTAAACGGCCGGAAGACGTCTCCGAAGATGACGCTAAACAGCGGGAAGCCGAGCCAGGCCGTGACGAATATGAAGGTGAGGGCAAAGTTCCTGTCAGGCGCTTCGGTGCCGTGGAGTCCCGCATAGATCGAGAAACCGAGCAGGAAGATCCCGACCACACCGCAGAGAACCTGTACGGGCATGCTCAACAGCGCCCGTGAAAAACCGGCCCCGACGGGGCGCCAGCGTTCTTGCTCGAAACGGGGCTTGCGCCAGGCGGCGGAAAGCGCGAAGAAGGAGATGATCAGGACGATCGACGCCCCCCAGGCGAACAGCCAGGCCGGGATCGGTAGGTCCTTGCGGGCTACCAGCGCGTGCGCTACCGGCAGCAGCAGGCTCACGGGTTCACCGTGAGTTCAATTATCTGTTCCTTGCGACCCTCTAGCTCCGCCTCGAAAACTCCTTCGATATTGGCGGGAAAGTCGAAGCTGACCGAGCCGCCGGCTTTGACGTCTTTCATGATGTCGTAGCCGTGGACGTGGACCTCGTCGCTTACGTCGGATTCCACCTTGAAGCGGATCTGTTCACCCTTGTTGTAGGTGAGGTTCCTCACCCCTCCCACCGGTTTGCCGTTTTTGACGACGATGGTTGGGACCTTGCCGCTCGTGTTGCTGGTGGTGTTACTGCTATCGCTTTTCCTCAACACAACGAGCAGCACGATCGCCACAACGATCACCGCCACGCCTACTGCCGCACGCATTGCGTTCGAATTCATCGCCAACTCCTTCGCTCGGGATGCAGGACGGGACCCACACCCGTTTCGTTACGACCAGATGGCCGCAGGGCATACCTCCATGGCCAGAGCGGCCGTGGATCAACGCGCTACAGGGCGAGCGGTGGAGGGCGCTGGGCGAGGCCGAAGGCGATCAAGAGACCGCCGCTCGCCGCGTGAGAACGAGGCGCAGCTGGGCGCAGCTGGCACCCGACAGAACGAGGTCGCGGTCGTGAGGCGAAGCGCTCGGCGAGCCTGACGATCGTGTCGCAGCCGGGGTAGTGACCAAGCAGCAGCGACGTCACGAGCAGCAGGAGCGGAACCAGCGCCAGAATGATCTCGGTCATCGCTCTGGGAATCTTACGGAAAACGAGGCGACCGTCCAGTTGAGCGAATATCGTCAGCTTCGATGCGGCCGGAGACGGACACAATCGCGGCACCTGACCTGCCGGCGAGCATTACCTGGGTCGGTGAGGCACCGCAGTCAATGCCGGCTGCGACGGCAGCAGGGCCGGTGCTGGTCCACTTCTTCGACTACGCGCAGCTCAACAGCGTGCGGACGCTGCCGTATGTGATCGAGTGGGACAGGCGCTATCGCGATGCCGGCCTGACGACTATCGGTGTCCAGTCGCCGCGTTTTCCCTTCGGCGCCGATCCGATCGACGTTGCGGCCGGGCTGCGAAACCTCGGTGTCAAATTCCCGGTAGCGATCGACTCCGACCGCGACCTCTGGCACGCCTACGGCTGCGAGGGATGGCCCAGCCTCTTCCTCTGGACCACGGGCGGAGCGCTGAGCTGGTTCCACTTCGGCGAGGGCGAATACCTCGGCACCGAGGAGACGATCCAGGATGAGCTGCGCCAACTCGACGCCCTTCGTTCGCTGCCCGAGCCGATGGAGCCGCTGCGGGCGACGGATGCCCCCGACGCCAAGGTGATGCCCCCCACTCCCGAGATCTTCCCCAGCGGCTCATGGGAGCGGCCTTGGGAGGATGGCAAGCTGACGATCGATTGCGAGGCCGGCGGCGCCTACGCGACGGTCGAGGGCAAGGGCAGCCTCGCAGTCACCATCGCCGGCGGCGACACCCGCTCGGTCTCCATCGACGGCCCCAAGCTCTACCCGCTCGCGGAGCACGGGCGCCACAAATCCCACACCCTCACGCTCGAGCCCTCCGAGGGCCTCCGAATCTGGTCCCTCAGCTTCGCGGCAGGCGTTCCGTAGGGGACCCTACGCGCGCACCGCGAGCTCGTCGCGGATCTTCTTGGGGAGCATGAAGCGCACGTCCTCGTGGACCGTGCGCAGCTCCGCGACCTCGCCAGCTCCGCGCTCACGGAGGAACTCGACGAGGCTCTCGACCAGCTCCTCGGGAGCGCTAGCGCCGGAGGTAATCCCTACCGTCTCCACGCCAGCCAGCCACTCCTCCTCGACCTGAGTGTGGTTGTCGATCAGGTAAGAGGCGGCGCCGTGCTCACGCGCGACCTCGACCAGGCGGTTGGAGTTGGAGGAGTTGGTCGAGCCGATGACGAGGACCAGCTCGCACTCGCGGGCGAGCTGCTTGACCGCGATCTGGCGGTTGGTCGTCGCGTAACAGATGTCGTCGGACTTGGAGCTGATGATCGCCGGAAAGCGGGCACGCAGGGCGGCAATGATCTCCGCCGTCTCATCAACCGAGAGAGTCGTCTGGGTGATGAAGGCGACCCGCTCGGGGTCGGGGACCTCTAGCGCCTCGACCTCCTCGGCGGTCTGGACGAGGACGATCGAGTCCGGCGCCTCGCCGGTCGTGCCTTCGACCTCCTCGTGACCCTCATGGCCGATCATCACGATCGTGTAGCCGTCGGCGGCGAAGCGGCGTGCCTCGACGTGGACCTTGGTCACCAGCGGGCAAGTCGCGTCGATCGTGCGCAACTGGCGAGCAGCGGCGTTCTCGTGCACCGCCGGGGCGACGCCGTGGGCCGAGAAGACGACCATCTCGCCCTCCGGGACCTCGGACTCCTCTTCGACGAAGATCGCTCCCCGCTTTGAGAGCTCCTCCACAACGTGCTTGTTGTGGACGATCTCCTTGCGCACGTAGACAGGCGCGCCGTAGAGCTCGAGCGCCCGCTCGACCGTCTGCACGGCGCGGTCGACGCCGGCGCAGTAGCCGCGGGGCGCGGCGAGCAGGACCCGCTTGGGGGCCGAAGTGGCAACAGGAGGCATGGCTTGCAGGGTAGCGGTGGCGGCGTTGCGGGCGAGGCCGCGGCTCGGCCCCGGCTTGCGAGCGTGGCTAGCCTTGCAGGATGGCAACGCAAGGACGCCACCTCGACCGGCTGACCGCAGTCGACGCCTCGTTCCTGACCAACGAGACCTCGGTCAGCCACATGCACGTCGGCGCGATCCTCGTCTTCGAGGGCCCGCCGCCGAAATACGTCGACTTGGTCGAGCACGTGCGGGGGCGCCTCAATCAGGTGCCGCGCTTCCGCCAGCGACTGGTCGTGCCGCCGCTGGAGGCCGGGAGGCCGCTCTGGGCCGACGACGTCAACTTCAACCTGACCTACCACATCCGCCACACGGCGCTGCCGGAACCCGGCGGCGAGCAGCAGCTGAAGCGCCTCGCCGCCCGCGTCTTCTCCCAGCAGCTCGACCGCTCAAAGCCCCTCTGGGAGTTGTGGCTCGTGCAGGGGCTGGAGCGCGACCGCTTCGCCCTGCTGACCAAGACCCATCACGCGATGGTCGACGGCATCTCCGGCGTCGACATCGGCACCGTGCTCTTCGACCTCGAGCCGGTGCCAGAGCCGGTGTCGAACGAGGACGGCTGGGTGCCCCAGCCCGCCCCGAGCACGGCCGAGCTAGTGGCACGCGCCGCGACCGACGCGGCCGCGGCGCCGGTGAAGCTGGTCGAGCGTGCGATCGAGGCAGTTCGCCACCCAGAGTTAGCAGCACGGCGCATCGGCGAGGCGGTCGAGGGCCTGGGCGAGGTGGTCGGTGCCTTCGCCGACCCCGCGCCTGACGTGCCGCTGAATCAACCGATCGGCCCGCACCGTCGCTTCACCTGGGCGCGCTCGGAGCTGGCGACCTTCAAGCAGATCAAGGACGCCCTGGGCGGCACCGTCAACGACGTCGTCCTGGCGGTGGTGACCGGGGCCCTGCGCGAGTGGCTGCACGGCCGTGGCATCCGCACCGAGGGACTGGAGCTGCGGGCGCTGGTGCCCGTCTCGATCCGCGCGGAGGATGAGCGCGGCAATCTCGGCAACCGGATCGCAGCGATGCGCGGTCCGTTGCCGGTCTACGTCGTGGACCCAGTGCGAAGGCTGCGCGTGGTCAGCGAGGAGATGGAGGGGCTGAAGCGCTCCAAGCAGGCCCTCGGGGCAGAAGTGATCGCCCGCTTCAATGACTTCGCCCCGCCGACCCTGCTGGCGCAGGCCTCGCGGGTCAACTTCTCGACCCGGCTCTTCAACCTGATCGTCACCAACGTCCCCGGCCCGCAGCTCCCCCTCTACGTCCTCGGCCGCGAGCTGCAGGAGGTCTTCCCGGTCGCCTTCCTGCCCCAAAACCACGCGATGGCGGTGGCGATCATGAGCTACAACGGCCACGTCGGCTTCGGCCTCCTCGGCGACTACGACTCAATGGAGGACATCGAAGGCTTCGCGGCCGGCCTCAACCGTTCCCTGGAGGAGCTCGAGGAAGCCGCAGCGGCAGTCGCCAAGGCCTGAGCCGACACCCGGGCCTGGCTAGGCTCCATTCGTGGCCATCCTCGTCGCCCTCTTCATCGTCGTCCCGATCGTCGAGCTCTACGTGATCATCCAGATCGGCTCGCTGATCGGGGTCTGGCCGACGATCGCCCTCCTCCTAGCCGACGCCCTGCTCGGCTCGCTGCTGCTGCGCCACCAGGGAAGAGGTGCCTGGCGCCGCTTCAACGCAGCCATAGCCGAGCGCCGCTTCCCCGGCCGCGAGGTAGCCGACGGCCTACTAATAGCGGTCGGCGCCACCCTCCTCCTCACCCCCGGCTTCCTCACCGACATAGTCGGCCTGATCTTCCTAATCCCACCAACCCGAGCGATCATCCGACGCCTGATGCGCGGTTACGTCGGCAGGCGCTTCATAGTCGTCGGCATGCCGGGGTCGGCGGGGTCGACCGGCCGGGACGCTGCAAGTCGTAACTACGACTTCGACGTAACAGCGGAAGAGGTTGACCCGGATGATCCCCAGCTAACGGAGCCAGGCGGCTGAGTATGCACTTGGAACATATATACACATCGTCGTTCGTAAATGCATTGGATTGTCCGCATTTACAAAAGTAAGCGCTACTGGTCAAAGACCGCTCTTCTTCCGTTGTAGTCAATTGGTAGGGTGCCGCGATTAACCCAGCCCTCAATGTAATCAGTGAGACTCGGCTCGCGTGACCGTATTCAGTTCCGACGACGTCGGGGAGGTCGCCTCTCTATCTGCAACGCAGGTGCGTCGAATGCTGCAAACGCTTGAGCTGCATCGGACGATGCTCCAAGCAGGTCATGAAGACGCTAGTCGGTTCGCACTTCAACGGTGTCGCCCTGCATATCTCCTAGACTTCGAGCTCATCTTTAGATATTCCTTTCAGCCCCTCGAGCGTCCCGATTGGGCAAGTGAGCTTCAGTATCTCTTCGAGTGCCGCGACACCAAGTTTCTGATCGGCCCGGGGACGCAACTCGAGATCAAGCGATTTATGCACGCTGCTGAAGTGATGTTTGGCGACGATGGAGCTACTGAAACTCCCGGACCCAGCGCCGCGCCCGACTATGAGATATATGGACTCGATGGCGAGACTGTTCGAGTGGGGATTTTTCGCCTCAATGATCTCATGGACCTCCCCAACGTCTTGCCATATAGCGATATTGTCCCCAACGCAGAATTTGACGAAAGTGCCCTCAAGGAGGCAGAGGCAGCACTGAATTCGCGACGCGGTCAGCATAGCAGGGTAATGTCGAACCACTTGGATGCACTAAATTGGGTTGCCATTACGCACATGAGGGAACGCAGCGAGGCAGCTAAGGCTGGCATTTTTCCCTATCTGCTTACCGCCACTAAGCCTCTGCTGGAGGCAAGCTCCTGGACACCTAATGCGACTCCAGCAATTTCACGCCAGCCCATCGACGCAATCTATACGGAGATTCTGTTTAACGCATTTCCGGATCCTGTCAGTGCAGCAAACCACACAATCTATATGGCAGTCCAAGCTGCATCTCTTGAAGAACGCTTGCGCCAATCACCTGCCTACATTTCTCCGGACGACTTTGCTGAAGAGTTGGAGTGGGAGCAGGTTATGAAGGAACGCCGGGTGACAGATGAGTTGCGGGACCAACTCAATGAGCTTGCGCACTTTGTCTCGGACTCAGTGGTAGCCGACACGCAGCGTATCTATGACAATGCACGTCTCGCATCTGTAAGCGCAGAGCAGCAACGCGGAATGGTACTTAAGGCTCTTGAGGAGTCGCCTCGAAGGCTATTTGACCTCATCGTAGAGGTCAATGCTGTTCTGAACGTTGGCCTGGATCAGGCTGGCCTGTCTGACCTTTGGACGACAGTGCTAGATATGGCCACTCACGAGCATGAACACCGAGTAACCTACGAACTGTTTGAGAAGGACGCGAACCCAGAATCGACCCAATACCTGGCAGCAGAGAGGTATTTTGCATCGAAGAAGCGTAGAGGCAGGCGGTCGCGGCGCGGGTCACCGCAGGCCCGTCACGAACAGTTTGTGTTGCGTTGGCCGACTGCAATGGACGCAGAGACTGTCATTGCATCATTCTCTCGTGCCTATGCTAGGCATGATGTCGAGACCGTAGATCTGGTCGTTGGAACGACTACCACTGTCGAGCATTTCGGAGCTACGCTGCCAATTACGCTCAAGGATCTGCTCGACGCTGTTTCAGGCGATGAACAGACCGAGCAGTCTGGGAGTCATCAACTCCAGTGGATCAGGATGGGTGCTCGCGTCTTTGATCTATATGCAGATATTGCACCAGGAGACCTGACTCGGCAGCCAGTGGTAGGCGTGTTTGTTGATTCACTGAACGCGGATCATCTTCAGGACTTGTACGCTCTGACATCAGCGAGGTATCTACTTCCAGCGTGGTTTCATCGAGCACTGGATACAATTGGAAATTAGCGTCAAGTGTGCGGGGACAGGGAAAGGGGAGGCAATGGAAGCTGCTGAGCGTGGTCCAAGGATTTGGAGGAAGCTAGTAGGGGCACAGCAACAGGACGCCGCTGAGAAAGTACTGGCGCGATGCCCAGAATCATATCCCAGCCTTCATTGCTGGAGCTCAGGAACGGGTGCTGTCGAGTTGGCGCTGTTTTTGCAGAGTTCACAAAACCATCCTGAAAATGGGACAATTTCGGTGAATAGTGCGCATCTGAAGATTGCGTACCGCTCTTATCATCCCAAGCCTCTTCGTTTTACGAGACGCTACCGATGTCAGGGTGGAACACTCGACCATCATGATGTTAGCGAGGAGTTCGAGATGTCGGCCGGCAAGACCGAGGGCCGTGCCTTCAGGACAGAGGTAGTACCGGATGGGGTTGGCGTCAACCGGGGGATCAATGGCGCACACATCGAGGCGGAAATCCAGTTCACTAAAGGAGGGCCGGTTGTCAACGGAGATAATCCGGTGCCCCTAAGCGTTTCATTCCCGCCTGGTCAAAATCTGGCGTGTCCGTGCTGCTAGCGGCGCTTCCATACGTCGCAACGATTGCACTCTACTGGCTCACTACTAGTGGCTTGATCAAGGATGCGGAAGGCGAAGCGCCCAGCAATTGGAACTGGCGACTGGTGGCTCCTGTTTTGGTGGGGGGATTGACACCGCTAGCACTTGCTGCCAGCGATAGCGTCACCGGTTCGAATCGAACCTTTCTCCTTTCCACCACGGCATTGGCAATTCTCTTTACGGTTCTGCTGATGGCTGCACTTCAGGTCGGTTCGGGGTTCTTCAAGCTGCAACGTCCCATCTCTATTGGTTCACTTAACTTGACTCGTTTTCCGAGATGGCGCCTAATACTTGTAGTTGGAACCGCCATCCTGTGCTACGGGGCCGTCACCAACGTAATCGTGGCAGGCAAGACCGAGGCACCAAACAGTCAGACACCATCCGTAGCGCCCAAGATGGAAGAGCGGTAGAAGCCTGAGGCTCATTTGGGTTGCCGTAGGGGTGAGATCTCCAATGCGTCGTTGCATGACAGAGCACCTGGATGAGATTTAGTCAGAGTCGCTAGCGAGACGGACTGGGATGACCCCATTCCATCTAGAAGCCAAGCGCGAACTTGGCATCCTCGGTCATTATCTCTGGAGCCGCTGGATTCAATTTGCCTGCAATCAGGCAACTTTTGCTGTACGTGGGGATAGAAATGGGGATGGGACGGCAAGCCACTGAGAGCCGCAAGGGGCGTGGGGCTAAGGACTGGCTTGGGCCAATATCTCTTCGCGCGTAGCGAGCCCAGGCAAGCGAATCGCAGAGCTCGCCTACTCCGGAGCCAGAAACCCGGCTTTCCGACTACTGTAGCTGCGGCGGTGGCTGTAACGCAAATGCCGTATCCGACGTTTGTACTTTGTATCAAGGTCAAACGTAAGCAACTCAGCCCCAGCCGGGCGTGTGCGGCGGCGATCAGCGACTGCTTGAAAGCGTGATGACTTGGCCCAGTGAGCTAGCGCCACCTTGGTTTTTCAACAGTCAAGACCATGCGGATGAACAGCCACGTAAGCGGAAACGCCAGGACGCAGCTTGAAAGATTGGGGGATTAAAACCGAGCTTCTTTTCGACCCGGTTCGATCGAGAGCAAAATAATGGACCAAACCAGACAAAGATCAAACCCTAAATCTAGGATTGAGACCTTGCTTGAAGCATGGCAGTCTCGGGCCAAGAATAAGCGCTAAATCCTGCGCTCCCGCGCGGTTGTGACCATCATCAGTATGCGTCAAGAGGGGCGAGGTTGTCCAACCCCGCGCCACTTTCAACCGCGAGAGGATGCCACTGCACAAGAAGGCTTTCATCGGAGCCTAGTGCCGACCAAATCTACGGTTTATGCTCGTATTAGTGCGACGTGCAAGCCTTACCCTAATGATGGCGATGAGCAGTGCGACTGGGGCAACGATTAGAACTCCCCACCATATTCCTCCCGCAATCAAGTACCCGAGGATTGCGGCGGCGATGATGCCATAGGGCGTAAAACGCGCATATCTATCGATCCATGTGTCGTTCATCATTATCTACGTGAAGGGAGATATAACGTTTGTGTTTAAGAGTCAGCAAGTAGATCAACTTAAACCCTACCTTGAAAGAAACATTATTTTGTGTGATCTGAGGGGCACACACAAACTCAGCACGATCATTACCATCAACATTGACTCGTAGTCTTTCGCTAGAAGCCCAGTCGATCTTTAGTTGTAGGTCGTGCTGCCCAGGCGCAACTGTAAATACCTTGGTCTCACCGGGCTTGATCCTAGCCGTTTTCTTACCGTCGATAAATATCCGGAATGCCCGCAAGCGATCAACTCGATAACCAGTGGGTCTTCTCAGTGCGATCTCTGCCATGAATAGATGCCTCTCCTCACTCCGGTCAGAAGATTGTGGCTGCCCTATGGCAGCAGCCCTCCGATAACACCAACGGCACAGCCGCCGACAGTGCCGGCGCTTCCACCAATCCCGGCACCGGCTGCTCCGCTGATGGTTCCGACACCAACTGCACCCACAGGCCCTAGCTCGGACCCCGAGACAGCCCCTAGCCCAAAGCCGCCAACGCCTCCCGCTATACCGCCGATGGTACGGCCGGTATGGCCGCCCTTATAGCAGTTGGCCAATATCCCCTTGTCACCCCACGGATTATCCTTAATGTAGTCATCGAGGCGATCAGGATTCACCGCAAGGTCTGCCATACTGACAACCGACCCAGCAACCGGGGATATTGGGCTATCATTGTGAACCCAGTATTCCTGCGCAGAAGTAAGGAGGTCTCTAGGATCACCGAAATTAGTTGGATCTTCAGCCCACGATTCGACTATTCCTTCACCGCCTTCAATCAAACTGTCAAATGGGTTCCTTCCAGTCAAGTCGGTGAGATTTGGAGTCCTATCGGCGGCATAAGCATACCGATTATTGAGTTGGCTGAAGCCAACCGTGACGAGTACAGGGTCTTCCGTCAAGAAAACGCCCAATTCCTGGGAGTAGGAGCGAGCGCCCATCTGGATCAGGCTGGTCGTTGGGTCTGCGCGGCGCTCCCAGGCGCCGAGGTAGCCCATTTCGAGGGTGGGACCCGAGAGCTGGGTGCCCCAGGGGTCATAGGTCTGCCTGGATTCCACGGTCCCTGTCGGGCCGGTGATCGCCGTGAGGTCACCGTGGGCATCGGCAAGCGGGTAGCTGGTCGCTTCGCCTGAGCGCTGCTCGACTAGACCGTGAGCACCCTGGACGTAGCTGGTTGTGGTTTTGCCTTCGCCGTTGGCGTCGTAGGTCGGCAGGTCGGTGAGGTCGCCGTAGTGGACGATCTGCGTGTTGCCGCCAGCTTTGCGTTCGCTCAATCGTTCCAAACCGTCGTAAGCGTAGCTAGCGGTTTCGGACGGGCCTTCTGCTTGGGCCAGATGGTCGAAGAGGTCCCATTCGTAGGACGTTTTGCCCGCTTCGCTTTCTTTGTTCGTCATCCGCCCAGCGCCGTCGTAGCTGTAGGTGGTGCCGTCTGAGGCTTTGGTCAGCTGGTTGAGGGCGTTGTATTCGTAGGTCGTCGCGCCAGCTTCGGTGCGGTTGCCGGCTTCGTCGTAGCCGTAGGCGGTAGATCCTTCGCCGGGCGGGTTGAATTCGGTGAGCCGGTTGAGCGCGTCGTAGGCGTAGGTGGTTTCTTCTTCGAGGCGGCTATCTGTGCGACTGAGGACGTTACCTGCGGCGTCGTAGCCGTATTTGAGGGCTTCTAGGGTTGCGCTCGATGCGTCTTTCGAGGTTGTTTCGGCAAGCCGGCCTGCTTCGTTGTAGACGTTGGTGGTCGTGACACCGCTGGGGCGTTTGACTTCGGTCAGGTCGCCTTCGGGGTCGAAGGCAAAGCTCAGGGCTTTGCCTTGCGGGTCAGTGAGCGAGGTCATCCGGCCGAGTTTGTCGTATTCGTATTTGAGCGTCCCGCGGCCGTCTTCCTGTTTGGTCAATAGGCCGCGTGAGTTGTAGCTGCGGGTCAGCGACTGGCCGCGCCCGTCGTTGATCGTGGTGACCAGGCCATCGTTGTTGTAGCCGATTTCGATTTTGTGACCTTCGGCGTCGGTAGCGCTGGTGCGGCGGTTGGCTGAGTCGTAGCCGAAGGAGCGAAGGGTCGCTTTGCCGCTGGCGATCGAAGCCAAGCGGTTGGCGGCGTCGTAGGTGTATTCGAGGATGCCTGCCGCTGTGGTCTTTGAAAGCTGGTTGCCAGCGGCGTCGTAGCCGTATTTGGTCGTCTTTTCGAGCGGTTGGGCTACTTCGGTGAGGCGACCGAGTTTGTCGAAGACGTAGCTCGACGTATTGCCGCGCGGGTCGGTGACCGAGGTCAGGTCGCCGTTTGCGTCATAGCCGTATTTCGTCGTCGTTGCGAGCGGCTCTTTGGCTTCGGTCATGCGGTTGAGGGCGTCGTATTCGTAGGTCGTTTCGAATTCGCGCGGGTCGATCACGCTGGAGCGGTTACCCCGGCTGTCGTAGCCGTAGGTCCAGTCGCCACCTTCGGGGCCATCGACTTCGGTCAGTTGGTTGGCGGCGTCGTAGGCGTAGGTCGTTTCCTTGCCCCGGCGGTTGACGACTTTGGTCGGCTTCAGGTCGCCGTTGTAGGAGACTTTGGTCTGCTGTTCTGCCGGGTCGGTGTAGGTGGTCGGGCGCTCCATCGCGTTGTAGACGATTTTCCAGACGTCTTCGGCCGGGTCGGTGATCTGCGTAGGCAGGCCGTTGGCGTCGTAGGTGTATTTCGTTTTGTTGCCTTCGGGCGTCGTGCGCGCGAGCAGGTCGCCGAGCGCGTTTCGTTCGAAGCTTTCGGCTTTCAGGCCGGGCAGCGTCTTTGACGTGAGGTAGTTACGGCTGCTGTATTCGAAGCTCGTTTTGTGGCTGAGCGGGTCGGTGACGCTGAGCTGGTTGCCGCGTGAGTCGTAGCTGAATTCGGTTTTGTGTTTGTCCGGGTCGGTGACCGTCAGCGGCTGGCCCGATTCGTTGTAGGTGAAGGTCGTTTCGCCGCTTTCGGGATCGGTGATCTTCGTCAGGTCGTTGGCTTTGGACCATTCGTATTTCCAGGTGTTGCCACGCGCGTCGGTAAAGGCAGTAAGGCGGTTCTGGCCGTCGTATTCATATTTGCGTTCGCCGCCTTCGGGGTCTTTAGCCGAGGTCAGATTACCCGCCGCGTCGTGGCCGAAGACCCATTTGCCACCGCCGGGCTGAATCACTTCGGAGACGTTTCCGGCACCGTCATAGACGGTGACCGTCCTATTGCCGAGCTGGTCGGTTTCCGAGACGACGCGATCCTGGCTGTCGAAGCCGTAGGCTAGTTTGCCGCCCTGCGGTTCGGTGACGATGGTTTCGCCCGCGCTGTATTTGAGTTTCCAGAGGTCTTTGAGACCGTCTTCCTGTTCTGTGATTCGGCCCTGGGAGTCGTAGATATTTTTGAGGATCGTGTTACCACGCGGGTCGGTGATCGAGGTCAGACGGTGGCTGGCGTCGTAGGCGTATTTGGTCACGCCGCCGAGCGCGTCGGTGACTGTTTCGAGGTCCCCGGTCGCCGAGTAGGCGTATTTGACTTCGCGGCCGGTCGAGTCTTTGACGAGCGTGATGTGGTTGGAGGAGTTGTAGGAGAAGGTGAGCGTCTGGGCTGAGGGGTCGGTGATCGTGGCGAGGCGGCCTTCGGTGTTGTAGGCGTAGATCGTTTTCAGCCCGTGGTCGTCAGTGACCGAACCGATGCGCCCGCTTGAGTCAAAGGCGTAGACCGTGTTTTGAAGCGTCGTCAACTCGAAAGCCCCTTCGACCTTTTCGAGCTTGTCGGTGACACCCGATGGGGCTTTGTAGCCGGATTTGGCTTTTTCATAGACGTCTTGGCGCCCGTCCTGGCGGACGACGAGGACTTCGCCCGATTCGAGTTCCGTGGCGCTGGCCAGGCCGCTCTGCGACCAACCCGGCCCCATGCCGGTGTCGACGCTGCTGGCGGAGCTATAGGAGCGGGTGAATTCGAGCGGAACCTTGCTCTTGTTGGTCAGCAAGAGATCACGGTGGGAGTAGTCCAAGGCCCCGGTCGCGAGGCTGACGGGGTCGGCTCCCTTGCCGCACTGGGAAACCCCGCGGCAATGGCCCTCCAGTTCCCGCAGTTCGGCAGGGGGTTCCCAAAGGATGTTCGTGGTCACCGCCGCACCGCAGCCGGACGGCTTCGGACCGCTCTTGCATCCCCAGTCGTTGTGGAGCGCCGAGAGCTTGCCGGTGCCGCCGTAGGAGAGGCCGCTTGCATCGTCGACAAATCGGTCCCATTCGATTTTAGGAGCGCCCGATTCGGTGACCTTGATCGCGTATGCCGACGAATGAGCAAATGTTGAGTTGGTGATTTTCGGTGAGGATGCCTTGATGGCGATCGCTCCTGCGCTGCAACTACCGCCGTAGCGAACTTCGGCGTAGTTCAAGACCGATGCCCCGGCTCCCGATTCGAAGCTTATTCCGCACCATTCACCTTTAGCTTCTTCTTTGATGCCCGTGAAGATGACGGGTTCCGCCGAGGTTCCTTCGGCTTTGAGCGTGCCTTTGACCGTCATGTTTGGGTTCTTGAGAAAGACCCCTTTGGTGATCGTCAGCGTGGCTCCGCTCGCAACCGTGACGCCCGCGTTGGTGAACTTGACGGGGGTGCCGCCGTTGCTCCAGGTCTCCGAGTGAGCGACCGTGCCTTTGACTTTGATCACGTCTTCCGAGTTGCCGAAGAGGGTGTTGCCGGTGATGTCGCCCGGGATATCGACGCCTTCGTAGAAGAAGGCCGTTTCGGTCGCTCCAGTAACGATATTGGAGCCCATTGTTTTGCCGGTCACCGTTCCGGTGCTGGTGATTTCGACGACGATCCCTCCCAGGCCACCGCCTTGGATCAGGTTGTCGTGGATGTTGACTTCGCCGGTCTGTTTGCTGGCCGCTTTGTAGAAGATGCCGCTGCCGCCTTCGGTGACAACGTTGTTGGCGATTTCAGGGCTGCCGCCTTCTTTGGCTTTGATCGCGTAGAAGGAGTCTTGGGCGAAGGTCGAGTTCTTGATCGTCGGCGAGGAGGCGTTGATGGCGACGACGCCTTTGCCGCAACTGCCCGCGTTCTTCAGTTCAGCGTGTTCGATGACTGAGGCGCCGCTGCCTGATTCGAAAGCGATCGAGCACCATTCGTTGCTGCCTTTGCCTTCGGCACCGACCAAGGTCACTGGTTTTTTAGCGGTGCCTTCGACCTTGAGCGTGCCTTTGACAGTCATGTCGGGGTTCTCGATCAAGACCCCTTCGGTGATCGTCAAGGCCACGCCGCTGGAAACGGTGACGGCGCTGGTGAACTTGACGGGAGTGCCGCCGTCGTTCCAAGTCTGGGAATGAGAGACCGTCCCCTTGACTTTGATGATGTTTTCTTTGTTCCCGCTCAGTGTATTGCCGGTGATATCGCCGGGGATGTCGGCACCTTCGTAGAAGAAGGAAGTGCCCGTCGTATTGACGACGGTGTTGGAGCCGAGACTTTTGCCGAAGACTTCGCCGGTGCTGGCGATTTCAACCCAAATGCCGGTTTGCCCGCCTTCGACTTCGTTGCCGTGGATGTTGATCGTTCCCGTCTGGGTTTCTTTCGCCTTGTAGTAGATGTTGTAGCTGGGATTTTCAGCGAGTCGGTTGTTGGCGATTTCGGGGCCGCCGCCTTCGGTGACGTGGATCGCAAAGCTGGCGTTATGTTCGAAGGTGGAGTTCTTGATCGTCGGGGAGGAGCCGTTGATTACGACCCCGCCGTCACCACAGCCTCCCGCGTACTTCACTTCTGCGTGTTCGATCACAGAGGAGCCGCTGCCGGGTTCGAAGCCGATCTTGCACCATTCCCCGCCCTTTTCTTCTTTGATCCCGGTGAAGACGATGGGTTTTTCGGCGGTGCCTTCGGCCTTGAGCGTGCCTTTGACCGTCATTCTGTTGATGTTGAACCTGACGCCGGGTTCAACTTTGACCGTGACGCCGAATTCAATCGTCGTCGTGCCGGTGTAGGGGTTGTTGGCTGGCGTGAGCGTTGTGTTTTCTTTGATCGTCGCCGGGAGTTCCGTCGCAGAGGCCGGTGAGGGAACGAGCAGAAAAAGGGCGAGTACCGCGCTGATTGCCAGAGACCCCGCGAAGCCCAAGGACTTGCACAACGCACGTCCGCGTATACGAACGTCAATGTTCCCCTTGAACTCCATAGGTGATGCCTCCCTTGATCGACGCAATGACTTAACGGTGAGTTGGTGCGCGACACATCCAAGATTCAACGACAAACAATATTCAAAAAAATTAGGGAGTTCTCTCAACATCCCCAAGGTAGCACCCTAAACAATCGACGCAATAGTCACCTGCTGAAAAAGGTCACCTTAAAGAACGGAAACAGAGCTACGTGAAACAGTGCGTTGAACGCACTAACTAGAGCGCTATGACTCTAGTCGCTACGTAAGCACACTCGCCCTGTCCCTGATCGGGTCCGCTTGTAGCAGGCGCGATCAGGTCGGCGCTGTGCAAGACAGTCAGATGATATTTCAACCTGGCTGGACTCAGGCCGAACATCTCGATCACACTCGACCGCTACGGGCACTTGATGCCCGGCAGCGAGGTTGAAGCACGTGCCATGTTGGACGCCTACCTGGACGAGTCCGAGGACTGACACGACGACCACGCCTTCCTCCCCTAGTGCGTTCAGGCGTAGAGCCGAACCGCGGATACGGCCTACGTTGCCCCCTCAGCCGCCGACCGAGAACGGGGCGTATACCTCCACTTCGCTTCGCTACGCTCTTCCGCGGTAGCCTGAGCCGTTCCCGCGAATTGAAAGAATTTCTCGTCATCGAGAGCTCTCGGAGCGGGCCACCTGATCGACGCGGGCGGAGGCCAGATGACACGCGAGTAGTCGCGCTTCCAGTCCGACGGCGAGAGGTCGACGGCCCCTCGGATGTGATGGCCGAAAACCTGGAAGACCAGATGGCCGATTCCAATTGTGATCAGGTAGGCGTTTAGATCCATCTCGCCGGTCGACCCAGACCTAATCCTGTAGTGGACCGGCCTTGACAAAGCGAATTGCGGGTATCGCACCCCTCCGTAGGTGGCAAGCGTGATGACGACATCTGGCGGAGGATGTCTTCGCTGACCGAGCCAACGAAACGGCAATGCCGCCAGGAGGCGCGAGCTCGCGAGGTCGGCGACGATGCAGGTCTTATAGGCCCAGGTGGCAGCGGTGTGGACGTCCATGAAGTGGAGAGTGGTTGGATCCCCTTGGATCGGCCGGGTGAGCAGCGGCATCGCCTTCTGCTCAAGATCCGAGAGCCAGCCGTTATTGCATGGTCCGCAGACTCGCTTCACTTGAAGCGCTGCCACTGGCATTCCCGGCACAACTTCAAAGCCACCGCTTGGCCCGCGGAAGATGTACCCCGAATCCCCCTCTACATCCGGCAAAACCGCTTGACGGGTCCACAGCGGGAACACGTGCTCAGAGGTCATCTTGCCCTTGAAGCCACAGAAGACGCACTGGCCGCGTTCAAACATTTAGTAATTGGGTCTGCTGGCGTGGACGCGGCGGACTAGCCTCAACTCCGCATGCATCGTTCTCTCAGGTTAGGTCGGAGGCAGGCCAGCGTTGATGAGGTCTTCGGAGGAGTGGGGACCGTCAGGGTTCGAGAGGATTTTCAACACTGACGCGAGTTCTCTAGCCTCGACCAGGTTCAGATCGAGGTAGGCGACAGATCGACCGCTTCCTTCGGGACCGTCATCACGTACGTCGATGCTGACACGGGACTGCTCCGGCGTCGTCGGCGGAGCGACATCGAAGCTCGCGGAAACGCAGATCGTTGTCCATTGGTCTTCGGTCGAGTGGTCTTGCCGTTCTGGGGTTATCTCGAACTTGAGCTCCATCACTCCTCCCCGCGGACGAGCTTCTGTAGGCAGTCGATCAACTCTTCCGTCTCGGCTTTGGTGAGCTGGAAATGCACGCCGTTCTCCTCGTATTGCGAGTCGATGCCGTGCGCGATTAGAAAGAACGCGTCGCCGTTCTTGTCTAGCTCTATGTGTCGCGGGTGTCCACACTCCTGTTCGGAGTCCAAGAGCAGGTGGAAGCTAGGCCGGACAGCCAATGACATCTCCTTTGGTCAGGGACCTTCTCGAACCCCGACCATATGCCCTGAAGCGGTGGGGTCTAGACGCTTCCCTTTGCAAATCCCGCGAAAATCCGGCCTGACGCTAGCTGAAATCCTCGCATCCTCCGGGCTCATTTTGGGAGCCTGTGGGGACGGTCATGGGGACGGGATGGGGACAAAACTGACCCCTTATGACCCCCTCTGACCCCGCAATCCCTGCCTAGAAGCCAAGTGCGAACTTGGCGTCCTCGGTCATCATCTCTGGGCTCCAGGGTGGGTCGAAGACCATCTTTGGGTGGACCGCGGAGACGCCGGGTAGGTCGCCTACGAACTCCTTCATCTGCTCGGAGACTTGGGGGCCGATCGGGCAGGCTGGGGTTGTGAGGGTGAAGGTAACGAAGACCTCCTCGCCCTCGATCTCTACGTCGTAGACGAGGCCGAGGGAGACGAAGTCGAGTCCCAGCTCGGGATCGATTACCTCCTCGAGGGCCTCGATGACGTCGTCTTCTGTGAGCACCGCTGTGTCGTTGTCAGGCATCGGCTCATGGTACTCGGCTAGGCTCGCGGCTCGCGATGGGCAGTGACGGACAAATAGTGCGACGGTCGATCGGGATCGCCTTCAGCGACGGCGGATTGCTGGCGCTGTCTGCCGTGCGGCCGGACGGAGCGGGAAGCCATGGCGACGAGGCGATCGCAGCAGTGCTCTGCAGCGCCGACGGGGCGCCGGTCGACGTCTCCGAGACGTTGCTCTCGACCGAGTACGGGCCAGATGGGGTACAGCGGCGAGCAACGCTGGAGCTCTGGGTCGACGGCGACGAGGGCCAACCGCTGCGCGGCGCCGGGACCTTGATCAGCGCAAGCTCGGTTCGCTACCCCGGGCTGCACGCGGACATCGCCTTCTTCCGCTGGTCTCTCGAGGGCCGCGAGGGGCTCGGTCACTACGAGGTGGTGCGGCGCGATGACTGAGATCAAGGCTGTCATTTCCGACTTCGGCGGGGTGCTGACGACGCCGCTGATCCAGTCATTCATGGCCTTCCAGGACGAGACCGGGATCTCCACCGAAACCCTCGGCAAGGGGATGCAGGCGGCCACCGAGGCCAACGGTGAGAACCCACTCTTCGAGATGGAGCGGGGCGAAATCACCGAGGTCGCTTTTCTCGAAACGCTTACCGACGCGCTCGAGCCGCTGTTGGGCCACCGGCCGGAGATGCACCGCTTCAAAGAGATCTACTTCGATGCACTGGAGCCGAACCCGGCGATGATCGAGCTGATGCGGGAGCTGAAGGCTGAGGGGTACCAGATGGCAATGCTGACCAACAACGTGCGCGAGTGGGAGCCACTCTGGCGCTCGATGCTCCCCGTCGACGAGATCTTCGAGACGGTCGTCGACTCCGGCTTCGTCGGCTGCCGCAAGCCCGAATCGAAGATCTACGAGCTGACCCTTGAGCGAATCGAGCGGCCCGCTGAGGACTGTCTCTTCGTCGACGACGTCCTCGTCAACTGCGAAGGCGCGCGCAAGGCGGGCCTGCACGCCGTCCACTTCCAGGACAACGAGCAGGCGATCCCAGAGATCCGCGCGGCACTCGTCTAGAGCAGGTGCCGGCGGAGGAAGTCGAGTTGGTCGGTGACGACCGCCTCGTGTTGCGGTCCGTCGTAAATGTCGAAGTGATCGACGCCCGGGTAGGTGCGTAGCTCACCCAGCGGGGCTCGGCGAGCGGCGGCGATCGCGGGGCCTGGCTTCGCGACCCGGTCGGCCTCTCCAACGCAGACGAGCCATGGGCAGTGCAGGGCAGCAGCGTGGCGGGCGGGACGGTAGGGACGACCGAGAATCCACCGCGAGGAGACGCGGTTGCGCCAGTGCGAGTCCTCGCCGATCTCAACCACCCGACGCCAGCCCTCCTCCCCACCTGGCGCGTTGATGAATGCCGGCTCACCTGGTTGGCCGACGGCAGGCAAGTGTTTGCCCCGCAGCGCCGCGGCAACCATTCGGGCGACGACCACCGGCGAGGAACGATGGGCCTGACGCACGATGTCGAGGAAGGGAACCTGGCTAATCGCCGCGGCCACTTCCGGGTCCTCCGCGGCCGCCGCGAGCGCATTGCCCCCGCCCATCGAGGAGCCGAAGGTCGCCACCCGGGCACCGTCCACCCAGGGCAGCGAGCGCGCGAAAGCAAGGGCCGCCCTCCAGTCCTCGATCTGGCGGGCCGGATGAAAGAGGTCCGGCTCCCCACCGCTGTCGCCGAATCCGCGATGGTCGAAGATGAGCGCCGCGAACCCCGTCGCCGCGAAGTGCTCCGCAAACGGGCCGAGTCGATCGCGTCGCGTCCCCGAGAGACCGTGGGCCATAACGACGATCGGGACGTCCTCGCCCGCGCCGGCCGGCCGGTAGAGCCAGGCGGAACAGGCGTCATCGCCAACGTGGAATGCGATCTCGGCTCGATCCATGCCCCTATTCAACGGGGTGAGAGGCGAAGGCGTGAGACCTAGAACAACCCATGCGACGGATCGCCCCGGGTGATCTGGGCCCGAAGTCGAGTGAGAACAGCGATGACGGCGACCAGAGCAGTGCAAGCCCCGGCGCCGGGCAGGATCCAGGACTGAGCGAAGATGGCCGTCAGGAAGGCGCAGAGGATGAGGGCGACGACGCAAAGGGTGATCAAGTCCAAGACCCGCTTGCGTTCCTCCTTGGACTCTCCATAGTTTGCCTTCAGTTCGGAGAGCCGCTGATCGAAGAGCTTCTGTCGTTCTCGGCGTTGCTGTTTCTTGTCTCCAAGGTCAGCCTCGTGCTGCTCGCGAACCACCACTTTGAGCAGCTTCATCAGGTCAGTGATGCTGTAGTGCCCCTTGACGACGGCGTCTTGAAACTTGACCCACCTCGCTCGCTCACGGGGGCTCAGCGCATCGACCGTCTCAGCATCTGGGTGCAGGAATGACGCGACTGCCACCAGCACCTCGATGATGTTGTTGTTGACATCGTTTCCCGGCTGAATCGAAGGCGGTACGAAGCCACCGGGCCGCTTGGGAGTCAGGAGAGCGCCTGTCCTCTCAGCAGTCACAGCATCATCTCCCTCTCCTTCAGTCGCCCGGGCGGCGAGTACGCCCTACGTCAACAGACGAGACGAGAGAGGTCCGCCTTTTTTGCAGCGCATTTCACCTCTCCTTTTTGCGGCATCGTGTCCTGGAATGGTTCGCTTTCGGAGGAGCCCGGGCTGAAAGGGAGCCAACCCGCCGCCTCCGCCCAAAAACGTAGTTCTCCCAATTTGCCGCCTAGCAAATTTTGGACAAATTATAGGAAGCACTCTGCCTTTGCAAGGTATTCGCAATCAAGGCCGACTCGCAAATACAGGTGTCTTTTGGCGGCCGTGCCTGGGACCTCCCAGCCCAAGCCGAGAGGACTTATTCCCCTACTAGTTGTCTGAGCCGGCGCGGTCCCAGATATAGAGCTCTACGGCCTCTAGAGCAAGCTCCATCTGGCGCGGCGGGGAGAGGAGGCCGAGGACCAACTCCAGGGCGTCCTCCTCGGTGACCCCGGCGTCGACTGCCTCCTCGCCGCGGAAGCCGGCGGCCAGCTTGAGGGCCTCGCGGCGGTTCTCGCCGAGGGAGCCGAAGGCGCCCATGAGGAAGTCGCGATTGGGGACCGGCTGGCCGAACTCAAGCGAGCCGTGCCAGGCGGCGAGCATCGAGAGGTCGTGCTCGTCGAGCTCGGAGAGGGCCTTGGCGTAGTGGGTCTCAAGCTCGTCGTCGGGGATCTCGTCGACCCAGGCGCGGACGGCCTCGCCGAGCAGCTGCCGGCGGGCCTCGCGGCCGATCGAGTCCGCGATCGCGCGGATCGCATCGGCTGGGTCTACAAAGCAAAGGGCCATCTGCGCTGCAATTTAGAGGGGGCGGTAGACGCCAAATCGGCGCTGGTATGCCGCAGTTTGCGGGGGCCAGGCGCCGGGGGCGGACATAGGCTGGAGGAGTGCCGCTGACGCTGATCCAAGGACCCCCGAACTCGGGCCGAGCTGGGCGCATCAGGCGCGGGCTGCTTGCCGTGCTCGACCGTGATCCGGTCCTCGTCGTCCCTACCCTTGACGACGTCTACGCCTTCGAGCGCGAGCTCTGCGCGGAGGGCGCGATCCTTGGCGCCGACGTGATGACCTTTGGCGGCCTCTTCGCCACGGTTGCCACGGCTGGCGGGGCGCCTCCCGGCGCCGTCCTCACCCCCGCACAGCGCCTCGGCACGGTCGCGGCAGCGGTGGCCGAACGGCGAGGGGAGATCGGTCCGCTGCGAGGCTCCGCCCTCCAGCCCGGCTTCCCACTCGCGCTGGAGCACCTGCTCGACGAGCTACAGGGAGCGGGGCTTGAGCCAGCGGACGTCGAAGCGGCTGCCGGGACCCTCGAGGGCTCGGCCTACCTTGGCGACATCGCCACCCTCTTCACCGCCTACGCACAGTTGCGCGACCGGCTGGGGATGGTGGATGCCCATGGCGTCGCGCGCGAGGCGATCGCCCTCCTGAGAGCCGGAAGCGGATTCTGGCGGCGACCGGTCTTCCTCTACGGCCTCGACGACCTGACACGAAACCAGCTGGACTTGATTCGGGCGCTCACGCCGGCTACCGAGATAACGGTGGCACTGCCCTACGAGAAGGGGCACACGGCGCTCGCAACCCGCAATGCCCCCCTGCTCGAAGCTCTTGAGGAGATCGGGATCGACGCGGTGGAGGAAGCACCGGCCGACCCCGCTAACACGAACTCGCCGCTTCTCTTTCATCTCGAGCGGGGCTTCGGTACGACCGAGCCGGAGCGCCGGTTGCCCGACGAGAGCCTCGTCTTCCTACGCTCCGCCGGCGCCCACGGCGAGGCCGAGGCAATCGCCGTCGAGGTGGCACGCCTGCTTGCCGACGGAATCGACCCGGAGCAGATTGCCATCGTCGTGCGCGACCCAGCCCGGCGCGGCCCGCTCTTGGCTTCTGTCTTGGAGTCCTACGGAGTGCCGACCGCACTTGAGGCGGAGGTCGGGGTCGCGACCACCTCGGTGGGTGGGGCCCTGGCGGCCCTGCTGGAAGCGGTGCTGGGAACCGCCCGGGCGGCGGACCTGCTGCGCTATCTGCGCGGCCCCTCGGGCACCTCGCCGGGACGGGTCGACTGGTTCGAGCGCGGACTCCGCCGCGAGCGGGTCCAGATGGCAAAAGCGGCGCTGCAGCTTTGGGAGGAGCGCTATGGAGATCCGCCGGCGGACGTCGCCCGGATCCGCGAGGCAGCGGGCCGTCCCAGAGACCTTGCGGCGGAGGTCGCGGCGCTCGCCACGGCGATGGGCGCCCGGGTCGGCTCAGAGCTCGAGATGCGGGCCGCTGGGGCGATCGCCACGGCGATGGCCGAGCGCGCCGAGCTCGACGGCCTGGCGCCGCTGCCAGAATCGATCGCCCAGGCGCTGAGCGCGATCTCGGTGCGTGTCTGGAGCGGGCCGGTCGAGGACCGGGTCAGGATCACCGACCCGCGCCGGGTACGCGCGGCCCGCTTCGACAATGTGTTCGTCGCCTCCTTGCAGGACGGGGAGTTCCCGCGCGGCGCCGGGCACCTCGACCCGTTCCTCTCCGAACGCCAGCGCGAGTCGCTGGGCCTGCAACCACGCCACGACAACGAGGCCGAGGAGCGCTACCTGTTTCATGCTTGCCTGGCGCTGCCGAGGCGACGACTCTTCCTCTCCCATCGCGACAGCGACGAGAACGGAGCTGCCGAAGCGCCATCCCCCTTCCTCGACGACGTCCGGCAGCTGCTCGAGCCAAGCGACGAAGAGATCCGCGGCCGTGCCCTCGCCGACGTCGTCTACCGCGTCGGCGAGGCTCCCTCCGAGACCGAGCTGGCGCGGGCTATCGCCGCCTGGGACCCGGGCGCAGACCCGAACCGGCTTCTCGGGGTCGCGGGTGCCGAAGACGCTGTCGCCGGCCGAGTCGGGGCCCGCCTGGCGACCGCCCGCGCCGCCGAGGCCGCAACGAGGGCCCCGGGGCCCCTCTCAAACCCATCCGTAATCACCGCGCTGGGCGAGGTCGACGCCTACGGTGGCACCACCCTGGAGGGCTTCGACGTCTGTTCCTACCGCTGGTTCGTCTCACATGAGCTCTCACCCCAGCCGCTGGACCCGCTTCCTGACCCGCTCGTCCAAGGCGGCATCGTGCACGCCGCCCTCTACTCCCTATATGAGGAGCGACCCGGCGGCGATGCCCTGCCGCGGCCCGACTCGCTCGGCGCCTGGATCACCCGCAGCCGCGAGCTGGTCGGTGAGATCGCGGCGGAGAAAGGCCTTGGTGAGCACCCAGCAGAGCGCGCCATGCTTGTCCGGATCGAGGGCCTCCTCGCTCGCTTCCTGACCGAGGAGGCAGACCGCGAGACCGGCGGCTTTGAGCCCTGGTTGCTGGAGGCGGGCTTTTCGGAGTCCGAGAAAGCCCGACAGCCGGCGCTCGAGATTGACGGTTGGCGCCTGCACGGTGCAATCGACCGAGTTGACCGGGCACCCGACGGGCGGGCGCTCGTCCTCGACTACAAGCTCTCGAGCAAGGTCTCACCGCGAGAAAAGCTCGAGGAGGAAGCGAAGCTGCAACTGCAGCTTTACCTGATTGCCGTCGCCGAGCTCTGGAGCACGGAAGCAATCGGCGGCATCTACCACCCGCTGCGCGCCACCTCTGAGCGTCGGCCGCGGGGATTCGTACGCGAGGACGCCGCGGGCGACCTGGCCGGATACGGGCTCTCTCGGACCGACAAGGTGGACGGCGAGGAGCTAGAGGAGCTGCTCGCCGATGCCCGCCGTCGTGGTGGTGAGATCGTCGCCCGGATGCGGACCGGACAGATCGATCGCGACCCCGGCCCCCGGCAGGGCCTGCGCGACCATGGCATCTGCCCGCCCTTCTGCGACTTCGCGCCGATCTGCCGCCGCGACCGGGCACCGGTTGAGCCGGTGGGCGACGAGGAGGACGAGGAGCGGTGAGCGAGCGACAGCCGACCCCCGAACAGCGAGCGGCGATCGAGGCGGCTAACCCCGAGGTCCTAGTTGAGGCAGGAGCCGGCACCGGCAAGACCGGGGTCATCGTCGACCGCTACTGCGGGCTGGTCTGCGAGCAGGGTGTCTCCCCGGACGCAATCCTCGCCATCACCTTCACCGACAAGGCCGCGGCCGAGCTGCGCCAACGGATCCGGGCTGAGATCGAGCACCGGGGCGAGTCCGGATCGGAGCGCGCCCGCCGGCTGCTGCCGGGACTCGGCGGCTCCTGGGTGACGACGATCCATGGCTTCTGCAACCGCTTGCTCTCGGCCCACCCGGTGGCGGTCGGCATCGATCCTCGCGTCCGCGTGCTCGACGCCCCCGAGGCCGAACGGGCGGCCGTCGAGGCATTCGACGAGGCGCTGGAAGCTTTCCTGGCCGGCGGCGATCGTGAGCGCGAGAACACGGTCGCGGCATACGACATCGCCGGGCTGCGGGGAATCGTGCTCGGCGTGCACGCCGAGCTGCGCAGCCGCGGCGAGGAGGAGCCCCGGCTTCCCGAACAGCCCGAACCGGACCTGCGGGGTGCGCTGCGAGAGGCCGCCGAGATCGCCGCGAAGGCGATCAGCGAGCTGAAGCCCGGCAGCTCCAACCACGGGCTGATCGAGCGGGCGCTGGCGCTTCTCGACGGCGCAGAGAACATCCCCGACCTCGGCGAGATCGCCTCGCTGCGGACGACGAGCAAGGCAAAGCCGATGGCCGCCTACAAGGAGGCAATGGATGCCGCAGTGAGCCGCGTCGCCGAGGCGGGCGAGGGCGGCCTCGCCTACCGACACGTCGCCGAGCTCCTGCACCTGTTCTCCGGGCGCTTCGCCCTGGCCAAGGCGAGACGCGCCGGGATCGACTTCGAGGACTTGCAGCTACTGGCGGTGCGGCTGCTCGAGCGAACCGAGACGGGTGCCGCCTACCAGAGCAGGTTCAGCCACCTCCTGGTCGACGAGTTCCAGGACACCAACCGGTTGCAGCTGCGCCTGATCGAGGCGCTGCGTGGACCGCAGGCGCAGCTGATGACGGTCGGCGACGAGTTGCAATCGATCTACGGCTTCAGGCACGCCGACCTCGACGTCTTCCGCGAACGGCGGCAAGCAATCGAGGTGAGCGCCACGGCGGAGGCGATCCCCCTCAGCGGAAACTTCCGCTCCCGCCCCGAGGTGATCGGCGCCGTCAACGCGATCGGGGAGCGGCTGCTGGACGGCTACGCCCCGCTGCGGGTGGGCGCTCTGCCAGATCGTCCCCAGCCGCCGGGGAATGGCCCGCCGGTGGAGATGCTGCTCACCGGCCGCGACGGCTGGACCGACGAGGGGATCGATCTCGACCCGACGACCGACGCACGCACGCCAGCCAACCAACTGGCCGAGGCCCGCTTCCTCGCCTCGCGGCTGCGCGAACTAGCCGACCAGGGCGTTGACCGCGGCTCGATGGTCGTGCTGCTGCGAGCCTTCACCCGCCTCGACGCCCACGAGGATTCCCTGGAACGGGCCGGCCTGCGCCCCTACGTCGTCGGCGGCCGCGGCTACTGGTCCCAGCAGCAAGTCGCCGACGTCTGCGCGCTACTGGCGACAATCTGCAACCCGCTCGATGACCAGTCGCTGCTGGGGGCGCTCGCCTCTCCTGCCTGCGGAGCGGCACCCGACACGCTCTGGCTGCTGCGGGCGGCGGCAGGACGGGGGCGCCACCTCTGGCCGACCGTCGCGCAGGCGGCGAGCCTGGGTGAGGACGAGGGTGTCGACACAGAGCGACTCGAGCAGATCCCCGCCCCGGAGCGCTTGCTGCTGTGCAGGTTCGCCGAGACGCTGGCCGGGCTACGCCGCCGCGCCACCTCGCTCTCCCTCGCGGGCCTGATCGACGCCGCCGTGACCGAGACCGGCTACGACCTGGCGGTGCTGATGCGCCCCGCCGGGGAGGCGCGCTTCGCCAACGTGCGCAAGCTGATGCGCCTCGCCACCGAGTTCGAGTCAAGCGAGGGACGCGACCTGCGCGGCCTGCTCGACTTCCTCGCCGCCCGCGCCGATGCCGACGCCGACGCGCAAGCCGCGACCGCCCTGGAGGGCCACGACGGGGTACGGATCATGACGATCCACAGCGCCAAGGGCCTCGAGTTCGACGTGGTCGCGATCCCTCACCTCTCCCGCGGCCTCCTCCCCCCCGCGCGCACCCCCCTGCTCACCATCGGTCGCGAGCCCGAGTCCCCGCGCGTGGGCATGCAGCTGCGTCGGCTCGGGGCTCGTGGGGTCAACCTCTACGCCCAGCGCGAGCTCAGCGAGGACACCCAGAGGCGCGATGCCGAGGAGGAGCTCCGCCTCTTCCACGTCGGCGCGACGCGTGCCCGCGAGCGGTTGCTGCTGAGCGGGGTGGTCAGCCCTTCTCCTCCGTCCCGCAAGAGCCCCGGCGAAGCCGTGATCGAGCGGATCGTCGCCGGGTTCGAGATCGACCGCGAGCGAGACTCGAGCGTCGAGGTCGCGGCCCCCGAGTCGAGGCCGGGGCTGGAGGTGGCCGCGTTCGAACCATCGGAGATCGCGGTTCGCGTCAACCTCGCCTCGGTGGAGCGGGCAAAGGACCTGGCCGCAGTGCGCAAGGAGCTGGGCCCGAAGAGAGACGCCGGCGAGGGACCGGCACCGCTGGTTACCGCGAGGGCAGCAAGAACCCCGCGGCGACCACTCTCCTACACCGCTATATCGGCCGGCAGCAAGGGCTCAGACGAACGCCCGCTAGCCAGCGACCGGACCCTGCAGGAAAAGAATGGAGGTGAAAACGGGGCGAGCGACGGAGGCGTGACGCGGGGCAGAGCCGTCCACGCACTGCTTGAGTGGAGCCAGGCCAACGGCTGGCGAACGCCGCCGGTGGAGCTGGTGCGTCGCATCGCGGCCTCGGCCGAGGTAGGAAACCCCGACCTCAGCGAGGAGGTCCTGCTGGCGCCGTTTCGAGCCTGGCTCGAATCCGGCTTCTTCACTGAGCGGATACGGGACGCCGAGCGCTGCCGGGCCGAGGTGCCGCTGCTGGTCGAGGTCGCCGATACCGTCCTGCGCGGCTCGATTGATCTGCTGGTAGAGGGGGACGGGCGCCCGCCGCTGATCGTCGACTACAAGACCGACAGGGTCGATGGCCGCGAGCCGGCCGAGCTCGCGGAGCGATACGAAATCCAGCAGGCCATATACGCGCTTGCGGTTGCCGAGGCGCGGGGCGCGGAGGAGGTCGAGCTCGCCTACATCTTCCTGGAGTACCCCGAGAAGCCGGTCGTCTCGAGCTGGGGACCGGATGAGATCGACGCAGGCCGGAGGAGGCTCGAAGACGAGATCGCCAGGGTCAGAAAGGGTTGATCAGGTGGCGCCGGCCTCGGCCGACGATGCCAGCTTGGTCGCCAACTCGTCTAGCTTCAGCTCCTTCAGCCCCTCGCCCACCGCGTCGAGCTCGGCAGCGCAGTAGGTGACCAGCTCACGTCCCTCGCCGCAGAGGTCGAGGGTCTCGCGCAGTCCGGCCTGACCGGAGTCGAGGCGGTCGATGATCTGCTCCAGCCGCTCGACCGCGACCTCGTAGCTGTCTGGTTTTTCCGTCACTCCCGTTCCTCGATCCTGGCGCCGACGCTGCCGTCGGCAAAGCGCAGTCTGACGCGCTCGGCGGCGACCGCGGCGTCAGCACTTGTCACGGGCTCGCCATCGCCAGCCTCGACCAGGGCGTAGCCGCGTTCCAGGGTTCGCTCGGGCTGGTGGGCGCGGAGCGCAACCGCTGCCCGGTGCAGCGCCTCTCGACGACGTTCCATGTCCGGCCCGACGGCACGGCGGCGTGCCCGCTCAAGGACCACGGTTGCGAGGCGGCGCTGGAAGCCGAGCCGCTCGGTAATGCCACGTTCGGAGGCGGCACGTATCTCTCGCGTCTTCTGGTTGAGGGCGAGCTGCTCGCGTCGCAAAGCCCGCGCGGGGCCGCGGGCAAGAGAGACTAGGTGAGGCGTGCGAGTGGGAACCGCGCCCTCGGCGGCACGGCGCAGGGAGCCGGCGCTGCGCTCGAGCGAACCGCGGGCCGCGATGCAGTCGAGCGGCACCGCGGCCTCCGCCGCATGGGTCGGGGTCGAGCAGGCGACGGCGGCGACGTCGTCGATCAAGGTCGAGTCGCGCTCGTGCCCGACGGCGCTGATCACCGGCACCCGCAGCATCGCAACGGTGCGACAGAGCGTCTCATCACAGAAGGCCCAGAGGTCGGCGAGGCTGCCACCACCGCGGGTGACGACGATCGCCTCGACCTGCGGCTGTGCGGCGAGTCCCTGGATCGCGTCCGTGATCGCCGGCGCCGCGTGACGGTCCTGCACCGGAGCGAAAGCCCAGACGACGGTTCCCCGCCAGCCGCGTCGCTCCAACCCAGCCAGCAGGTCGCGCCTGGCAGCGCCAGTCTCCGCCGTGACAACGCCAATCGCCTTCGGCAGCAACGGCCGCACCAGCTGTGGCTGCAGCTCAAACAGGCCCTCGACCTGGAGCTGCTTGCGCAGCGCATCCAGCCGCGCCAACAGGTCCCCCTCGCCGGCGAGCCGCAGCTGCGTGACCCGAAACGAGAACCCGGGTGAGGAAGCCTGACTGCCGATGAAGTAATCGGGACCCCCACCAGCGACGAACTCGGCACCATCGCGCAGCGCCCCGTCGGGAAGCTTCAGCTGCTCCAGCTCGTTGGCCCAGATCGTGCACGGAACCGCTCCTTCGCTGTCGCGCAGCTCGAAGTAGGACTGCTTCGGCGTTTGCCGAAGGCCGGTCACCTCGCCGATCAGCTGAACCCGCGCCCTCTTTCGCAACTCATCGCGAAGCGTTTTCGCGTAGCGACCGACTGGAAACGGACCGGGCAGTTCCACAAACCCAGGCTATCCCGCTGGGGTGACGGGTCAGGCGGTGTCGTGCCAGCGATTTGCCCACTGCTTCAGCTCGCCAATGGCGGGACGCAGATCGGCACCCTTCGCCGTCAGCGAGTAAGTAACTCGCACCGGCGTCCCGGCCTCGACCTCGCGCTCGACCAAGCTTTTGTCCTCGAGCTCGCGAAGCCGCTGAGAAAGCAGCCGGTCGGAGAGGCCCGGTACCGCCCTGGCCAGTTCGCCGAAACGCAGCGGCCCCGCGGTCAGGGCGCAGAGAATCGCTCCGGTCCAGCGCTTGCCGATCAACTCGATCGCGGCGTGGAAATGCGGACAGACGCCATTGCCGTCAACTGCTTGATCTTGGGTCGAAGACCCAGCCTCCACTTTTGGGAGCTTACCGAACGTAAGTGATCAGCTTGCACAAGGGCCGGTGTCAACGCTGGATGACGTCTCCCCCAGCGCGGTTTCGACGATTTCGTTGGGAACTGCGAAGCCGCCGGGGGTTCCGGTGGTGGTCGCCGCGAAAACGGTGCCGAGAACGCGGCCGCGGCTATCGACAATTGGGCCGCCCGAGTTGCCGCTACGGACGGTGCCGCGCAGGGAGGCGATCGGACGGCGAACCGGACCCTGGCCGTAGGAGTCCTCGCCGATCGTCTCGCGCGTCTCGCCGAGGCGTGCGGGAGCAACCGCGTAGGGTCCGTTCTCGGGGTAGCCAAGCACAGCCGCGGTCGCCCCCGATTGGGGATCGGGAGCGATCGGCAGCACCGGCAACTCGGCGTCGACCCGCAGTAGGGCGAGGTCGTTTTCGGGGTCGTAGTGGGCCACGGTCGCATCCAGGGAGGCACCCTGCTGGGTTGTCACCGTCGTGTCGTCCTCACCGGCAATGACGTGGGCGTTGGTCACCACGAACCCCGGCGCCACAACCCAGCCCGAGCCCTCGATCCCGAGCCCACAGGCGGTACCGAGAACGCGAACCACCGACGCGCCGGCAGCCATCACATCTGGGTCAGCGACGACCTTGGGGTCCGGCGCCGCAACCGGCGCGGCCGGCCCGACGATCGAGGGCGCAGGATCAACCCGGTCAAGCGCCCGCAGGATCGCCCCCGACGGCGGCAAGACTTCGTTGAGGTTGCTCAGGATCAGCGAGTGCTGCACATCGGCGCGCAGCTGGGCCGTCCCTGGCGCATGCAGGGCGAACGCACCGAAGACCCAGACCAACCCCAGGGCAACCGAGGCGACCAGGGCCGCTCCACCCGCCCCGTCGGCGCGATGCAGCGCGCCCCTGCCCCTGATCAACCGCAGGCGCAGTCCCAGGGCAAGGCTCTCCAAGGCCACCGCCACCAACGCCCCGGCAATCAACGCCCCCAGCGCCGCGCACAGAGGCGCATAGGGCGACTCCGACCCCTGGTTCAAGAGCAAAGGCCCGATCCGGCTCCCAGCGAACGCTCCCAGGGCGAAGCCAAGGAGAGTGAGCGTGCCGACGATCAACCCCTGCCGGTAGCCCCAAAGCCCCAGCGCCAAAGTGAAGGCGACGATGCCCCAGTCCAACACGGTCATGACCCATATGGAAGCACGCGGCAGAGGCACCCGACCCCTCCACTAACTTTCGGGCAAATGAGCCCTCGTCCCCCCGAGGTGGAACGGCGTCGCCGTCTCGTCACCCGCGCGCTTCCCCTCAGCCTGATTGCACTGATCGCATTCATCCTGGGCGCCAGCGCGGGCGCTCCCGGCTCGCCCGAGAAGGAAGCGGCCCAGCGCTTCGTCTCCGCCTGGGAGCGCAACGAATTCGCCACCATGTACAGGGAGCTGAACCCGGCCTCACAAGGCAAGATCGAACTCAACGACTTCGCCCTCGCCTACCGCGCCGCCGAGATGACGGCGACCATGCGCTCGCTTGAAGCCGGCTCGCCCGGCGATCCCTCTTCGCAAGGCGGAAACAAGATGGTCGCCGTGCCGGCCCTGGCCAACACGGTCGCCTTCGGCGCGGTCGAGCAGGACCTCGACCTGCCCTTCGACGAAGGCGGCATCGAATGGGACGAAGCGCTCGTCTTCCCCGGCCTTCACCGCGGCGAGCACCTGGAAAGCCAGATCGAACTTGCCCCGCGTGCCCCAATCCTCGCCGCGGACGGCTCGCCCCTTGCCGAGGGGCCGGCCGAAGCGCGGGCCCACCCTCTCGGCAGCGCCGCGATCGACGTCAGCGGTGAAGTCGGCACCGCCGAAGAAGACGAAGCCGACGCACTCGCCCGCAAGGGCTTTCCGCCCGGCACCCCCATCGGTGTCAGCGGCCTCGAGCGGGCCTTCAACGCCAGGCTGGCGGGAAAGCCGGGGGGATCGCTACTGGCCGTGAGCGCGAGCGGCTCGACCCGGACGCTAGCCGAAGCCAAACCGCAGCCCGGCGCACCGGTAAAGACGACGATCGACTCAGGTCTGCAGGAATCGGCGGTCTCGGCCCTCGCCGGCCGAGTCGGCGGCATCGCCGTTCTCGACGCTCGCAACGGCGACGTCCGCGCCCTCGCCGGTCAGGCCTTCTCGGCCCCCCAGCCCCCCGGCTCGACCTTCAAGATGATCACCGCCACTGCCGCGCTGCAGAAGGGCATCGTCTCGCTCGACGACGAATTCGAAATCACCAACGGCGCCAACGTCGGCGGTCGCTTCATCGAAAACGCCAACGGCGAGTACTGCGGCGGCACCTTCCGCGAGGCGTTCGCTGAGTCATGCAACGCCGACTTCGCCCCGCTCGGACCGAAGATCGGCAACGACGACCTAGTGGCAACAGCAGAACGATTCGGTTTCAACTCGCCGCCGGCGCTCTACGCATCGCGGATTTTGGCCGAAGTCGAACCAGCCGAATCGACCATCCCAACCGAAATCGGCGAAGAAGTCGACCTCGGCGTCAGCGCGATCGGCCAGGGCGAAGTGCTGGCGACGCCGCTGGAGATGGCCAGCGTCGCCCAGGCGATCGGCAACAACGGCGTCCGCGAGCCGACCTCGATCGTCGCTAACGCGAAGCTGCGGCCCGAGGCGAAACCGGTGCGGGTGATGTCGAAGAAGGTCGCCAACGAGTTGACCGAACTGATGGTCGGCGTCGTCACCGGCGGCACCGGCTACGCCGGCGCGATCCCCGAGGCCCAGGTAGCAGGCAAGACCGGCACAGCCGAGCTTGGTCCGGTACCGGGAGAAGAGAATTCACCCCACCCCAAACAACGCAAGGACGCCTGGTTCGCGGCTTTCGCTCCCGCCGACCACGCGAAGCTGGCGATCGGCGTGCTGCTGATCGAAGCCGAAGCGGCGGGGGGCGAAGTGGCGGCGCCAGCGGCGTCGCAGGTTCTTTCGGCTGGTCTATGAAGCGGGATTGAGGAGCCCTGGCTCTCGAAGCGGGATAAAGCTTTGAAGCTTCTGACCCTGAAGCTCCCTTCTTCGCTTGAAGCTTCTTCAAGCTCCCAAAACTAGATCCCGGTTTCGGAAGCTTCCGTATCTCGGGGCCTGT